>OCTW011607381.1_pt1 | contig 41365 bp, 42 predicted proteins | sample 1539671 | NCBI WGS metagenome assembly OCTW01 (sample SAMN02144230, study PRJEB22623) | gut metagenome | biome: sheep rumen | host: Ovis aries | place: New Zealand
TAAGACCTCCTCACCCCCAGGGGTGCGAATGAACGATATGCGAAGGGATAAATCGAAGGGTTTGTGACCGGTTGTGAATGGCAATATGCGTTGCGAATTCGTCGATGGGGCACCATGGGAGGAAAAACTACTGTGGTAATTTACTGTGGCAATCATGTCTGACCCTGTTGGCCCCCAAAACTAGGCATAAGTGCCGAAGAACTCGGAATTATCGCAGCATGAAATCAAGTTATAGGCAAGGACTATCGTTATGGCAATATTCGTAAAAACAACTACACCTGGTCTGTTAGTTGAGAGCATCAAGAAGAAAATTGATGAGCATAAGATTGACACATGGAGTGTGGATCCGGATGGGGATTTTACGCATAATACAGACCAATGGCGCTATCGGGCCTGGATTCGCCATAGAGTAGAGGCTTGTCGTGTAGTTTTCTATGTAATCTGCCGACGCGACAAAAATATGAGTGTGGTAGAATATGCAGTCTATCATGGTAGGTTTGTCGAAATGCTGCTGACGCATTTTGACAAGGAATGTGATGAGATCGAGGTGACACCATTGGCTACCTCGTATGACAATATTTTTGCATCAAAGAAGAGCGAGTAATGCGTAAGTTATTTCCAGTGTACTATCACCTCTCCGAGGAAGAGAAGAAGGCATTATTCGAATCGGAAAATTGCTATTTTGCTTTCGATACAAATGCACTTCTAGATATTTACCGTCTTGGCAAGGACACGGCGACGAAAGTGTTGCAGTTGCTGGACAAGTTCAAGGACAGGATTGTTATCCCTCGGCATGTGGCGTTGGAATATCATAATAATATGCTTGAAGTTATCACTGAGATTTGTGCCAAGTATGACAATTTCCTACGAGAAAACACACCTGAAAAGATTATTGACAGATTATCTGTATCAATGAACATAGGGAATTTCCTTGCTGTAAAAAAGAAAGTTACAAAGTATTTCAGTCCCGCGATCAACAAGATGCTGCGAGATATAAAAGCAGAAGAGGGATATATTAAAAACCAATTTCAATCGTGGGAATTGCAGAACAAGTTGTCAGATGCGCTCGGGGCGATGGTCTTGGAAGGTTTTCCCGAGGAGAAGATTAAAGAAATTGAGGAAGAGGGAAAAGCTCGATACGCAAAAATGATACCTCCGGGATATGAAGACGCGAAAAGAAAAGACTCAAATATTTATGGTGATCTGATAATATGGAAAGAGATATTGGAGTTCGCCAAAACTAAAGAATGTTCGGTTATTTTCATAGGTCGGGACAAAAAAGAGGACTGGATGCAGATCTTGAATCATATGATATGCGGCCCTCGTCAGGAGTTGTTAGATGAGTTCAATAAGTATTCCCCCAAAGGCAAATTCCATATCTACACCTTGGAACAGTTCCTGAAGTTTGCAAACAAAATTGATAAAGTACTGGATGACGCTGAATTATCAGAAGTAAAAGAACTTACTCAAATATCTATTGTGATGAAAACAGACGACTCGAAGAACAAATCATCAGCGCCAATAAAAATGAGTTCGATTGATGCGGATAAGTCGGAAGTGTCTCCAGCTCAAGAGAAATGTGCGAAAGGGGTGCAAGAGGTGGACGTTATGAAGATGGACGGGGTGAAAGAGATGCGCGACAATTAACTTGAAAATTTGTGTAGATGTGCGAACCTAATAATCCGGCACACAGCACCACGACTTTGTGGACTCACACCAGCACCACTTTGAGAAAAGGGCTGTATTTGTTGGGTGCGGCGTGAGGGCGGTGGGAACGAATGAATCGAATACGTATCGACGAACTCAACGGAAAAACATGGTTTTGAGGAGTGCAAATCAATACTCACGAACACAACCTATAACTTGCAGAAAAATGGCGATTTTTGAACTGTCGTGTGGCGGTTGGAAGACTTGAAAACGGATTTTCAGCGATACATACGGACACAAATTTTGCGGAAATCACCGCAAAATCACTTCGAGTGAAAACATGAAAAAGTGAGCGGCAATACTCGCGAACATTTGTATAGGAGTTAACACAACTAACGCTATGAATGGCGTTGGCGAAAGGATGAATATGACATATTTGCAAGCAACCTCTTTTTTGCAGAATCGTGGAGGTCTGGCTTTGGATGCCCGCAAGCATACATCGTTGCAACTTCGGGGGCTGGCGGCAACAGCTGCTAGGTCGAAACATATTCTTGTTCTAAAGCATTCCGAATGTCTTTCTGTTCTATCGCAGATGGCGATAGCAAAGGCTGCAGGAACCTACGTCGTCTTTGATTTTGAATAAGGTAATCGTATATGGCCAATATGACTGAAGTCGCAGTTAGGGAAAGGGAAGAGGAGAACGACCCCGTAAACGAGGCCGTCCCCCCGTCGGATATAGTTGCATTTAACGAATCGCGATCGTGTGCAGATTTGTATCGACTATTTGTTAAAAAACAACTTGATATAAGTCCTGATTTTCAACGGAAGATAGTTTGGAGTGATAGAGACCAAACAGTGTTTGTAGATAGCCTTATAAAGCAGATGCCGATACCAAGTTTGTGCATAAGTTTAGATGCAAAAACTCAGAATAGAGTGATAATTGACGGCTTGCAACGTATGTCGACTATCGTACGATTTCTCAATTATGAGCAGAAAGATTGGAAGATGAGTGTATGTAAAGATGTCGACAAGCGTATTTCTGGAAAAAATGTGTCAAAGATAGTTGATGATTTTCCAGAATTGTTCACAGCTGTTGAGAATTTGACTTTGCCGATAACCGTATTGCGATGTGATTATTCCAAGAAAACGCATATGGATTATTTGTTTAACATTTTTAGAAGGTTGAATTCTGGTGGCAGGAGGTTGCTTAATCAAGAAATCAGAAATTGTGTGTACCAGGGTAACTTCAATGATTATTTACGAGAAGTTGTCAGATCTAAACTTTGGTTGGAAACGATGCATTTGACAATTGAAAAAGTTGAGAACGGAAGATATGGTAATGAAGAGCGCGTATTACGGTTCTTTGCCATGAACAGTAATTGGACTGGATATTCGGGGCGCCTGGCTGAATTTCTTAATGAATACATGTCAATCAATAAAAATTTGACAGCAAACGAATTATATAAGAATGACAGTTTGCTTAAACGTGTGCTGTGTGTCATTTCGAGAATGAGGATACCTGTAGATGTTATTAGAAATAAAAATCTAATGGAGGGTCTCATGGTCGGTGTTTCCAAGAACATTGATTTTGATGAGACATTAAGTGAGAACGATTTGGCCACGAGATATGCGCGGCTTAAGGAAACAGAACCATACTCCGTTGATGTGAAGGAAGGTATGGCTCATGCGGATAAGGTAAAAAATCGAGTTAAGGCGGCAATCAAAGTTTTTGGGCCAGATCGTTGAGCCGGACAATAGAAGTAGGGCGAATTAAGGATAATCTTGCTGCAATTGAAGCAGGGTTTGCGGATGCTATGGCATCAACAGAATTGGAGAAGGGCACAATACTTTCTGCAATGTTTTCAAAACTAGCAGTGTTGGAGCTGTGTGGATGGTTGGAGCAAACGATAGATAGAATACTGTATCACTATGTAAATGTGACGATCTCAAATAGACAGCTTCGAAATACTATTAAAGAGCAAGTCATAGATACTGTATATGGGTTTAAATATGCAAAAGAATTAAAGCCATTGTTTATGAAAATACTTGGGGCGGCGCGATTTAATCATATATTAAGAGTATTAGTGCGTAAAGGGCAGGATCAGATTTTACTAAGTTGTATTCAGAAATTGAATCGTGAACGTAATGTCGCGGCCCATACATATTGGAACGATAAGGCTCAACAACACTTTGATGCACCGTCTTGTACCTATCAAGAATTTTTAACCCTTGTGCCGATAGTTACTGAAATAGATAAATGCATAAAGCAATTTGCGCGGCATCACTGAAACTTTATAGCGAACTTTTTACTCCTAACTCCTCCACTCACCCACTTTCCCGTGTCACCCAATCGTCGAATCCTGCTGAACATTGTTGCCACATACGGGCGGAGCGTGTTCGCTATCGTGTGTGGGTTGTTTACCTCGCGATGGGTACTGATGTCGTTGTGTCAGATGGATTACGGGCGTTTCGACGTTGTCTGAGCGCGGTTATATCGTTGCATTTCGTAGCAACGGTCAATGTGATGTTTGAGGTCATTTTCACGGCAGAGTGGTTTAGAGTTTAGGATTTATTCTTATGACTAACCGTTACTACACAGATGAGAGAAACACTCAGATTGTCATTGCGCTATTGAAAGCGCATGGCATCAGAAAGGTTATCGCAAATCCTGGGACGACAAATATTTCTTTTGTGGGTAGTGTCCAGAATGATCCATGGTTCCAGGTTTATTCTGGTGTGGATGAGCGGCATTCCGCATATCTTGCATGTGGTATGGCGGCAGAAAGTGGAGAACCGGTTGTCCTGAGTTGTACAGGTGCAACAGCAAGCCGTAATTATATTCCTGCACTGACCGAGGCATACTATCGCAAGTTGCCTATCCTCGCAATCACCTCAATGCACAGCTTCAATGCCGTAGGGCAACTTGCACCGCAAGTTCTTGATAGAACGGTATCGCCGAATGATGTCTTTGTGGCAAAATATTCGATCCGAACGGTTGGGACGGATCGAGAAGCGTTATATTGTGCAAATATGATAAATGCGGCAATCCATGCGCTGAGGAGACATGGTGGTGGACCCGTTCATGTAAATTTGGAAGAGTCGGGAGTAATGACGTTCAATTCAAGGAGCTTGCCGCAAGCCCAGAAGGTTTGTTACCATTCTGTGGAGGATATGTCGGGCTTTCCGGCAATCCCAAGAAAAGCCAAGATAGCGCTGTTCCTAGGCTCCGGCAAGGTTTCTAAAGCATGGAATGATTTTGTGACTTGCCATAATGTAGCAGTGATAGCCGCAGGGGATTGTGGCTATTACGGACCAAACCGCGTTTACGCATCTCTTTTGACATCCCAGAAAGGTTTCTCCACGAACCCAAAGTATGCACATTTGACACCGGATCTAATCATTGATGCGGGCGAGGTTTCAGGTGACTACCCAAGTATTGGTTATTTCTATGGCAGGGCACCAGTCTGGAGAGTTTCTGAAGATGGCGAACTGCGTGATCGTTTTAAAAGGTTGACCCATTTGTTCGATATGCCAGTGACGAGATTTGTAGAGCAATATGCAGAAGGCGATGGAGAAGCTTCCTATTTTGAAGCCTGGTCGCATGCTGATGCAGATGTACGTGCGCGAGTGCCAGAACTTCCTTTTTCAAATCCTTGGATATCAAAGACCATGTCAAAGTGTATCCCAAAGGATTCGGTAATTCATTTTGGAATACTTAACAGTTTGCGCTCTTGGAATCTGTTTCCAGTTGGCGATGGTATCTTGACTTCAAGCAATGTCGGAGGGTTTGGAATAGATGGTGGCGTATCGACTTTGATAGGCGCTTCACTTGCGACGCCAGATAAACTTCATTTTGGCGTTTTTGGAGATTTGGCCTTCTTCTACGATTTAAATTGTCTCGGCAATCGGCATATAGGAAAAAATCTACGGATATTACTGGTGAACAACGGGTGCGGAGGAGAGTTCAATATGTATTTCCACCCCGGATCCCAGTTTAAGGAGCAGACGAATGATTACATTGCTGCAGGAGGCCATTTCGGACAGAGGTCTCGGGATTTAGTAAGACACTATGCAACGGATCTTGGGTTTAAATATCTTAGCGCGAACGATAAGGAAGAGTTTGCTTCTTCGTTAAGTGAGTTTGTCGCCCCCGAATGTAATCAATCCATGGTGTTCGAATGTTTTACTGATGTAACAGATGAGTCTAACGCCCATGAAATGATAAATGGCGTTGAATCATTTGACCGCTGTGTTTCCCCGGTAAACAAGATAAAATCCTTGGTCCCAAATCGGATCAAGAATGCCGTCAGAGAGCTTGTGAAGTGAGAGAAAAGATTTTACTTCTTGGAGGAACTGGCGCCATTGGGGTTTATCTTCGTGGTGAACTTGTTCGGTCCGGATATGAGGTCGTTGTCTCGTCGAGAAGGCGGCAGATTTCGGAACCGGGAGTCCAGTTCGTCATCGGGGATGCAAAGGATTGTTCATTTGTAGAACGGGTAATTGCGGAGTACGCTCCCGATGTGATTGTTGACTTCATGATTTACCGTACATCCGAATTCAATGAACGGATTGGCTTTCTGCTTTCCAAGGTGAAACAATATATCTTCCTCTCTTCGTATCGTGTTTATAATGAGAGCGTTCCTTTGACGGAGAGCTCGCCCCGCCTGCTTGAATCAATAAAAGACGAAGAATACTTGAGGTCAGATGAATACGGACTCTCCAAAGCGAGGTGCGAGAATCTTTTGCGAACGAGTGGTCGTGTCAACTGGACAATCGTGCGTCCGTGCATTACATATTCCAAAGAACGTTTCCAGTTCGGATGTCTTGAGGCCAATACATTGTGCTATAGGGCATTGCGAGGAATGCCGGTTGTAATCCCCAAAGAATTATTGTCAAAGCGTACAACCATGAGTTGGGCTGGCGATGTCGCTAAGATGATAGCTCGCCTTGTGCTGAATGAAAAAGCATACGGGGATGATTTCAATGTTGTTTCAAGCGAGAGCCATACATGGGCCGAGATCGGGGCGATTTACAATAAAGCTATCGGGTTAACGGTCAAAGAAGTAACAATAAAGGACTATCTCACAATCTGCGAGGAATATCAGTTGAGATATGATCGGATGTTCGATCGCGTGATGGACAACAGCAAGATTCTTGCCGTGACCGGTCTCAGGCAGGATGAATTCAAGACGCTGGAGCTTGGCTTGCAAAATGAGCTGTCGCAGAATAAGTCCGGTTTGATGCAGATCAAGCCAAACATCCCGATGAATGCGCGCATTGATAAGATGTGTGGCATTGCTGCGATTCCGCACGGCACGTTTGCTGATAAGCTCCTCTACCTGCAATATCGATATAGCGTAGTTAGATTGCCTATTCGCGTTATTAGATTCCTTCTTCGAAAGGTCGGGAAAGAGTGACGGAAAATCGCCGTATATTTTGGAATGTTATTGCTACATACGGGCGGTCACTCTATGGCTTGGTTCTTGGCCTGCTATGTGGCCGCTGGGCTTTGATGGCCCTTGGCGAGACAGACTATGGACTTAATGGGCTTGTAGGTGGTTTGGCAGTCTTCATCGCTTTCTTCAATAATGTATTGGCTGGGGCTAATGCACGGTTTTATGCTTTTTCCATTGGAGCAGCCAAGGTGGCGGAAGATAGGGAATCGGCGCTGGAGGAATGTAGACGCTGGTTCAACATCGCCTTATTTGTGCATACGATTGTTCCGGTTGTATTGATTGTAGTTGGCTATCCGCTTGGTGTCTATGCAGTTAAGCATTGGCTGACAATCCCCTTGGAACGGATTGATGCTTGCGTTTGGGTGTTTCGCTTTGTTTGCTTATCATGTTTTGTGGGAATGGTTAATGTTCCATTTTCAGCAATGTACACAGCCAAACAATACATTGCCGAATTAACGCTTTACAGTTTCATAACGGCGACGTTGAATGCCGTAGCTCTTTATTACATGGTTACCCATCCAGGATTGTGGCTTGCAAAATATGCGGCGTTTACGTGCCTTATAAGTATTGTTCCGCAAGTGGTAATTTGCCTGCGGGCGATTTGGGTATTCCCAGAATGTCAAATCAATATCAAGTACATGCTTGACATTTCTCGCGTTAAACGCTTAGGGGCGTTTTCAGGGTGGCAGATGCTGGGGATGCTGTGTGCTATGCTTCGTAGTAATGGATTGAGCATTGTAATCAACAAGCTTTTTGGCGCACGCATGAACGCCGCCCAGACGATCGGTAATTCCGTTCAAGGCCATTGCTTTACTTTGTCAGGTGCCATGCAGAGTGCCTTTACGCCGGTAATTACCCAGTCTTGTGGTGCTGGTGATTATGTGAAGATGAATAAGTTTGTTATTCGGACTTGTAAGTTCAATGTTTTTCTATCTTTGATCTTTGTCATTCCCTTGTCGTTGGAACTGCCGAAAGTGATGGCGTTGTGGCTGGGAACGCCTCCTTCGTTCGCGACGGGTCTGTGTTATTGCGCGATGCTGTTACATCTTGTTGGCGCCGCTACGGCAGGGCACATGATTGCTGTCAATGCAACAGGTCGGATTGCTGGATACCATGTGACACTTTGCCTTATCAATATTTTTGTTCTCCCCGTTTCCGTTCTTGTGGGGCTTGTTTGGAGAAACGTCTATGCTGTTATGGGGGTGGTCATTGCTTTTGAGATGTTAAATTCTATCGGACGTCTTTGTTTTTCACGCAAGCACGCAAAGACATCGATGAGAGAATGGGTTCGATTTGTTGCGTTGCCTTCACTGTCTGTTGGCCTGATTTGTGGAATAGTAGGCTTTTTGCCACAGTTGTTGTTTGCTCCTTCGCCAAGTCGTGTCTGCATTACGATATTGACGTGTGAAGTCATCTTGCTTCCGACCCTTTGGTTCGTAGTTCTTAATTCAGAGGAACGCGAGTTTGTCAAACGTAAGATGTTTTCAAGATTGATCAGTAAGTCAAAGTAGGTGCTTGTCAGTCTGCCAAGTAAACCAATGGCCAGAGTGCAATATCAAAGAGTTGGGATCTTGACCTTTCACCGTGCCTACAACTGCGGGGCCATGCTTCAGGCGTGGGCTATGCAGGAGTTTTTGCGCGGACATGGATGCGATGTTGATTTCCCCTCCTGTAACTCGGTTGGGTTGCGACCTCGCTGGATAAAGTTGCATGCGCTGCAGAACGTTCATGGAATTGCTTGGCTTCGGCTTTGGTTGAGCCAGTTGCTTGTGAATCTTTTTTCTTTGGGGGCGGAGGACTTGACTCGGCATGCGTATAGACGTTTTAGGCGACGCTTCTTGAAGGAGCGTAAATGTGCCCCCGCCGAATTCGCGGAACACTATGATCGCATTGTCGTTGGGAGTGATCAGGTTTGGCAGCCACTTATAACCAAGGAGGATACGGCCCTGTTCCTTGCAGAGAACATCTCCGCGAACATGGCTGTCGTTTCATACGCGGCAAGTTTTGGTGATTCTATCCCTGCCGAACCTGCATTAAAACGAATTATTGCAGCGTTGCCGCGCTTCAAGGCGATATCCGTTCGTGAGGAGTTGGCGGCCATGACACTTCAGGATGCCGGATTCCCCGCCGAGGTCGTTCTTGACCCAACGTTTCTTTTGCGATCTCCCGACTATAAAGCTCTTGATTGTGGACGGATTGTGTCGGAGCGATATCTATTCCTGTATGCCGTGAGTCTTTCCAGTTTCGTACTTGAGACGGCTCGTAAACTTTCCTCGCTGCTTCGCCTGAGACTGGTGATTTGCGCTGTTTATGTCCATACTCGTTACCACACGCCGAGGGAATGCATTTTCGGCGTTTCGCCAGATAAAATGGTTTCACTGATAGCGCACGCAGATGCTGTTTTGGCTTCGTCGTTTCATGGTACGGCATTGTCTGTGATTTTCGAAAAGCCTTTTTTGAGTATGCGGGATGATGTCGATGTGCGTCCGACTCGGGTGTCCACTTTGCTCGGAAAGTTGGGATTGAAAGATCGAATAGCCAATCCCTCGACATCGCTTAAAGAGATGAAGTCGCTTCTTTCCAAGTCACCAGATTGGCCTTCCGTGTCGAGGAAGTTGGATGCGATGCGTGAACAGTCGATTGCCTATCTCAAGGGGGCTTTGGGATTATGATTGCCTGCTATGCAGCATGGAACAAGTCTGAAGATGTGCTTCGTGAGAGCACTTCCGGTGGCGTGTTTACAGCACTTGCGGAGAAGGTTGTCTTGGCTGGTGGTATTGTGGTGGGGGCGGCATACGATGAGAGGATGAATGTTCGGCATGAGATTGTCGACGGGATAGATGGCTTGGCGCGTTTGCGAGGAGTCAAGTATGTTTGCGGGATGATTGGGAAAGATGTATATGACGGGATGCGGAAGGCTTTGGATGCAGGGCGGCGCGTAATGTTCGTTGGACTTCCCTGTCAGGCTGCGGCGGTTAGGAAGATGTTTGAAAATAATGGCAGCTTGCTTATTTGTGACCTTGTCTGTTTCGGTGCGCCGCCACATTTACTTTGGCGTAAATATGTAGATTGGCAGGAAAAGAAGCGCGGCAAGATGTTGGTAAACGTGAATCCGAGGGACAAGAAACATGGTTGGGGACGTAAGACGTATTATCGGTATGATTGGGCTGATGGTAGTGTTGTGCGGAAGTTGAGCCTTTTTGATCCATACGCCCAGGCGTTTTATATGGCGATAGCTTTTAGACCGACGTGTTATGCCTGTCGCTTTAAGGGGGAAAACAGCAAGGCAGATATTACGTTATGTGATTTCTGGGGCGCCGAGAAATTGGGTTTGTCAGCAGATGTGTTGCACAATGGTGTCTCGGGTGTAATTGTACGGACGGAATGTGGGGCAAAAGTATTTGAACTCTCTGATGTGTGCCGCAAGGAAGTAAATGTGGAGGACTTGACGCGCAACAACAACCCAATTCTACATTCGCCTGCGCGGCATCCCAAGTGGCAGGAGTTCTCTGATGATCTTAAGACGATGGATTTCGATGGGCTTGTCTGCAAGTATCAATTGCAGGTTACAAGGTTTCAGGCCGCGAAAAGGCAAGTGCGTGCATGGGCGTCAAAGCTGAAGGGCTGGATAAAAACCTAAAGTAAAAAATATGGCTAATCCGTTTCTCTCCATCATCGTTCCGGCATACAAGACGGCGAATACGATTGTACGGTGCCTGGACTCTATTTTCTCACAGATAGAGGGGACAGTGCTTGAGGACATGGTGGAAGTGCTTGCCGTTAACGACTGCAGCCCTGATAATGTAGGCAAAAAGATTGATGAATATCGGAGCAGTCATCCGGCGTTGCTCATTGTTACACATGAAAGAAACAAAGGGGCTGCAGTTGCGCGAAATACTGGGATAGAGCAAACGCGAGGAGCTTATTTCCTTCATATTGACTCTGATGATGCCCTAAAGCCCGGAAGTATTGAAAGGATAGTTTCCATCTGCAAGGACTTCGCGCCGGATATCTTACTCCATGGATTTACGAGCCTTACACCTGAGGGCAAATGTATTTCCCAGGCGGGCTTTAGCCACGATGGACTGATCGATATGTCTTCCGGGCGTTCTTCTGAGGTGAGGAAGGCGTTCAAATTGGTTGCGTTCGGTATGATGACGCCCAATGCAGTCTATCGCCGGGCGGCGGCACCGGATGTTCGCCAGGAACCCAGATACAAAATATCAGAAGATAGGTATTTCGGTTGGCGGTTTTTCTGCGAGTCGAGTCGTTTCTATGTTACAAACGAGCTATTCGTGGATTACTATGTGTATCCATCTTCGATGTCGAGGGTGCTGTCCGATGAGGCTGTCGCAGGGTTGCTTGAGTTGAACGTCAAGTATTGGTCGGAAGCCATGCAGCATCCACTGTTCAAGATTGGACGTTGCCCGGCGTTCTACCGTCTTTTCTTCGGGCAGGTGGGCTGGGATTACGAGATCGTATTCGAGGCGGAGCCGGAGAAGCGCAAACATGCCGACTTGTATTTTGCCGCTTTGCGAAACTTTCTCCGCGGTGGTGCATCGTGGCGTGTGATAGGTGTTTGGCACCTATATATCTGGCTCGCCTGCGTGCTGAAGTCATGGCGCATGGTCGGTCTGTACCATTATGTGTTCTACAAATTCATGTGGCGTGCAGAGGGCAAAGCGAAACGATTGGTGAAGAAAGTACTGGGAGTTTGATGAGGAACATTTTAACGCAAAGGCGCAAAGTCGCAGAGGACGCAGAGGAGAAATGTGAAAATGTGAGAATGTGAAAACAGCCAATACCTAATTGATAGGTGGTGATTTACACATTTACACAATTCATAAGCTTTGCATGAGGCAAAAAGAATAGGATAATGCAATGGAAAGAGTAGGAGAATTGAGAATAGCAAAGCCGAGGGTGGAGACCGTCGGCGATCGAACGCGACTTGTTGCGTCAATCCTTTCGCCTGAATATGGGGAGGTGCGAGACCTGTGGTTGGAGGTCGATGGCCAATATGGGGAATACCTTTGCCATGAACGGAGCGATGCGTTTCTTGTTGGGATGCTGCGGTATGCGATGCGATTTGGTTATGACATTTCATGCGAGGCACCAGTTTCGGAGGAATTACTCTATAATTTGAGGACTTATCTTATTCCTGCGTTGTCCAAGGCCAGTGATGCCATATACGCCGTCAAGATAACGGCGGCAATTGCACCAGAACCTTTGTTGAATAAGGGCGCGGTTGGGGCCGGCATGAGTTGCGGCATTGATTCACTTCATGTCCTATGTCACCATACGTCATCTGAATATCCTTCAATGAATCTCACTCATCTTGTCCTGAATAACGTGGGGGCGTACCGTGAAGGAACTGATCAATTCAAATGGCAACTGGAACATGCAAGACAGTTCGCCGATGAATACGGATTCAAGTTGATAGGCATTGATTCCAATTATATTGATGTTTTCCCCGCAAATCACAAGGGCTTACGTTGGACGCACACCTATGCCAATGCATTCTGCGCTCTCGCCCTCCAGAAGCTCTGGGGGACATTCTACTATGGTTCGAGCGGCTACGACTTCACCGGATTCACCGTGGAGAAGGTCGAAAAGGGAGATTCGGCGCTCTATGATTTACTTTCGTTGAATGTGTTTTCCACGCGTTGGCTCCGTTTCTATTCCGAAGGGGCGGCCAAAACGCGCTTTGAGAAGACCCGCGATGTGGCAAACTACCCGCCTGCCAGAAAATACCTTCATGTCTGCACACATGACGACGGTCCTTGCTGCAATACATGCGAAAAGTGTTGTCGGACGATAATGACGCTTGATGCATTAGGCAGACTTGATGACTTTCGCAGCATATTTGACGTGGACTATTACCGCCGCAACAGGAAATGGTATCTCAACTGGATGTACTACAACTGGTACTTCTTCGGTAAGGAGTCGCTTCTTGAAGAGGTGTATGCGCATTTCAAGGGCGAAGTGACATTAGGTATGAAACTTAAGATGCGCCTTATCGCATTGCGCAAGAAGATATATCCATACGTACCCCAATGGTTACGGGACTTTCGTGGACTACTGCGTGGCAAGGAACGCCCTAAAGCGAGACGAGAACTTTTCGGGGCATTGCCGAAGAGGTGATCCCAAGTGAAACGAATACTCGAGATATTGTTCTACGAGACTCTGCGCAAGAACGCCGTGCTGATTGTTCGGCTGGTTTATGGCGACGTGTGGAAGTTGCGCTATCGATTTAAGGCGAAGCCGTCAAAGGTGAGAGCTGCTCTGTACTATGCCTATTTCGCGTCTTACGGGGCGTCTATCGGGCTTGGCGCCGAGATCGTTGAACCGCCAACATTTCCGCATGGTTTCTTTGGCGTATTCGTGTCGGAGGCGGCAAGGATAGGTAAGAGTGTGACGCTTTTCCATCAAGTAACAATAGGATCAAATACCATAAAGGGTAGTAAGGGATTTGGTGCGCCAGTTATTGAGGATGGGGTGTTCATCGGTGCCGGCGCGAAGATAATAGGAGGCGTGAGGATTGGACGTAATGCGAGGATTGGTGCTAATTGTACTGTTGTGAAGGATGTCCCAGCGAATGCGGTAGTCGTATCGGCGACAAACCGCGTAATTGAGCATGAAGAGGAACTTGTCAACAAGTGGACGCCTGTGAAATGAAAGTCGGCATCATAACATTTCATCATTCTCTGAATTGCGGGGCTATGCTGCAGGCATGGGCGCTGCAGACATACCTGCGTAAGCATGGACTTGATGCTGAAATCGTCAACTACGGCAAAATCGGCTGGCCGTGCAAATACTATCTGCGGTGCGACAGCCTGCGGCACTTTATCGGGTCGTTCTACAATGGGTTCTTCACTTTCTTCAAGTCGTTTGGGATTGAGACCTATCGGCGTCATCTATATCGGCGCTTTCTGCGTGACCAAATGGCGTTGGGCAATTCAGTGAAGAAGGGCGAGGTCGGCAAGCGCGGCTATACGCATCTTGTCGTGGGCAGCGATCAGGTGTGGCACCCAGTCATCAATGAGGGAGACGACACCTACTTCCTCGCTGACGTGCCTGATGGGGTGAAACGGATTTCGTACGCACCAAGTTTCGGTGCGGATGAGTTTGACTCGAAGCTGGAGCGAAAGATGGCGGAGTGGCTTTCACGTTTCGATGCACTCTCCGTGCGGGAGCCGCAGGGCGCAGAGATCGTGAAGCGGCTTTGTGAGCGTGAAGCGGAGGTCGTGTGCGATCCTACGCTATTGCTGAAGCGGGTGGATTATGAGGCGATCGAACACAAGCCCCGTTTCGGGCTGCCAGAGAAGTACATTGCAGTCTATACGATTTGCGGACATCCGTGGGCGGAGGATGCAGCGATTGAGCTTGGCAAGAAAATGGGATTTCCAGTCGTGCATCTTCCTGGTGGGCAGCTGGCGCGTTGGTATTTGCCGGGCAGGGCGAAGAGGGTGACGGCGATAGGACCGGCCGAATGGCTGTGGTTCATTCATCATTCGGAATATGTGGTGACCAATTCGTTTCACGGCACGGTGTTCTCGCTCGTCTATCACAGGCCGTTTACGGTGGCGCTGAACGGCAAAGCGTCGGATGCACGGATGCTGTCGTTGCTGGAGGGTGTGGGATTGATTAGCCGTGTAGAACATGCAGAACGTGTAGATTGTGTAGATGTTGATTGGGGCATGGTTGACAAGCGAATTTGGGAGATGCAAAAAGGCGGGGCCGATTTCTTGGCAGATAATCTTATGCATGGTTAAATAAAAAGGCGAGAGGATGTGATGATTAGCCGTGCAGAACATGTAGATATAATCTAATTTGCCACTCTGCTTCTCTGCGTTAAAATACAAATGAACATACTGTTCTATCAGCATCAGTACCCGGCCTTTGGCGGCATCGAGACTGTGACGACCATGCTGGCAAGCGCCTTCGCCGCCGACGGACACAATGTCGCCATCGTATCTTTCTGCTCCAGGCCCGGAACGAATCTGCTTGACCAGTTGCCGAGTAGCGTTCATGTGCATCAACTGTCGGAAGATGAATTCGACTCGCCCAAGAACAACGAGGCCCTTTTGAAAATCCTTGAGGGCTTTCCTCCAGACGTTATCATGTTCCAGGATTCGTATGCGCCGATAGAAGGCACTCTCTTTTCCGTGCTGGGCGCTTATCCGGGGAAGCGGCCCAAGGTTATTGTTGTGGAGCACAATATGCCCAAAGTGCCTGTCGGGCTGGGCGAGATTGCATTGAAAGACGGCGTGCTTCGGCTCATGCGGCGCATTGCAGGGCGCATCTTGTACCCGTTACGGTATTGGAAGAGTTTCAGATACGAAAGGCGTCGCCGCCGCTATCTTTATTCGCGCGCGGACAAGTATGTTTTCCTGTCGCCGCGTTATGAAAGGAAGTCCAATCGGATTGCCGGCGTAGATGGCGGTGACAAGTTGGCGTCATTGCCGAATCCTGTGAGACAAGCCACGATGTCTCCAGATATTGCCACCAAGGAGAAGGAGATACTGTATTGCGGATCATTGATTCCATCAAAAGGAGTAGGGCGGCTCATTGCGATATGGTCTACGCTTGAAAACCGTCACACGGATTGGCGTTTCACGATCATTGGCGATGGGATTGAACGAGACGAATTGGAGAAGCAAGTCAAGGCGTTTGGGCTTAAGCGTGTGCGCTTCGAGGGTTTTCAGCGTGAAACAGAGTCCTACTATCATCGCGCTTCTATTCTTGTGATGGCATCCAGCTTCGAAGGGTGGCCGATGGTGCTGGGTGAGGCGATGCAGTATGGGTGCGTCCCAGTTGCATATGACAGCTTTGCTTCGCTGTACGACATCGTGGAAGATGGAGTTTCTGGGAGAATAGTCACGGCGTTCCGCCGTAGTGATTTCGTCGCGGCGCTTGATTCGCTCATGGGCGACGCTGCGCTACGTATGCGACTACAACAGGGTGCGATGGCCAAGGCCGCGGAATATGCGCTTCCCGCGATAGCAAAGCGCTGGTATGAGTTGTTTGCTGCGGATTCATTTTTAACGCAGAGTGGCAGAGTCGCAGAGGAGCAGAGTGAATGCTGGTAGAGATAAGGGTTGCAGGACTATGAGACAAAACCACTTAAAATCTCTGCCCTCTGCCTCTTTTTCTCTGCGTTAATAAATCAAGATCGAAATGAGGCGAAATGAAACAGCGGCTTGAATATATCGATATTTTGCGGGCGTTTGCGATATTCCTCGTGACGCTTGGCCACGTGCTCGAATACGGCGGCTACGGCGATGGTGTGTTGCACGGAGTGATCTACAGTTTCCACATGCCGCTCTTTTTCGCCATAAGCGGATTCGTGGCGGCATATTCCTTTCGCAATGAGGATAATCGGCTTGATTTGCCCGGATTTACGCGTCTTGTCTGGAAGAAGTTCAGATTTATCATGATACCGTATTTCGCCTGGAATCTCGTGGTGCATCCATTTGCCTTTTCCGGCTGCAGAATGAGTATCGAAGGATATAGGCTCTTGTGCCGTTCGGTGTTTATGGCAAACGACTCGGCGTGGTTCCTGCCGTGCCTGTTCAATTTGCATGTGTTGCTGGGATTGCACCGGTTGGCTTTGGGCAATCTGAAGAGTGTGAAGGCCGGTATATTGACCGAGGTTGCCGGACTGGGGTTGATGTTCGGAGTTCTGGCTGGCGTTCAGCACTTTGCCGGTAATCCATTCCTCAGGTCGGTCGTGAGCTACTTTATTCCGTTCTGTGCCGGCGTATTGTTAGGACGCAGTGAAGATCTGGAACGGCGTATCGTAGATAGCCAGTGGAGTTTTCTGATTGGCGCGGCTGTGTTCGCTGTCGCCGCCGGCGTGTTCGCAAGCGGGGGCGAAGGTTTTCCGTGGCGGGTAGCACGCCTTGCGGCGGGCGTGTCTTCGATTCCCGTGATGTTCGCGCTGGCCAAGGCCACGACGATCTCTGGCCGGACGGGGAAATTTATTGCCTTTGTCGGACAGAGTACGCTTGCCATCTATTGCATGCAAAACTGGGTGCGGGTGCCGGATCTGGGTGCATGGCAAATGACGCCCATGCTCCAGTTTGTTGTATTCGGGCTGTATTCGCTTGTTGCAGTTTGTGCAATTGCCGTGTGCACCAAGGCGTTGGAAAGAAACGCGCTGCTGAGACAGGTGCTGCTTGGCAAGAAGTGAGATAGGCAAAGGAGTTTTGATGTATAAGGAAGTAAAGGAAGCGCAAGCCGATTCAATGATCAAGCTGGCGCTTGGATGCTGGTTCTTGTCGTGCATATACGGCCCGCTTGGCGTGATTGCGCAGGCGGTTCTCATTGTCCGGCTTATCTGGATGTGCGACGTCAAGGTCATTCCCGCTCTGATAATCTGCCATCTTACCGGCGGAACCATAACGTTCTTGAGTCGGCGTTATGTCCTTTTGAAATTGGGTATTGTCGTCTCGCCGGCCACAGTCTGCATTTTCGCAATGTTCTTCTATGTCGTCGCTTCGCTCTTGAAAAGCAGGTTCGACAACAAGACGATAGGTTTTGCAGCGTTGTGGCTTCCGGCGCTTGTTCCGGCGTTCGTCATGAGTTTATCCGCCTATTTCAACAACATGCGAAGCCTGTGGACTTGGCCGATATTCGATGTGCTGGTTCCGGCTGGCTATCTGTGGGCCGTATTGGCGGGGCGCACGTGGGAGCGGGGAAAGATGTATTTCCTCAAACGGATGATAGTTTTGTTTTCCTCGATGGCCATATTGAGAACGTTGAAAATAATAGGCATTTGGAACTTCGCCTTGACTCCGGCGGTCATTTGCATGTTTCTCATTTCAATGAAACTCAAGCTCGGGCCGAAATATACTGCGTTGGCCGCAGCAGGTTCGTTCGCGGGACTTCTCAACCTTTTGTTCGCCAACTATTTCGCGGTGGAGGCGGAGACCGGCTATGCCGGTGCGGCAGAAATCGGGTCGACATTTACGCAGGTTGCCGTATGCGCCTTTGCCGTGTTTCTCTCGTTTTGCATAAGTTGCAGGGCCGTGGGAAGGGGCATTGTCAGAATCTTGCCGTACGTGTTGGTCGTCATGACCACTTCCATGCTTTTCTACGCCGTATCGACACGCGAGAAGTTCGGCCTGGTCGAGCAAAACTACGAGACCATGCAGGAGCGTTGGAACGCCAAACTCTTCAACGATCGCGGTTCGATCTGGGCGGAAGGTCTTGAAGAGGTTAAGACGCCGCCGTATTTCTTCAAGGATCTCCGAGCGTTCATAGATATGGATGCAGTTGTCGGCAGAGACGAACAGGGACGCTATCTTCGCGGCTATGGTCTCAAATTGCTGCCGCATAATCAGGTTCTTTATCTTCTTGGTCGTGATGGATGGTGGTTGGGACTTGTGCTTTGTTGCTTTATGTGGTGGATGCATGTTCGCGCCGTGAACGCGTCGACGCAATTTGCCGATGATCCGGTCTTTATGATGTATTTTATTCCTGTTTCGATGGGGTTGTTCCATATCTTGGGGTTGACGGGGCAAAGTACATGTTCTGCAGCTTTCCAGAACCACGGTTTTGAATCCACAATTGTTTGTGGGCTGATCTACGGAGCAGTTATGGAACGGATTCGTCTTGCGCGTATGTTCGGATGGAGGTGAGTGATGCGAGTCCTGTGGCTTAATTACGGACTATTGCCGGATGCTTGTGCCGCGATGGGATACAAGCCTGATTGTGGCGGCGGGTGGTTGCCGTCCATGCTTTCGGCATTGCTGGCGGTAGAGCCGTCACTTGAAATCTGTGTCGCTTCACTTGATTGGCGGCGTTGCGATGTTGTGGTTGGCAATGTACGGTATGTGTCCTTCGGAGGTCCTCGAATAAAGTTCACATACGATAGGATACCCGAGCGCGTCCAGAAGGAAGTCGGCGGTATCATATCGCAGTTCAATCCCGATGTCATTCATGTCCACGGAACGGAGTATTATTTCGGATGCTTCGCACCTGAAGTTTACTGCAGAAAACCGGTTGTGGTGTCAATACAGGGGCTGCTCTCAGGAATCCATCCGCATTACATGGGCGGCATTTCCCCCAAGGAACTACGCGGCACAAACTGGAACGCACGGTTCTTCGTGAAGGGGCGCACGTTGCTGTCGGAGCAGACAGCTTGGCGCGAGAGAAGAGCCGTTCAGGAGCAGAAGGTACTTCGCCAGCAAAATAATTTCATCGGACGGACAGATTGGGACAGGAATGTAATCCATTTCTATAATTCCAAGGCGCGATACTTCACGGTCAACGAAAATTTGCGTTCTCCTTTTTTCACTGCAAGGCGAACCAAGCAAACCATTAAGCATCACACCATCTATTGCAGCGCAGCGGCAAGCACGGCTTTCAAAGGTGCCCACTGGTTGATAAGGGCAGTGGCGGCACTCAAAGAGGAGTTTCCAGAAATTGAACTACGTATCGCCGCTGCAGATGGACTTCATAGACCATCAAGTTTGAAGGCGCGACTTCTTGATCAGTCGTACCACGCTTATCTGCGGCGGCTGATAAGACAACTGGATGTGAGGAAGCACATCGTCGCCTTGCCATCCTTGTCTGTTGAGCAGGTTGCGGAAGAATTGAAGAGTGCCGAACTGTTTGTCTTGCCAAGTTTGTGTGAGAACAGCCCCAATTCGCTTGGCGAGGCGATGTTGGTTGGAACGCCGTCAATTGCAACGTTTGTCGGCGGTGTTCCGAGTATCTTGAAGGATGGCGTGGAGGGCAAGCTTGTTCCGCCAGGCGATCCTGCGGCATTGGCAGGTGCGATTCGCAGGTGGTTTCTGCATCCTGAAGAGGCAGCGGCGTGTGTCGAGCCTGCGAGGGCGACGGCGCTCAAGCGCCACGATGCAAAAGCGAATGCAGAAGCGACATTAGCTGTGTATAGGGCTTTAACGAATGATTGAAGTATGTTGAAAATACTTTATGTAGGTCCAAATCCCAGTGGATGGGCGTTGGATAATCGTCCGGGGGATATTGCGGCAGGAAAATGGTCGCATGGCCTTTTGCAGGGGCTTTTGCGTTGTGCAGACGTGCATGTGCTTACTCATGCGCATGAAAGATGTTGGCCCAAGGGCGATGTCTTCTGGCGTGGGTTTGACAGCCGTCTCTTTCCTGCGGAATGGCCTTGTAATGCAGTGGCCTTCCCTGCCTTGTATCGTGTGCGTGAGTGGTGGCTTAATCGATTTTACCCTCTTTATGCGCAACGTCTTATGGATTCCCAACAGTTTGATGCGGTTGTAACCTATAATTGCATTGAACCATATCAAGTGGCAATTATAGAGGATGCCAACAAAAGGGGTATCCCTGCGTTCCCAATTGTCCTTGATGGGGACGATCCACGAAAGGATGATTGGGGATATTTTCTAAAGGCGACAGAACATGCTGCAGGGGTCGCCTTTTTGTCTTATTGGGCATCGGTTAATTTTCCAAGTGGCAAACCAAGACTTCACCTTGATGGAGGTGTAGATGCGTGGAATGGCTGCGATTCCTTGGTTGTTCCACAGGATGGGTATGCGCGATTCGTCCATACGGGCGCATTGGACAAGTGGCGTGGACTTGACTTTATGCGAGAGGTTATAGCACTTCTTGAAAGGCGGAGTGTAAATGTCAAAATCGTATTGTGCGGAAAAATGCCGGATGATATTCGCAATGAATTGTCGGTGTCGCCTGTTGTTGAATGGCGAGGGTTTGTTTCAGATTCTGAACTTTCGCTGATTTCACGGGAGGCGGATGGGTTCCTCAATGTGCGGGAACCATCCATTGGCGACAACATACTCAATTTTCCCTCAAAGGTTCCCGTATGCCTAAGTTGGGGCAAGCCTATCGTCTCAACATGGCTTGACTCGTTCTCTCCTGATTACAAGGATGTCATGTGCTTTGACTTCTCCAACACCCCTAAGACATTTGTCGATTTGCTGTGTGATGTCGCTGGGTGGAATAAAGACAGACGCAGGCAGCATTACAAGGCGGTGAAATCCTGGTTCATGGAGCGGAAGCTGTGGCGGGTACAGGCACATCGTTTGACAGACTGGATAGAGGCTGTAGGCAATGGGAAGTCGGCTTAAGACACTCATATTCCACCCGGCGCTTGCACCGTACCGGGTTGATTTCTTCAATCTGCTTGCGGACATGTTTGATGCACACTTGGTCTTGCTCGGAACGAACCTCGAAGAGCAGAAATTCGACCAGAAGCGCCTGCTTGCAAAATTGAAGTGCCGCGTCTCGTACTTGACCAAAGGATTTATGCTCTTTGGGCGCTACATTCGCACAGGTTTTATTTCAATCGTCAAGAAGGAACGGCCAGACATCGTCCTTGGATATGAGTATAGTCCGCTTACAGTTCTGATTCTTCTTTACAAACTTGTCTGCCGTTGTCGGTTCCGTATCTATACGATGACAGATGATAATGCGGAGATGTTCATTGTCACTCGCGGCATAAGAAAAATTCTGCGCACGTTTGTTCTGCGTCACGCCGACGGCGTAATTGTCACGAATCGTGAAACGGCGGAATTGGTAGAGGCACATCATGTAAGGACGGCTGTTGTGCCAATTGTCTATGAAGCAAACTCATTCCGTTCAGATGGCGATAGGATCTTTGCCGAGGCTGAACGGCTTCGTCGTGATGTTGTTGGAGATGCTGGGCTACTAGTCCTCTATGTTGGACGGCTTGCCAAGGTCAAGAATCTTAAATGGGCGGTTAACCATATTGTCGAGGCGTTGCCTCCTTCGGCAAAGTTTGTCATTGTCGGTAATGGTCCGGAAGAAGCGTCGTTGCGTAAGCTGGTGGATATGACGCCTGGAGCGGTTGAAAGGATTGTGTTTGCCGGGCGGCATGAAGGGGAGGCATTGATGCCTTATTTCGCGGCGGCAGACTTGTTTTTGCTGCCAAGTTTTTTCGAGCCGTATGGGGCGGTTGTTGCAGAAGCTTTGATGTGGGGAACGCCTTGTCTTGTGTCTTCACATGTGGGTGCAAAGGAACTTGTTGATGCAGGGAATGGCGACATCTTCGAGATCGAAAGTCCAGGCGATTTTGAATCAAGGCTACAGAATCAGATGGGACGATTGCCGAAATGGATTCCTGGCAGAGATTCACTTTTGAAAGTTGATTTCTTTGCGTTGAAGCGGGAGCTTGAGACCTTGTTGAAGGAGAGCGCATGAAATTGATAGTGTCGTGCTTTTCGTGCTCGCCCTCCCGTGGTTCGGAGCCTGGCATGGGTTGGGGTTATCTTCGTGCAGCGGCGCGGCACCATGAAATCTGGGCGCTGGTTGACGGCTGGGAGTTCGGCGACGAACTGCGCAGATATCAGGCCGATCATGCCGAAGAATTAAAAAACGTCCATTTCGTATTTGTGCCATGTAAGCCGCATCCATTACTGCGCAGGTTGTGGCCGCCAAGCTACTATTGGTTCTACAACATTTGGCACAGACGGGCGTTTAGGATCGCCAAACAGCTGCAATCCGAGATCGGTTTTGATGCGGCGTGGAAGTTGAGCATGGTGACATTTCGCGAGCCGGGCTATCTGTGGAAGCTGCCGATTCCATTCATCTGGGGTCCGGTTGGTGCTCTGGGTTCCACCGATTGGCGGATGTTGCCGGTGATGGGAGTTCGCGGGATGTTGGAGTTCGCAGCTCGCAATCTCATCAATTGGTGGCAGAGCCGAACGTCGCTTCGTTCGCGTAAGGCGGCGCGCAAGGCCGCAGCAACGAAATCATTGTTTGCGGCGACGGGCGAGAATCAGCGCGAAATGAAGAGGCTGTGGAGTGTGGATTCGCAAGTGCTGTGCGAAATCGGTTTGCGTGAACTGCCGGAACCGGTTTCTCGGTCAAATGGCGAAGTCTTGAGGATATTCTGGAGCGGTGTGTTTGAAAATAGGAAAGCATTACCGCTCTTGCTGTGGGCGCTGGAGAAGTTTGAGGGATGTTGGACGCTGGATGTTCTTGGGGATGGCCCGTTGCGTGATGAATGGCATGCATTGGCGGAACGACTTCATCTGACCGGTGATGTCAATTGGCATGGGTGGATGAAGCGATCTGAGGCGCTGGATGTTCTGAAGAACGCAGATGTGACCGCCATAACCAGCATTCACGATCTGACTTCGACGGTCATCGTGGAGGCAATGGCTTACGGAAAACCAGTGGTCTGCATTGATCATTGTGGCTTTGCGGATGTAATCGACGAGACATGCGGAATCAAGATACCGGTCTCTTCGCCTGAGCGAATGGCTTGCGCTTTTGCCGCCGCATTGAACCGATTGCGCGACACGACTTTGCGGGATGAGTTGTCACGCGGTGCGCGTAGACGCGCAGTGAACTATCTTTGGGAAAACAAGGAGAAGTGTTTGCAAGGCATTCTGGAAAGGAGTGTCGGCAATGCGTGATTCACGGCTTGACTTGCTGCGTGTCATTCTCATTGTGGGTGTGATTTGTATCCACACTTTCTGTGTGTTGGACTTGTCTGTCTATCCTCAATATCGCACATGGTCGCTTGTTCTAAACACAATCTGCCATTATGCGGTACCTCTGTTTGCCATGTTGAGCGGTGTCGTTCTCATGGACAAGTGTGACGAGCCGTTTTCTCGGTTTTATAGGAAACGTCTAACGAGAATCATTGTTCCGACACTGCCAGCCGTTTTGTTTTTTGCGGCGTTGCGGATATTCCGTGATGGAGACCCTGCGCTGGCCGTTCTTAGGGATACTCTTCTCGGTCGCCCATACTATCACCTCTGGTTCGCGTTTATGCTTATTGGTGTTTATCTGTTTATGCCGTTTCTTACGAAACTTGTCCGTGAAGTGCATAATGGCGTGTTGGCTTCGGCATGCTGTCTGGTTGTCTGTGTGGCACATTGTGTTGGTGAAGGCCCCTATCAGATACTTCCCTACTGTGCATACGCAACCCTTGGCATGATACTGGCAAGACGGAGTCGGACATGTCGTCGGCCAATTGCGGGGTGGTGTGCTCTTGCAGTTGCTGTTGGACTGACAGTCTGGAATGCGTCAATCGTCCTGACGACAGGTTCGTTTGGCACGATTGGCTATTGCGCCCCGTTTGTGCTGTTCGGTTCGATTGCTTTGCTGGTGTTCGTCATGAACTGCGTGCCGCCTTGTTTCGGTGGTGCCGTAGCCACACGTTTTGCCGCGCTTGTCTTCGGGGTCTATCTTTGGCATCCTGTGTTCAAGGGTGCAGCAATGGTAGCTGTTTCACGTTTGGCTCCATCACAAATGTGGTCGGTATTCCCGGTCACTGTGTGTCTGGTGTTTGTTGCGATCTATATTGTTTCATTATCTAGGATCGGCTCAGTTTCTGTTGGCACACAAGCAGGTAAATTCAGGAAAGGCCTATATGATAAAGAATAATGATTGCACTGTCTTGGTAATTTCTTGCGATGAATACCAAGATATGATTCCTCCTTTTTCTGCTCTTTGGCGGAAAAACTGGCCTGATTGCCCGTTTGAAGTTGTTATGGTCACCGAAAACGAGGCCGGTTCGCCTGCCTGTGGGGTGTTTGACAAGGTGATATATACGCATAAAACGGTCTCATGGAGCGAAAGGGTTGCAACTGCATTGCGCCAGATAGATACACCTTTCGTGTTGCTTTTTCTAAACGACTATTTTGTATCGGGGAAGGTGCCTACCTCCAAGGTGTTAATTCGTCTTGAGCAGGCCATAAGGTTTAACGCCTTAAACCTTCGGCTTATTCCAATGCCGAGGGCGCAATTGGCATTCGACTCCGGCGATGAGGAATTACCATTACGCGAATATATCAAGAACACGGCCTATTGCATCGCTACACAGCTTGGTTTCTGGGATAAGAAGTTTCTGCTTCGAATGGTGGAACGGACAAATAGTGCATGGGAATTCGAAAGAAAAGGGTCGTTAATGGTTGGTGATGAGAAATACCCCATACTCAGTGTTGTCCAAAAGGAGTTTCCGTTTCTTGATGCGGTACACAAGGGGTTTTGGGAAAAAGAAACCGAGAAACTCCTTGCGGCCAATGCCGTGAAGGTAGATTTTTCAAGGCGTGGGTTCGTTCCCGCGTCAGTGAAAGTAAAAGAATATCTGAGGGCGAAGGTTGTTCGGATGTTGCCAAGAGCATTTTTGCTTCGCCTTCGTTTGAAGATCAAAGGAGCATAAAAATGAAAACAGTCATTCTGGCGGGTGGTTTTGGTACCCGCATCAGCGAAGAAAGTCAGTTCAAGCCCAAACCCATGGTGGAACTTGGTGGGATGCCTATTTTATGGCATGTGATGAAGATATACTCTCATTACGGATTCAACGATTTCATAATCTGCGCCGGATACAAGCAGCATGTGATAAAGGAGTATTTCGCCGACTACTTTCTGCATACAAGCGACATCACGTTCGATTTCACCAGAGGTAGTCAGGATGTGGTCGTGCACCGGCACTCGGCAGAGCCGTGGCGTGTGACGGTCGTCGATACCGGTCTTAATACGCTAACCGGAGGAAGAGTCAAACGCGTAAAGGAGTATCTTGGCGGAGAGAGATTCTTTCTGACATACGGCGATGGCGTCGGAGATGTCAATATCGGTAACCTCCTTGAGTTCCACAAAGCGCATGGTCGGCTTGTGACGCTAACTTCTGTAAATCCAGGGCAGCGGTATGGCAGTCTGGATATCGACGAGTCCGGACGGATCAGGGAGTTCCGGGAGAAGGCCAAGTCTGATGGTGCCCTGATCAATGGCGGATTCATGGTCTGCGAGCCAGGAATGATCGACTACATCGACGGGGACAGCCAAATGCTGGAGCGTGAGCCGTTGGAGCGTATAGCGAAATCTGGAGAGCTGATGGCGTACCGGCATGACGGATTCTGGCAGCCGATGGATACACTGCGAGAGAAACAGATGCTTGAGAAGATGTGGAATGATGGGGAGGCTCCATGGAAAGTCTGGTGAACACTTACCACGGGAAGAGTGTTCTTGTAACAGGGCACACGGGCTTCAAGGGTTCGTGGCTTTGCGAGTGGCTTCTTTCGCTTGGCGCGGAGGTGCATGGTCTCGCCCTGCCGCCGCCGACAAACCCTAGCCTCTTCAATCAGCTTAGGCTCGCCAAACGGATAAAATCGCACACTATCGGTGACATTCGCGATTTGAAGACCGTAAAGGTTGTGATGCGGCGCGTCAAGCCCGACTTTGTGTTCCATCTTGCCGCGCAGCCATTGGTGAGGTTGTCTTACAACAAGCCGGTAGAGACATTTGACACGAATATCATGGGCACGATTCATGTTCTCGAGGCTGCGAGACAAGTGTTCTGCGAAGGAAAAGCAAGGAGACAATGCTCGGTCATCTGCATAACGACGGACAAATGCTACGAGAACAAAGAAACGACACGCCCGTACAAAGAAGATGATCCCATGGGGGGGTACGATCCATACAGCTGCTCCAAAGGATGCGATGAACTTGTGATATCATCGTACCGTCGTTCGTTCTTCGGCAGGCCTGAATCGCCCGTGTGGGTCGCTTCAGCGAGGGCCGGTAATGTCATAGGCGGCGGAGATTGGGCATTGGATAGGATAGTACCGGATTGCATGAGGGCAATTGCGAAGGGCGAGGCAATTCCCGTGCGCAATAAGATATCGACGCGTCCTTGGCAGCATGTTCTCGAGCCGCTTGGCGGATATCTGATGCTTGGTGCGGCGCTTGCGTCGCGAACGCGCTTTATGGACTACGCCGGCGGATTCAACTTCGGACCCAATCCGAAGGCGAATCGCTCGGTCGAGGATCTGGTGACGGAGATACTCAAAACGGCAGAGGGGGAGTGGATAGACAAAACGGAACCAGATGCCGTTCACGAAGCAGGACTGCTCAACCTCGACATCCGCAAGGCGAGGCGCATTCTCGGATGGATGCCAAGATGGGGTTTCGAGACGACGGTCGTCAACACGGTGAGGTGGTATCTCGAAGTCTCCAACGGCGGCAATGCGGCGGATATCACGCGCTGCCAGATATCTGAATATTGCAACAATTAACAAATATCTGATATGATTACAAAGTTTTCATTCAATGAAACGGAAATTCCTGGGCTGATAGAGGTCACTTCGTTCAATGCCGATGACATTCGCGGCTGTTTCACCAAGGACTATTCCAAAGAAGTGTTTGAGGCAAATGGTATTCATCATGATCTTGCGGAGGTGTTCTACACCACGTCGCACAAGGGGGTGATAAGGGCACTGCATTTCCAGCGGGTCAAACAACAGCCGAAGCTTGTTCGGTGCATCTGGGGGCATGTGTGGGATGTTGTTGTGGATTTACGCAGGGACTCGCCATCATTCAAAAAGTGGCTGTCGTTCGACTTGACGAGGGAGAATCGTCGGGAAGTGTTGATACCGGCAGGTTGTGCACACGGGTACCTTGTCCTGGATGAGTCCGTAGTCAGCTACAAGTGCGGCGAGAAGTTCTACGGCGAATACGACGACGGCATCCTCTGGAACGATCCGGAACTCGCCGTCGCCTGGCCGTTGGACAGGGTCGGTGGAGCAGAGAAGGTTATTCTTGCCGACAAGGATAAGAATCTGCAGTCATTTGCGCAGTTCATAAAATCATACGGAGGTTTTTGATGGCAAAGATTTTGATTGCTGGGGCGGGCGGCTATGTTGGTAGGAATCTTGTTGCGGCGCTTGATGGCGAGGTGGAAGTAACAGGCATTGATATCGCACCAGGATACATTAAGCCAGAGGATGTCAAAACGCTTGAAGGGCTATACGATGTTTTCTATAACTTTGCTTGGGTTGGGAAGGGCGGCCCTCAAAGGGCAGATTACAATTTGCAAATGACCAACGTCAAGAATGCGCTGGATTTCTACAAAGAAGCTGTGAGGTTGGGTTGCAAGCGATATATCTGCGCTGGTACAATTGGTGAACTCATGGTTGAGTTGCCGGAATGTGCGAAGATTCGTTCTCAGAACTTTATCTACATACAGGCAAAGAATTTCTTGCACAGGGTGCTCAACTCAATTGAGGAACCCGATAAATGCCGCGTAATATGGGCTAGGCTTGGGAATCTTTATGGGGGCGGAGACTCTGGCGGAAATCTCGTTGATTATACCCTGAAAAAGCTTGCGGCAAACGAGAAGGCCATTTTTGGCCCGGCGGAACAGCCATATGATTTTGTTCATGCGCTTGATGCCGCCCATGCGCTTGCTGCTATTGGTATTGCGGAGCGAATTGTCTCAAGCGAGTTTTATATTGGTTCGGGTGATGTGCGTCTGTTGAAAGATTATCTACTTTCAATAGGCAAGATTATGGGGAAGCCGAATCTAATTGAAATTGGTGGCCGTCCTGATGATGGTACGAGGTATCGAGCGGAATGGTTTTCAATTGCATCTTTAATGAAAGAGACGAAGTATCGACCGACTATTCCATTTGAGAGTGGCGTACGTGCACTATAACCTGAATGTTTGAGTTCCCACCAATGGCAAATAGACTACCATATTTGGATGCGCTAAAAGGTTTTTTGATGCTGCTTGTAATATGGTGACTATTGTGCAGGGACAGCACCGAGACATTACAAGTTCATGTGCGCAATCAAGGAGCTGTGATGGTCAATGGTGCATATGTGAATACGTTCTACACGGTCAATAAATCATGAAGATTCTTCTTGTCCATAACTACTACGGGTCATCGGCACCCTCCGGCGAGAACAAGGTGTTCGAGGCGGAGAGGGCCATGATAGAGAAGCATGGGCATGAGATTGCGGTTTATACGCGGCATTCGGATGAGATTCGATATGGCAATGCAATTAAAAGGATCTTGGGTAAAATCAAAGGGGCGCTGTGTACGGTCGGCAATCCGTTTGCAGCGCGGGCGGTTGCGGAGAAGTGTAGGGAATTCAGACCAGATGTCGTTCATTTCCATAACACCTTCCCGCTCATAAGTCCGTTGGCAGTTCGAGCGGCGAGTAAGTATGCGCCGGTCGTGATGACTCTGCACAACTATCGAACGGCTTGTGCGGCAGGCGTGCCGACGAGGGACGGGAAAGTGTGCTCGCTGTGCTTGGATAAGAGATGTGTATGTGATGGCATCAAGTATCGTTGCTATCGCGGAAGTCTGTTGGCGACATTGCCGCTTGCAATCAATATAGCGCTTTATCGGAAGCTATTGCCAAAGTGGGTGTCGCGGTTTATTGTGCTGAGCGATTTTCAGAAGCGGAAGATGGTGGAATATGGATGGCCGGAAGAGAAGATTGTCGTGAAGGGGAATTTCATTAACCGTGTAGAACGTGCAGAACGTGTAGAAAAGAAAGATCAGATTGTGTACGTCGGGCGGCTGTCGAAGGAGAAAGGCGTCGAAACGCTCATAGAAGCTTTGCGCTCTTTGCGTTCTTTGCGGCTAAAAATAGTCGGCGATGGGATTGCTCGTACTGAGCTTGAAGAGATGTCGCGTGGACTCAACGTTGAGTTTGTCGGACAAAAACCATTTGACGAGGCGCGAAAAGTCATTGCAGAATCCAAGGCGCTTGTTTCCCCAAGTGCATGCTGGGAGACGTTTGGGCTTGCGGCGGCAGAGGCGATGAGTGTCGGTACGCCATCTGTCGTATCGGATGTGGGCGCGCTCCCCGACATAGTCCAAGACGGACGCTTTGGCGAGGTGTTTGAGGCTGGCAATGCCGAGGCGTGTGCGGCGGCAATCAAGCGGCTGCTGTCCCGCCCTGACTATGACGAGATGTGCGCGGCGGCAAAGCGTGAGGCCGAAACCAAGTATTCAGAAGAGGCGAACTACAAGCGGCTGATGGAGATATATGGAGAAGTTGTCGGTGGCGAGTCGATAGTCGTTGGCAGGGGTTGACGGGTGCAAATAGAAAAGCGAGATAGCGAGAAGATCAAGGCCATAGGCTTTCTGTGCGCCTTGATGGTCGTGGCGATTCATTGTACTGCCATCCCGAAGGATTGGTGGAATGGAACGCTTGACATGCCGAAATGGATTATTGCACTTCAGGCTCTTGGGTCTGATACCGTAGCCCGTTTGTCCGTGCCGTGGTTCTTTGTCATCAGCGGATTCTTTCTGGTTAAGAATCTGGACATCCCAGAGTGTACGGAATTTGCGGAGCGGGTTCGTGAAATATTCCTTTGGTGGAAGAAATCCATCGTCAAGCGGTTGCTGACGCTCGGTGTCCCGTATCTTCTGTGGAACCTCATCTATTATATTTTCAAGCTGGCGACGGGGAAGTATGGGTTTGACATGGTGCATTGCATTGCTCAATTGACCGGATATAATCCTTATGAGGTTCCAGCCTGCGGACAGTTCTGGTATGTGCGCTGCCTGATAGTCTATGTTGTATTTGCACCCGTATTCCTCTTGCTGTTTGGGAAACGACATATCGGGTTCGCCACCATTGGCACCTTGCTGACATGTTGGTTCGCGGGGTGGGGGCTTTCGATTCAATATATGCAGTTTACGGATTTTCAGTACATCATTTACTTCGGCTGCGGTATCTATCTCGGCATGAGAAAAGAAGTTAAAGTGCCGATGAAACGTGCGTTGGCTGTTGTGGCAGTATTGTTGTTTATTCTTTCAGTGTTCGGCGTTGTCTATGGAACGGTTGCGCGCAATAGGCCAATGGCTGGTTTGTGCACCAAGCTGATGATTGTTTCGGGGCTTCCCTCGCTATGGGTAGCGGGGGGCAAGATTCTTGCTTTGACAACGAGATGGAAGAACTTGTACGGCCTTGCGTTCTTCGTCTATGCGTTGCATGTTATGCTCGCATCGGTGACTTACAAGATAACGGTTGGGCTGATGTCGCCTGTCATGTATCAGTCGGTCGGGTATCTGCTCAAGATTGCTGTCGGAATACTAGGTAGTCTAATCGTCGGGCGTATTCTTGTGCGATTCACGCCGAGGGCGTTGAATATTCTTTGCGGGGGAAGAGGTTAGCGATGTTTCTTCTTCATCAAGTTGTCAATGTGTTGATTAACCCGGTGTTCGTTGTAATGGGTTTGATTGTGGCCGGTCTGATTATGGGGCGACGCGGACGAACTCGGCCTGGAAGGGTGTTACTGGTCGGTGGCGTCGTTTTGCTATTTTTGATGAGTTGGCCGCCGCTGGTGGATGCCGCCGGAATCTGGATGGAGCAAGATTATCCTGCTGCGCGTGCCGAGACATATCCTGAGGTCGATGCGATTGTTGTCTTGGGCGGAGGTGTTGGCATGCCGCCGCCGGGCGTCGAGTATCCATATCCAGGGATGTCCGAGGCGGCGGACCGCGTCTGGCATGGTGCGCGGATTTGGCATGCGCAGCGCACTCATAATCCGGAATCGCCGGTTAAAATTTATTGCACAGGCCCTGATGTGAGCAAGAGCACTCCGCCGCTTTTGAAGGATTTGGGTGTGCCGGAAGACGCCATTGTTGTGTTAGACGGGCCCCTGAATACTGAAGAGGAGGCTCGGCAATGTGAATGTGTGCTTCACGGGAAAACGGTTCTGCTCGTAACGAGTGCCTTGCACATGAAGCGCGCGATGTTAATCTTCCGCAAATATGCGCCTGGGATTTCTGTAATACCGGCGCCGACAGACCATCAGTTCATAGGCATCGCCAGCCGCTTTCGCCGTTGGCAGTACTACTTTCCCAGTATCGATGCTCTTTGCCGAGCTTTCGCCATCGAGCACGAGTTGATCGGTATCCTCAGATATGTTTGGTGATGGTTGTAGTAAACTGTAGAGCGGGACAACGGAGCAACAGGCTCGTTGTCTTTGCCCATGCAATGGCTTCGGCGATAGCACGCGGCGAACGCTTGCGCGTGACGACGTTTGACGAGTTCAAGGGTGATTATGCCTGCAAGGTGCCAGATGGCCTGAAAGTCGTTATCAAACCTTCGCGTTTCTGGGAATGGGTCAGGCTCGTGGAACGGGCGTTGCAGATAATATTCGGGTTTAAGACCTTCAAGATTCCGCATCTGCTGACGCTGGCCTCAACTTGGAACTATCGAGACGAGAAAGCGTTGGCTCGGTGCGAAGACAAGATACGTGAGTTCTTCGATCCGGTTAAAGTGGGTAATGCCCGCTCCGTTTTGTCTGGCATCCGGCGCGGCGATAAGACGCTGATAGGAGTTCATATCAGACGGCAGGACTACAGGGCGTTTCTCGGAGGACGATATTATTACGACGATTCAGTCTATCGGCGTGAGATGGCGCGTGTGCTGGAGATGATGAAGGGCGAAATCCGTGAGGCGCAGTTTATTGTGTTTTCGGATGAGACGATTGATGAGTCGCATTTTGAAGGGCTTCCATGCTATTTTGTGCATGGTACTGCTGTTGAGGATCAGTGGATGATGAGCCAGTGCGACTATCTGATGGGGCCGCCCAGCACATTCAGCGCGTGGGCGAGTTTCATGGGAAGGGTCCCGTTGGCAAGGATGTGGGATAAGGACTACGAGTTGAAACCTGAAGATTTTGTCTACAGGGGGCTTGTTGCGTGAGACTTGCTGTTTTGATGACCTGCCATAATCGAGTGGAAACAACGCTTGAGTGCCTCAAGTGGTTGATGCCGCAGCTTGGTAGTACTGACAAGGTGTTTCTTGTAGACGATGGATCGACGGATGGCACGGGGGCGAAAGTTCGCGCCAGTTATCCTACTGTTTGCGTGATTGATGGCGATGGTTCTCTCTATTGGGCGAAGGGTATGCGCAAGGCATGGGGGGCGGCAGTGGATGAGCGTTCTGATTGGGATGCGTATCTTTGGCTGAACGACGATACGATGCTTTCGCCTGATGCGATGGAAAAGATGCTTGCGAACGATGATGGGCGGAGCCTTGTAATAGGTAATCTCTGCGATACAACTGGACGAGCTGTATATGGTTTGAATGTCAATGGCTGGGTAAACGGCAATTGCGTGTTGGTGCCGAGAGCGATATATGAACGTATTGGAATGATTTGCGGTGAGTATAGCCATGCTTGGGCAGATAGCGACTATGCTTGTCAGGTCAAGCGAGCTGGGTTCGTAATCGTTGGTGCGGGAGACGTCGGGATTACGGAATGGCATCCGCTACGGCCAAGCCTTGCAGGGAAGAGTTTGGCTGAACGGTGGCGGCTTCTCTTCGATCCAAAGGGCTGGAATCTTCACGACATCTGGTTGTACAGACGGCGTAATTGGGGAATAATCAATGCGATTGCAAGTTGTACGCATTTGACAATGCATGTAATTTTCGCAAAATAGAGTGGCATGGGGATTGCTGTTTTGATGACTTGCCACAACCGCGTCGAGACAACACTCTCATGTCTCGCACGGTTGATGCCTCAGTTGGGAAACGACGACAGGGTGTTCCTTGTTGATGATGGCTCTATGGATGGTACTGGCGCGAAGGTCAGCGCGGTCTATCCGACAGTTAGTGTCATTGAAGGCAATGGAAAGCTTTTTTGGGCGAAGGGGATGCGTAAGGCATGGGAGGCTGCCGTAGCAGAAGGGTGTTGGGAATATTACCTATGGCTCAATGACGACGTAATGCTTAAGTCTGATGCCCTATCTGGTCTTCGCTCTGACTATACCAAACTAAATTCTGCTTCCGTTCTTGTTGGTGCCTGTGAATATGAAGGACAATGCACGTATAGTGGCACGGACTCAAAGGATCGCAAACTTGCCCCCAATGGACAACCGCAGTCCGCAGATGGCTGGCTCAATGGCAATGTAGTTCTTGTCCCAAAGTCAGTATTTGAGAAAGTTGGCATGATTAGCCCCGACTATACACATGCCCGCGCTGATTACGACTATGCGGAACGATTGATGTTGGCAGGGATTCCGTTTTACGTGTCATCAGGTTATGTCGGATCGTGTCCGTTTGACTTCAATACCAAGATGCGCGGCAAGGGATTTGTGGAGCGAGTCTCACTGCTTGGTAAACCTGGTTATTTCAACTTGCATGACCTGTATCTGATTCGTAGCCGTTATCACGGACATATTGCTGCGATTGCCTCATGCGCTCGCTTGATTCAGATAGTTCTCAAGGGGTGGAAGTGAAGAAGATCGCCCTGCTAACTGGACTTTTTGCTGCGCTGTTCGCTGCTGTGTACGGCCTTATGCCGTTCCACGATGATTGGTGCTATGCGACGGCTCCCAATCCTGGCTTTGTATGGTCGCAACTTCTGCCTGATGCTTCTTTCTGGCGTCCGTTCGATGTTATTTGGGGTGCATTGATGGCAAGGATTCCAGGGTTGTTCCCCAACGCAAACAGATTAGTTGTTGTACTTGCGCATACGTTAAGTTCGTTCTTTGTATGGAAGGCGTTGGATAAGATTTCAAAAGATCGTATCGCGTGCTTGGTAGGGACGCTGTTCTTTGCCGTATCGAGCGTCATTGCCGCTATGCTTTTCAATTCAGATACCATCAACCAAAGCTGGAGCTTTCTTTGGGGGATAATTGCACTCTGCGTAGCATTGGAACGCGAAGATGTTTCTTGGCGCAGGTGGAGCGTAGTCAGTGGACTTGTCGTACTTTCAATGCTATTCAAAGAAAGTGGAGTTTCGTGGCTAGCAGTGATTCCGCTTATTCTTTTTTGGCATGAACGCAATCCCAAGTTGCTGTTCCAGCGGGCTGCGTTTGGCGTGGGCGTGTTGGCCTTCTACTTTGCGCTGCGTTTTGCACTTATGGGCGATGTCGCCGTTGGAGGCGAATATTACGAACTTGGTTTCAACTTAGAGAAGGTTGTCATTAACTTTGTTGTTGCGGTGCTTCTGCCGTTGACGCAGTTCGACATGCTGTCTTTCGTCTGCGAACAATGGTTGCTTATGACGGCATCTGCGGTAGCCTCGCTAACTTTCTGGTGGTGCTGGGTCGCGTCGGCAAGGCGTGAGGAGGTGGATTTAAAAGTGTGGTTGCTTGTTTTGTTGGCTTTAGCATTTGCCGCGCCGCATTGTTTCTTCAAGGGACATCATCCGGCTGAAATGCATTTCTATCCTGTTCTTTTTGCCGGGTCTGTATTCATTGCCCTTACGCCTGCGATGGATGGCCGATTACGTATAAGATGCTTTGGATTGGTGGCGATGTTTGTCCTGTGTGTGTGCGGGTGGTATGACAAGTTGATTGAGGTTCACAAGCATAGTGAGAGAACGAGAGCATTGTTGCAGGAACTTTCTAAACGTGACATTGATTTCTCAAAGCCCGTTTATTTCGTTGCGGAAGCCGACCCCAATGTGAAGTATTATTCAGTATTTACCGAAAGCGCCGGACATGGACTATATTGGGGGAAGGCTTGCAGGATGCTTAACGGTTGGCGGGATTTTGACTATCATTTAGTTGTGACGTATAGTCAGCTGGCGGCAATACCATACGGAGCGCAAGTCATAAGAATAAAATGAGTGAAGTTCTCCATGTAGTTCCAGGATTGAGCGAGCAATGGAGCGGCATTGCTGTCGCGGCAAAGTTGTTGGCCAAGGACCAAGGCGCAGAACTTGTTGAGGCACGTAATGTGGACGCTCGAACAGTTGCGTACTTTGACGAAGTTTGGGTGCATTCCACTTGGAGTTGGTCTGTATGGAGAGCTTGTCATATCACAAAGTCTGTAGGGAGGAGACTTGTCCGTATGACGCACGGCAATCTTGATCCAGTGCGACTTGCTTATCACGGATTAAAGAAGCGTTTGGCTGGTCCTGTTGAGCGTTACTTCTTACGTCAGGCAGATGTTGTTGTCGCTACATGTGACGCCGAAGTCAATTGGATTCGTGATTACGAGCCTCAAATTAAATCTCTCGAAGTAGCAGACCTAAAGCGCTATTTTAAACTTCCTGACAAACCTTCGCACATTTCACATCATCGACCACTTCATATTCTATATCTTGGTCGTCGGCATAAATTAAAGGGAATAAATTTCCTGGCAGAAGCATTTGCCCAGATTCATGACATTGACTCATATCAGTTTCATGTTGTAAGCAATGCATTTGGGAAGGAGAAGGAGGAAGTCTGGAATTGGTGTGATGTTCTAATTCTCCCTTCTATCTCTGAAAATTTTGGCCTTGTTGTGGCCGAAGCTCTTGAACGAGGGAAACATGTCATCACAACAGACGGTGCTCCTGTTTGGGGTGATGGAAATACGTATGGAGGGCGATTGATTTATCTCAAGGGCTATAGGTGTGGTTCTACTGCAGATAGAGTTCGGTTGCTAAAGAAAGCAATAACAGACTTGGCAAAAGGAAGGCAATAGATGCTAGAGCAAGTTAAGACTAGGTTTTGGAATGTCGCCAGTTGCACATATCGGCAACTCCTTGAAGAGATGGAAGGGTGGCGCAAGGCGGGTGACAGGCATCGCTACACCTGCTTTTGCGATGCAATGGGGCTTGCAAAGGGCTGGCGCATGGGAGAATTGCGACATGCCTATCGGAGTGCAGACGCAGTTCTGGCTGATGGTGAGGCAACGAAGGTGCTGGCGAAGATCTCCGGCGGTAATCTGCCTGACAGAGTGATTGGACCGTACCTTTTCCCAGATGCGATGGAGTATGGCGTTCCGCTCGGCTGGCGGCACTACTTCTACGGCACAAACAAGGAAACGCTGGACAATTTGAAGGCGAATCTTGAAAAGAAATATCCCGGTATAAAGATCGTCGGAACTTACGCGCCGGAGTATGCGCCTGACCCCAAGCCTCCGGTTGTAGAGCCTGGTAGCGTCGATTTCTTCTGGGTGGGCCTTGGCAATCCCAAGCAGGAGATTTGGTGCTTCAAGCACGCGAAGGAGATTGATGCCGTATGCCTGTTGCCAGTAGGCGCGGTGTTCGACTTCTATTCGGGTACTGTTCCCCATGCGCCGGACTGGGTTCATGTAATTGGTTGTCGCTGGCTGTGGCGGCTCATTACAGGCGGCAAACGCACCTTCAAGCGCAATGCCTGGTGCGTTCCGCGAGCGGCATGGATTCTCATTTCCGAGTTTGTCCGCATACGTATCTTCCGCAGGAAGGTCTCATCCATCTGACATCTCTATGAAAATAATGCTCATCATTTTGGGGTGTCTTGTGGTAGGTGGTGCGACATTTGAAATAGTATGTCGTATCGGCAGCAAGCGTGAAAAGGAGCGCTTCGACAAGATGACACCAGAAGAACGTTTTCGCTACCAGAACGATATGCGCAAAGCAGAATTATAAAAAGGAGAAATAACCATGATAGACTTTGATATTGAATCATTTGTTCGTAAGTATATGACCAAGCGGCCGGAGTCGCTGCTTGCGGCTGACTTTGATAAGTGCCGTGACGAGATGCACCGGCGCATCGACGGCAAGCGGATGCTTGTCATTGGCGGCGCTGGGACAATCGGTAGCAACTACGTCAAGGCGGCATTGCGCGGATTCAGGCCGGCGGCGATGTTCGTAGTCGATATTGATGAGAACTCGCTGACGGAACTGACGCGCGAGCTTCGGGCTGGCGACTACAATGTGCCGAAGGAGTACATCACCGAGCCGATAGATTTGGGGAGCGACTTGTTTGACAGATTCTTCAAGGCTAAGGGACCATTCGATATCGTTGCCAACTTCGCGGCAAGGAAGCACGTGCGGGCGGAGCGTGACGTCTTCTCCATCGAGGCGATGTGCGAGACGAACGTGTTCATGGCGAAGAAGCTTTTGGACTTGTTGCTCGACAATCCGCCGGAGGCTTTTTTCTGTGTCTCGACGGACAAGGCAGCGAATCCCGTTAATGTGATGGGCGCAACGAAGAAGCTAATGGAAGAGACGATCATGGCATACTCTGATAGGCTTCCGATCAAGACGGCGCGGTTTGCCAATGTCGCGTTCTCCAATGGCTCCTTACCGATCGGCTGGCTCAACCGCATCCAGAAGAGGCAGCCGCTGTCGTGCCCGCTCGGCATCCGGCGCTTCTTTGTGAGCCCCATCGAGTCTGGCGAGCTGTGCCTTTTTGCAAGCGTGATGGCGGCATCCGGCGATATCGTCTACCCAAAGCTTGATCCAGAGAAGGACATGATCCCGTTCGATGCTGTGGTGAAGGATATGCTGAACGACATGGGATTTGGCTGCAAGGTTTGCTCCAGCTCCATTGAAGCTAAAGAATCCATGAGGGAAATCTCTGCGAACTCTGCGTCTCTGCGCCTCTGCGTTAAAAATGGCTACCCGTGCGAGTTCTTCGGCAGCGACACGAGTGGCGAGAAGACGTTTGAGGAGTTCTATACGGATACGGACATCAAAGACGAGACGACCTTCATCAATCTTGGCGCGGTCAAAAATTCCAAGAAGCGCCCGGTTGCTGAGGTAGAGGCGATCTTCGCCAACCTTCGCGCAGTTTTTAGGAAGCCTGGTGCGGAGAAAGCGGATGTCATAGAGGTTCTGAAAGAATACCTTCCCAACTTCCAGCACATTGAGAAGGGCAAGTCGCTTGATTCGAGGATGTGACCCCCTTGACTTGACGCCGAAAAATATGGTATAATGCGAATCACTAACCCCGCCGGAGGACTTGTCCAAATCGGCGGGCATTTTTCTAAGCGGAATTCTGATTGTGCAGTACGGCAAGACATACAAGAACGACGAGGAATTGGCAGAACTGCTGATTTCGCGTGGGCTTGTTGCCACTAAGCAGCAATTGCTTGATTTGTTCAAGGCTGTAGGGTACTATCGCTTTAGTGGATACCTTGTGCCGTTCAAATTGCCGGATTCCGACAATTATGCGCCGGAGACGTCATTTGATCGCGTTTGGCAAATATACACATTCGACCGCAAGCTTAGACTTATGGCGATGGATGCCCTTGCGAGGATAGAGATTGCGGTACGAGCGCTTATAGCAAAATATCATGCCGAGGCGTATCCGTCTGATCCGTTTTGCTATACAGATGCCAGTTCGCTGCCACGCCTTTCCGTCAAACGCCATGCCGATTTGCTTGTCTCCATAAAACGTTCCGTAAAGAATGCTCGCACGGATGCCGACATCGCCCACCTGCAAAAGGTCTATGGAATAACGGATTATCCGCCCGTCTGGTGCATGTTGGAGCATGTGCCTTTCGGTGTCGTGACGCTTTATTATGAGGGATTGGATCCTTCGATCAAGCAGAAGGTTGCCAATACCTTTTTCATTCAGCCGAATGCTTTTCTCGGCGTCCTCATGACATTCAAGAATGCACGGAATATTTGCGCTCACCATTCGCGGTTCTGGAATAGGCACATTCTATCCCGTATCGCTAGAACCTTGGGTGTAAGGCCGGAATTGCAGCCTCTGATAGAATGCTTGTCCATGCAAAACAGTTGCAATTACACGACAATTTTCTCCGTCCTTTCACTTTGCGCCTATTGCATCGGTTATGTGAGACCGCAAAGCAAATGGGCGAAGCGCTGCAAGGCGCTGCTTGAGACAGCCGACTCGTTTATCTTGCAAGGAATGGGCGTGCCTGAAAATTGGGCAAAACTTCAGCTTTGGCGCTGAACATATAATCCTATATGAAAATCCTAATCACCGGTGCCTACGGCTTCGTTGGCACAAATCTCTGCCGCTATCTTGACGGCAGGGGGCACGAGTGCATCGCGCTCGACATCCCAAAGGCAAAGCGGGACGACGTGCCGTACAAGGCGTTCTACTCATGGGACGAGCTCAGCAATATCGACTGGTCTGGCATGGATGCCGTCGTTCACCTTGCGGGCAAGGCGCATGACCTCAAGAACGTGAGCGATCCGCAGAGCTACTTCGACATCAACGTGGGCCTTACGGAACGCATCTTCAATGCCGCGAACGGCAAAGTGCCGCGCTTCATCTACTTCTCCAGCAGCAAGGCGGCGGATGCCGATACGCCCTACGGACAGTCGAAGCTGGCGGCGGAGCGGTTTCTTGATGGCCGTGCGATAGTCCTTAGGCCCGCGATGATTCACGGCCCTGGCAACAAGGGCAACTTGAACCTGCTCTGGGGCATCGCCAAGCGCGGTATTCCGTGGCCATTGGCAGCGTTCGAGAACAGACGCTCGTTCGCGAGCGTCGGCAACATCTGCGCCGCTGTCGAGGCTCTGTGCGAACGCGGAAAAAATGGAGTCTACCCGATTGCTGATGATGAGATGCTGTCGACGAACCGCCTCATCGAACTGATGGCGGAGGTCTGTGGGCGCAAGCCGCGACTCTGGCGACTGCCGAAGGGCTTGATGCGGCTGGCCGCCAGAATGGGCGACGTTCTCCATTTGCCGCTCAACACGGAGCGCCTCGGCAAGCTGACCGAGGACAGCTTTGTGGACAACACTGTGTTGAAGCGGCATCTCGGCTGGTCTGAGATGCCTATCCGCGCAGAGGATGGTATGCGCGAAACGCTAAAGAGTTTTCTTGCTGGCTGATGGAGCTGTCTTGCTAAACAAGTTTTAGACAGGATTTACAAGATTTACAAGATTATCTTGCGTCCTGTCTTAGTCTTCTCCGTAAAAAATCCTGTCAATCCTGCTAATCCTGTCTAAAGGAGGGTCTCGTCATGTATAAAATCGTCAAACGCTTTTTTGATATACTACTTTCCGGCGTAGCGATCATAATGCTCTCGCCATTGCTTGTGCCTGTGATGATAATCCTCAAGTGCTCCGGCGAGCATGACATCTTCTATGGACAGGATCGTATCGGCTACAAGAACAGGCACTTCAAGATACTGAAGTTCGCGACGATGCTCCGCAATAGTCCGAACATGGCGGGCGGACTGCACACGACGCATGGCGATCCTCGCGTCCTGCCGTTCGGATGTTTCCTGCGCAAAACGAAGATCAACGAGCTCCCACAGCTTTTCAATATTTTTCTCGGCGACATGTCCATTATCGGACCGCGTCCGTTGGTAGACAAGACATTCGCGCCATACTCCGACGAAGTGAAGGCGAACATCTACAACGTGAAACCCGGTCTTACGGGAATCGGCTCGATTGTCTTCAGAGATGAAGAGACGTTGCTCACGGAATGCGTTAAGAAGGGCATGGACATGGACGATGCATACGCGAAGATCGTGTCGCCTTACAAAGGCGCCCTTGAAATGTGGTATCAGAAGCATATCGGTTTTTGGACCGATTGCTGGCTCATATTCCTTACTGCCTGGGTTATCGTGTTCCCAGAAAGCCAGCTCGTTTTTAAGGTGTTCAAAGACCTGCCAAAGGGGGAAGCCGTATGAAAATCGCCTTGATAATCGTCGGCGCAATCGTCTTGGTAGCCATTGCCTTCTCTCTTTGGAGTCGCTTGGCTTACCGCCGCTGGCGCAGGCGGTTTGATTCGCTGTCGCCCGACGAGCAGCGCAAGGAGCAGGAGCGGCTGTACAAGGCGCAACAGATGGGAACGTAAAACAGTTGAAAAGTTGAGGAGTTGAAAAGTCAG
>OCTW011572582.1_pt1 | contig 41364 bp, 46 predicted proteins | sample 1539671 | NCBI WGS metagenome assembly OCTW01 (sample SAMN02144230, study PRJEB22623) | gut metagenome | biome: sheep rumen | host: Ovis aries | place: New Zealand
TCGGCGGTACGCTCGACGACTCAGTGAAGGAAGAACGCGATTTTGTCCTCGGTCTGCTCAAAGGCAAAACACTGATTGTCACCGATTACAACGAGTCGGACATCCGCGAAAATTACGGGGACCTCAACCGCTACCGTGCAAAACTCGGTCACGGTTATATTGCCCTCGAACGGAATGCAAAGAAGAAGTTAGACGGAGTCCACGGCGTATATATCAAAGATATTATTGCCGAGGTTCAGCAGGCTTACCCGGCACTTATTAATGATGAAGCGGACGAGACAATGGGCTTTTCGTGGCTCGAAAAACTTGTGAACAATACGCTTGAGCCTGCGTTCAAGGCAAGCGTTACATCTACTCCCGAGATTGACGCGGTTAACGCAGGATTTGAAATCATAGAAAACCTGCTCGACCGTAAAGCAAGGCAGATTGTCAACGCTAAAGGCGGACAAAAGTATGTTATGCTCGGCAATACCGCCAAGGAAATGGCGCAGGAGCAACGAAAAGCAATCAGGGAAGCCGTGAGCAAGGCTAAAGAAAAAGAGCGTCAGAAGTCAAAAGAAGCCCTGAAACAGCAGCGCGATAAATTCAATGAGAAAATCCGCGAGGTTAAAACAACCGAACGCGCTAAGGCTAAAGAGGCTGTCGATAAGCAGAGGCAGAAAACACGCGAGGTCAGACAGAATAAGAACAAGCTCATTATTGCGGAGAAACAGCTCCGTATGAATGAAAAGCGTCAAATTCGCAACAACTACGAGCGTAGGGGCTATATTACGCGAATTAAGAAATACGCAAATGATTTTAAGAAAATCGCGCTCGGAAAATCTGTTCCGCTTCCGCAGGAGTTTAGCGACGGTTTTTACAACGTAGCTATGGACATCACCGAGGCAATAAAACTCAGCGACAACACTGCAATCGGTGAAAAGCTGAGCAAAACCGTTGAGCTTATGCGTAATCTTGCCGAGGATAAGATTTTCGGCGATACCTACGCAACAGAGCTGACAGAAACATTCCGCTCTCAGGTTGCGGAGTTTGCCGAAGCGATTAAGAATAAAAAGATTGACCGCAACTTAACCGTTGAGGAAGCGGAGAACATCTGCAATATTCTTTTGGCAATTAAAGAAACCGTCCGCAACGCTAACCGTATTTTGGCAATTAATGAAGGTCAGACCGTCAAGGAGTTAGGCTTGTCAATTATGGCAGAGCAGAACGGACTCAACGTCGGAAAGCTCAAAAAGAATTTTGTCAATTTCGGCAAATACTTTATGACTTCTCAACGTCTCGGTTATCTGTTCAACGGCTATGATGATAACGCCGCGCTTGTAAGGCTTATGGACAATATCAACATCGGACAACGCCGCAAAAATATGTTCTATATGACGGCTAACAAGATGTTCGACGATTACCGCGACGAGCACGTCAAGGAGCTTGACAACACCGAAAAGAACGTCCGCACAATTCACTGGAAGGATAACGCCGGCACAGACCGCACAACCGATATGACTGGTATGCAGGCTATGCAGATAGTCATGACGTGGAACAGGGAAGTTGCCGATGACAACCTTGTACATATCACCAAAGGCGGCTTGACTATCTCAAATCCCGAACAGCTCGCAAAGGGCAACTACAAAAAGGCGATAGAGAACTCCACAAGGGTTATCGGCATAAACAACTCATTCATTACTGCCGTTGCTTCGTCGCTGACCGACTTTGAAAAGGGCTATATTGATATCGCCGAGAGGTTCTTCAACGAGCTTGCAACCGACGCGGTAAATGAAACCTCGCTTAAGCTGCACCATATCAAGATTGCAAACAGCAGATACTATATTCCTATCAAGGTAGACCAAGACAGCCTTGTCAAAGAGATTGAGGGCGTCAAGCACGATTCCTCGATTGAAGCTATGGGAATGTTGAAGGCGGTAACGCCTAAATCCTCAAAGCCGATTTATATATACGGACTTGATAATGTCATAAACGGACATATCAGCGACGTATCAAATTATTACGGCTTAGCCGTGCCGATTCGCGACCTTAACAAAGTATTAAACGTGCAGGATAATCAGTACGACGAGGACACCGGAGATTTAATAAGCTCTGACTCTGTAAAGAACGCTCTGAATAAGAATTGGGGCAAGCAGGCTATTGGAATGTATGAGCAAATGCTGACAGACCTGCAAAACTCCCGAGCGCCTAAAGGTGAGAAATACTCCGAGGGGCTCAACAATCTTATTCGCACAATCCGCTCAAACTTCGTCACTTCTACTTTGAACGCAAATAAATCCGTTATGCTCAAGCAGGCTGCCTCGTATACAACAGCAGGAGCGTACTTGAGCGGAGGTTCGCTTACGGCAGGCTTAAAGGACTTCGCTCTGTACAACACAACAAAGGGATATAAGCGGTTGCTTGAGGAAATCGACAGTCACACGGCGCAGCACTATATCCGCCGTAAAGGCTTATCATCAAACGAGATTGCGGATATATCCCAAAACTGGATTAACCGTATGCTGAGTAACTCAAAAGCCGGTAGAGCGCTGTCAACATCTGAGCTTGCGCAGAAAATCCCAAAAGGCATTAATCCGAACAACTGGATTCAGGAAATGGACTGTCTGACAACGGCGGCGCTGTGGTGTGCGACCAAAGCTGAGGTTAACAAGCAATTTAACAAAGCGAAAAAGGAGATTGACACAGCGGAATACTGGCAGGCGGTTACCGACCTTTACGACAAGGTTATCGAGGACACACAGCCTATGTACGACCCTCTCCATAGACCGGAGGTGCTCAAGACTTCAAACGAGCTTTTGAAATCTATCTTTATGTTCAAAACTCAGCCGTTACAGAACGCAGGAATTATTTATGACGCGCTCGGCAGAGTAACGACGAACGCCAAAGATAAAGCCGCTTGGAAAACGCTCGGTAAAGCCGTAGCTTCGCAGTCAACCTCATTGATTGTGTTCTCCTTAATGTCGCTCGCTGTTGCGTTCATTATGCACAGGATGAAGCGTTACCGCGACAAGGATAATGAATTGACCGCTCAGAGCGTTATGGACAGAGTATTTGAGGATATGATTATAAGCGGCTCGGGAGTGCTTCTTCCGTTCGGCGGCTCAGAGGTGTTCGGTGCAATCTTTGACGGAAACGAAATTGTGCAGGACAACGTAGCTCAGACCGTCACAAATTATATCGAGTCAGGTCAAAAGCTCGTAACTACAATCGGGGAATATTTCGAGAAAAAGAATAAAGCAAAAGAAATGCAGCTCGAATTTCACTCTGACCCGAGCGAGATTTTAACGGCTCTAAAAAACTTTGCCACACTGACGGCTCAGGACTTATTTGGTATTCCGGTTAACAACGTTATTAAGAACATCAACGGATATGTCGATTGGATTAAGGACTTAACCGACGGCGACGGACAGCTTTTTGCTCCCGAGGAGCAGACCAAAAAGCAGATTTCCGGCAGTTATGTAAAAAGGCTCGAAAGCGGCAACAGCACGGAGGCTCAGCAAGCACTTACGGATTTATATAATCAGGAGCTTGAAACAGCCAAAGCCGACCCGAACGTTAAAAATCCCGAGACAAAAGCGCAGGGCGCGGTCAGGGATATGCTTGTTAGTGCCTACAAGACTGAATATCAAAAGGCATTTCTGAGGAATGACGACAAGGAAATGCGCCGTATTGCTCAAATCTTTATCTCTGCTAAGAGATATATGACGTGGAATAACGGCAAAACCTCGCTTGACAACAAGCTTGAGGAATGGCGTAAAACCGCCAAAGAAACCATACAAAAGAAATACTAAGACTAAGCAGCTCATTACGGGCTGCTTTTTCTTTTCCTCGGGTTAGAAATCGGCGCAATTATCCCTTATGCTTAAAATAGAGAGGTGATAATATGAGTTTGCGAACCGAAAATATATCGCTTAATTGCAAAAAGGCGTTTTTTCAGACTATTATCGAAAATCTGCACGTCGGCGACGTTAAGAGCACACAGCTCGTCTTTACTCTGACTGACGGTATCAAGGAGATTGAATTGCCGCCCGACAAGACTACCGCCATTATTCACGGCAAAAAGCCCGACGGTACAGAAATTCATAACGAATGCACCGTTGAGAATAACAAAATCTACTATACTCTTACCGCTCAGGACACGGCGGTATCGGGAATTGTCGATTATATGCTCGACGTCACCGTTAACCGCGATGAAAAGTACGAGCGAGCGTATATGCCGACCTTCCGTACACGCGTATCGGACAGGATTTACAGCCCTGCTTACAGAGTGCTTGATACTGAGCCTGAACATTGGGAAACAGAGTACAAGAATTATTACCGCAAGGAAGGTAACGCTTATATTCAGGTTGACGACAATGTATGCCCGACGTTTGTGCCGAAAACGTTCTTTGTTCTTGTTGACCCTCCCGTGGAGTCTGCAAGTGAGTTTTTGGCGTTCTACTCCGCTTTTAATAAAGTATCGGAGCTGTTCGATAAACGTTTAGTGATTGACTACACAACTACGGATATCGAGTATAGCCCCGATAATATTCATAAGGTGTTTATCTACGCGACTATTATAGGTAACATAAAGGGTATTGTGTTTACTGACATTAACAGCAAACAGTACGCGATATGCAGCGACGGACTATTAAGAACGAGGACGTACAGCGGTTCATATTCGGATTGGAGCGTTGTCGCACTGAACACATCAATAGATGATACAAACAAGAACGAGAATAATCGCGTGCCGTCAATCAAGGCGGTTGTCGATTATATCGCAACTGCAATAAGCGGCAAAGCTGACACGGCGAACGTTAACGCCGCGCTTGCAACCAAAGCGAACAAAACATATGTTGACACTGAACTCGGCAAAAAGTCTGACGTTAGCCATTCTCACCCGGTTGATAGCGAATTTTCACAGACAAGTACAAACCCTATAGAGAATAGGAAGGTTACCGAAAAGCTTAATGAAGTCATTACAACTCTTTCGGGCAAAGCAAACACAGACAGTGTTAATGCTGCGCTTGCAGGCAAGGCTAATGTTAATCATACCCACGATATGAGTAACTATGTTACCTTGCAGGCTATGATTGCAGCGCTCGCAAATAAAGCCGACACAAGCGATATTCCCAACGTGCCGACGAATGTATCGGCGTTCAATAACGACGCAGGGTATATAACGAGCAGTGATATTGATTTGTCAGGTAAGGCAAATTATAGGGAAGTGAAAATTGAGAACATCAATAACGCCACTAATCCAAATACCGTATATCGTGTATCACTCGGTATGAATGACGGAGTGCCGGAGTACGCAACGATAATTTGCCCGAGAAGCGGTGATTTAAGTAATTTAAACCATACACAATACGCATTTACAAATCTCGGTAGAGCACTTATAAGGAAATGCATTAATGGCGCGTGGGAAAGCAGCTTCACTGACTTGATACCCGAGGGCGCGGATATCTCGGGCAAAGCGGACAAAACCTACGTTGATACAGAGCTCAACAAAAAGGCTGATAAAACAAACACTTATTCTAAATCTGAGGTTGATAGTGAATTTGTCCATTTTGATGATTTTAACATTGGCCTTAACGAAAAAGAAGATGTAGCTGCAAAAGTTACATCCATCTTAAATCCCAATTCACATCAATTTTATCCGTCAGCGAAAGCAGTTAAAGAATTTGTAGAAGGCAAGGGATATCTTACTTCACATCAGGATATTAGCGGTAAAGAAAATACTTCAAACAAGAAAACGGAAATCAGCAGTACATACCAATCTACGGAGGACACATTTTATCCGACATCCGGTGCAGTAAGGCGGTTTGTTAATGCAAACACTGAGGCTCAGGATGAATATAATGCAGAAACATTCGCGCAGAAGTCAACCACCCTTGCAGGCTACGGCATTACGAACGCCTACACCAAAACAGAGGTTGATAATGCTTTATCCTCAAAGGCGGACAGCTCGACTATTCCAACTAAGACATCACAACTTAATAACGACAGTGGATTTCTCACTCAACATCAGGATATTTCCGGTAAAGTTGACAAGGTCACCGGCAAAGGACTTTCGACAAACGACTATACGACCGCCGAAAAAAATAAACTCGCAAAACTTGAGCCCGGCAATTCCATTTGGAAAACAACCACCGCACCGACAGCGCCCGACGCTGAACAAAATCTTGGATATGGATTTACTATATCAACTTTGACCGGCGCTGACCGTGATGTGCAGATTGGCGATATAATTTTGTATTCTTACTATTATTACAACGTTACCGCTATAATCGGCACTGTCGCATACGCTGAAACACGTGTATCAATCAGAGGTGCAACAGGTGCGACGTATAATTTAACCGCACAGGACAAAGCAGAGATCGCGGGGATGGTGGACGTAAGCGGTGAGGTTGACGCTAAAATAAACGGCTCAATTCCCGATTATTGGGAAAGCGCCGTTAATACAGCCATTGGAAAAGTTGAAGCGATTCAACGAGCTCACGGTGCGGACTGTATCAATTTAGTGTGGTTTTCAGATATTCATCTTATGGCGAGTATCGGCAATAGTAATTACGGTCGAAACATTCCTGCACTTGCTCGGAGATTAATAAATAACCTTGATATTCCGTTTGTGATTTCAACGGGTGACTCGGCAACTAACAGTGTTGAATCGACGGAAGCAGCAATGCGCGCGGATTTCGACTATTTTAATGAGTTAATCAGAACCGCAGGAATCTCCGATAAGTTAATTAACTGCTACGGAAATCACGACGGAGCGTGGGGAGATAACCGTCAGGGCTCTACCGGTTATACTGCCGCATACGCGTGGCACATTCGCCCGCGCGACTACTGGAATGATCTTATTCGCAATCAGACAACGGGCGCGGATCGTCATTATTCAGAGGATGGCAGCTATGGTTATGTTGATTTACCCGCTCAAAAGCTCAGAATAATACAGCTCAATTCTTTCTGGGTTGGAGATAATGATACATACTATCAAGATGGCACTATGATTTATGATTATTTCCACCACGGCGGTTACGGTCAGAATCAGCTCGACTGGCTTGCCGAGAAAGCTCTATCCTTTAATGAGGACGGTTGGAGCGTTCTGTTTATGGCGCATATGCCGCCTGCGTCAATTGACAGCACTGACTATACGGCGGCCGCAAACAACCGCGACGCGCTTATTTTGAACGGCATTTTAAACGCTTATGCAAATAAGACCACTTATCAGGGCAGTTATACATATAACGCAGGGCGAAACGAGGGCGCGTGGGCTAACGTCAGCGTGAATGTTGATTTTTCGAGCGAAAACCATTATGCAAAGCCTACGGCGTTTTTAGCCGGGCATTGTCACAAATCAAGAATTATAAATGACGTACTTCCTTTCCCGATTATCACTATAACCTGTGCTACTAATTCAAGCTATGATTCATCGACCGAAGGCTCAAGAACTAATAACACAGCAACTGAAACCGCTTTTGATGTCATTTCGATTTGCAAAGACGAGGAAAAAATCTATTTAACTCGTTTAGGTGTTGGATCAGACAGAGAAACCAGTTATACACCGATTTCTCCCGTGATTAATCAAATTCCCATAAGCACCGACGAAAACGGCAATATATATAATGGCACGGGCTATAAAGACGGGTATAGATACAATTCGTCAAATGGGGAAACCGCGGCGGCAGGTTACTTTACAACTGGAAGAATCCCTGTTAAAAACGGGGATGTAGTTGCGCTTGATGGATTTGTTTTCCCGCAAACGACTATCAGCGGCGGCGCAAATGTGAACTCTTGCAGAATAATTGTATATAAATCAGACGGTACGCTTACCAGCACGACGAGCGATCAAGTGGCAATTAGATACGGAGGAACGGTTGTTGATAATCAAATTACCACAATTACTATCGACACGAGTATCGCGTTTTATTCCAACGTGGAATACATTGCCCTTTCGGGCTATGGTTCGGGTGCTAATGCAGCTATTTATATAGAATAGGGAGGTGTTTCCGATGGCAATAGAACCCACAATCTTTATAGCAGCCGCTTCTTTAGTTATTAGCTTGATTATTGCAGTTTTCAATATATGGCGCGCGAACAAGGCGGATAACAGAGAGGACAGCTCGCAGCTAACAACGGTTATCGTTCAGCTTGAGAGCATTAAAGAGGACACAAGAGAAATAAAGTCAGATTTGCGAGATGTCAAATCCGACTTAAAAGACCATTCCGAACGGCTTGTTAAGGTCGAGCAGGAGGTTAAAGTCTTAAATCATACTGTTTTTAAAAACAAGGAGGAATCATAATGAAAGAAAAGAAAATCACACCCGACACCATCGCAAGAACAATCATTCTTGTAATTGCACTCGCTAACACCGTTTTGACTATGCTCGGCAAAAATCCGCTCCCGTTTGCGGACGATGACATTTACACGGCCGTTAGCATTATTGCAACGCTCGCCGCTACCGCGTGGGCGTGGTGGAAAAACAACAGCTTTACCACCAATGCTATCAAAGCGGATGAATATTTGCAGGAGCTCAGAGCGAAAACCGACAACGGCAAGCACTATGAGGAGGAGAAAAAATGACTTTACACGATACAATCGCTTTAATGGAAAGCAAAGACTATAAGGAGCGTTTTGTCGCGGAATATTTGCAAACAAAAATCAGGTATAACAAACTGCATAAAATGATTGTTAAATACAAAGCAGGTACACTTGACTTTACTCCTTCAACTCCGCTCGATATTCTCGAAAAACAAGCTTGTTTTATGGGAAATTATCTTATGCAGTTAGAAATCCGCGCAGAGATTGAGGGTATTTCAATAAATCAAGAGGTCGATTAGCAATGATTAAGTATTACAGTTATCCCGCCGATAAAAACGTCAAGCTTTCCGAGCACTTCGTTGTCGGTGAGTTCGTGACCTTTTCCGATTATCACGGCAATTATCCCTCGAGCATACCGATTGACAGCGGGTTACCGACAACGCTCGAAAAGGTTTATTCTCATTTCGGCTGCAATCGCGCTGAAATCAGCTCAGGCTATAGAACGTCGGCGTGTGATAAGTCCGTGGGTGGTTCAGGCTCAGGACCGCACACGCAGGGAATTGCCGTTGATGTTTGTTTCTATCGCGGAAATCAGCCTATACCGAGCCGCATAATCGCTTGCTATCTCCAAGATATCGGTGTGAAGGGAATCGGCGTGTACTGCGGCGGTACTCAGAATTGGACACATTTCGATATGCGAGTAAATTCGGTGTGGTACGGCGATGAACGCGATTATTCCGCAGGGCATAATGATTACTACAGCTACACCGGTACAAGCAAAAGCGAGGTTTACGGCTCTGCTCAGTCCTCTACCGTTATGACAACCGACCCGACCGTCCGCGTTGTTCAGGTATGGCTCAACAGGACATACGGCTTGAAGCTCGCAACCGACGGTATCTACGGCAACGAAACGCGCCGGGCGCTCGTCAGAGGCTTGCAGCACGTCCTTAACGCCAAATTTGGCGCTAAGCTAACCGTTGACGGAATTTTCGGAGCGAAAACAAAAGCCGCAATTCAGCCTTGCGCTAAAGGCACGCGCGGCGCTTATCCGTCAATCCTGCAAGCATTTCTAATTTGCCGTGGCTACGACACAGGCGGTTTTGACGGTGACTACGGCAACCGCACCGAATCAGCAGTAAAAACCTTTCAAACCGTCAAAGGCTTGCGCGTTGACGGCATAGCCGGCAAAGCGACTTTCGCCAAATTAGCGGAATAATAAAAATGAAATAACTTCATAAAAATACTCCCCGAGGTTCAACGCTTCGGGGAGTTGCTTCACACACAAAACATAAGAAATACACAGTAATTCGGTTTCTTGTTTATATGTAGTCATTTTATAAGGGTTCGAATCCCACCGTCTCCGCCAAACGCCCTTTTTCGGAAGGGCGTTATTTTTTTGGCATAATACTTGAAAAACCGCATAAACTCTGGACAAATCGACATTTGAAAATTCAAAATGCAAATGTCAGTATGTGACAATAAAAGACAGTAAAAGACACTAAAACGACACAGAAAATACACAGTAAAACGCCCCGAGAGTAAAATCTCAGGGCGATCCGTTAATGAATGTAGCTGTTTATTATTGATTGAGTTTTCTTTTTGCGGTTTTCCGAAACTTCTGTATAGGTATTTAATGTTGTGGTTATATCAGCGTGACCGAGCTGCTCCTGAATGTCCTTCGCTTCGAGCTCAGCTTCAAGTAGCAATGTTGCGCAACCGTGTCGTAGCTGATGTGCGGTCAGGTCAAGCCCTGTAGTCTCCTGCCAATGGTTCCACGCCGCGCGGAAAATGTGCTCGCGCACAGGTTTGTCGGGAGTAGGGGAGAAAACATAATCTTTCGGTTTGCCGTGAGTAAAGAGCGGCAAAAGCACGTCAGGCACGATAACCTCGCGCTCGCCTGCTTCGGTTTTAGGCTTTTTTATTTTGCCTTCGTTATGCTCATAATAAACCGACTTGGTTATTAAGATTCTGCCTGACTTACGGTCTATATCTTTATATTGCAGTGCGAGAGCTTCACCCTTTCGACAGCCTGTATATAGCAAGAATACCGCCAAAAATCCCACAGGAAACGTTTTATATTCTACGTCGATACTTTTCTTTATTATTTCTATTTCACTGTTTGTGGGAGCTCTGCGTCGTTTAGAACCGTGCTTTTTCGGTATGGAGGCATACTCGCAAGGGTTAATCTCGCACAAATCATTAGTGATTGCGCACTTAAAAACCATATTAATGAGTTGCAATCGGGTTAGACAGGTTTTGCGGGCATATGTTGCCGGGAGCTGCTTTATATAGCGGTTGATGTCTTTATGCGTTATCTGCTTTATGTAGCAGTTGCCGAAATACTTCTTGACCTCTTTATATGCGCATACATACCCTTTTTGAGTAGTAGGGGATAGTGTTTCCCAGTGCTCGTCATACCACATTTCGGCCGCTTCCTCGAACGTCAAGCCCTTTTCTTCTTTGTCCTGATAGTTCAGAATCTTTTTATAAACGCCGTCCTCGGTTTTGGCGCGGAAGGCAACGCGCTTGCCGTCAATCTTGATAATCTTCTCATACAAGCCGTCTTTTCGGCGGTAGAGCTTCTTTTGAGAGGTCGGCGATCCGCAATGGTTGCAGAATTTCGAGCCGTCGGGAATTAACTTTTTACATTTTTTACACTTCATTTTGTGCTCCTTTCTGAAAAAAGGGCGCAAAAATCCCCTGCAATTTTCAAAATCTTCTTGAAAACACAGGGGAGGTATGGTACAATATTTATGCGTTATGCGTACCATATGCGCCCGTGTGTATGGTCTCCGCTCTATCTTTTTGTGGTGATTAAGATAGGGCGGATTTTTTATTTTAAATATTACTTATAGGTAATATTATTCTACGGTAAAATAGTATGTATCAAAATCATATGTACTTAAATCGGTGATAGTGATTGGATAAGTGCCTGGCGTTGTTCTTGTGCCTACTTCCCACGTCCAGCTTACAACGCCGTTTGAATCTGACGTTTTGTTATATAGTCCTTCTGCTTCACTATGACCGCTTGGGTAATCAACGATAATACTGTATTCTGTATTAGGTTTTCCTGTAACGCTAATATGTGCGTTTTCTCCGGGGGATACTCTTGATGATTTGTTATTTAGTTTTAATGATGTAGAAGATACTACATTTGATGTGATTTGATTAGCTTTATTGAATTGCATACCTACTAAAAAGAGAGCTGCTATTGATAGAATAATAGACATTATTAATACTATCTTTTTTCGGCTATCAAATTTGTAAAGGAATACATTATATAAAAAACAGACTAAACAAGGAATGTATAGCACAAAGATTATTAGGAGAATAATGGACTTTGTTAATTCATAGTTAGGTGAAAACGCAGATATAAACGGTGTTGTTAATAAAAAGAAATGACAAAAAGCTCCGCCGATAAAAGGAATTAGCATTGCAAATATCATAGCAATACTAATTACAATATTATTAAAAAAAGAATAGATAGTAAAAAATGCAATTATTGATAATATGCGAATAAGAATTGCTGATATAAGAGTGTAATTGTGTTTGTCGGGTTTATTGCTATTATTAGACATAATAGTCTCCTGTATGTTACCCTGCATTAGCCTCGAGCTCGTTATGCACAACCGGCTCGTAGTCATAGAAATGTTCTTTTTTTATGTGTGTTATTTCGTGCTTGACTGCCTTTGATTGTGTTTCGTTGCTGAGCATAATGTTTATATATACATTATAGTTACCGTCAGAATCTAAAACAGTAACGCCCTTGACGGTCAAAGGCAGCTTTATTCCTCTGATAAATATTTCTCCCAATTCTTATTCGTCCTTTTTCAAAGCCTCGATAATTTTAACCGCCTGCATAACGTCCTCTTTTGTCGCGCCTTTTGCAAGGCTAAACAACATACGCATTTCACTGCGGTTTTTGAGTTCTTCCAAATATTCTTGTAGTTCAATATCATCAGTCAATTTTGCCTCGGCGTGCTCCTCGGTTAAATCTGACTTGAGAACGCCGAAATAATCAGCGAGCTTTTGCATTTTATCGACACGCGGATATTTTTTTCCGTTCGCCCAATCTGATACAGTAGAGGCTGTAATTTTTAGGTCTTGAACAATATCATTTTGGTTCTTGCCTTTTATAGTAAGGTAGTAATTAAAATTCTTTGCAAATATTTGTTTATTCCTTTCGGATTCAATAGCAGTCATAAAACCCCTCTTTTCTTTTGGTTTAATATGATTATACACTAAAAGCGTAACAAAATCAATATTTTTTTGAAAAAATTTCGTTTTTAGCTTGACATTACGCTTTAAGCGTGATAGAATAAAAACATCAAAGATAACAGTCAGGGGGTGAGACTATGGCTGAAAATATTATTTATCCCAAAATCACTTTAGCAGCGGCGAGAGTAAATGCAGGATTAACGCAGGTAAAAGCCTCAGAAGCTCTGCATATTTCAAAAGAAACGCTTGCGAATTACGAAAGCGGCAAGACCGTTCCTGATTGGGATATGGTGCGTAAAATCGAAACGGTTTATAATTTTCCGTCCGATTTTATTTTTTTTGGCAAAGAATTACGCTTAAAGCGTAACAATTCATACGCTTGATTATTCTGTCTAATTATATTTTACACAATCTACTGTCCGATTTTACGGACAGAGCTAACAGGAGGTAAAAATGAGCAATGAGCAAGGAAAAGAGAGATGAGGTTCTCAATGCTTTGGCTGATTTCATTATCAGAGTTTCAAAAGGTGAAGCGACCTCAGAAATAGAAGTGAAGATTCTTCCCGAGGTCGCTAATGCGTTTGCAAAAATGGTTTGATTAGCTATCTACAATATCAGTGTCTTTCAGAGTTTCGCGTATTCCCTTAAATATTCCGCTATAAAAATCTGAAACATCACTTCCGGTCATTTCGGAAGCCACTACACCGTTTTCACTGAGATTTGCAACAACAATATCTTTTGCCATTTCTGCTACGAATTTGTCAAAACGTTCTTTATTCAAACTTTCACCCCCTTTCCTTATTAAATATAACACTGGAGAGGCTGAATTTCAATGATTATAGGAGGTAAAAATGAGTAAACTTGAAAACATCATCAACGAGTCAATCAACGAGGCGGTCAAGGAAACTATCGCCGAGATGGATATAGAGTCTATTGTCAAGGAATGTGTTTCTGAGCGTGAGATTTTACAAAGACCTACCAAGTATGAGCCGTTTAAGGACGAGGCTGAAATAGACCGCGTTCTCGAGTATTCAAATGAGATTTTTGACATTTTTGTCAACCGCGGTGCTACGGTAAGAGAAATGCGATTTGCGCTCAACGCGGTTCACGACCTTATTGATGAATGTGCTAAAGCAGTGCCGATTACACCGTAAAGGAACAATCTATGAAACGTCAATACTTAATCAGGCTTAAAGCCTTTCATTCGAAAACAAAACACAAGATACATCGTATTTATCCCTTTAAGGGCACTGAGGAACAGGCAACCGAGAGGGCTAAGCAGCTCAGCCGCAAGGCGTATAAGCATAAGCTCCGTCAGGTAGCCGTCGAGGTGTTCGAGGTGAGAGATATGCGGTATATCATTACAGTTTAGGAGGAATTATGAGTAAACCAAAATTTAAGCTCGGGGATAAGGTAAGAATATTGGACGGGTCAAAGATTAAAAGCTATATCTGCGGTTGGAGTGGCGGTATGAAAAGACATATCGGTGAGATTGCTACAATAAAATCCATATCACAGTGCTTGGGCGCACCCAGCCATTATCGTTTAGAAGGATATGTGTATAACTGGGACGAAAGAGGCTTGGAACTTGTTAAACCCGAAAAAATCATCATCTACCGCAACGGTGCTGATGTGGTCGCGAAGAACACCGCAACCGGCAAAACAGGTGTAGCACGCTGTAATCCTGCTGACGAATTCGATTTTAACACCGGCGCAAAGCTCGCGTTTGAGCGTTTGATAAATCCTGAACCCGAAAAGCCGAAGTATTACAGTGGCAAGGTGGTTTGTGTTAGTCCCTATAGTTCTCCTTTCACAAAAGGCAAGGTTTATGAAATAACAGACGGTGTCGGTAAAGACGACGAGGGAACCCAAATAACTTCTAAGCCTGTTAAATCGTTTAAAGAATTCAATCAGAAAATGGTGAGCGAGTTTATCGAGCTTGTCGAATAAGCCTCATAACCCCGCGCGGTTGACTATATACGCACCCTGAATAGAGATTTTTCATTAGAATACATCCCTTCTCCTTTTATTTGGTTGTATACCCCGGGCGGCGCGGCGCTCGGATTTTAATTCAAAAGAGGTGAGAAAATGGCACGAGAGAAAGAAGGCTACAGAGAAAACCTTGAACAGATTAACGCCCGATACCCTGACAAGGAATCACTCAATTACACGGAAATTTCAGAGTTGTTCGGCTACAGTTACCGAACGGCGTTGAGACGTTGGAAAAAAGTTTACAACAAAACCGTCGGCGGCGTTCCGAAAACAACAATTGCACGGACGATGTGCGGATAAGCAAAAAGGCCGCTCATTCGGCGGCAGTATGGAGGTATAAAAAATGTTCAAAAAGGAAAAGGTACGTTTTACCTATAAAAACGGATTTACAAAAGCAGAGTTTAAGAACGTCAGCGACAAACACCTTGACATTCTCAAGCGCGACATCTGTAAAGAGCAGATAAGGCGCAAAGAAGCTCAACCGTTCGGAAAAGCCGAACAGTCTAAAATGACATTCGGTAAAAAGCTCAGGCGCTTCATCCGCAGGCTCGCGCAAGAGGCTGACTATAAGATTAATACCGTGGCTGTTAACTGCATTGTCGGCTCAGAGCAGGCGGCAAAATCACTGTATATCGGTATGATTGATGAAACGGTAAGCTGATTATGAATATCGAAAAAGAGCAACGAGCGATTAATTATCTCAAAATGTTTGAGCCTAAAACCGAGCCGTATTATTTGTGCTACAGCGGCGGCAAGGACAGTGATGTAATTCTCGCACTTGCAAAGCTCGCAGGAATTAACTACGAGGGCGTTCACAATCTCACAACGATTGACGCGCCGGAGACAATCTATCACGTTCGGAAACACCCTGATATCAGAATTGACCCTCCCGAGAAAACAATGTGGCAGTTGATTGAAGAAAAGCGAATGCCGCCGACAAGGATAGTTCGGTATTGTTGTCAAGAGTTAAAAGAGCGTGGTGGACGCTTCCGCAAAAAAATAACAGGTGTTCGGTGGGCGGAAAGTGCGAACCGCAAAAATAATCAAGGGCTTGTAACGGTTATTGGTAAAGAAAAAACTATGCGAAAGCTCGCCGAGGAAGCTGGCGTAGACTATGAGGAAAACAGTAAAGGCGGTATGGTTCTTAATCACGATAACGCTGAAACTCGCGCTTTTGTAGATCATTGTTACCGCACAACATCTGTTATGGTAAACCCGATTGTGGATTGGACAGATAAAGATGTTTGGGAGTTTTTATACCATTATCGAGTGGAGGTAAATCCGCTATATGAAGTCAAGGCTGTAGGCTGCACTTTTTGTCCTTGTGGGAAAACTCGCGTAGGTTGCATAGTCTGTCCTATGCAAGGCTATAAAGGAATGATAGCCGATTTAATTAAATACCCCAAATACCGCGATAATTATTTGCGAGCATTTGACCGTATGCTGCAAGCGCGAAAAGCGGCGAGGCTTGAAATACCTGAAAAATGGCGTGACGCGCGCAGTGTTATGATGTGGTGGGTTGGCGACAACCCTAATCAATTATCATTGTTTGGCGAGCCTGAGTATTTGAAAGGAGCTTGTCTATGAATATTTTAGTTGCGTGTGAAGAAAGTCAGCGAGTTTGCACTGAGTTCAGAAAGCGCGGACACCGGGCGTTTTCGTGTGACATTATCGAGCCGAGCGGCGGACACCCTGAATGGCACATACAAGCGGACGTTCTTCCTCTGTTAAACGGTGATTGTAAATTTACAACGCTTGACGGCAAAGAACACAAGCAGGACGGCAAGTGGGATATGCTTATAGCCTTTCCGCCGTGTACATATTTGAGTAATGCAGGGGCTGCACGGTTATATCCAAAAGCCGGAAAATTAAACAAAGAGCGGTATGCTAAAGGTCTTGAAGCAAAAGATTTTTTTATGCGCTTTTATAATGCTGATTGTTATTCAATCTGTATCGAAAATCCCATACCGACACGAATTTATAATTTACCGCGTTACACTCAAACAATACAGCCTTATGAGCACGGACACCCATACAGCAAAAAGACTTGTTTATGGCTACGTGGTTTACCTTTGCTTAAACCGACAAAAACCGTTGAGCCTATATGTTCTTGGGTATCAGGCGGCAGTAAAGACAGCAAAGGCAACAAACGCAAAAACTGCGGTATGAAATTTCGTGACGGTAAAACAAGGGCTAAAACCTTCCCCGGTGTCGCAAAGGCTATGGCAAAACAATGGGGATAAAAAGAAAACGACCGCCCGAGGACACCTCGGAACGGTCAAAATGAAAACATCTTATTTAAATTATAATCGGAAAGATTAAGAAAGTCAAGAGATAAAGAGGTTTATGGGTCAAATAATTTATGGAGAAGCATTGGCAACACTCAAAACGATTGAAACCGAAAGTGTGAATATGTGCGTCACATCTCCGCCTTATTATGGGTTGAGGGATTATGGTGTAATCGGTCAGATTGGGCTCGAACCGACGCCAGAAGAATACATTGGCAGGTTGGTCTCAGTATTCAGAGAGGTACGAAGGACACTCCGACCTGACGGCACACTTTGGATCGTCATCGGTGACAGCTATGCCGGTAGCGGCAAAGGCGCGGCAACTTATCCTGATAACGCTGCCAAGTATAAGCAAGGCACCAACAAAGGGATGATGGGAGCGAAAGCGACTACCGGAGTAAAAACGCAGGGTATCAAGCCTAAAGATATGATTGGGATCCCGTGGATGCTCGCATTCGCTCTACGAAATGATGGGTGGTATCTTAGAAGTGACATCATTTGGCGGAAACCCAATGTAATGCCCGAAAGTGTCAAAGATCGTCCCACGAAAAGTTACGAGCACGTCTTTCTTCTTGCAAAATCGCGAAAATACTACTATGACAATGACGCTGTGCTTGTACCGGCGCACTATGACGGTCGCAAAGAGACCATAAACAAAGGCAGTTCAAAATACAAGGGCGTTGTGGTACCGGGAAGCAAGCCTCAGAGTCAACACGTGGCGGATAAGCCGCACGAACGATGGCGTTTCAAAGATGGTAAGCCTGTAAAGAACCGTAGAGACGTGTGGACAGTTAATACAAAGCCATTCAAAGGCTCGCACTTCGCTACTTTTCCGCCTGAATTAATACGTCCTTGTATTAGAGCTGGCTGTCCTGAAGGTGGTGTCGTACTGGATCCGTTTATCGGTAGTGGCACTACTGCTTATGTTGCTAAACAGGAAGGACGCGAATATTTAGGAATTGAAATAAACACAAACTACAAACCTTTAATTAACGAGAGGTTAAATTATGTTATCGAAAAAGGAGAATAACAATGTGTGAATACTGCCACTGCTACGGAAACAACCACCATTATCAGTGCCCGAACTATAACGGGCCCGACGAGCCGCCGGAGCCTGAGAAAGTCGAGTGCTGCCGTTGCCCGAAAGAAATGTATAAAGAGGACGACGACCACTACGTCGAATTTTCAAACGGCGACATAGTCTGCAATGACTGTCTGCGCGATTACGTGATAGATCACTACTGTTAGGAGGAGAACGGATGAAAAACGCAACACAAAGAGCTGCGGACAAGCTCATTAACATACTTGCCCGGGAGGGCGACGCGGACGGCGAACGGCTGACGGAAGGCTACTTCTCTCAGCTTGTAGCCGAGGCCGAGCGCGAGATTCAGGCAGAAAAATTCTACTGCGGAGGCACATATGGCGCTTAAAAGAATATCCACGGTAAAAATGAGCCACGAGGAATGGCTCGAGCTTCGGCGCAAGACAATCGGCGGCTCTGACGCGGGAGCTATATGCGGCCTCAATCCCTACGCTTCGCCGTACAGCGTTTACGCGGACAAGCTAAAGCTGATACCGCCTAAGGAAGATAACGAGGCTATGAGGCAGGGCAGAGACCTTGAGGAGTACGTCGCTAAGCGGTTCACCGAGGAGACCGGCAAGAAGGTCCGCCGTGACAACAGCATTATATATAACTCAGAGTATCCCTTTGCTCACGCCGACCTCGACCGCGTTATCGTAGGCGAGGACGCAGGGCTTGAGTGTAAGACCGCAAATCCTTTGCAGTATCAGAACTACCTCGACGGCAAATTTCCGGACCACTACTACGCGCAGTGTATGCACTATATGCTTGTCACCGGTAAGCCTAAGTGGTATTTGGCGGTGCTCGTGTTCCAGAGGGGCTTGTTTATCTTTGAGATTGAGCGCAACGAGGAAGAAATCGCCGTTCTCGCGGATATAGAAAAGACCTTTTACGAGAATTGCATTGTAAATAAGCACGAGCCGCCTTCCGACGGTGAGAAAGCAACCACCGAGGCTATAAATAAGGTGTTTGAGCACAGCGAGTCCGGGGTTGAGGTTGACTTGGGATTGTATAAATCGGACGTTGATTTATACCTCGAATTAAAGGCTCAGCGCGACGAAATAAGCAAGCTTATGGACGATAAGCTCAACAGCATTAAGACCTTTATGCGCGAAGCTGAGCGCGGTATATGCGGCGACCATAAGGTCACTTGGAAAACTCAAATCAGAAACAACTTTGATAAAAAGCGGTTTGAGGCGGATCATCCCGAGATTGACTTGTCGCAGTATATGACACAAAGCACATCAAGACCATTCAAAATATCATAAAAAGGAGAACATTTTATTATGGCAAACAAGATTCAGAAATCAAACGCAAAAGACACATCGATCAAGGGCTATGTCAAGGCTATGGAGAGCGGTATCAGGGCTGCGCTGCCGTCGGTTATGACTCCCGAACGCTTTACGCGCATTGTTATGACGGCTCTGTCAACAACGCCGGAGCTCAATGAGTGTACGCCTCAGAGCTTCCTCGGCGCTATGATGACCGCCGCACAGCTCGGTCTTGAGCCGAATACTCCGCTCGGGCAGGCTTATCTTATACCTTATAAAAACAAAGGCGTGCTCGAGGCTCAATTCCAGATCGGTTACAAGGGTCTGATCGACCTTGCGTACCGCTCCGGTGAAGTTGAGCTTGTACAGGCTCAATGCGTTTATGAGGGCGACGAAATAGTCTATCAGTTTGGACTTGAGCCGAAGCTCGTGCATATACCGGCTGATCATAACCGCGGCGCTCTCTCTAAGGTTTACGCTCTATTCAAAACAAAGTCGGGCGGATTCGGCTTTGAGGTTATGAACGTAGAGGAAATAAAAGAACATGCAAAGAAGTATAGCAAGTCCTACGGTTCGGCTTATTCGCCCTGGACTAAGAACTTCGAGGAGATGGCGAAAAAGACCGTGCTCAAGAAGTGCCTGAAATACGCTCCGCTCAAATCGGAATTTGCGAGAGGTATTTCCTCTGACGAGACGATCAAGACAGCTGTGGACGCGGATATGTTTACTATACCGGATGAAACAGTGTACGAGGCAGAGGCGGTCGAGGTCAACACCGAGACAGGCGAAGTCCTGAGCGTTGACGCGCTGGCTGATAACTAAGGCTATAACCTTCCGCGCCTTTGGGTTATACATAAAACACACAATTTAATAGGATTGCTTGCAAGGACCGGGCGAGCGCGGCGCTCGGCAAGCAGGCAACCGGAAAGGGAGTAAATGGCTAATCTAAAGATTACGCTTGATTACTTTCCTCATATTGAGCGGTCGCGTCCTATGCAGATGATTGGTGCGGAATTCGGCGAAAAGGGCGATTCTGTAATGTGGACGATATTTGAAGAAATCTACATACGCGGTTGCGGCTACTTTTGCGAGTGGAACGACGACGTGGCGCTGATGTTCGTACAACAGCCGCATTTGACGGTGGGTGTCAGTGTTGTGTCGGAAATCTTAAAAGCTATGATTAAAAGAGATATTCTGAGTGCTGAGATGTTCGAGAAGTACGGTATTTTGACATCTGCTGAAATCCAAAAGACCTACTTTGAAGCAGTCAAAAGGCGCAAGGGCGTAAAAGCCATAAAGGAGTACCTCTTAATAAACTGTTCCCAAATTTCCGCAAATGTTGACATTATCGGGCTAAATGCTGACAATATCGGGGAAAATGTAAACATTAAGAAACAAATAAAAGAAAAAGAAATAAAAAGAAATAAAATAAAAGAATTACCGCCGAAAAATCAAATTTCACTACCCCTGAGCGACGGGCAGCTTTTACCGATAACTGACGAGGAGATTAATAATTTTATTAAATCTTATCCTGATTTGAATATCCGTCAGGAGCTTGTCAGTATTAAAAACTGGCTTGAAGAAAAGCCCGAGGCTCGCAAGTCTATGAGCGGAACAAGAAAGCTGATTGAACGGTGGCTGAATAAGAAATCGAAAGGAGCGCAAAACGGTGGAAGCGATAAGCGACATCCTAAAGCGGATGAATACGGGTTCCCCGGCTACGACGGCGGCACAATCCTATGACCCGACAAGTAAAGAGTTCATCGAGCAGGACTGCGAGGTTTGCAACAACGCCGAGGGTAAGCTTAAAGGCTACGATTGCCCGAAGTGTAAGAACAAGGGTGTTATATATAGACCTAAATTCAGTGACTTCTACGGCTACTGGACGACCGTCGCGGTCACGTGTGACTGTATGCCAATAAGAGAAGAATTGCTCAGGCGCGAGAAAAGCGGATTGAAAAAGCTCTTTAATAAATATACGTTTGAAAACTACAAGCACGCTGAGCAGTGGCAACGGCTGATATGGACAGCAGCGCACGCCTACGTAAATAATACGGAACGCTGGTTCTATATAGGCGGTCAACCCGGCTGCGGTAAAACACATATCTGTACAGCGATTGTCAACGAGCTGATTAAGAAGGGCAGAGCTGCGCGGTATATGATATGGCAGGATGACATAACGAACATTAAGCAGCACATCAACGAGGCTGAAATTTACGAGGCTTTAATCAATCCCTTAAAAAAAGCTGAGGTTCTTTATATCGACGACTTTTTCAAGGTAGGCAAAGGGGCTCAGGTTACGGCGGCGGACGTTAATGCTACGTTTAAGATTATCAACTATCGCTATAACGAGGATTTGCCGACGATTATTTCCTCTGAGCTATCAGTCGGTCAGATAATGAAGATTGACGAGGCGCTCGGATCACGCATAGCGGAAATGACAAAGGGCGAGGAGCTGTTTGTCTCCGGCAATCCTGAGCGCAACTACAGAACGAGGAGCAGGAAATGATTGTCAAAATTGAAATGAAGCTCCCGAGCGCGAATGAGTACATAGATGTTTGCAGAACAAATAAATACAAGGCGGCGTTATTCAAGAGACGAATAGAACAAAACCTCGCACTGTTCTTAAGGCGGCTTCCGCGATTTGAAAAACCTGTCACGATACACTTCCATTGGGTAGAGGGCAACAAGCGCCGCGACTATGATAATGTTGCGTTCGCAAAGAAGTTTATACTTGACGCGCTCGTTAAGCTCGGAAAGCTAAAGGACGATAACCGTAAGTGCGTTACGGCGTTCGCTGACACTTTCAGCTATGGCGCTAAGTGGAAGATTATTCTTGATATTCAGGAGGTAGAAAATGGCACGGTATGTAGTTGACCTATCAGCAAAAGCAATAGTCCGGCGGCACAGGTCGCTGCACGTCAGCGCTCGGACCGAGGACGAGGCAGTCAGAAAAGCAAGCGCGTATTTCAAAAAGGCGCTTGCGAGCCGGGACAATAAGCTTGTAGGCGAGATTAAGACGGACAGTATAACAGTTTTCGGAAAGAAGGGCGGTTTATGATTATGCCGTTTATTTTAGGCTTTGCCTTTGGTGTCGCGTTTGTCGCTGTATTTGTTTGGCGGTTCTTATTGCAAGGGAGGAGTTGACAAAATGAGCCTGATTATTAAGGGTATGCAGCTGCCGAGCGAATGTTCGGAATGTTTATTTTCCTGTTATGATGTTTCCGTGTGTGCACCTGCGGAGTGTATTATTCTCGGTGAACGCAGTGCAAGACACTGTAGACCAAAAATTTGCCCGCTTGTTGAAATCCCCACACCTCACGGCAGGCTGATTGACGCGGACTATTTAATTAATGTACTGCGAGACACAATAGACAACTATCCCGATAACTGCAATGACGGAAATGCTGTTGAAAAGCTTGTTGTTAATGTTTGCAAGCAATATATTGAACACTGCCCAACAGTCATCAAAGCGGAGGTGAGCGAGTGAGATTGACACCATTGATCTGCACTCAATGCGGAGGTCAGATTGACAGAGTTACAATGACGTGCCAGTCTTGCCAAACTCAATTTGAATTACGCGGGGAGCAGACGCTTGTTATTCGAGAGCGTTTGCCAAATGAATACACGATCGGGGCTTCATTAAGCATAGACCCAAGAGACTTATATTTCGGACAAATGGATTATCTGAATTTTGCAGTTGAAGAGCTTTCACGTAAGCTCGCAGAGGGTCTCGCTCCATTTATGGAAGTTGAGCAGCTTTCGGACCTGTCGGATAACTCGATTATGCTCAACGCAAGGCTGAGGCTGCTTAAACCAAGCAAACCAATAGCCGAAAGATACACGTCAAAATCAATACTATTTCCAAAACAAAGGAGCTAATGAATGATGGCAACTTGTAAAGATTGTATTCATTACGAAGTGTGCAAGACAGAAAAAGGATCAACGGTTTTTTACCGAGAAGGGCTTTTAAGTTCAACTTACGATCAAGTTGACAAAATATGTGGCGCTTTATTCAAAGACCGCTCCCGATTTGTGGAGTTGCCGTGCAATTTCGGTGATGTTGTTTATCACTACTGTGATAAACTTCATAAAATCCTCGACTATACAGTTTATTGTGTAAATGTTTTTGGCAAAGACGCTATGTATCGAGCAGACAGTTATGATGAAAATGATTGTGAAGTCATGGAAGCTCTTGACGACAGTGAAATAGGATTTGAACCCGAAGATTGTCAAATAGAATTTGAGTCTGAAGATATAGGCAAGGTGGTGTTCCTCACTCGCGAGGAAGCCAAACAGGCGTTGAAGGAGCGTGAGGATAATGTTTAATCCGAAAGAAGATTGTATTAAGCACAATAAATGCGGAAACTGTCGTTGGCAGGTAGATTGCACTATTATTCACAACCCTAAAAATATTTTTACACTAAGAAAAATCAAAGAGCAAAGAAATTGTTTTAATTGTTTCGATAACGAAAAGTGTACATTGGAACAGCCTTGTTGCAAAGGCAGTAAGCCTTCAATGTTCGATTAACCGCCCACAACAGCACCGCTCGGCTGTTTATAATAATTCCGTTCATTTCCGTGCAATAACCTCGGAGCGGCGAGGAACGAAAGGGGGAATAAACAATGTTTAAGTAAACAGATAGCACATATAAAGCTCGGGCGGCGGCGCATTTCAGCATACATATTCACACAATTTCAGCCGCTGCCCGGGAAGGTATTTGAAACAAAGGAGCAGATATGGCAACGTCTTGGAATTCCGCAGATGTTATGTGCCCGTTCTATAAATCAGACGACGGAGTGAGAATCGTCTGCGAAAATCTATTGAAAAAGTCAAAAAACGTCACGCACCGTTTTGAGTCGTCAGCAGAAAAACAGCGCCATATGAAACGCTGCTGCTGTGAACACTATAAACGGTGTCTGTATTACCGAGTTTTATCGGAAAAGTACGAGAGCGCCGAGCGTTGAGCTTGGTGCTTTTTTCTGTGTTCGGGTTAGAGAAACGCAGAAAACCTCGGTAAACTTAGAATATAGGAGGTGAGACCGTGGCAAAGGGCAAGTATGAAAAGTGGTTAGAGCCTGATAGCCTTATCCTGCTTGAAGGGTGGGCGCGCGACGGTCTGACCGATGAACAGATAGCTCATAATATGGGGATTTCTGTAAAAACACTTTACCGTTGGAAGGAATCATATTGTCAGATTTGTCAGTCCTTAAAAAAAGGCAAGGATGTTGTCGATTTTGAAGTCGAAAACGCTCTATATCAAGCAGCAATAAACGGTAATGTTACAGCACAAATTTATTGGCTGAATAACCGCAAGCCCGATAAATGGCGCAACAAGCCTAAAGAAGAAAAGACCGACACAACAGTTAAGGTTGTTTTCGAGGACGCGGAGGCTGAGAGCTATGCAAATTAATCTCGGGAACCCGTCACCAAAACAAAAGCTGTTCCTCAATGACACGCATAGAATCGTTGCATACGGCGGAGCACGCGGCGGCGGTAAGTCGTGGGCGGTACGTGTCAAGGCAATTCTTCTCTGCTTGTTCTGGGCAGGAATAAAGGTTCTGATTATCCGCCAAAGCTACAAGGAGCTGCTTAATAACCACATCAATCCGCTTTTGAAAATCCTTAACGGAATAGCAAAGTACAATAAATCAGACAAAGTATTTACGTTCCCGAACGGCTCAACGATAACGTTTGGCTACTGTGCGAGTGACAGCGACCTCGGGCAGTATCAGGGCGCGGAGTATGATGTTATCTTTATCGACGAGGCGTGCTTACTGTCTGAGTATCAGATAAAGTCAATAACAGCGTGTAACCGTGGTGTCAACAGCTTTCCTAAGCGTATATATTACACCTTGAATCCGGGTGGACAATCGCACGGATATTTCAAGCGGTTGTTTATAGATAAGCATTATGAGCTCGGGGAAAAGCCGGAAGATTACAGCTTTATTCAATCGCTTGTTACCGACAATCACGCGCTTATGCGTGAAATGCCCGAGTATATTGAACAGCTTAAGGCGCTTCCGCCGAAGCTCCGCGAGGCTTGGCTTAACGGCAGGTGGGATATTTTCGAGGGTATGTTCTTTGAGGACTTCCGCACCGAGGTCGATATAACCGCGGCTGCCGAAATAGGTCTTGAGCCCGAGCAGGCGCTTGAGTATAGGCGCTTTACTCACGTAATAGAACCGTTCGAGCCTGACAAGAACTGGACGTATTATCGTTCGTATGACTATGGCTACGGCAAGCCGTTCGCGTGTATATGGTGGGCGGTTGATTACGACGGCACAGCCTACGCTATAGAGGAGCTCTACGGCTGCACCGATACGCCGAACGAGGGCGTTAAGTGGACGCCGGACAAGCAATTTGAGCAGATATATAAAACAGAGCAGGAACATCCGTATTTGAAGGGCAGAAAAATTTACGGTGTTGCCGACCCGTCAATATGGGACGGCTCGCGAGGTGAGAGCATATACGACGCGGCGCTGAGACATTATATTGACTTTGTGCCGGGCGTTAACGCTCGTATTCCCGGGTGGATGCAAATGCACTACCGCTTTATGTTCGATAAGAACGGTAAAGCAGGAATGTACATATTCAATAATTGCAGAAATATTATCCGAACGCTGCCGTTGATGATGTTCGACGAGCACAAGCCTGAGGATTTGGACACTACGCTTGAAGATCACATCGCCGACGCTATGCGTTATTTCTGTATGAACAGACCTATAAAACCGGAAAAGAAGATAGTCGGAGGACGTAAAATCGCCTTTGACCCGTTAAACTTATTAAATCAGGAGGTTGCATAATGGCATTTGGAAGAAAAAGAAGGGCGCAAAAGCAGGCACAAAAGCAGCTCGAAATGCAGAAAAACTCTGCCGCTCCCGATATGCGGAAGTTCTTTTCACAGGAGGACAACGAGCAGCAGGAAGAAATGAGAATGGGAACGCTGCCGATTACTTCAATTCAAATCGGTGAAGCCGAACAGCGCCGCAAGAAGTACCGCGATGGAAAGCTGACGCTCGAAAAGCGTTTGATTGCGAATGAGCAGTACTGGAAGCTCAGACAGTGGGATTACATCAAAGGCGACGGAACAGAGGACAAGCACAAGATAAATACCGCTTGGCTCTGGAACTGCATAACCGCAAAACACGCTGACCTTATGGACGGCTATCCTGAGTCCAACATCAGACCTAAGTGCCGTGATGATGTAGCTGAGGCAGAAAACCTTAAATCCATTATCCCCGTTATTTTCGAGGAGAACAACTACGAGACGACCTATTCGGACTTATGCAATTACATTCTCAAACAGGGCGGTTGTTGTGCAGGTGTATTTTGGGACGGCTCACTGCACGACGGGCTCGGCGATATAAGCATTAAGCGAATTGACCTGCTCGAGCTGTTCTGGGAAACAGGTATCAAGAACATTCAGGACAGCCGCGAGGTTTTCAAGACCTCATACGAGGACAACGAAGCTTTAATCGCCCGTTATCCTCAGCTTGAAGGTAGGCTCAACGGACAGGCGGTCACGGTTGAGACATATCGCACCGATGATAAAATTGACTACACAAACAAGAGCATTGTGGTTGATTGGTATTATAAAAAGACCGATAACAACGGTAATCAGGTACTGCACTTCTGCAAGTATGTAGAGGGCAATGTGTTGTTTGCTACGGAGAACGAGCCCGAGAAGTACCCTAACGGTTGGTATGATGACGGCGACTATCCCTTTGTTGTTACTCCGCTGTTCCCGGTAGAAGGTAGTATTGTCGGCTACAGCTACACAGACATTGGACGCGGAGATCAGAATGCTATAGACCTGCTTACATCCGCTATTATGACAAACGCGCTTGCTACGGCAAGCCCTCGCTACTTCTCACGTATGGACGGCGGAATTAACGAGAGCGAGTTCCTCGATTATTCAAAAAAGGTAGTTCACGTTGCCGGCACTCTTGACGACAATTCAATGAGACAAATCGAGGCTTACGGTCTGCCTAACTATACCGTGACAATGCGCGACAGGCTCATCGATGAAATGAAAGAATCGCTTGGCAACCGCGATGTATCAAACGGCGGTTCGGTATCGGGCGTAACAGCCGCCTCCGCTATAGCTGCAATGCAGGAGCAGTCGGGCAAGCTGTCTCGTGAGCATAATCGGAAGATGTATAATATGCACAAACAGATTACCACAATGATTATCGAGCGTATGCGCCAATTCTACGATAAGCCGCGCGAGTACAGAATAACCGGAGACCTCGGCACAGATGAATTTATCACATACGACAATTCACTGCTACAACCGCAACAACAGCCGAGCATTGCAGGTATTGAAATGGGGCTCAGATTGCCTTGCTTTGATATTGAGGTATCGGCTCAAAAGCAAAATCCCTACACAAAAATGGAGCAAAACGAGCTCGCGTTGCAGCTCTATAATGCAGGCGTATTCGTACCGCAAAACAGCGATAACGCGCTGGCTCTCTTACAGTTTATGGATTTCGAGCACAAGGACGACGTTATGCGGAAGGTTCAGCAGAACGGCACGCTTTTGCAGAAGTATCAGCAGTTGCAGAAAATCGCTTTTGACCTCGCACAGCTTGTTGACCCGGCAATGGCTGAATGGCTTGCACGGGCTATTCTTATGGAGAACGGACAAGAGCCGGTGCAGAGCGCGGCAGACCCGTCGGCTGTAAATCAAACTCCGACAACGGCTGAACCATCGTTTATGGAGAACGCGAGAGCAAAAGCTCAGGAGGTAACACAGGTATGATTGAGGTTAAAGTTTTCCCCAAAAAGCACAAAATTGAAATGACAGGACACGCAGAGCACGACGAGCCCGGCAAGGATGTTGTATGCGCGGCGGCTTCAATGCTGTTTTACACACTGGCGGAGACCGTGTCGTCTTATCCCGATAAGGTGTTTGAGCGCACGCCGTACCTTGACAGCGGAGATAAGAACGTCGTTATATGTACGCCAAAAAAGGAATGGCAGAGCTGTTTTGACGTAATCTATCAGACCATACTCAACGGTCTGAACCTGCTCGAACAGCATTATCCCGATAACGTCAAGATTATTATTGAAGATTAAGCCTTTAACGGGGCTTTTTCTTTTTGAAAAAATTTCAAGTGTGGGTTAGAGAAATTGAGATACGCCTTATAGAATTATATTAATAAGGGTCGCGACCTACCGCAGAATCTACACGGAGGATTATAAATGTCCGATTTTCTTATTCCGCGATTTAACCTACAGCTTTTTGCTGACGGCGGGGCTTCTGCAGGTGCTTCCGCGTCGGGCGATGGCGGTACTCAGAGCGGAGCTTCACAGGGAGACCCATATAGCGCCTTGAACGTCCCCGACAAGGCAAAACACATCTTAGACCTAATGCCGAAAGCTGAGGTTAAAAGCACAGAGGACAAGCCTAAGAATACAAAGCCTACTACTACGGAAGAACCTCAGACAACAGAGGAAGAACCGCCCAAGCGTAAAACCTTTGAGGAAATCTTCAAATCCGAAGAATATGCCAAAGAAGGCCAGGAATACTTTGACAAGTTAATGGGCAAGCGCTTAGCCAAGTATAAGGGCGTTGAAGCTCAAAACGAGGCTATGCGTGGCTTGCTTGACAAAGTCAATATGCGTTATGGCGTGAACGCTGAATCAAGCACATTCCTTGACGACCTTTCAAAAGCCATTGACAGCGACACTAAGCTCTATGAAGACGAGGCGATGGCGTCGGGTATGTCAGTAGAAAACTTTATGAAGGTTAAGAACGCCGAACAGGTTATGAAGCAGAACGAGCTTTTTCAGCAGAACCGTCAGCGTGAGGAAATGACAAGAGCGCACGTCTCAAGCCTGATTAATCAGGCAGAGGCGTTCAAGGCTCAGTTTCCGTCGTTTGACCTCGAGGCTGAAATCAACAATCCGCAGTTTAAGAAACTTGTAGACCCGCCTGAGCTCGGCGGTTCGGGATTGTCGGTTGAAAACGCTTATCACGCCCTGCACCACAAAGAGATTATGCAGGCAACGCTTCAAAACGCTGTAAATCAGGCGGTTGTTAATACCTCAAATTCAATTCAGGCGAACAGAGAGCGCCCGCAGGAAAGCGGAGCTAAAAGCGGCAGAATGCCGGACGTAACCAAGACCGACCCGTCGAAGTTTTCGCTTGAGGATTTCCAGAGAATTAAGGAGGAGTACCGTAGAACGGGCAAAAGACCTAAATTCTAAAGGAGATTTGTAATGTTCTACAGACTTAATTTACAGCTGTTCGCGGGCAACTTTAACCCGAACACAACCACACAGAACACAACGGGTTACTCGTTAACCCCGACAATGAAAACATTCTACGATACCGCGCTGCTCAAAAACGCGAGAGCGGAGCTTATTTTCGACCAGTTCGGCGATAAGCAGAAAATGCACGGTAACAAGGTAGAATGGAGAAAGTTTAACACCTTTCCTCAGGCACTTCAACCTCTTACCGAGGGTGTTATCCCCGACGGTCAGAGCTTCGGTATGTCGTACATTGAGGCAACCACAACTCAGCACGGCGATTATGTAACCGTTACCGACCGTCTCGAATACGAGGCATACGACGACGTAATCTACGGCGCAACAGAGGAAATGGGTGCAGCCGGCGGCGCTACATACAACACCCTCACAAGAAACGCTCTTATTCAGGGCAACTGTGTTATGTATGCTCCTAAATCAGACGGTACGGCTGTAACCACAAGAGCAGGGCTCAATGCAACCTGTCTGATTACTCCTAAGCTTATCAATAAGGCTGCAACGTGGCTCAAAAAGAACCACGCGCCCAAAATCAAGGGCTATTATGTAGCTCTGATTCATCCGTCTGTTGCGGAGGATTTGAGAGAGTCCACCGAGTGGAAGGAGTTCCACAAGTATGACGATACCGAGCCTATCTTTCAGGGTGAAATCGGTGTGCTCCACGGCGTTCGCTTCATTGAGAACACAGAGTGCAAGGTGCACAAGCCGTCGGGCGGTATCGCTACATACGACACACTTGTCCTCGGCGCAAACGCATACGGTGTTCTCGACCCTGAGAATGAGGCAATGAAAATGATTGTCAAGGACAAGTCCGTTATCGGCGGACCTCTTGAGCAGTTCTCGACAATCGGTTATAAGTTCTGCCACGGCGCAAAGATTCTCTATCAGGAGAGACTTCTCCGCATTGAGAGTGCGTCGAGCTACTCGAACGACGACGAGGAAAACTAAAATAAAGGAGACTTAGGTTATGGCAAAGAAAAACGAGGGCGTACAGCCGCCCGAGGAAAAGCCGCAGAAGGTGACTGTTATTCTTCCGAGTGACCCTCTGGTAAGAGACAGCAGCGGTAACGTTGGAGAACAGCAGGAGTTCTTCTCGGTTAACGGCAGGAATATTTTGGTTAAATGCGACGAGCCCGTCGAGGTTGACCCTGAATTTGTCGAGGTTATCAATAACAAGGCGAAAGCTCGCAGAGAGGCGGCAACTTTTGTAAAAAAGAACGCTTTCAGAGATTCAGAGCCGCCTAAGGGCTAAATAATCAAGATAAGGGGCGGAGCAATCCGCTCCTTTGTTTTTTTGGAGTGAGATTATGGACAACAATAAAATCACAATCGGCGAGGTTATCAGCCTTGTCGACAACTTATATCCGAATATCAGAACGTCAGAGGAGAAAAAGCTCTGGCTTAATAACATAGACACAATGATATATGAGGAAATTATCTGTACTCACGAGGGCTACGAGAATATCGAATTTAACGGGTACACAGATGATACCTCAAATGACACCGAGCTCCTCGCGCCTAAACACTACGGCGCTGAGATGTACCGTTATTTCCTGCAAATGCAGATTGACCTCGCAAACGCGGAATATACCCGATACAACGTGTCCTCGGCGCTGTTCCAATCGGCTTATGAAAACTACGCAAAAGCGTACAACCGCGCAAATATGCCGTTGCAGCCTAAGGTAGAAAAACAGCAGAGCGCGTATACAAGGTGGTGTCCTAATGCCATATAAATTTCCTCAACTGCCCGAGAGTAACGCTTCAAGAAACTTTCAGGAGACTTTCGGCGGTTACAATCACAATATCAAAATCGCTGATACAGAGTTCTACGATATGAAGAATATGACGGGCGATTATTACCCGGTGCTGTCTCCGCGCCGTAAGCGCAGCACTGTAAAGAACCTTTCGGACTTTAAGTGTATGATTTGCAAGGACACGCTGTGCTACATCGACGGCAACCGCCTTTATATCGGTGATAGAGAAGTAACAGACTTTTTTGAAACACACAAGCTAAAATCAGCAGAGTATAAAATGCTCGGTATGGGGGCGTACCTGCTTGTATTCGAGGTCACAAACAAAGGGCTTGATAACGGTTGGTACGTTAACACCGAAAACACAGACGAGAACGGCTTTATTGACAATACCCGGGAAATTAAAGCAAACGGCAGTAATAAGAAAGTCTCGCTTGCTATGTGTACAAAGGACGGCGATGTGCTCGAAAATGTCACAGTAAGCGCTACCGCTCCGAGTAATCCCACGAACGGGCAGAGGTGGATTGACACCTCGGACAAGACGCATTATCTCAAGGTTTATGCGGCGACAACCTCAATGTGGGTAACAGTTTCAACAACTTATGTCAAAATCTCCTGCTCCGAAATAGCTCTTAACTTCAAAGAGGGCGACGCGGTAAATATCAGCGGTTTAGCGTTAGGTGATGAATCCGCTATCGGCAAGCAAGTACAATTCCTGAACAACACATCAATAATTCAGAGCATAGACAAGAATAACGGTTGGATTGTTGTAATCGGAATAATCGACAGCGTGTACGAGCAGAAATCAGGCACAGTCAAGATTGAGCGTAAAGCTCCGCTTATGGATTTTATTTGTGAGTGCAACAACCGTTTATGGGGCTGTAGGTACGGTCTTAACCGTGCAGGCGATACCGTCAATGAGATATACGCCTGCAAACAAGCTGATTTTAAGAATTGGTTTTGCTATGCAGGAATTTCAACCGACAGTTATTCCGCTTCCGTAGGCTCTGACGGCATATGGACGGGCGCGGTTCACTACGGTCGTGAGGTTCTTTTCTTCAAAGAAAACTGCATACACAAGCTCTACGGTTCTTTACCGTCGGATTATCAGTTGATTGAGCTGAAACACAGGGGAATTCAGCGCGGAAGCGAGGGCTCGGCGGTTATCGTTAACGAGACATTATTCTACAAGACAGCAACGGACATTGTTTATTACGACGGCAGTCTACCCGTGGGTATTTCTTATCAGCTCGGAGAGCTCAGCTACCGAAACGCTGTTGCCGGGAGCATTGGCAATAAGTACTACATCTGTATGCAGGATGAACAGGGCAATTATTCATTATTTGTCTATGACATATCAAAGCAACTCTGGCACAAAGAGGACAACATCAAGATAGAGGCGTTTTGCCGTGTGGACAATAATCTATATGCGGTTGTCGGAAATGTTCTTCTTGACCTTATGGGTGTAGGCGCTCAGGAGAATGACTTTGAATGGTACGCGGAAACGGGCGAAATCGGCTACTCCTACAGCGATAACAAGTATGTAGGGCGAATACTTGTCCGGCTTTTTAAGCCGCTCACAAGCGGAATTCGGCTGATTATCAAGTATGATGATATGACAGAATGGGAGAGCGTTGCCGAAATCACCGGCGGCGGTACTCGCTCATACAGTATACCGATAATTCCGCGCCGTTGCGACCACTTTCGGGTTAGAATTGAGGGCGTCGGAGATTGTAAAATATACTCAATAAGCAAGGTGCTTGACATAGGGAGTGACGGCTGATGATTTTTCTTGATTTACCCACTATCGGCGGCGGAGGTTCGGTTGAACAGCAGCTCGCGGAGATACGCTCGTATATCTATAAGAGCAACGAGCAGATGAACGCCACGCTGTCAAACCTTACCATAGACAAAATATGGGAGCAGACAGCAAACGCGGTGGGTTCTTCCTCGGACAATGACGAAACGCCCAAACTGTTAAGTCAGTATCAGCGAATAAGAGACCTGATAATCAAAACGGCTGACGTTGTTGTGCAGACCGACGAGCAGATGAAACAGGCGTTTAACGGCAGTTACCTCGCTAAATCACAGTTTGGAGAGTATTTGGAGAAAACAAAGCTAACAACAACGACAGGCAGTAAAAACATTATCGAAATGTTCAATTACTCAACTGAGTTGACAACAGGAGTGAGCACTGATTTAACCAATTACAAATGCGATTTTGAAAACTATATCAAGCGCGGTTTACTCGATAACACCGGCGCAGAGCCTGTTTACGGAATTGAAGTTGGTTTATTGAGCAGCGAAATTACTGTTGACGGCGAGAAAATTCCGACCGGGGAGAACTTCCGCACACGTATTACACCCGATGAAATGTCTTTCTGGGAGGGCTCAACAAAAGTTGCTTACCTTCGGGATGACGCAATTTATTTTCCGGCAGCTGGCATTAAAGGCGGTTCGATAAATATAAACGATACATTTAAGGTGTCGAGCACAGGAGTGATGACCGCGACGAGCGGTACGTTCGGAGGTACGCTTGACGCAAAATCATTAAGCACATACAGCTCCGTAAAAGACGCTTGGAATAAAAACAGCGGCGGCAAAATCAAACTTGAAACGGAGAATGGAACGCCTAAGCTGAACATTTACGACGGCTCAGTTAAAGATTTTTCAATAGAAGCCAAAGGCGTTATGTTCTATAAACGTAATACGGTTGATGACGTAATGGCTAAGTTTATGCGTGATACATTTAGCGGTGCTACTCAAAATGATAGTCATTGGGGTATGAAACTAAAACTACGTAGAGCGTATGCTGAGTTTTTCTCCATAGAAGAATATGACGACCCGGGGCAATCAAAAAAAGCCTTGGTTTATGTTCCTAATTCGGGCGAAACACAAATATTCCCTCCCGACCCGTATGATAATCCCGGGCTTTATATTGATACAAATTTATATATCTGGAATCGTAATCAAGCAAAATTTGTTACAACGCCGGCAAACACAACAATCAAAATTTCCGCAAGCCAAATATGGGGAGCTGTTGACGGCTCAAATGTAGATGTTTATATAGATATTATAAACGGCATTATTACAAGAATAAGTACTACAGCTTAAGGAGGTAAATTATGGCAGACAATAAAATCCCGCAATCAGTTTTAATTGCGGACACAAGACAAAAGCTCGCGGAGCTCAGCGACAGAGAGTTGCCGCCGTCGGTGCTCGAGCTGCTTTTCAAGGAAGCTTGGCTCAGTGTGAGCTTCCGTGCAGAGCGCGAGGTTAAGACCGATTACGAAAACTACCTCAAGGCGAACGCCGAGAAGGACAAACAGGAGGAGGCAGAGTAATGGCATATAATTATCAGGCATACAGACCGTCACAGCAGGTCATTGACTATAAAAACCGTCAGGACACAGCGACAAATAATTATAATTCATACGCAAACGCCGGATATTCTCAGGGCGCAGGCGGTCTCGGCTACGCGATTGACTCCGCACAGTCAAGGCTGAACGCGCTGTATCGCGGCAACAATCTCTCTCAGCAGTTTAAGTACGGCAACGAGCGTCAGTACAATCAAGCGCTCAGAGACATAACGAACCGCAAGCCGTTCCAGTACGATTTGTCGAATGACCAGCTTTTTCAGCAGGCAAAAGAGCAGTACCAGGCTATGGGTAAGACCGCTATGCAAGATACTATGGGGCAGGCTTCCGCTATGACAGGCGGCTACGGCAACAGCTACGCGGTAACAGCGAGCAATCAGGCTTATCAGGCGTACCTTAAAGACCTCAATAACTCAATCGGTGATTATTATTCAATGGCTCTCGGCGCGTACAACAACGAGACCGACAGGCTCAACGGCGTTTACAACGCTCTCGCAAGCGACAGGAGCGCGAAACAGGGCGAGTGGAGCGCTAACTGGAACGTTTATAACAATCTGTACAACCTCTACAGCACCGACCTCAACAACGCAAGACAGCAGGATATGAGCGCTTGGCAGCAGAAGGGCTCAAACCTCTACAACGCCGCTAACCTTGCAACAGGTCAGTATTCGACCGCGTCAAGCAACGACATCAGCACTTGGAACAATCAGGAGCAGCTCAAGGCAACAATGGCACAGCAGATTGAGACCGAGCGCGCGAACCGTGCGGACGAGGCTTATAAAAACGCTTCACTTGCTGAGCAGATTAGGGCTAATAAGGTTAACGAGAGTTATAATGCTCAGAAATTGGCAGCAGAACAGGCTGCGGCTCAGGCAAAGGCTTCGCAAACAGTTACACCTCAACGCTCAAAAGAAACCGATAGTCTTATCATAAATATACGTGAAGCGCTCAGGTCAAAGAAAACGATAGAAGAAAAAGCAAAATATGTCAAAAAAGCTGTCAATGGAAGCGGTCTATCTGATGGCGAACAAGCCTATGTTTACGAAGTGTTTGACTCATTGCTCAGCTAAAAGGAGATATAAACGCGTATGACCTACAAGGAATATCTGAAAAAGAAAAACATAAACAAGCCCGAAGACATAAGCTCATATAAGAATATGGGTAACGAAAATGACTTTACATATGAGAAATATAAACAAATGAAGGATAACGGACAAGTTTATTATAATCCTGAAGTTGTAAAAAATTATTTTTCTCAAGCTCAAGGTCTGTTCAACGAGTACAACAATAACCACGAAAACCCGTCTTATGAATGGGCAAACAAAGGCAAAGACTACGTGGATGAAATCAGCAGATTGTCCGGTGATGAGCGATATGTCAATATGTACCTCGACAGTATCAAGGACAAGCCCGAATATGAGCAGTTGAGCAAGCAGTTCAGCGATTACCGCACAGCTCTCACACAGACAAAGGACTACCTCAACGGCTTATACGGCTTTGCTTCACAGTACGACAACGAGGACGATTACAACAGCGCTATGACCGAGATTAATCGTCAGCAGAAGTACAAGGACTATTCCTATGATGACTTAATCAAGGCAAGCAACGAATCCGAGGACGAGGACGAGGCGGAGTGGCTTAATCAAAGAGCAGAAGAAATCGGAAGCATTGATGACCTAAAGAAAACCAGAGACAGCGTTTCCGCTCAGCTTGATAAAGTTAATTCGGAAATCGGGAATTATGGCAATAACTCAGGTACGAGCGTAGATGTTGTCGCCGGTTCAATACATCTCGATAGAAAAAATAATCCTGCTTATGCCGAGTCCGAAAAGCTCGAAGGAAGAAGGAACAGGCTTAACAGTCTTATCGAGGAGAGACAGGCTCAGGCGGACGCTGCCGAATGGGAGACGAAGTATAAGGGCTTAAATTATGGCGAGCTGTTGTCTGAAATCCGCGACGAGAAGTCAACCAAAGAAAACGAGTGGCTCAAATCAAAAGCAAACGAGGTTGCAACGAGCGCGGAGGTAGAAAGTAAAATAAGTGCTCTTGAAGCGGAAAACGTCGAGCTTCAAAAGCGTATGGAAGATATGAGTTTTACCAACGAGGAACAGGCGGCGGCGCAGGACAAAATAAGAGATAATGCTACCGAGCTTGCCGACCTCAAGCCCCTGCTGATTTCAAAGCAAAAGAGTGATAAAATCGCTGAATATGAGTCAGTGGTTAACAATCCCGATTTTGCGAGCAAGGGCTCTGTTGTAGCTCCTTCTCCCGAGGGCTACGACACCGATTATTGGACGTATAAAGGCTTAATAAGTGACAGCTCATATCTCAACGAGCAGGAAAAAGCTGTATTAAATTACCTCTATAACTCCGGTGAGAGTGAAAAGGCTATGGAATACAGCGAGTTAATTAAGCCGCGACTTAATCAGCGCCGCACTGAGGATTTGGTTAAAAGCTCCTATGATTTTGCTAATGAGAACGCGGGCTCGGCGACGATTGGCAGCATTTTGTCGCTCGGTACTAATCTTGTTTCGGGTATCGGAGCAGTTGAGGATTTAGGAAACCGCTTTATCGGTCAGCCTATTGACGTTAACTCACCGGCACATACTCCGGCGCATATGACAAATGCCTATAGGTCGGGAGTTAAAGACCAGATAGACAACGAGGCAGGGGCGTGGCTGTATGACACAGGAATGTCAGCGGCGGACTCTGCGGTAAGTATGGCTGTTTCGGTTGCAATCTCCGGCGGTGTGTCGGCTGCATTTGAAAGCGCAGGAAAAGCGCTGTCAAAAGAGGCAGTACAGAAAATGACCGCAGGCACTATGTCAACAATTATGAGCTCTCAGGTTGCTACAAACACCGTTATCGACGCTAAAGAGCGCGGACTGAGCGACGATCAAGCCGTTACCCTCGGCGTACTCTACGGCGCGGTTGAGGGCTTATCAGAGAAATATTCTATTGAGGCTATAATAAAAGACCCGAAGTCTATCAGCTCAGCGCTCGGCAAGGCGTTTGTTGCAGAGGGTAGCGAGGAAGTTGCCTCTAACTTTGGCAGCAGAGCGGTTGATTTGCTTGTGTCCGGCGATAAGGCGGAGCTTAGGCAGCAATACCAAAACTACATCAAGCAGGGATTTTCAGACAAAGAGGCTCTGACAATGACCTTGTACAATATGGTCGGCGAGGACACATCAGCGTTTCTCGCGGGCGGTCTGAGCGGTGTTGCTATGTCCGGTACTCATATGGCGCTTGCGGGCGGTGTGAACAAGGCGCAGGAGATAAAATTCGACCACGATGTAGCTAATGAGATTCGCGACAATAAAGAAGGGCTGGACAAGCTCGTTAAGGACGCAAAGGCTTTGGGCGAGGATTCCGACGGGTTCAAACTTGCACAGCAGGTCGAAAAGAAGATAGAGAAGGGCGAAAAGGTTAAGCTCAAAGAGGTTAACAAGCTGCTTGATTATGTTGACGAGAATAACGCTCAGAAGGAGAAAGGACAGCTCGAATCTATCACAAAGAATTTAAGCGACGAGCAGAAAGGATTTGTTGTCTATATTGCCGATAAGCTCGATAAATCGCAAACGCTCACTAATAAGGAAAATGAGCTTATACACGGTAATAAAGATATATTGAACGCAATAGCGTACCTGAGAAACGAGAAAGCAGAAGAAACGCTCGAGCTTATGGATGCCGCTAAATACAAAAGCAACCTAAAATACTATAAATCAAACGGTAACGGTCTGATTGAGGTTGACGGCAATGAGTACAAGGGCACGGTTGAAATTAAGAGTACCGACCCGAAAAGCGGTCATATGGAGCTCCGACTTACTTCTCCCGATAATACCGTAAAGATTGTGAACACGCGCGATACCGATATTGACTTCCGCTCCGACGCGGAGAGGACACTGTTTGCTGCCGCTTCTACCTATAAAAATGTAGACGAAGCAAACGCCCTTGTAGAAAACTACGAGGGCGGAGATGTTGACAGTTATTTGAATGATTGGAATTTGTTTTCTAATTACGGCAGGCTCGGATATAACCGAGGCCAAATTGCACAGCGCATTAATGAAAACGCTGATACTCCTGCAAGGCGAGCGGCTTATTACTACGGTATGGAAAGTTTCAAATCTTCTGCTCAGTCTCAATACATTGTAGACAAGGCATTTGAAGCAAAGACCGAGGGATATACATATCAAAATGGCTCATTTACAAATAGCATTTCGCAAAAAGCAAAGCTAAACCTTAATAAGAGTCAAAGGCAGTTTATCGGCTTTGGTAAGCTGTTATCCCGAGTAACGCCCCTTAATGTTGAAATCTTTGAGTCAAAAGTAAATGATAAAGACAACTTTGAGGGAGAGCAAGGCTCGTATAACCGCGCAACAAAGACATTACGTATAGATGTTAACGCAGGCTATCAGAACAGCACACAGGCTATTGAGAACGCAGTGCGCCACGGTATGTTCTTAACCGCAGGACACGAGCTCACGCACGTAGCGGAACAGGGCAAAAGCTATATGAAGCTCCGCTCTGAGATTATCCGCACACTCGATAACGCAGGCTTTAATTACAAGGAGCTTGTCGATAAAAAGGTTAACGAACTCAGGCATAACGATAAATATAAGGGCATTGGTACAGACGAGCTTTATCGTCTCGCGGACACAGAGGCACTTGCCGATTGTTGTGAAACAATGCTCCAAAACTCAAAGCTGCTCGAAAAACTCGCGACAGAGGACTATAATTTTGCCGAAAAGCTGATTAACGCTATCAAAAAAGCAATAGAGAACCTCCGCAACTTCTTCAAAGAAAATCCGCTTGAGGCTAATACCGAGTACGGACAGGCTTTGCTTGAAGCTATGAACAAGGTTGAAAACCGCGTACAAGAGCTTTGGGATAAGGCTGTCGCTGAGGGTATCAGAGCGGAGAATAAAAACGCCGCCACTGAGGGCGGGATAAAATACAAATCACGAGATGATATTCGTAAATTAAATGTTTCGTGGGATCCCGATAATTCCAGTACAATAAAAAAGCAAATGCAAGAGCATTTACCAGAGATTTCATCTTTACCAATTGCTAAAGAATTTGTTTTTGACAAGCAAAACGGTGATTATGTACAGCAATTAAAGAATATTCTTAAAGTCTGGAATTATCAAATTAATAGGCAAGACGGGATTTCCTTTTTGTTTGATGATGAAGCGATAAAAACTGTACGGCATTATGTGCATAGCGATGAGGAAGCAGCTGCTTCTATTGTAGCCCCGTATGTGCTAAAAAGAGGAAAAATTATAACAGGACACAAAAACCATAAAAACAAAGGATTAGTGAGCATAACTATAGGTGCACCTGTGAAAATAAACGGGCAATTAGCGTACGAAGGTGTTGCGGTTAAGTTTGATAAAAAAGACAGAGTTCATTCACTAAGAATTGTTGATACAAATGGTAATCAGTTTGTCTTTTATAAACAAGAAAAGACGAAAAGTTCTACCAATAGAGCAGGCTCAGAAGAATCTGAGTCAGACCTCCCATCGAACTTTCCGTCTGAGAATAGTTTACCACAAGCAGAATCAGAAAACAATAGTTTTTCAAAAAAATCTTCCGACCGCTTCAACGACACCGACTACCTCTCAGCGGTAGAGCGCGGCGATATGGCAACCGCTCAGAAAATGGTTGACGAGGCGGCGGAAAGAGCCTTTAATAACAGTAAAATCCGCGACGACAGCGGAAGGCTGATAAAGGTATATCACGGTACAGAAGATGATTTCACTGTATTCGACAAGACCAAAGGCCGCGCCAATATGGATATACAAGGTATGTTTTTCAGCCCTTGGGAGCTTGACGCGCGAGGTTACGGCTCAAACGTAAGAGCCTTTTATCTGAATATCACAAATCCGGCAAGCGAGAGCGTTGGATATAAAGCTCTTAACAATCATAAAGGCGAGAATAACGCAGGCATTAAAGCCCGTGAGGATTTAGTGCGTATGGGCTATGACGGCGTGAATAATTCAGATGAAGAATACATCGCATTTAATTCCTCCCAAATCAAATCCGCCGACCCCGTGACCTATGACGACGACGGAAATGTTATTCCTCTGTCCGAGAGGTTCAACGAGGATAATGAGGATATAAGGTATTCTGACCGCACCGACCCTGACTATTTCGACGAGCTATTCGATATGGGCGAGGATTTATTCGAGGACGAGAGCAAACGTCAAACGCTTAACGAGCTTATCGACAAATATCCCGACGATGCGCTGTCTATAATCAAACACGCTGCGGAGCAGACTATTGAGAATGTTCTGACAAAGACTAAGAGCATTAAACTGGACGATAACGCTTATCTCAGCATAGCTCGGAAGTTTATGCAGGATAATAACATCAGCCGCGCCGCGAACCCGGGTGAGGACGCTTACCTTGTTTCTCAGCTCAAGAACATTGTCGCAAGGGTTGAGGCAGGCGAGCTCGCAACAGGCGAGGACGTTGTTAATGAGATAATCGAGGTTGCCCGCGACGCGCTTATGCTCGGCGGTACGCTCGACGACTCAGTGAAGGAAGAACGCGATTTTGTCCTCGGTCTGCTCAAAGGCAAAACACTGAT
>OCTW011531161.1_pt1 | contig 41309 bp, 45 predicted proteins | sample 1539671 | NCBI WGS metagenome assembly OCTW01 (sample SAMN02144230, study PRJEB22623) | gut metagenome | biome: sheep rumen | host: Ovis aries | place: New Zealand
GACGATTACGACAGACATGTGTTCCAAAGTTACGACGAGGTAACGGGCATGTCTACCGGGGATGCAGCTTCAAATGAATATCTCTTATGGGCAGGCTGGAACGGTACATCATCGACATTCGCAGTATTTAACAACGGTGATGTGCGAATAAGAGGAACACTTTATATAAACGGTGAAACGATAGATGAGCTCATTGAAAGCTATATAGATAATAGCAGCAGTAGCTCTGGCGGTGGTGGAAACAGCCCAGGAGGAACACCGAGCAGTGGTGGAGGCGGCCCCACAGGTGACGAGAATGATCCATTGTTAGGAGGATAAAATGATTTTAAATTCATATACGGATGAACAGTTTAGGACACTCAGAGTCCTTTTGGATACCACGGAAGTACAGGGCTATCAGAATTGCAAGAATGTGGTGATGATGATGGATATTTTGAATCACGGCCGGAAGGTTGAAGTAAAGGAGGAGGACAAAGATGGCGAAAAAGTCGAAAACAAGAGTGATCGGTAGAGGAGTGGACGCTGTAAATCTCCCTAGAGAGAACCAGCAATATGCTGCTGCAACACCTGCTGCGAGCAATTCTCTTGTGAACACACAACAAAATAACGGTAATATTTACGGTTCACAGTACACGACTACAGGCCCGACAGGCACTGCACAGGTGACTCAGACTCAGAATCCGCTCACCGGAAATACTACCACCACACAAAAGACATACAACTCTAACTATCAGGCTTCTCCACTTACTGACAATTACAAGGAGAAGATGCTTTCTTCTGAGAATTTCAGCACATCCCCTCTTACAAACGAATACAGAGACTACATGAGGGATATCGAGGATGACAGACCTGCTGCATATCAGTCAAAGTATGAAGCTACGATAGACGAGATCCTTAATACCATTAAGAACCGACAGGCATTTGATGTGAAGAGCGATGCAAACTACCGGGCGCTTTATGACCAGTACGCAGAGCGTTATAAGGCAAATGCGGAAAGAGCTATGAATGATGCAATGGCATCGGCAAACGCAGCTACAGGCGGTTATGGTTCGACTTATGGCCAGGTAGCAGGTCAGCAGGCCTACGACAGAACAATGGAAGGTTTAAATGATCAGAATATGGCCCTTATGAATCTTGCCTATCAGATCTACGAGGGAGACCGCGCCAATGATTACAACATGCTCGGTGCTTACCAGAACCAGGACAACACACTGTACAGTCGCTACAGGGACGATGTGAACGATTGGTACAATGACCGGAATTATTACGCTAACATGTATCAACAGAACTACGCTAATGATCGAAATGCTTTCGAGAATGACAGAAATTACAATTCCGGACAGTACTGGAACAGCTACAACTCCGATTACACTGTTTCTCAGGATGAGATAAAGCGAGATGATGCAAACTACCAGGATGCACTCACGCAGGCTATGGCGCTTGCTAAAGAGGGCCTTCCGGTTCCTTCATACATCACAGACCGCATCAACCAGTACAATGCTAAATACGGGCTTTCCGGGGATGCTACAGCAGCACTTGCACAGCTTGCGGCAACGGCGGCGGCAGGTTCCGGTGGTTCTGGCGGTGGATCCGGAAGAGGACGCGGAAGAAGTAAAAGCAGCTCATCCAATGAAAGCACAAGTAAAAACAATGCACTTCCTGTAGTTAAAAACGAGGATGTGATGAGCATGTACAACACAATCAAGAAGAGTAATTCCGGCACAGTGCTTGACCGTATAAATGCTGATGATTACCTTGAGGACGTAATGAATAACAGCCTCATAGACTTTGCACCGAGACTTGCAGGATATTCAAATTTCATTGATGATGCCACAGCACGCTATTCAAAGACCGGAGAATCCGTAACTGACACATTAAACAGACTTGCTTACGAAAAAGCACTTAAGAAGAAAAAGTAAGGAGCTGAGATGGCAAACTGGAAGAAGTCACAGAATTATAAGTTAAAGCAGAAGATAGAGAACAACAAAAAGAAGCAGGTTGAGGATATCGCTAACGGCAAGGAGCCGAGAGAGTTTAAAATGCCGAAAACCCGTAGAAGCACTGCTGCCGATGCTCTTGATTCTTACATAGCAAGACGTGCGGCACGTGAGCAGGTTTACGGTTCTGAGATTCCCACACTCACAGGATCCACAAGGACACCTGGGGATATCATGTCTGAAGCTGTAGACAGACTTAGAGACCGTATATCCATGAATAAAAATGGTGTGGGAACATCTCCGGTTGAAGCCAGGATTCCCACAGCGGTTCCGACAACAAATAGAAATCGTGTTTCCATGGCCAATGGCGCTGAAAGTGTTCCTGGGTCTTTCAGGAATTCCAATAACGGGCCCATGACCGTATCGAGAAATGCACAGAACAATCCGCAAAGCAGGATACCTCGTGCTCAGAACTATGTTGGAAATGTGGATATTAATAACAGACCTATAGTCGAGTTAGGGAACGGCCAGTATGCGACCACAGAGACTACATTTCAGGAGCGTTGGAAAGGCGACGAAGAAAACGGACACTATGAGATAGGACATTTTGCTACCATTACAAAAGATGGAAGGAAAATATCCGACGAAGAAATGAACGAATATATTGATAGAGTCATGTCTTCTGATAATCCTTTCGAGACGGATAAAAAAGGTCTGAACCTTCTTTACAAGATTGACGACAAGCTTACAAATGGCGAATATATCCGGGACAACAATCTTGAACAGGCTTTTAAGGAAGCGGATGATTGGGATGTCGAAATGCATAACCTCCAGGATTCTATGTACAAAGACCAAAGGGAGAAAAATAATTTATCATCCGTTTCCAGAGATCTTGTAAATCGTGTGGCTCGAAATGCTGATAATGGTGTTGCGGATATCACAAAAAAATATGCCCAACAGAGCGTGGGGCCGACAGACACAAGCTTTCTGACAGATAACCTTGCAGCCAGGGAAGCTTCCCTTCGTAATGCGCAGCGCGAGAACACAAGACTCGGCCAGTTGGCAGCGGAGAAGTATGACCGAAACAGAAACGCCGGAAAGTTCGCAGACCAGTACAGACAGGACGAAAACGCTCAGCAGTATATTGATAAAGCGAGAATGCCGGAAGATACAGGCCTTGACTTCACCTTCGGTGGCAAGGAAGGACACATACAGGCACCACGTATTATAGAGATGTTCACTAACCCGGAGCTTGATCAGGCCAGACAGATACCTACTCAGTACATGACCGACGAGGAAAAGAACATCTATAGATTTGCTGTAGGCAAGTACGGACAGGCAGAAGGAACAGCTTATCTCAAGTCTATCGAGAGCGAATTAAACAGACGATTAGATGAGGACCTTTCCGGTACCATGGAGAGAGCTTCGGAGAAATATCCAGCGTTTGGTGCTTATGCTAACATTGCTGCAGGATTACCTGGCGGAGCAATGGGATATGCGGCACTCGCAAAGAATGCCCTGGGTGATGAGAAGATAGATCCTAATGATCCGGCACTCAGAGCTGTTAAAATGCGCGAAGCAACGCAAAGGGGAACTCAGGAAGGGATAAAAAATCAGCTCGGTATTGAAAAGGATACTAAGGCGGCTGCTATATCTGATTTTCTTGTAGGTGCAGGACTTTCCACAGCAAATTCACTTGCCAGTGCTTATCTCTTACCGGAACCGGCTGTACTCGCAGGCTTCTCCGGTAATGCAATGGCAGATGCCCTTGATAAATCATCAACCGACGAAAATTCCTCACAGCTTCAGTCAACGGCAACAGCAGTGGCTCAGGGTATCGCAGAGTCATTCTTTGAAAAATTCTCATTAGAAAACCTCAATGCAATGCGCTCAATGCCTGTAACATCCGTGAAGGCATTTGTTAAGAACTTCCTCAAACAGTCATTTGTTGAAGGTTCAGAGGAATTTAATACAGAAATAACCAATACAATCACAGATCTTATCATAAATGGTGATAATTCTGATATTGGCCAGATATACAAGTCATATCTCGAAGCCGGTGCTGATCCTAAGAGTGCGCTTGGTGCGTCCTTAATGGCAAAGGCTAAAGAAGCAGGCATTGCTTTTGCCGGAGGCTTCTTGTCCGGTGGTGTTTCCGGTACTGTTGGTTCTTTTACCGGAACTATTGCAAATGGTCGAGACATGTCAAGAACGGCAAACAATTATACCGGAAACGAACAGTCATATTATAGCGAGCTTGCCGACAGTATAGATACTTCCACAGAGGAAGGCGCACAGGCACAGGCCATGGCCCAGAACTATGCAGACAGAGCATCGAGGGGCGAAAGGATAAGTCTTGCAGAGAACGGATATCTTGGAAATGCCATTGATGCGGCTATTTCGGCTTCAGTGGAAAGAGGTTCTACCGTATATGAGTCTGATGATATCCAGGGCACACAGCAGCAGGTGAATGATACTGTAAATGCGGCGGTAGATGCGCTCAAGCAGGAGCGTAATATCGACACATCCGAGTCTACTCCGGATGAAGCAAAGAATCTTACCGAGATCGCGGTCAATGAGCTTAACAGTCGTGAAATGAACGATTATGTGCAAAAAAATGTACATAATTCTGTTGATTCTCCGGCTCAAAACAATGATTCTGTTAGTGTTCCACGTGAAAACGAGCAGGAAAACAGATTAAGAGAGTTAGCATCTGACAGTATCAACTCAAACAATGTCGAAAAAGAATTAGAGAGACGAGCTACCGTGCGTTTTAAGGATGATCCGGACGCAAGGACTATTTACAATGCTTATTTCGAGGATTTTGCAGACCAGCTCAAGAACACCAATATTTCTACTCGTGACATGGTGCAGATGTACGATGAGAATATGGCGAAGGCTTATGAAGCAGGCCGTAACGGACGTGCTATATCTACACTTGATGAGGATGCCGACTACAGAATGTTTGACAGGGCATTCCCAGAGCTTACAAGTGCTATCTGGCAGATGGGCAACAACAAGATAAGCAGCACCAACAGAGAGCTTAAGAACTCGTTTAGAGACATTTACGGCACTCAGGGACAGTCTGCCTTTGACACTGTAGTGCGTGCAGATGCTAATTTCTCTGATGATGTAGATGCTTTCAACCGTATTTACAATGCCGGAAGATATGGCAAGGACATAAAGGAAGCCGGTGATCTCAGCAGATTTGGACAGAGACGTTCAACAGAAATATATGAGTCTGGCTTCAAGGATTCAGCAGATGAGTATGACAACTTCTCAAAGACCGTTGAATTATTCAAGAAGAATCCGGGACGTGCAGAGAAGGGAACATTCATAAATGCTACACCAAGGACTTCCAAGGACGTTAGAAACGTAATGAAGAAGTTCTCTGACAGTGTGCCGTTCTCGTTTGTTATCGTTGATACAAACGACCAAAGATCGCTTGATTCTGCATTATCACAGCTTCAGGAGCGTGGACTTGTAGAGAACCAGGCAACAGTCAAGTCTGTATTCAAGTCAGGATCCACAGGAGCAGTAGATACTAACCGTGCATTTGTTGTAATTGATATCAATACTGATAACCTTCTCAACACCATGGGCCATGAGCTTACCCACATAGCGAAGGTCTATGATCCGGAAGGCTACAGAGCATACTCACAGGCTGTACTCCGTAAACTTGCAGATACAGAAGGCTACAATCTCGAAGGAAAGATTGCCTACATGCAGGAGCAGTACAAGGCACAGGTAGGACAGGAGCTTTCAAGAGAGCTTGCTGAAGAAGAGATAGTCGCTGAAAGCGCTGCATTCCTTAATGACGAGGATGTAATTAACGAGCTTGTATCCAAGGACAGAACATTTGCTGAGAAGATCAGAGACTGGCTGAGAGCAGTTGCCGACATGATCAAGGGACTTATGGATAATGCGACCACCAGAACAGAAGCAAAAGTCCTTAGAAAAGACTATCAGGCTTATAAGAATGCAGCAGAACTCTGGACAAAGATGATAGATGCGGCCGCGGATACTTATGCCGGAAAAGTAATGAATACAGAGGAGATGGATTCCGCTATCAGAAATCAGCTTGATCTTTCTGAGGGAATGGGAAGCAAGGTTAATGTTCCCGGAAATCCTCTTACAGCTGAAGAAATATTCAGCCTTGATGAAGAAATCATGGCTAAGAATGATAAGTACAATGAAGTCACAAGGAATGCCTGGAAGAACATCATCGAAGCAGATGATTTTGTTTCCCTGGGATTCCCTCATGGCGAGTACATGTATTACATTCTTTCACCTTCAGCACGCAAGGAAAACAAGTGGCAGATAACTCACTATGATAAAGACGGACCTATGAGTGACGAGAGGTTCACAGAGGACGATACAGAGCGCCTTTACGATGTTCTTGAGTCTTATACTCCGAGAAAGGGCTTAGATGTAACTGTAGTGAAGACTTCAGATACCATGAAGGCCGATGATATGTCTGTCAGAATGCAGATTCCTGTAAGCTCAGAAGACAATACAAAGGCCGAGATGGAAGACAGAAAAACACTCCTGGCAGTGCATAATCTGACAGAAGAGAAGCTTCTAAAGACTCTTCAGTTAGGTGGTATTCCTATGCCTTCAATAGCTATTGTGAAGCCTTCTGATGGTTGGGATAAGTACGGCAGTTATTCTGTTGTATTCACAAAAAACACAATAGCTCCGGAAGTAGACCGGAGAAATAAGGTATATGGAGCAAATGCTTATACACCTACGGCACCGGCCATCGAGTACGATATAAACAGCGATGTATATTATGATGTCAACTCTAAGCTCGATAAACTTGATATGCCTTCATATTTTGCAGAAGAAGCAAGAAGATTCAATAATGCCGAGAGCGGAAACCCTACAGAGCAAGGTTTGCGAGGAGTAATCGACAAGGCTTTAGATAATTACGGAATGAAAGCAGCATTTCTTACATCCAAGGGCGTAGAAGTAGCCGACACAATGAAAGAAGAGCGTGTTCCTAGATATTCCGATGATAATGTAAAGATTTACGATTCTCTTATAGCGGAGTTTGGAGATGATCTTGAGCGTATATCCGAGATGCCTATAGGTGATCAGACAGCGGAATATGGTGAAAGATTTAAGAAGGCATATCTTAAAGCTTTTGAGGGTGGCACACTCAAGTTTAAACTTAATGCTGCTAACAGACTTGTGGAAAAAATACTTAATGGTACTTCCACAAGAGGGGCCGAGATTTTGAGACATGCTGCGGATTACCAGAAGAACGGTTTACAATACGATGTATTACAGACCAGAGATACCGGAGCTATTAACAGAGATCTTAACGAGAAGATTAATAAGGCCGAGTATGAAGAGTGGCTTAATAATCTTTATAGTGGTCTGATAAAGGACGTAGGAATATACAATGGCAAAGAGCGCTACACTTATGCCGGAGATAGAAGAAGCTTTAAACAGACTCATTATCCTGTTACAGCAGAAAACATTGTAAAGGTTATGCTCGGAGAGGATAGCCGCGGAGCTACCGGATACCAGGGAATATCATCAATCAGAGCCGTAAGTATGCCTTTGTTCAAGTCTGTTGATGATGTTCATAATTCAGAAGACAGACTTCAGAAGATAGACGAAGAAGAGATTAATGAGCCATTAAGTTCTCTTGAAGATAGACTCGATGAGGTTTTGAAAGCTATTGCAGAACGCCGTAAAACGTATTTTGTAAATATCGGCGAAGCAGTTATGGATGCGCTTAGAAACAAATCTTATACAAAGGCTCCTGAGACAGCAATTAAGAATGAGTTTTCAAAGTACAATTACGAAGCAACAGAAACAGAGCTTAAGGATATTGTCTCAATTATCGATGAAGCGAATAAACTTCCTTCAGATATGTTTGAAGCTAAACCGGAAAGAGTAGTCGGTTTTGACGAGATAGCTTATGTTCTGGCACCAAGCACAGCCAATGAAAGCACAATTAAGACACTCGATGATCTCGGAATCAAGACCGTAAAATATGATGAGAGTAAAGAAAACGGAAGAACAAAGGCTTTACAGAACCTTAATGGAGTACGTTTCCAGATATCTACTGATACATCCGGCAGAGAGTTATCACCTGAACAGTCAGAGTATTTCGCAGACTCTAAGGTGTTAGACGATGAAGGCCGTTTAATGGTTATGTACCATGGGACACCGGACGGAAGCTTCAATACTTTCAGAGACGGTATCAACTTCTTTACTCCTAACAAAGAATATGCGACACAGTACGAGCATCCTTCTCAGTCCTCCAGAACAGCCGGAAAGGCAGCAGAAGCGCCTAAGACTTATGAAGTATATCTGAATATCACTCATCCTTTCGATATCCGGAATGAAGCAGATCGTCAGAGATTTATTGATGATTATGTTAAGGGCGGCTGGGCTTTAGGCATTGATCCTTATGTGCCTTATAAGGACACCACAAAGACCGGACTTCCTTCCTGGGAAGAAGCAGACAATATCTATGAATGGATGGATGAGAACGGACTTCTCGACGAGTATGACGGTATACTGGTTGATGAAGGCGGCACAGAATCCGGTTTTGACCGTGGCATATCTTACGTAACCTTTAATCCTAATCAGATTAAGAGCGTAGACAACGAGAACCCTACAAGTACCAACGATATCCGTTATCAGATAGGTGTTCCTTCGGAAATGTTTTATACCGGATATACCGGAGATATAAGAAGCGCACAGGCCAATATCTACCTTACAAACATGCTCCAGGCATCAAAAGACTTTACGCCTTCTCAGAACGATATAAAGAAGGTGGTTAAGGAGCTTACAGATACCTATAACTCAAACATGAGTAAGAAGGAGCTCACAAGGCAGCTTTCCGAGCTCTATACCTACATGAGAACCAATGAGCATGTAGACGGAGCACAGGTAACTGATACTATTAATGCGATAGCAAGACAGGTAATCAGAGAAGCTACCTTCGTGGATCCTCAACAGCAAAAGCTCTGGGATAACTTCCGCAAGGCAATGAAGAAGACGGATATCTATGTGAACCCTGAGTTTGTCAGAGACATTGATCCTGATGGAATGAATGCCCTCAGAAAGAGATATTTCGGACGTGTGAACCTTACATCTAATCCGGCCAAGAGTGGAAACGATGGCATAAGAACATACATCCAGTTGCAGCAGGAGTTCCCGGAGATATTCACAAAACATGTAGACGATATCACATCCGACGCAGATGCTATCAACGAGATCCTTTACGGTTTCGAGAAGGCAAGACCGAAGGAAATGTCAGTATTCGGCAATGCGTCAACAGAGGAAGAAGCTACAGCAGACCTTGCACAGCGTATCATGGATGCTTACTTCGAGGTTGGTAATGAATCCGTTAAGACTCAGTACCAGAAGACTTATAAGCAGCTCCGTGAAGAGATAAAGGACGATATTATCCGTGAGTACACAGACAGCTTGAGGGCAATCGAAATAAGTGATTCCGAGAAGCTTGCACAGCTTAGAAGTGCATATACAGCCGGAGATATATCCGCAGATACTTTCGTAGTCAGCAGAGCAGCACTTGAAGACTACAAGAGACAGCAGGACCAGGCTGCAAGAGACCTCTTCAGAGTAAAGCGCGATAAGTACGTAGACAGAATACAGAGGAACAAATATAAGGACGATATCATCAAGACTTCAAAGCAGCTTGCAAAGATGATAATCACACCTACAGACAAGCAGCATATACCTACAGAGATGGTGAAGCCTATATCCAATGTTCTTCAGTTCATTGATTTCAGCTCCAACAGAGTAAATCCTGATGGAAGCCTGCCGAAGAGAACAGTAGATTCAGACCAGTTCCATAACTCAATCAACAACATCTTAGGAATACTTAACAAGATTGATAAGAATAATTCTGTATACGAAAACAACGGAGAATCCAGCTACCTTGTGATTGATCCTGATCTCATGCAGAACCTTAGAGAATTGTCTGATTCATTCGCTGAAAATGAAGAGCTCAAGGATAACATTGATAATCTGTCTACACAGAATCTCAGAACCGTACAGCAGACACTGAAGGCTTTAAAGCAGATGGTAAACAATGCAAATAAGTTTATCAGCGCCGGAAGATATGAGTCCGTTTCTGAGATAGCGCAAAGATCCATAAGCGACTTTGATCACGCTATCACTAAGAAGGGCAGATTCAGACAGAAGGTAGACTTCGCAAGACGTTTGCCGGTTATCAATATGTTCGACGATCTCCTTACTTCCGGAATGCTTGACGCATACACATTCACCGATGCTCTGGGTGAGACAGGACACATCCTTTATGATGATGTTCGTGAGGGTCTTAACCGTAAGATCCGGAACACTCAGACAGCTATCAACTACATGGAAGATACCATGGAAAGAAATAATGTGTCCGTGAAGGAGCGAAACCAGTGGGAAAACGATTTAATAGAAGTAAACCTGAAGGCGGTTCCTATCGGCGGAAACACACCGGAAAACATGAAGGTTAAGCTCAGCACTGCACAGATCATGTCTCTGTACCTTCTCAACAAGAGAGACCAGGCGAGAATGCACCTTTATGCAAACGAGACCACAAAGAACATCCAAAACGGCGGTTTTATTCTGGAACCTTCCGGAAGGAACAAACTTCAGATGGATGATAAGCATGTCTTCAAGGTATCAGAAGCAGACGTTGACGAGCTTGTTTCGAAGCTTACACCACAGCAGAAGGCCGTGGCCGATGATATCGGACGTTTCCTTACCGAAGTAACATCCAAGTGGGGCAATGAAGTTACACAGAAGCTCTACGGTTACAACAAGTTTGAGGCAAAAAATTACTTCCCGATTAAGGTAGATGATTCGACTATTGCCACAACTTCATCATCTCTTGAAAACTCTATGTTCCTTCTCAAGAATATAGGGCAGACCAAGACAGTACAGCCTAGGGCTTATAATCCTATAACTCTTCAGAACATTTTTGATGTATACACTGCACAGGCGGACGATATGGGAAGCTATAATGCGTTTGTAACATCCACAGCAGACCTTCAGATGTGGATCAATTACAAGGGCAAGGAAGGCAATGTAAAGAGATCTCTTGCCAATGCTTACGGACAGAAGGCGCTGCAGTATTACATGAACATCCTGAAGGATATCAATATGCCTAGAGAGAACGGTTCCAAGTGGGACAAGTGGCTCGGAAGCGCTGTTGGACTTCAGAGGGGCGGCGCTATCTGGGGCAATCTCAGAGTAGCAATACAGCAGCCTTTTGCTTACATAAGAGCGGCGGCTACCATGGATCCTAAATATCTTCTCCAGGGACTTACATTAAATCCTGCAAAACAGGATGAAGAATGGAAACTTGCAAAGAAGTATGCACCTATTGCACAGTGGAAGGATTACGGTTTCTTTGATATCGGAGTAGGCCCTTCCATGAAGCGACTTATACTCGGAAATGATACACTTAAGGACAAGGTAGCAGATATCGGTATGCAGCCTGCAAGCATGGGCGATACCATTGCATGGGTGAGACTCTGGTATGCTTCACAGGCACAGGTAAAAGCAGAACATCCGGAGCTTGAAGTGGGAAGTGAAAAATTCTATGAGGAAGCCGGAAAGGTATTCGGTCATGTCATAGACACCACACAGGTAGTTGATTCCATACTTCACAGATCAGAAATAATGAAGGACAAGTCAACAACAGTAAAGAATGCAACAGCATTTCTTTCAGAGCCTACAAAGACTTACAACATGCTTTTCCGCGCAACCAATGACTTTGTTAATGCACAAGGCCCGGAGAAACGTAAGGCAGCCAAGGCGCTTGCGAATACATTGGTAGTATGGATAGCTGCACAGGCAGTCAATTCTGCGGTTGCTTCCCTGATTTCGGCATTGAGAATGCATGACAAGGATAAAGACTTGAAAGAAAAGTACATCGAGAAGGTTATACCGGACTTCACAGATGCTATTCAGTTCTGGAACAGCATTCCGATGGTAAAGGATTGGCTCTCAGCTCTTACTAATAATGAGCAGGACGATGATGCGACTTACTCGATACTTTCACTTATACCTAAGATGATCATCGAGCTTAAGAAGGCGGCAAAGGGTGAGTCTAAGAAGGGACCTTGGGGTCTTCTTTACCAGGCATCACAGCTTTCAACCTTCTGGGGCGGTAATAACTTACAGAATCCGCTTAGGGATATCGACGGAATCATTGATAATCTCATAATCGGTGATGATATGCGTAAGTACTATCCTTACCAGAGGGCAAAGTACAACATGTATGCTGTCAATAGTAACGGAAGCTACACTAACCTCAAGATGTTTGTTGCTACAGCAATGAAGGCTTATGCAAAGGGAGATACTGAACTTGGGGATATGATTGTTAGAGATCTTAAGAAAAAGATCCCGGAGGAAAAGATCGACAATATCTTTGCAAATGCTCTGAAGGAAGAGGAAGGTATCAAGACATTGGCCCGGGCATCTCTCGACGGAAATGAGCAGCAGGCGGCAGCGGCAAGAAGTGAACTTCTCAGCAAGGGATATTCAGAAGAGATGATCGACAAGAGACTGGATTCGGCATTCCAGGAAATAGTCGGAAGCTCTGAAGATATAGCTACCTCTTTTGTAGAAAAATCGGAAGGATGGGAAGATCAGCTCCGTGAATTCGCTAATTACAAGACATTACAGGGAAAAGACAAGAAGGAGATCCGGAGCTCTCTTAAGAACGCGGTAACTAAGGCTTATGCAGATGATTACAGAGCGGAAAATGCAGCAGGCAAAAAAGACATAAAGGACAAACTTCTGAGTCTTTCTTATGATGGCGAGAAGCTCTATACAGAGTCGGACTTCACAAAGAAGAACAGCACCTGGAATAAGCAGTAACTAAAAAGTGCTATAGCAATGCTACATTAATGCTATAGCGCTTGCATATAAGCGCTATTTATCAAAAAGTATTATAAGTAAAAGGACTTTTTATCATGTCTTTTTGATAAACAGAATAATTAAATTTCTACGGTTCCAAAAATTATTATTAGTGGAACCGTAGGCATTAAGGGGAGTCGCTTCGGCGGCTCTCTTTTTAGGTCGGTACGGTAAAAATCAGAAGTGACATAAACTTGAAATGTAACAATCCTTTGGCCAAAGGGAAACTTTAATTTCTATTTTTAGGAGTTTATAAAATGGCATTATCAGATAGTATGTCAGCAGCAGATCTTGCTGCGATTACTGGAAACAATAATAACGGATGGGGTGGAGACGCTTCCTGGATTATCATTCTCTTCCTGTTTATGTTTATGGGATGGGGCGGTTCCGGTTTATGCAACGGAGCCGGAAACGGAGCCGGAAATTACGGTGGCCTTTATCCATGGATGAACCAGAGTGACCAGATCAACAGTGGTTTCCGCGACCAGATGATCAACGATAACATCACAGAGATAAGAAACGGTGTCAACGGTATTCAGACACAGCTTTGCAACGGCTTTGCCAACGTTGAGCAGGGCGCAAACACAAGACAGATGGCGAACATGCAGCAGTCCTTTGCAAATCAGACAGCTATGCTTCAGGGATTCAACAGTATGCAGTCACAGCTTGCTGATTGCTGTTGTGAGAACCGTCTTGCATCATGTCAGACTCAGAACATTATCCAGAACGAAGGTAATGCAACAAGATTCTCCGATGCGAACAATACGAGAGATATCATTGAGTCGCAGACCAGAGGAACACAAGCTATTCTCGACAAGCTTTGCCAGCTTGAACTGGATGGCGTTAAGGCACAGGTCGATGCAAAGAATGACCAGATCAGAGGCTTACAGTCGCAGCTTAACATGGCTACCCTCAGAGAGTCACAGACCGCGCAGAACGCATTTATCGCAAATGAAATAAATCAGCAGAACGAGACGTTCTATACAAGATTATCCACTTGTCCAATTCCAAGTACTCCGGTATATGGCAGAACACCTATATTCACATGTAATCAGCAGGTTAATCCTTGTGGATGTGGATGCGGCATGTAATTGGAGGTGTTTATATGGGAGCCGAGTATTCAGCTAATGCGGCACAGACCGTGCCTGTTGGCGGCAGCGTGATTTTCACAGAAAGCCCGGTGCCGTGTCCCAGCGGTATGGTATACCACAGAGACGGTTCAGGACTTTTCCGACTTGCCAATAAATTTTTCCGCCAGAATATTACAAGCTGCTGGAGACGCAACACTAATTATGAGGTTGCTTTCCATGCGAACATTGCTATCCCGGAGGGTGAGACAGCACCTGCGGACGGCATATCACTTGCTATTGCGATAGACGGTGAGATTGATCCGTCAAGCATAATGATATCTGATGTGACCGTTGTAGGTGCTTTCGACAATGTTGGTGCTGATATCATCGTAACAGTTCCATACATTTGCGCGTGCTCTTCAATATCAGTGAGGAACACAAGTACAATTCCGGTCATAGTACAGAACGCTAATATCATTGTAGAAAGGGCATCATGAACGAATCATTAGACAAGATTAAGAACATGGTCTGCGAAGGTCTTGATCAGATGGCTATGAAGGGCGAGTTATCCATGAGTAATCTGGATGCAGTGGACAAGCTCTGCCACACGCTTAAGTCTATCGAGACTATCCAGGCCATGAGGGGTAGCGAGAACGGCTACTCCGGAAGATACATGACCAGGTATTCAAGAGACGAATACAACGGTCACAGCTACACCGGCGGAAGCAACAGCAACAACGGCGGTGGGAGTTATGGAAACAACGACGGTGGGAGCTACGGCTTTTACAGTCGTGAGAACGGTACAGAATTAGCAAATGAGCTGCGTCACATGCTCGAAAGGACAAATTCCGAGAGAGACAGACGTGCGCTCCAGGACTGCATCACTAAGATGGGCGGTTAATTTTAACTGAATATCGTTTAGAGGGGAGGTTGCTCCGGCAATCTCCCTTTTTTAAAAGATATGGAAGGAGGATAGCTTTGATAGAAGTTATTAACAGGGAATTACTTATCCCAAGAGAAGAATATAATATCGGCACATGCTACGATGATAATACTGAGACAAGGCATTTCCACTTAAAGAGAGTGACTTCCGGTGGAGTGGATCTTGCTGCGCTTACATTTAATCTGGATATCTTGTACGCTAACGGTTCAACCGATGCTGCAAGTTTGCTTAAAGAAGTTACGGACAAGGACATCAACCTTGTTCTTACGATAAATAATTCAATGCTTCAGGTTCCGGGTACCGTGCTCGTTCAGATCCGGGCCCTGGATGAAGATGGTGTTTGCAAGTGGACTTCGTATAAGTCTGCCTTTTTTGTTGAGGATCATATCAATACACCGGGACATTATGAGGGAGATCTTACACAGCTTGAGCAGTATGAAGCTGAGTGGGGGAAGGTCCGCGATAACGTGAATCAGCTTAACCTCAGAATGGATGAGGTTGTCCGGATCCGGGAAGAATCACCGGCAACAGAGGTTGAGGAAGAGATAGTTGACGCGCGTGTAGGTGCGGATAATATAGTCTACGGTTCTTTGGGGAGTGCGATCAGGAAACAGTTTGAGAATGTTTATGAGGAAATGGAGGATGATACCGAGGACTGGGTTGCGGCGGTAGCGGCTGAAGCTACGGCAAGACAGAACGCAGATACCGCAGAAGCGACAGCCAGACAGTCAGCCGATAATACCTTACAGGGCAATATTAATTCTGAAGCGGCAACAAGAGCATCGGCAGACTCTAATTTACAATCTCAGATAAATCAGATTATCGCGCCATCAGGAGAAGCACCAAGTGCCGCCGAAGTACAAAACGCAAGAATAGGTGCCGACGGCAAAACATATTCTACATTAGGCGATGCAATCAGAACAAATGATAACAATTTAAAAAGTGAAATAGCAGTTGATAAAAAAGTTTCAAATTCTATTATAAATGTTGTATATAACAAAGATACTGAAATACCTTTTATATGGGAAAATGGGCAATTAATTGACAATGGTGTTGAGGGAGACTCTATTTATAATCAACGGACTAAATTTTTCACACCAGTTTTGGGAAAGAAAGTAAAAGTAAGAGCGACCATCAATGCCATGTTAGTAATAGTTTTTGAATATGACAATGATTTTAATTTTTTAGAAAAAAACGGTACTTATGAAAATTATATTAGTCCTGTGAATAGCTCTACTGCTTTTATTAGACTATGCACATACTCAACAGTAGTTGCACAAAGTTCACAACATACATATGTTGATGCTGTATGGGAAAATGATTCTTATATAGACCTTGATGGTATATCTGATAATATAGAAAAAGCGAAACTTCCTTCGTATATCGAGGACAGCGTTGCAAAAATAAGAGATGGCGAAGAATCAAGTTTAAGAATGGTTCATATTATGCCAAAACAAGAGGGAAGTGGAACACCATCATCTACTAATATCAGACCATTTGAGCAAATAAATGACATTTATATCATGTCAACAGGTGAAAACATGTTTCCGAATTTGCGCCCTGTTACGAATGGAGGCGGAATTACAATGGAAAATGTAGACAACGGTGGAATAAGATTTTACGGAACAGCAACAGGGGATTATTACCATAACTTTATAAAAACGGAAGACCATTTTATTCTCCAAAAAGGAACTTATACACTCAAATATGATGGGGATACTTTGCCCGAACATTGCGCATTATATTTTAGGTCTGATAAATTGACATATAGTGTAAAAAAGAGAACTATTACGGTTGACCAATATCGTGATTATTCAGTTTATATGTCCATACCAAGAGGAACAACAATAGATGTTACGATTTATCCAAAACTTTTTATAGGAAAAGATAGAACCATCGACTCAAACATAAGAATAGATGAAAAATATTTAGAATTTTCCAATCAGTATTATGGTTGCGTGGTAAATTTGCGCACTGGAAAAGTATTAAATAATTATGGGCACATCGCTTCATATAATAATGAAAATATTAATGGATATTGGTATAGTGATAGAGATGTATACACTGAGGGAGGAAAACCAACAATTGGAGCAGAGGTAGTGTATGTGAAACATGCAGAAGAAGCAGAAACTATAAATCCAATTGAAATCAAAATCGGTTTTGGTTCTAATAATGTTTGGGCAAATCATCATAAAATCGGTGTCGAATATAATACAACCCCTATACAGTATATAGAACATAATATAGATTATGTGAGTCCCGAAATGTTCGGTGCAGTTGGTGATGGTGTTACAGATGATAAAGATAGTATTCAAGCGGCGATAGACTTTGCGGTAAAGTATAAAAAAGTGGTGCAGCTTTCACAAAGAACTTATTATGTTGGAAGTCCACTTGTTGTATCAAATGCTCAAGGCTTTATTCTTAGGGGGTGTGGCATTTCGGGATATTTTACTTCTGTTAACAAACCTAAAATAATTATTGATTCCAATTACCAAAACTTAGGTATAAATGGAGTTATATATTTATATAGATGCAAACTTTCAAAGATAAGCGGAATAACAATTGAAGGTGTATCAAGTACCCTGCATGTAGGAATACAGTTGTATGAATCACACATGAACGAAATTGATGATTGCAATATATTAAAGTTTAGTAAAGGTCTATATATAAATTATTCGGGACTTAATAAAATTGCACGAAATAATGTTTCTGCATGTAGAACAGGAATCGAAACAGTTTGTTCGGGGGATTCACAATACACGGATAATTATATAAATACTAATACATTAGGCAAAGAACTAGATGATGACGATGGATTAGGAAGAAATGGTACAGGAATACTTCTTTCTACGGGTTCAAATCATTCAAACATTTCGGGTGGTAAAATAGAATGGAACGGACACGGTATATGGATAGGTGGTTCACAAGGTATCACAATAACAGGCGTACAATTCGATTACAACATGAGAGGAAGCATAGTTATTAATGGCAATTCTTTTTCTGATGCGTCACAAGCAAAATCCATAACAATCACTGGTAATTATTTTAGGTCGGGGGGAGTCAGAGGAGAAGAAGCACAAATAGTGTTAATTTCAACTGTCACAGATATTATTGCCGCTTTAACAGGAAATATATTTATGAAAGCGAGCGGTAATGACACAACGGATTTAGATATATGTCCTAAGACAATTTTAAAAACTATGTCAGATGGGGGAAATAACAAAATTAAACTCACAATGGTCGGCAACAACATGTATGATGGTGCAACTTTAAATTCGCTTGAATTAACTGCTGACAATACCACAATCGTATACAAAGGTAACTTAGATGAACTTGGACATGTGATAACAGGCAGTAATGTGGTAATAGATGATTAATTATTTTAAATGAAGTATTAAAATACTTGTGGGGGAGAGTATCAAGGAATGAAATTAACTGAATTATTAAATCAACTAAATCTTGGGAATTTGTCCATTTTGCTTTTCTTGATACTTTCCCTAGTGGAGATATCGCCGATTAAGATTAATCCGTGGTCCGTACTTTGCAAGTGGTTGCAAAGACAGCTTTCCCTGGATGAGATCAAAGAGGACCTAATGGACAGCCGGCGAACACGTATTATCAGATTCGACGATGAACTGATTGAGAAGCGGCCGCACAGGAAAGATATGTTCGATGCTATCCTGGTTGATTGCGACAAGTATGAAAAGTTCTGCCAGACTCATCATAGGTACATCAATTCAGTTGCGGATGATTCGATCAAGCATATCAGAGAAGTATATGCTGAACTTAAACGGGACGGGACTTTCATGCATTATAAAGATGAACATTGACTGTTTTTTTATATCCTACTTACTTTCTCCGGACTTTATGTCCGGGGATTTTTTTATTTCTTTTTTAGGTCGGTACGTACATTTTTTTGTACGTAGTAAATTGTGATTAATGGAACTCATGTTCCTCAAGACTCACGGGAGAGACCGCGCAGAGCTGAAAGGAGCTTTATGAAAAAATTTAAGATCAATCTCCGGTTATTTGATGGTGAAGGCGGAAGCGCTGCCGCAGGATCATCAGGACCGGCAGGAGAAGGCGGAAGCCAGCCCGCCACTGGCACACAGGCGAATGGACTATTAGTCAACGATAATCAAGGAATTAGTCAAGGCATTAGTCAAGGACAGGTCGCCGCTGTCGATGCAGGTACAGACTTTGACAATTACATGAATTCCCACAAGGACGAAGCCGACAAATGGTTTTCGGATCGCTTCCAGGAAAAGTTTAACAAGCGCTATGCACCGATCAAGAAGCAGCTGAGCGCTGCCAATACGGTAATGGAAATGCTGGCGACCAAGTACGGAATCGAAGACTCGAAGGACATTGAAGCCATTACAAAGGCACTCGAAGAGGACGACATGCTTTATGCAGAGCGTGCAGAAGCCAATGGACGCACTATCGACGAGCAGCGGCAATGGGACATGCTGGAACGTGAGAACCGGATGTATCGTGAACAGCGGCAGCAGGCAGAACGCTCTCAGCAGATCCAGAGACAGATGGATGAATGGGATCAGCAGAGCAAGAACCTGAAGCAGCTCTTCCCGACATTCAACCTCGACCAGGAATTGCAGAATCCTGATTTTGAACAGGCCCTTAGAAGTGGCTTATCCATGGAAAGAGCGTTCTACGCGGTTCACGGAGAGGAGATATTCTCCGGAGCGATGCAGACCACAGCCCAGGAAGTAAGGCAGGCGACGGTCCAGGATATGGCCGCTAGACGTGGCAGACCGAAAGAAAACGCAATCGGTTCACAGGCTTCGGCACATGTTTCAAAGGATGTACATAACCTCACTAAAGCAGAACGAGCGGAAATTGCTCGACGTTCAATGTCAGGAGCTATCCGCTTGTAAGGAGCGAATATGTACAGATATAAGTTAAATCTTCGTATGTTTGATGTTATCAACAAAACTACATCAAACACTGAAGGTAATCATCTCACACCCGAGATCAAGACCTATTATTCAGACTATCTAATCGATCTTGCTGAAGCAGAACTTGTACACGATCAGTTTGGTCAGAAGAGACCTATCCCGGCTGGATCCGGTAAGACTATCGAGTTCAGACAGTTCATGCCGCTCGCCAAGATCACAACCGAGCTTGTCGAAGGTGTTACACCGGACGGACAGGCACTTGATGTATCAGCAATCACTGCGCTGGTTAAACAGTACGGTGGTTATGTGACACTTTCAGACCTTCTGGAGCTCACAGCCATTGATAATATCAAGACCGAAGCTACACAGCTTATCGGCTCACAGGCCGGACGTTCACTTGATACTATCGTAAGAGAAATCCTCAATGGTGGTACAAATGTTCAGTATCACGAGGGTGAGAGAGCGAACAGAGCAGCTATCACAGCATCTGATACACTCACAGTCAAGGCTGTCAGAGCAGCTGTCAGAACATTAAAGAGACAGAACGCTAAGCCTATCAACGGTGATTATGTGGGTATCATTCATCCGGACGTAGCTTATGACCTCATGAGCGACCCTGCATGGGTTGACTGGCAGAAGTATACCTCACCTGAGCACATGTACAACAACGAGATCGGTAAGATTGCCGGTGTAAGATTCGTTGAGACTACAGAAGCAAAGATCTTTGAAGGTGTCGGAACAGGCGACATTGATATCTATTCCACACTTATCATCGCCAAGGATGCTTACGGTACCACAGATATCACCGGTGGCGGACTTCAGCTTATCATGAAGCAGAAGGGCTCAGCCGGAACAGCAGACCCTCTTGACCAGAGATCAACAATCGGTTGGAAGGCTACAAAGACAGCTGAGAGACTTGTAGAAGATTATATGGTAAGAATCGAGACCGCTTGCACATATAACGGTTGATTTTAAAACACCTGCGGCCGTAATGGCCGTAGGTGTTGTTGAAAGGAAAATAAATATGCCTAAGAAAAATACAGATGAGACTAATGTAAATCTCACAGAAGATGAAGAGACTAATGCAAATCTCGCAGAAGATGCAGCAGCCAGTGCAGAAGATCCTATGGAATACGTGGACCATGCGCCGCTTTTTAAGGACGGTGAAAGATATAAGTTTCCTCTTAATGTGACTATCAACGGAGTCAAGTACTCAGTGCCGCGCGGTGTACCGCTGAGACTTCCCAGAGTAGTTGCAGAGGTTATCAATCAGTCTATTGCACAGGATGCGTATGCTCATGAGGTAGACACACAGATGCAGAAGACACAGATAGTGAATTTCTAAGCATTAAACGAGGTGGCGAAATGACAAACAAAGAATACGATTTTCTTAAAGACTTTGCTTTATGCTGGTTCCCTGCTTTTATGGCATTTATCGGTGTTGTCATGGTCGCCTGGGAGATCCCGTGCAGAGACCAGGTACTTGCTACCATGGCCGGACTCAATACCTTTATGGGAGCGGTGGTCAAGTACTACAAAGCAAAGTATGACAAAGAAAATTCTGCGGAAGAGGAAGAGGAAGACGAATGAAGACCAGCCAGATAGGCATAAACCTGATAAAGGAGTTTGAAGGCTGCTGTCTGAAGGCTTACTGGGACTATAAGGATTACTCTATAGGATACGGCCACTTAGGAGCTGAACCGGGGCAGGTCATAACCAAAGCACAGGCAGAAGCTCTTTTGCTGTCAGATCTTCCGGCATACGAAAGGAAGGTGGAACGTTATGACGACGTTTATCACTGGACGCAGAATGAATTTGATGCACTTGTGTCTTTTTGCTACAACATCGGTTCCATAAAAGGACTTGTGGATGATGGAAAACGGACAAGAGCTGAGATCATAGCCGACTGGCCTACACACGATGTGGCAGGTGGAAAGCATTTAGACTCGCTCAAAAAACGGAGACTCAAGGAATTAAAGCTATTTGAGGGAAAACTTATGACAGAGAAGCAGATAACCATATGCGGCCATGGTTCCGGAACACCTTCGCTTAAGAACATGTATGTATATCTCGACCAGAGATACAATTCCAAAGCTGATAACGGTAAGCGCAAGGGCATAATTAAAGTCATGCGTCTTAAATTGATGTCAGACACCGGACGTGAAGCTTTTGTAAGATATTACAAGTCTATACTGGGCAGGAATATCTACAGCCAAAGCAAACGGGAATATTGCTACGTGAGGTACAAGGGCGGTAATTACTACTCTGATTGTTCCTCATCCGGAATTAAGACCTACGAGAAATGCGGTTATGCTTTTCCGTGGACACTTAACACGGAAGGTATCTACGAGAGTGATTTATTCGAAGAGGTACCGGTTAATATCGTTGATGGCCATATCACCAATCCGGAAGTATTAAAGATCGGTGACGCGCTTCTGTTTGTCGGCAATGATCCGACAAGAGCTTTACAGATCGGACATGTAGAGTATGTCTACAAAATGCCGGGAGTGGAAAAAGGAACATGGGTAAAAGATGGTACATTCTGGTACAGAAGATTATCTGAAGGTGTAAACGCTCACGGATGGATGGATATCAACGGACACAGGTACTGGTTCGACGATAAAGGAAGGATGGCTACTGAATGGCGCGAGATCGAAGGTAAGTGGTACTACTTCCAGCCGGAGTCCGGAAAGGCAGCGAGCCTTGCAGGAGCTCTTTATGTTTCCGACGAGACCGGAGCACAGAGGATCCTTGAAGTAAAATGAGCTACAGATATTTCAACCCTAATCCATTGGGCCTTAAAGTGGGTGACTGCGTAATCAGGAGTCTCGGAAAGGCGCTTCAAATGTCCTGGACGGATGTTTATATGGATTTATGTGTAAAGGGCCTTGAAATGGCCGATATGCCATCGTCAAACCTGGTCTGGGGCACTTACCTAATGGAAAAAGGGTACCACAGGGTTGAGTGTCCCGGTCTTTTGACTGTAAATGAATTCACAAAGAAAAATGATAAAGGCACTTACATCCTCGGTACCGGAACACATGTGATCACTGTCGTCGACGGTGATTACTATGATGCATGGGACTCCGGGGATTGCGTGCCTTACTATTACTGGGAGAAAAAATAATGTATTATCCGTATTATTTAAACGGGCAGACATACGGAGCATCAGCTCCTACCAATCCGGTTCAGCAGCCGGTGCCTCAACAGCAGGTGCCGCAGACCTTCCAGAACAAAAATGTTTTTGATTGGGTGCAGGGCGAAGCCGGTGCACGTGGTTACATGGTACCTGCCGGAATGACTGCCTGGCTGATGGACTCAGAAAGACAGACGTTCTATATCAAATCAACAGATGTGAGCGGAATACCGCAGCCGCTGAGAATATTTGATTTTACTGAGCGGACCGCAAAGCCCGTCACTGTTCCGGATCCAAAGCCGGAGTATGTAACCAAAGCCGAAATGAAGGCATATATTGACGAGCTACTAAAGAAGGGAGAAGTAAATGAATCCATTGTTCAACCGGCAACAGTTCAACCAAACTCCACAAAATAACACACCTTTTGGGAATATGACAAACATGATGAACCAGTTCAACCAGTTCAGGAACACATTCCGCGGAAACCCACAGCAGATTGTAATGAACATGCTGTCAAACGGTCAGATGTCGCAGCAGCAGTTCAATCAGCTTAAAGCTATGGCGGACCAGTTTCAGAAGATGATGCATTAAAAGAAGGCGGACACATATATGTCCGCCTTCTTTTTTGCTCCAATGGTTCCCTCATGGTTCCCTACGCTATAATTATTTAGAGTTTTTGTGAATTACGATAAATTACGCTACGTTTATACATCCTCAAAAAACCGCGTAATATCAATACATTCTAGGTGTTTATACGTTTCGATTGATTACAGAGGATTAAATAACGTAGTTATTTATGAGAAGACCACACGAAAGGAAAAGACCCTGGCAAGAAACCGCGTAATTGCTAGGGTCTTTGACTGTCCTATGAGTATGGGTTTGGCAAATAAGGCAAAATGGTTCCCTCATGGTTCCCTAAATTCAAGAACGGAACCATTGGTTCCCTCGGAATAAAAAAACGGAACCATTGGTTCCGTTAAAGTGATTCAAGGATCCTGAGAGACTTGTCTTCCATGGATCCGGTGACTTCCGTATAGATCTGGAGTGTTACCTGGATGTTCTTATGTCCAAGACGCATCTGCACGTCCTTCGGGTTTGCTCCTCTGGATAAAAGCTCTGTGCAGTGAGTCTTTCTGAGGGAATGGTAGTTAAAGGTTTCGTAGCCGTACTTCTTACGGAACTTGACGTTCCAGTACTCTACGTACTGCGGCTTTATGAACTCTCCGTTCTCCTTGACGCACACAAGATCCATAAGGGTGTCAGTCTCTTCCGTGACAAGTTTCCCGTCCTTCAGGTAGTAGTTGGTGTAATATTCGTTGTATCTTGCCTTTTCCTTGAGAACCTGTATCCTCTTTCTCTTTAGGAGACTAAGAAGAACAGAGTCGATCTTAATCTCTCTGTTAGAGTTATATTTGGGATTGGTAATGTATACGCCAGGGGATCCGGCGAAGAGCTGAAGCTGACGGTCAATCTTGATAGTGCCTTTTTCAAAGTCGATATCAGAGAAGGTAAGGCCCAGAGCTTCACCGATACGTAGACCTGCACGGTATCCCAGCATATAGGTCAGGTGTATGACGTGATCTTCCGGGTACATGTCAAAGAGCCGTTCGCGCATTTCCTTGTTGATGTAAATGTGAGGTTTGCTGCCGGATTCTTTTTCGGGCACTGCACGTGCCGATGGGAGCTTGACGCTCTTTGCCGGATTGGATCTGATATATTCCAGGGTAACGGCCCAGTCAAGAGCGGCTGTTAATTTGGATTTAGCATTTCTTACGGAAACACGGCACATGCCGCCATTGAAAAGTTCGTTGATGAATTCCTGGATGGCTCTTGCATTGAGACTTGTTAGTTTGTAATGGCCAAGCTTCGGGATGATGTAGTTGTCGATCTGTTTCCGGTATCCGCGTTTTGTTGCCGGTTTCCACTGGCTCTCGTTCATCCGGTACCAGTCATTGATAAAATCCGCTACAGACATGTTGCAAGGCTTCTGCACGGTGCCGGAATTGAGATACAGGTTAAAAGCTTCCTGACCGGCTTTTGATGCTTCTCCCTTTGTCCGAAATCCTCCCTTGCAGCGTTTCTTTCTTTTACCGTCTACGGGTGCCATTTCAAATATATAGCGCCATGTGGGACCGTGGCGCTCTACTCGTAAAATTGCCATATAATCCTCCTTTACTGATATTTAGAAAGAAGGTATACTGTTGTTGGAGTGGTCAGTATACCTATTTTTAGGTATGAGCCGCGGTGTTATGAGCGCCGCGGTTTTTTATTGCCTACGTCCTATCATAGTTGAACGCGTATGCGATAAATACAACTATAATCATAACGCCGATACCAGAAGCAATATCTCTAGTATTATCCTTTGCACCTTGTTCATAAACCTCAGATTCCAAATCTTCCAATGCAAATCTCTGACTGCTGCTTAAGCGTGGGCGACCTTCTTCGCTGATTGCTTCATCAAAATATTCATAAGTGTAAAGAGCGTTTTCTAACTCATCAGAATCAGATATACCGTAATCGTCTTTAACCATTCTGTACATATCTATAGCTTCATAATAATCTTCGCCGTATATTAAGTTTTTGATATCATAGTATGTCATCAAAGCTTCTTTAAGATCTTCCTCGCTTTCAATGCCATATTCCTCAAATAAAGAATCATACTCCGAAGCAAAAGTACTAAAAGAAAAGGATATACATGCCAATAAAATCAATACAGTATTTCTTAAACGCATAATGTACCTCCTAATTCTTTAGCTTGCGTCTTCTGAGCCAGAATCTTCTGATCGGAGTGATCCTTCCGCCTGTCTTTTTTCAAGTCGGAGCTGGTCCATATATTCTTCTCCGGCTTTCCGAATCTCATCCTCAGTCATGCCAAAAGCGGCAGGCGCGGTCTTTTCTTCCTCTGCCTGCTTCTCCAGTATGGCATTCACCACTTTTTCCATGTAGTTATAGATTACTTCCATGTCTTCCGGGGGAAGCTCTACAAACTTCCGGAGCATCTCACCGGCTTTGTCATTCAGGTGGTACTTCTCAACCACTTTGTCCAGCTCGTCATAGAGACTGCTGGAGAACATTTCACCTTCGCCGGTCCGGAGCCAGGATTCATTCACACTGAATTCCCGGCAGATAAGATGATAAACAGAATCTATAGGTACATTTCTACCAGCTTCATAGTTGGCAAGAGTGTTTCTTTTTATACCAATACGATCAGCAAATTCTTGCTGTGTCAGACCTAATATTTTTCTTAATTCTTTTAATCGATCTTTCATTGCTACCCTCCTAGTAACTTGATGTTATCACAGATTCACACAGAATAAAATAATAATTCGTCCTAAAAACACAAAAATTATTGACATTGAGACTGTATAGGACATACAATAGTCCTAGGAACACATTGTTCCTGCTGTGAATCCCCTCAATTTTCACAGCATCAACATCTTTACCTGTGTCCCCGGATGCGGTTGATCCCTGTTTTTACCCTAGAAAACATGTCCGGGGGCACAACCCTTAAGGGCTCTTTGCCGAAATGGGCGCGACAGTCTCGACGTACAGAGACATTAAAAAACATAGACACAAACAAATGCGAAGCGTTTTGTGCGGTAGGCAAGGGCATTTTTAAACACACACATATATATGTGGTGGCGGAATAGGTAGACGCAAATAATAAATTGTATGGTTGAGGTAGTTAACCCCCCCAGACAGTTATATTGGTACAAGTTGACCATTTAAGGTGCAAATCCTTAGCCACATACGGGCTTTTCGGTTTAGCAAGCTGCCTATTTGCCTGGCAGACCATCTATAAGATGAGGAAAACCGGCTTGGGTCAACCTTATGTAGTAGGTTGCGTGAGGCATAGCCACGTAGAAGCTGCTGGCAGCCGGGAAGTAAGACCGGCATTTTATAAACACACACTAGAGATTATGAAAGGAGCGGTCATGGAAGAATTCACGATGGAGAACTTCTTTATGGATCAGGTGATCATAACCGGAGATCCGGACACCGACGATTTCACCCTGGCTTATGAAGGCGGAGAGGTGATAGCAGAGCATAAGACCTACGACCAGTGCTACAACAGGGCGTACAGATTAGGATTCAGGGAATAAACATTTACACACAATAGAGATTATGAAAGGAGAATGACATGTCCTGGTATTACAAGATAACGCATCCGGAGCACCTTAAGGACGGTGACTGGGAGGAAGGCTTCGAGTCTTACGACGATGCATATGATGCCATGAGCGAGAGGATGACAGAGCTTATCGACGAGATAGCAGAGATACATCCTGAGAAGACCGACACAGAGATCGAGAATGAATTCGACTGGGAAGTCCGGGAAGAATAGGAAATATAAACACACACATAAGATGATGGAAGGAGACATTATGACACTGGAATGTATCAAAAGATTTTTCGAAGACGTTGAGTTCGAGAAGTGGAGAGCTGAGATCCAGAACGAAGTACTTATCAATGGATTAGCCGGAAACGAGTGGAAGTTGAAGCAGATAGACCGGTCGGCCGCGAACCGGTTCGGGCTGTATTTCCCTTTGAACCTTACAGATGAGGAATATGCCCTGCTGTTTTGCAAGTGCCTGTTACAGAGGAGATCGCCTTGGATAAAGCAGGAAGCGATAGAGGGCGCGGAGAACTATCTTAATGAACTGGGAGAGGAAGTCCCGGCGAAGGTAGTTACATTTAGCGAATGGCTAAGGAACCAGGCTTGAGGAAAGGACAGGGAAATCATGGATATCAAAGCATTGAAAAATAACAAGCTCAGAGAGAAGTTCCTGGAAGACCTAAACCCGGATGAAGGTTGGTATGTATGGCTGGATCAGCCGGGACTGAACCGCAAATTCTACAGGAACGACTTAAACGGCACTTCGTTCGTAGTAGAGATGATGGAGATACTAAGGACATATCCCAGGAAAGAAAGAGTATGGTATCCGGCTAAATACTATTTCATGCAGACAAAAACGCTAGAGGATCGTTCAAGGAGTAATCCGTTCAGTACCTTTGTAGCAAGCAAGACAATGTGCATCGATGAATTGAAAAAGATGGCACAGAAATGGCAGAAAGCATCCATGGGAAGATAAGGCAATTGTTCATTTAAAGTGATCGAGATTCTCTAATGAAAAAGACATATATAGTGGCTTTCCGCTCCGGGAAGCATACCGGGATACTCGGCTTTACAGAGTACCGGAGCGAGAAGATTGTATCGGTTTATGCAGAGACTGCAATGGAAGCGGTTGAGCTAGCCAAGGAATATACAGGAATAAAGGAGAAGGACGGTATGGAGATCACCGTCGCGTGAGATATGGATATATTTGATCAGTGGCTAAAAGGTAAAAAGAGACTTACTCCGGAGGACGTAAAGCGGAAAACACCGGGAGAGTACGTCTTTATGCATCAGTGCTATGGAAAAGCAGGAGAACATGTCTGGGTAAAGGCTGAGATCATCCAGACAGGGAACAAGAAACAGCTGTCTTTCAGAGATTGGAAAGGCGACAAGGTAGTCAGGGATATCAAGAATAACCCAAAGATCGCATACACAGAGGATTAAGCATATGAAGAAGGTCAGGTACATTTTAAAAGAGATTCAATGGTCAATGACGGCATTAGCGTTTTTTGCTCTTGCCGTGGCCGCGGTTATGTTCTTTAACTGCGAAAACAAGATAGCAACAGAGCTCTGCCAGATGGCACTGCTCTTTGCGGTCCTTAGTGGCGTCTGTGACGTTGCGAGGACAAATATATAGTAGCAAGACAAGGTAGCGTCGGCAGGTGCCACATGCGAGCGAGCCTTCCTATGGTGATCAGGGGGATCTCGGTTTGCGACGACCATGTGCAGGTTCGAGTCCTGCGGCGCTCATCGGCTGCTCTTTTGGATCCTCCAGGTGCCAGTCCATGTTAGCCGGGGCAGCCATTTTTATGTAAAACACACGAAAGGAGACATATGATCAATAATCAGGAGATAGAGAAGCTTGCAAACGGGGAGCGGATAGCGGAGCTGGTCCGGAAGATAGATGATGATCGCGGCCGTGACATGGTTGTGAGCATGTGCTCCGGGCTTATCGAAGGGTACATCCTTGCAACGGACCGTAAAAGAGAAAAGGAGGTAAGGCATGGAGTATAAGCCGCTGTATAAGGTTGCTGAGGTGTCTAAGATCCTTCTCATCAATACCAGTGCGGTCTATAAGCTCATAAAGTCCGGAGAGCTTCCGGCAATCAAGCTTGGAGAGATGAAAGTGAGAGGGAGAGATCTGGAGAGGTTTATAGATAACTATCCGGCATATAAGGTGGATGAAAATCTTTAAGGGGTGTAAGTCATGCTTGCATTATTCGCTGTGCATGGACCGGTCAAGGGAGTATCCCTGCACGGTCTACGATGGAAGGGGAACACATGGATACAACGGTACTAAGTTTCAATGTGAAGCTGAAAGAAAGAGAAGACGTGGACACGCTGCTGGATGCGGTGCAGATCATGAGTCTGATCGCCAATCATCCGGGAGTTGAAGTGGTCACTCTGAAACGGGAAACAAATAAAAAATACCCGTCTTTCGACGGGTAAACACACATAAGAAATGATGAAGGTCATTCGTATCATTTCGAACATATTATATCATGAGATAAGGAGAAGGTAAAGAAAATGGTTAAAGTTGAAATTATTGAATCAAGTGTCGAAAAAACGGGAGTAAGTGTGGAACTGGATGGTAATTTATTAAAATGCACGGTCGAAGCTATTAGCATAGTCAAAGCTCTATACCATGCACTCAAAAATGCTCCAGGAGGTGAAGTGTTTGCAGATATTTTCTGTGAGGCGCTTCACGAAAACGTGTTCAAAGGTGATGAAGAATTGAAGGAAGCCACAAGGAAGGCCGAAAAGCAAACAGATGAAGCGAACGACTTCCTGCGGAAGTTCATGGATGCACTGAAGAGATAGGCCTTTGATATGCAAGGGGAAGACTAACGAAGGGTAAAAGGAAAGTAGCTTATGGACGAGAGAACGAGCTTCATCATGTACGATCTGTGGTGTAAATACGTTGTGAGACTCAGTGACGAATGTGCGCTCCAGCTTTCGAGAGCCATATGCAGCTATGCTCTGGGAGTAGATTATGAGATCAAAGATCAGACCGTAGCTGTTATTTTCGAGAGTATCAAGGAACAGATGGACGATGATTATATGCGGTACCAGAAGAGGTGCGAGACCAATTCCAGGAACCGTAAAAAAACCATGTTTTCGAACGAAACGAACGTTAACGATGGTCAACGTTCGTCAACGTTCGATAACGATGGTCAACGTTCCGGCTGTGATAATGATAATGATAATGACAATAATTATATATCTAATCAATCTACTACTTATAAAAACTTAAATTCTACTACTACCACTACTACGTCATCTGCGGCGCAGATGGTGGTGGAGGCGTATAATAAAACGAACTTCCCCAAGGTGCAAAAGCTTTCAGAGCAGCGTCGGAAGGCTATTAAAGCGCGTCTCAAGACATTCACCCCGGAAGAGATCATAAAGGCATTTAGGATGGCGGATGAATCTCCGTTCATGCATGGTAACGGGGATAAGAACTGGCAGGCGGACTTTGACTGGATAATGGGTGTAAAGTCCGGTGGAGACCAGCATCTGACCAGGATCCTTGAGGGGCATTACTCCAGGGACAAGTCGGAGACTGCCAGATCAGGCACAACTCCCACGAACAAGTTTATAAATTTTCAGCAGCGGAAGACTGATTATGACTCTATCGTTGCTGATAAGACTGCGAAGAGATTGCAGATCCCATATAACGACACTCCGGAATAGGCCGGGTGTTAATATATTTAGCTTGCTATCAGTAAAGACAGCAGGTTTGTTTCATCTGCGCTGCCGGACTGATACACCGGCAGCATTAACGGGGGAAGGGTATGAGACTTATAGATATCGTCGCTGTTGTCGCATACGTAGCGTGCTTCTTTTTGACGGATGTAGCTGAGGTTAAGGCTATGTCTGTATTTGGTGTACTGCTTTATGCGATTTTCACAGTGACCGGTTGATGAAAGGAGAAATGATGAAGGTCGAAAAAGTTGGCAACAAGGTGATAAATCCCATTGACGAGACACACTTGGTCGATAAGGGACTGCCAAAGTCCTGGACGTGTCCTCACTGCAAGAGGAGGAATATCATGGGCCCGTACAAGGAAGAGGAGCTGCTGGAGTTTTTTAAGACTATGCAGCACTGTGATTTCTGCGGATACGTGCACCTGTGGACGCTGGAGCTTACGGAAGAGTTCAAGCGGAAGACCGTCGAGATGCTGACGAAGGGCGGCAAGGCATGAGAGCTGACGAGAGAGTGTTTTACATCGACGATGATGGTGTGGCAAGACTTGCCGACGAGGATCTGGCTGTTACAATTTACTTCCAGAGTCAGGGCGAGTTATGGGATTTCAAGGAATGGCTTGAAGGAGAAGGATCCGAAAGCTTTGCAAGATACAGGGAATCCGGAAAGAAGCTTCCGGAGATATGCACTAACTGCGAGTGGTTTGATAAAGAACATGACCAGTGCTTTAACGGCCATTTACAGTACGCATATAGAAATGATTGTGAGGGATTCAGAGGATATGGATATGGAGACATTGACGCTTGATGAAGCTATTAAGGGGTACGAGTTACAGGTCAAACAGAAGGAAGGGCTTCTGAAGCAGATTGAAAAGGATCAACCTGAGAAAAGAACATTGACCGTAAAAAGACTCACTGAATCGAAGGAGAGACTTGAAGCAATATTAGGGTTCCTGAAGGAGCTGAAGGTGTACAGAAATGCCGGAGAGGAAGATGTTGAGCGATATTGGGAAATCGTGAACCAACTGGATCTGGAGAAATGCATTAAGACAATTGATAAGGTTGGTGAAGAACCACCAGAAACTTTTACTAAGTTCGATATCGACAGAATTTTTGAGATTAGACAGCTTTTGGAATCCTTTGTGGAATTCAGGAATGACATACCGAAGGAGGAGTAATGTTTAATTTAGACGCACATAAGAAAAACTTTGAAAGGCAGGGTATCTATGAAGTGTAAAGGATGCGGAGCGGATATTAAGTTTATCAAGACGAAATCCGGGAAGTTCATTCCATGCGACATGCAACCTGTGAGGATAACAAAGCTTGGCGAGAGCAAGTACATGTTCGTGCTGGATGACGGGACGATAGTAAGGGGATTCAGTGATCCGGAAGGCTGGGCTATAGGCTATGTGCCGCACTGGTCCACATGCCCGGCGGCAGGGGAATTCAGGAGTAAGAAATGACGATAGCAATACTTGCTGCTTTGTTAACAAATATAGTGGTGTATACATGTCAGATTATCGGTTGGGTTAAAGACTGTAAAGAAATCGGCAAAGAAAGATTAGCAGTCCCTTTGCCGGATAGATTAAGAGCCACATTTTTGTGTATTACATTGCCATGTATCATTGGCTTAGTTTGGAGAGAATGAGGTGACAGAATGACAAGAGAAGAAGCTATAAAGTGCTTGAAAGAATTGCCTTTTTTGTCTTTAAAAAGTAACTCTGATTGGGCGGTAGAAAAGGATATTAACAATCAAGTGGCTGTTCGTATGGGCTATACTGGCATTAGAGCAAGAGCCTTGCGAGGATGCTATAAGCCGAAAAGCCATTCTTGAATGTCAGTACACGATAGACGAAAGTGAGACTTTAGGAATATCAACAAGGAATGTTGTGAACGTTGACGATATTTTAAATGCTAAACCCGTTCAGCCAAAACCAAAGACAGAGAGGTGAAGTAATGACAAACGGCGAGAAGTTCAAGGAGATATTTGAAGTATCACAAGTTGATGAGGGCGATTATTTTGCTTTCGTGTGGTTTAATCATAATGCGGCAGAGTTTAGCATTGATTGGTGGAATGCACCATACAAGGTAGAAAGTGAGGCAGAGGATGAAAGTAACGATTGATGTCTCTTTTGAATTATTAAACACACTTAATGCGACAAAATATATCAAGATAAGAGATGATGATCTGCCAAACCAGGTATTGAGAGAAAGAATGTTGCTACGAAGACTGATAGAAATCATTGAAAAAGGAAGTGAGGAAACAAAATGAAAAAGATAATCTTAGCGGTGATGCTGGGTGCTGTTCTTACCGGATGCAACAGAGCTCTTGTTGATACGACCTGGGCATATAAATATGCGGATATTCAGAATGTCGGGACAATAGAAGTGGCTTCGTGGACGGATTACGAGAACTCTGACATGATCCAGATCAAGGCCACGGACGGTACGGTATATCTGACTCATTCAATGAACGTGATTTTGAGGACAAAGTAATGATCAAGCTTAAAATGCACGCTATGTATAATTTATCATGCATGATGATAAAGCACAATAGAAAGTGAGGAATAAGAATTCCATACTGGCTTTTAACTTGCTGGTAACTTGCTGGTAACTTGCTGCATCGGAAAGCGACTTTAAATACATTGGGGATAGGAGTTGGTAATGGGTTTTAAGTTTGATTCCAGGTCTATAAGATGCCCACTGTTTTGCAATGTGGTCTGCACTGACCGGGCTCAGTTTTTAGGGGTGGAGTGCGAACAAAGTCTGCTCAATCTGGGATTTGATGTGACTCATATTACCAGGTTCCGGACCCGAAATGATCTCAAGGATTATACCGATATCTTTTGCAGGGATCTTTATAAAACTTGCCCGTACTATCAGGAGTACTGCCGGGAGTGCGGAGTAGGTGAATAGTACGCTGTGAGATGCAGCGTGCTATTTTTTTATGCTTTTTTAGGTCGGTTAGCGATTTTTCATAACTGTTAGATAATAGGGACATGGAGATATGCAGAAAAGCGCCGGAGCTGAGGACTTTGGCAAATAAGATAATCAAAGAGAAGCTTCCCTGGATCCGGGAACAGAAGATCTCTATAGGCTTCTGTTACTCAGATCTGGAGAAAAAGAAAGGTAAGAACATACGGGTTTATGCCGATATCCGTAAGGTTCCGGGAGTTTACAAGACCTGGCTGAGATATGACTTTGTGATCACGTTTTACGAAATTAACACCATGCTCATGGATGAGAAACAATTGGAGATACTGATGGAACATGAACTCCGCCATATCGGTATTGATGGCAACGGTGGGCTCATCATAGAACCGCATGATATCGAGGATTTCCGCGCCATAATTGACGATTACGGACTTGATTGGAATGACACAGGAGGTGAAGAAAATGGCGAATAATAGTGGTAATTTACGTCCACCAACCTCGGATGAAGCACGGGAAAGAGGACGAAAAGGCGGCAAAGCATCAGCAAAACGTAGGCAACAGATCAAGGCTTTCAAGGATGCATTAAGGGATGGGCTCACTCCGCTGGAACAGGAAAACATGCTGAGGAGTCTTAAGAGAAACGCTCAGAGAGGGAACCTTCCCGCCTTCGAATTCCTTTTAAAGATGATCGGAGAACATCCGGATCAGCAAAATGAAGGTAATGATAGTGTAATTAATATCAGAGTGGGTGTGCCAGATTACAAAGAATAATGCAAAAAGATTAGATTACACATAGCCATAAGGGGGTGATGCTATGGATATTGTGCTCGGCGAACCTAACAAAAAGCAGGATCTCTTCCTGCGAGACCATCATAGACATGTGGCCTTCGGTGGAGCACGAGGTTAGGTGGGGGAAAATCCTGGGCAGTACGAACCAAGGCTGTGATACTGGCTTTCAGTCATCCGGGAATAAAGATGATGATCATCCGTAGGACTTACCCGGAGCTTGAAGCTAACCATATAAGGCCGCTGCGTAAGCTTTTAAACATTGGAATCAAGAATAATCCTATCAAGTACAACGAAGCCAAGAAGATCATGACCTTTCCGAATGGCAGCACGATTCTTTTCGGATACTGCAAAACAGAAGCTGATACAGACAGATACCAAGGTACCGAAGTTGACATATTATTTCTGGATGAAGCAACGCAGCTTTCGGAACAGCAGATAAAAGATCTTAATGCCTGTGTCCGTGGTACTAACAACTTCCCGAAACGTACCTACTACACATGCAACCCAGGCGGTAAAGGACATGGATATATAAAACGTTTGTTTGTGCAAAAGGAGTATATCGGAAACGAACGTCCGGAGAATTACTCTTTTATACAGTCTCTGGTATACGATAACGATGTTTTAATGCAGATGGATCCTGAATACGTGCAGGCGCTGGAAGTATTACCTGAAGCAAAGCGTAAAGCATGGCTGGAAGGGGACTGGGATTCATTCATTGGCCAGGTATTTAACGAATGGAAAAATGATTCAGCGCATTACAAGGACCGGTTATGGACTCATGTGATAGATGATTTCGAGATACCGCAGGACTGGAAGATCTACAGAGGATATGACCATGGATACAGCAAGCCGTTCTCTGTTGGCTGGTTCGCGGTGGATCATGACGAAAGAATATACAGGATCGCTGAATGGTATGGATGCACCAGTGAACCGAACACAGGCTTGCAGCTTACCGTCCAGGAGATCGCAGAAGGCATAAAGGAGCGGGAAAGGACTCTTCCGAACCTTAAGGGTAGAAAGGTCTATGGGATCGCGGATCCGGCTATCTGGGGCTCACAGAGCGGAGAGAGCATAGAAGAAATGTTCGAGAAGTGTGGAGTGTACTTTAACAAGGGAGACCACACAAGACTTGCAGGAATCATGCAGTTCCATTATCGATTATCTTTTAACCAGTACGGTATACCGATGTTCTACTGTTTTAAGTCATGCAGTCAGTTTATCCGGTGTATTCCACTGCTGATATACGATGAGAAGAACGTTGAAGACATTGATACGACTCTTGAAGACCATAACTATGATGAGACGCGGTATGTATTCATGGAACATCCGCTGAATCCTGAGAAACTGAAGAAAATTTATACAGAAAAGGATCCTTTACCACCTATGGATCCGCTTGATCTGATGATAAGACCTGAAAGAAGGAGGAATTAATGGGAGTAAGTATAAACGGGAGACCGGTTTTGCCGCAAAATAACGTACCTTTATCCCAAAATGATACATCTTTGGGAGTAATACCGGAAAAAGTAAAGAAAAAAGTGATCGATGAGCTGGCGCTTAAGACAGCCAGGGAGACGCTTAACAAGTATATTTCCGGTAAAGAGTCCCTGGATAAGAGAATTATCGCAAATGAGGACTGGTACAAGCTCCAGCACTGGAAGAATTTCCACGAAAACAAGCAGGACCGGAAGGAACAGAGCACCAGCGCATGGCTTTTTAACTCTATCCTTAACAAACATGCGGATGCTATGGATAATTTTCCGGCACCTGTGGTGCTGCCACGTGAGAAGACCGACGAAGCAACAGCCAAGATGCTGTCTTCGGTGCTTCCGGTGATATTTGACAACTGTGATTTCGAGAAGACCTACAGTGATAACTGGTGGGACAAGCTAAAGCACGGCTGCTCTTGTTATGGTGTCATGTGGAATCAGGATCTCTTAAATGGACAGGGAGACATTGACATAAGGCCCGTTGACCTGCTTTCTATCTACTGGGAGCCGGGGATACAGGATATACAGGACTCAAAAAACATATTTGTGCTGCAGTTGCAGGACAATGATAGCCTGGAAAGACAGTATCCGGAGCTTGTAGGGAAGCTTAAGTCCAACAATATCGACAAGAAACAATATCATTTTGACGAGAATATCGACACGTCCGAAAAGTCTGTAGTTGTTGACTGGTATTACAAGATCCGGGAACAGGGACAGACCTATGTGCATTACGTGAAATATGTCGGAGATACCATATTGTTCTCAAGCGAGAACGAGGAAGGATACGAGGGCGGCATATATGATCATGGGAAATATCCGTTTATCATGGATGTCCTTTACCCGGAAAAGGGAACACCGGCAGGTTTCGGACTCATAGATACAGAAAAGGATGCCCAGGAATACATTGACCGTATGGGGATCGCTATCCTTCTCAATGCCGAAGAGGGTGCGCAGAGACGGTATATGGTAAAGGACTCAGCCGGGGTTAACGAAGAGGAGCTTCTGGACATACATAAGCGCGTCATCCATACAGCCGGAAGCCCTAATGAGGACAATGTACGGTCCTTTGATACTCCGGTGCTTCCGGGAACATATCTGTCGGTCCTTCAGGATAAGGTGAATGAGCTCAAAGAAACAAGCGCAAATCGTGATTTTAACCAGGGTGGAACATCTTCCGGAGTAACTGCTGCAAGCGCCATCACAGCGCTCCAGGAAGCAGGAAACAAGACATCCAGAGACATTATAAAAGGATCCTACAGAGTATACGGTGAGATCTGCAAGATGGCCATTGAGCTCATCCGCCAGTTCTACGATTTTAAGAGGACCTTCCGTATCACCGGAGAGAACGGAGAACCGGAATTCGTTGAGATGGACAACACGGGTCTCCAGTCCGGGGAAACATCCATGTACGGCATGGATTTTAAGACAAAGGAACCGATATTTGATGTTGAACCGCACGCGCAGAAGCAGAATCCATTTACTACATACTCACAGAATCAGCTTGCGCTGGAGTTCTATGACCGTGGTTTCTTCAATCCTCAGCTCGCAGAACAGGCTTTACAGTGCCTGGACATGATGGACTTCCAGGGAAAAGAGAAGGTGAGACAGGGGATCCAGAACAATTCACAACTCATGCAACAGTTACAGCAGGTACAGCAAATAGCAGCTCTCAGTGCGCAGGCCCTGGCGGAACATGGTGATCCGAGGGTACTTCAGGCACTACAGCAGATGCAGGGAGCAGGACAAGGAGCAGGATATGACCAAAGTACAAATCAAACGGTGCCCGTGGAAGGTAGAAATCAGGCTGAAAGGTCACGCGCAGTACAACCCGGGGAATGACATAGTTTGCGCGGCACTCAGTAACACGTGCTACATGCTGCTTAATTACCTTCTGGAAGAGGAACCGAGGACTATAGAGCGATACCAGGATGATCCGGGAGACTTCCGGATAGACATTAACCCGGTGGTGGAGCGTGAGTCACTTAATCCCGTACTCAGGATGTTTGAGATAGGGATAAAGCAGATCGCGGATAATTACCCTAAAAATGTAAGTTTGGAGGTTCAATATGACGTTATCTGAGATGGTTGCAAAGATAAATCAGTTTAAACCGAGCGAATATGACAAAGACGATATCACAAGATGGATCTCAAGCGTTGAGCATCTTGTGTTTGACCAGGTGATAAGTCACAGTGAGCCGGTATTCCGTCCCCCAAAGGACATGGAGCCTGTGACGGTGATCGCCGGAGAAGACAACTATGTGCCGGACATTGCACCACACATTCCGCCGGAGGAACCTTTTAAACCTTATGTGTATGCTGAGGACGCGGAAAGGGAGCTGCTCATCCCGGATATGTACGCGGATGCTTACGTTTACTTTGTTTCCGCAAAGATCGACTTCCAGAATATGGAGATAGACAGGTACAATGCCGAGTCCGTAGCCTTTGAGAACGAATTTCAGGAATATGCAAAGTGGTACAGAAGGACACATAAACCGAAGGAGATAAGACATGAGACTTCCTACATTGGACATCCACTTAGATCGGACTCAGAACCTTACTGATACTTTCCGTGGACTCAATCAGAACATAATATGCAATACCAATGAGTGGAGAGACATGAAGAATATCTCTTCACGGTTCTATCCCGGTATCGGTACCCGGAAGGGGAGAGGTGAAGAGGAGCAGACTTTCACGGATCCTAAAGGGATTTTCTATAAAAACGGGCTCTTTCACATCGACGGGACTGATGCATACTATGACGGGTTGAGTAAATTTACGGTCAGTAATAGCGAGAAGACCATCGTGGGTATCGGTGCATACATTTGCGTGTTCCCGGACAAAAAAATGTACAACACTTTCACGGATACCGTGGAAGACATGGAAGCGGTACTCACTCAATCGGCAACATTCGCTCCTTTATCTTCAGGATCTGCTTTCACGAAGATAACCGTAAGCGGAATCGGAAACAGCTTCAGTAAAGGCGATAATGTCAAAATCTCTGAGTGCAGCAACGCAGATTACAACGGTACACACATCATCCAGGAAGCGGATACAAACTACATCGTTATTTCCGGAAGCCTTGATACATCTTTTACAGACAGCTCTGTTAAGTTTGAAAGACTGGTTCCGGACATGGACTTTGTTTGTGAGCGTGATAACCGCTTATGGGGATGCTCAAGCGCTAATCATGAAGTGTACTGCTGCAAGGTTGGAGATCCTAAGAACTGGTACAACTATGAAGCAGAAGCCAATAACGCATGGGCCGCTACCGTAGGATCTGACGGAGACTTCACCGGCATATCTAAGTACGGAACATATCTTATTTTCTTCAAGGAGCAGAGCTTCCACATCTTACGAGGAGAAAAACCGTCAAATTTCTCACTTCTTGAAAAGGATCAGCCGGGAGTAAGAACGGGATGTGACAAGAGCATTATCACTATCCAGCAGACCTTATATTATGTTGGAAATGACGGAGTTTATCAGTACACCGGGTCCATTCCGCAGAAGATATCCAGGAACATTACACAGGAGATCAAGGACGCGGTAGCTTGCCAGTTTGAGAATAAGTTATTCCTCTCATGTAAGCTTGGTGGCGTGCAGAAGCTTCTCGTATATGATCCTGAGACAGCTATATGGGATATCGAGGACGATACATTATTCAAGTTTGCAGAGTATTCCGGTGGAAAGCTCCACTATGTTGACGCTGACAACAAGTTGCGTGAAATATATGGTGACGAGACACAGGATATCGACTGGTATCTTGAGACCGGAGATCTTAACGGCGGTTCACTTAATCAGAAGTATGTAGCACGGATAAAGATTAATCTATGGCTTACAACCGGAAGTGAATTCTATGTCTACATCAAGTATGACGATCAGCCATTATGGGAGCGGAAGGGCATGATCAGATGCCAGAAGAACAAGACCTATACATTCACCCTTACCCCAAAGAGATGCGCTAAATACAAGCTCAGATTTGAGGGTAGAGGACAGATGAAGTTACTCGGCATGTCAACGGATATAGAAAGGGGAAGTGAGATAAATGGCAATATACACTCAGAACACCGTAAATGAGCTCACTTCTGACAAGATGGACGGACGTGTAGCGGATTATCTATACGAGCTTAACGAAAATCTATCGTACATGTTCAATAATCTTTCTCCCGAAGATAACTATAGCGAGGATGCAAGACTTATATATGTGCAGAGGGGTAAGAGATTAGGAACCCTGGAAGTAAGAGCAGACAAGATAGAGCTTCGGGTACAGGACGATGAGAATAACTACAACACATCGATGCAGTTATTTGCAAACTTACTGAAGCTCACAGCCGAAACTCCGGAAGGATCCTCAACCATAGCCATGACCGGTGACAAGATAGAGCTTACTACCGGAAAGTTCATCGTTAATTCTACTAATCTTACGATAGATGCTCAAGGTAATGCGACTTTCTCCGGAACAGTAAGAGCTGCAACGATCATCGGAGGAACCATTACCGGTACCAATATTAACGGCGGTGATACTATTCGATTTAAAGCACGTCCGTCATACGTGCAGGTCGGTGATTTTGAAGTAAACGACGATTACGACAGACATGTGTTCCAAAGTTACGACGAGGTAACGGGCATGTCTACCGGGGATGCAGCTTCAAATGAATATCTCTTATGGGCAGGCTGGAACGGTACATCATCGACATTCGCAGTATTTAACAACGGTGATGTGCGAATAAGAGGAACACTTTATATAAACGGTGAAACGATAGATGAGCTCATTGAAAGCTATATAGATAATAGCAGCAGTAGCTCTGGCGGTGGTGGAAACAGCCCAGGAGGAACACCGAGCAGTGGTGGAGGCGGCCCCACAGGTGACGAGAATGATCCATTGTTAGGAGGATAAAATGATTTTAAATTCATATACGGATGAACAGTTTAGGACACTCAGAGTCCTTTTGGATACCACGGAAGTACAGGGCTATCAGAATTGCAAGAATGTGGTGATGATGATGGATATTTTGAATCACGGCCGGAAGGTTGAAGTAAAGGAGGAGGACAAAGATGGCGAAAAAGTCGAAAACAAGAGTGATCGGTAGAGGAGTGGACGCTGTAAATCTCCCTAGAGAGAACCAGCAATATGCTGCTGCAACACCTGCTGCGAGCAATTCTCTTGTGAACACACAACAAAATAACGGTAATATTTACGGTTCACAGTACACGACTACAGGCCCGACAGGCACTGCACAGGTGACTCAGACTCAGAATCCGCTCACCGGAAATACTACCACCACACAAAAGACATACAACTCTAACTATCAGGCTTCTCCACTTACTGACAATTACAAGGAGAAGATGCTTTCTTCTGAGAATTTCAGCA
>OCTW011560893.1_pt1 | contig 41284 bp, 36 predicted proteins | sample 1539671 | NCBI WGS metagenome assembly OCTW01 (sample SAMN02144230, study PRJEB22623) | gut metagenome | biome: sheep rumen | host: Ovis aries | place: New Zealand
GAATCCCAGATGTTTACCGTGATTGTCTTTGCCTTTTCTCCTGAGCCCGAGCTTGAGCCGGAGTCTGATGATGAGCCGCCTGAGCCGCCGCACGCGGTAAGAGCGGTTACACACATCATTGCCGCGAGTAAGAAAGCAACTAATTTTTTCATGTGATTTCCTCCTGTTTTTTTATTAAAATTATTAATTGCATTTTGCACAAAGTTCTCAACTCCGTACATTACATTTTTATTCTACTACCCTAAACAACATTTTGCCATAGGCGAATGTAAGCAAAACATAGAGTAATGTTGTGTTTCTCATATTTTGCAACACGATCTCATTATGTTTTTAATCAACATCACATATACAATATGCATTAACTTATATAACAGTATTGATAACAATTATTCAAATCACCTAATGCCGGCATATGCGTTTTATATAAACTTTTGGTAATTTTTGGTGTATAAAGCTTTTTGTTTGGAATTATTTACCATAATATTATCCATATTTTGGTTGCTTTTATATGTTTTTAGTTTTTTTGTTCAGTATATACAAAAGATTAAACTCTTTTTAGAGCTATTAAACATAAGGTGTATTTTTGTGCTCCGAATATCTAACATTTCACTAAGTATTAGTGACATATATCTATACAAATTTCTACTGTTTTCGTTTACACTTAAATTAACCTTATGTAACATTTATATTAATGTTTGAAAAAGCTTTAATATATTTGGAAACGGCTAAGGTTACAGCCCTATGGCGCCGTTTCACTCCACTATATGAGCGGCGTACATCTATAAGGAGGTTTTATCAATCCCGTAGGACTCACGGTGCGGCAGCGTGGAGACCTGTCGTAATGCGGAGTAATTCACCGCAATTGCCCGCGAGGTAGTATCTGCGAAGGCGGTATTATCAGAGTCAGGCTTATGTCAGAAGTTATCTTAAAAGGAATCAAGAAAATCTATGACAACAAGGTCACAGCCGTTCACGACGTCAACCTGACCATTAAGGACAAGGAGTTCATTGTTTTGGTAGGTCCTTCCGGCTGCGGAAAGTCTACTACCCTGAGAATGGTAGCCGGACTTGAGAGCATCTCGGACGGCGAGCTCTACATTGACGGCAAGCTGATGAACGACATCGTGCCCAAGGACAGGGACATCGCGATGGTTTTCCAAAACTACGCGCTTTATCCCCACATGACCGTTCGCGACAACATGGCGTTTGCCCTTAAGCTCAAAAGAACTCCCAAGGCGGAGATTGAGAAAAAGGTAAACGAGGTTGCAAACATTCTCGGAATTACCCAGTACCTCACCAGAAAGCCCAAGGCGCTTTCAGGCGGACAGAGACAGCGTGTTGCCATCGGCAGAGCCATGGTAAGAAATCCGAAGGTTTTCCTGATGGATGAGCCCCTTTCCAACCTTGACGCAAAGCTCAGAAATGAAATGCGCGCAGAAATCATCAAGCTGCGCAAGCGTATTGACACCACCTTTATGTACGTTACCCACGACCAGACCGAGGCTATGACGCTTGCCGACCGAATTGTAATTATGAAGGACGGCTACGTAAACCAAATCGGTACGCCTCAGGATTTGTTCAACAAGCCCGTAAACCTTTTTGTTGCAGGCTTTATCGGAATGCCCGTAATGAACTTCTTCAAGGGCAGCAAGCTTCTGCTTGAGGACGGCAAATATTACGCCGAAATCCGCGGAGCAAAGTTCCTGCTCAGCGACTTCCAGCAGAAGGCGCTTAAATCCAAAAACCAAAAGCCGGCGGCTATTGTTGCAGGCGTTCGTCCGCAGCATATCCGCGTAGGCAGCGGCAAGCTCTCCGCAAAGGTTGAAGTAAGCGAAATGATGGGCACAGAGTACAACATTCACGCCGTAAGCGGCGAGGACAATGTTGTAATGGTTATCCCCACCATCGGTCTCGGCGCTGATGTTTCGATGGGCAAGACCATTGAGTTCGACGTTGCTCCCGAGCTTATACAGCTCTTTGACGAGCAGACCGGCAACAACCTAATTTGGTACGACGAGGCTTCCGCAAACGCGAATGCTCCTGTTTGCGCAGAGTACGACTAAATTCCACTGTATTAAAATGACTTTCTCTTTCACATTTTAATACGCATAAACCTTCTTAAAGCAGGCTCAAGGGGTTTTGAGCCTGCTTTTTTGGTTTAATATAACGGGCATCATTTTCAATAAAAAATTGTATTGCGATTGCCCTTTTAAAAGTGTTATAATAAACGTGAAAGCGCCGACGCGCTTTGAAAGAAGTGATAAATTATGAACCCGAAATTTCTAAACCGATTTATACGCACCTTTGAGGTCGAGCGAGAGCTTTACCGATATATGAACCTCACCTCGCCGTTAAACCTCGCCGCGCTGATTATTCTCGGAGCAGTGCTTGTTATAGATATCGTTGCAAGCATTATTTTAGGCATGAATTACGCTAATATGGCGGTGTTCGCGATGTGCGTTATCCTGCTGTTCGTGCTGTTTTTCCGCTACTTCTCGGCAATTCAGAGGGGCAAAGCCCGTTTTGCAGAGGACACAAACAACAAGGGCGAGGTCACAGTAACATCCACCGTTACCGAGGGAATGTTAATCAGCGAAACCTCCGACAGGGAAACACCGGTTGAGGTTCCGTTTAAGAAGTTCAAAAAGGTATTTGAAACCGAGCATTACTATATGCTTTATACCGACGAGAAAATGGTGTATGTTTTTAAAAAGGGCGCGTTTGAAAAAGGCAGCGAGGATGAATTTTTGCCGTTTATCCGTCAGCAGATTGAGAACAACAAACGCCGGAAATAGCCGACTAAAAGGGAGATTTTTATGGCAGTAACCGCACAGCCATTCGGTACAACTTCAGACGGTCAAGCCGTGACGCGGTATATACTGCGCAACAGCCGCGGAATGCAGGCGGCTGTGCTCAGCTACGGCGCGGTTGTTCAAAGCGTTATCGTGCCGGACAAAGACGGCATAATGCGCGATGTGGTGCTTGGCTATGACAATATAGGCGATTACGAAAAAAATTTCTGCTTTTTTGGGGCGTTTGTCGGCAGATACGCAAACCGCATAAAAAACGGCGAATTCTTGCTCAACGGCAAAACCTACTGCTTAAAGCACACCTACAGCGCTCACCATTTGCACGGTATTTTTTCGTTCAAAGTCTATGACGGAGTTATCGATGATGACGCGGTGGTGTTCCGCTTTACAAGTCCGCCGTCTGACGAGGGTTACCCGGGTACGCTGAAAGCCGAGCTTCGCTACTGCTTGACCGATAACAATGCACTTGAAATTATCTACGCCGCCGTCTCCGACGAGGACACGGTTATTAACCTCACCAATCACTCTTACTTCAACCTCAACGGTCACAACGGCGAAAACATCTTGCAGCATACGCTTCAAATTGACGCCGACAGCTTTACCGAGATTGACCGCGCGGGTATCCCGACAGGAAATATTTTGAACGTTGAGGGCACTGCGCTTGATTTTCGCAATTCAAAGGAAATAGGCGCTGATATTTTCAGCAAGGAAGCGCAGATTGAAAACGCAGGCGGCTACGACCACAATTTGATTTTTGATAAATCAAGCGGAGAATTCCGCAAATTTGCCTTTGCCAAAAGCAGCAAAACAGGCATTACACTGACCGCCTTCACCACCGAACCTGCCGTTCAGCTCTACACCGGAAACTTTGTAAACGCCAAAGGCAAGGGAGAAACTCAATACGGAAAATTCAGCGGCTTCGCGCTTGAAGCACAGCACTATCCATGCTCTCCAAACTTCCCCGAATTTCCCTCAACCGTCCTCAAAAAAGGCGATACCTATTATCAAAGAACAGCATACCGGTTCTCGGTTGAATAAATCTCAACACAAAAAACAAACCGCATCAGTCAGCTAATGCTTTCTGATGCGATTTTTGATTTTAAATTATTTATACTGTTTTACTCAATAAAACGGTTTAACTATAAAATTTTGATTTGCCTAATCCTCAATACAAACTGAATTAATACCATTTCCATCACAAAATTGTTTTCACATGGACCTGATGGTCACACCACGTCGGTGAAACCTGATTTTTCCCATTCCTATGCGGTTTTTGGTAGTATAGCATGGGTAGGATTGATTGTCAAGAGAAAATAATATTCTCCTTCCTAAAACATGAGTTCATATAAAGTAAATATCCGAACCGCATAAGCAGCTATATTTTGCGTCAGCTTTTTCAAATCCGTTAACAGATACAAACCCTATCTTTGAAATATTCAGTCCCTGTATATCTTGAATCTGCTCCTCTTCCCTTTTCATCTCGGATAGTTTTAACGGCGTTTTGAAGTATTTCACTTCATAAAACTCAAATCCGTCTTTACGCTGTAACACGACGTCAAATTCGCCGTGTTTTTTATTTTTGCTGTCATCATAATAATACACGCCGATATTGCGTATTCCACGCATTTTTCCGCTTTGCACCATTATGGAGAAATAATCGCGGCAAATTTCCTCAAAACGATGTGAGATAAAGGTAATAATCCCGGGCTCAATAAACTCCTCATAAAACGCATTTGCGCCAATAACCTGCAACGCGCTCTTATTCCTGTATACATAAGAATAATAAAAGCGAAGAAGATTATCGTTAATTTCATAAAATACTTTTTTGTTGTCATCCGGGCGGTTAATCGGGTATTTTTTATTGACAATTCCCATGTTGAGCAAGGGCTTTATTTGCTTGGATAACAATCCGTTTTTCTCTATTCTCAACTGTGATTCTATTTCTCCGTATCTTTTTTTGCCGTTTCCGAGCGAAGATAAGATTCTTTCCGCTCCGGAAACATTGCTGAAATCAGACACCAATAGATTTTCAGCATAATTATACACCGAGTGAGAGGAATTGAGTATGGTAGAGATAACGTTTTCTTTCAGTGACTTGTTCTCGTCTATAAATTCATTGATATACGGCGAACCGCCAAACACAGCATAAAACGCAACCTTATCATACACATGCAAGTTCGGATAAAACTCCGCCGCTTCAAGGTAATTCAATTCTTTCAGCTGAATAATAGATGAAAAGCGGCCATAAAACGCATTCTTTTCGTTAAGCAGCTCCTTCATCATTCCAACGTGTGAGCCGGATATGAATAATCGGATATTCCCGATTGAATTATCAATCACAGATTGAAAAACAGAATCAACCGTCTCCGGTTTGTTGACAGCCTTCAAATACGGATACTCATCAATCACAATGTTATAGGTTCCGTTTAGAGAATTCAGATATAGGAAGAGATCCGAAAATGATAAAAACTCAATGCGTGCCGGAAGTATTTTTTCGCGCACTAAAACACTTACAAGTCCATCAACGTTTGCCTTCAGAGAATCCTTAACGCACTCATAATACGCTGTGTTTTTCTGTCCGCGTAAAGCATGTGTAAGCAAGGTTGTCTTGCCAACCTTACGCTTCCCGTAAATCATCATGCAACCTGAATCCTTTTGCAGCATTTCGCTGATTTGCTGCAATTCTTTCTTACGACCGATAAACATATGCTCTCCTTTAATTAGCTGAAAATATTTTCACTGAATATATTTTCATTATAACTCAAATGAGAAAAAAGTCAAGTCTTTAATGTGTTGTTCTCTATTATTTCAATTAACAAGTGAACAGCATCGGACTATGTGTACTGATAAGCACTTGTATTGCGCATTTTTACGCATTGTCGCAGTTTTACTCTGTAGTACTATTATCATGTGTTTCGCAGAACCTGTCAACACGCTAACTAACGAAAAAAGTGCTGATTAAATGCTCGACTTTATTATTAAGCAGTAAAATCAAACACGAAAAAAGTATGAAATATTGACTGTCAATGTAAAGACGCATATAATAGTTTTAGAAATACTGTATGTTCTTTCCTGATTCGGTTTCCAAGAAAGTTTTGGGAGAACAATTAAGAAGATTATTTTGAGAACGATTATAAAAGCGTGACTATGGGTTTGTCGTTTGATAAAGTTGGATATCAAGATATATAAGAAATATATACGAAATTATAAACCAATTGAAACAAGGAGTTATATATGGAAGATGCTACTTTTTGGGGAGTGCCTCAATTTATGTGGAGCGGAGTTTTTACTTTGCTGACAACATTGCTTGCCGGTTTAATTATCGCCTATTTTACATCGACATTTCTTAAAAAAAAAGAAGAACGTACCAGAATAGCTGGAATTATTGTCGAAAAAAGATTATCCTCGGAACAAAAGATTCTAAATTATTTAGAAACGAATTTGGTTAAAGAGGAAATAAACAAAGAAAATAGTTGCTTTTTTGATGAAGTGATTGGTGAGTTATTAGAACGACTTGATATAAGAGCACCTTATGAAAATGCCCCTCAATACGCCAATGTCTTTTTAACTCATAAGAACTTTGAAGAATTCTTTACGGGATATGAAAAAATATTTAGTGAAAATAGATTGTGGCTTGACGAGAAGGTTAGGAAACAGTTGGTGTTTATGCAAATGTATTTTTCAGCTATTAATATTATTCCGCTTATTGTAAAAAGGATACCGCTACCTAATAATCAAACACTTTCAGATGAACAGTTTGAAATAATTTGTGACAGGGCAACATTATTATATGGAATATCCTTGGATTCAGAAATAAATTATTTACAAGCCCAATTAGATATGCTTATTGTGGAGTCGATTTATAAATTAGATTTCGATCGACCGAAGAAAAGTGTTTTAAAAAGATCAGATCTCAAGAAACAAGCATTAAAGATTTTTGACAAAACTCTTCTCGGAATTAACCGAGAAAAATACTTATCAATGATTTTTCTTTTGACGTATGTTGTCGCAGGAGTAGATACCAGTAAGATTTCAGAAGAAGAATTAGATCATACTATTCAGCAAATTATGGAATAAAGCATATATTTTTTTTCAATTTGAGAAAAGATCAAAAGTCTAATCATTTGACTAAAATGAAGCAAGCCAAACAATTAGACTCTATTTATAGTATAAAAGGTTTTATTCGTGCGGGTCAACCCCCGTGCAACTGCGATTCTCGGATCGAGATACACACTTATTGACGCAGATAGCAAAATCATAGCTTTAATTCTATCTGATATAAGTTATTTCAAACGTATGTGTGTGTTTTTAACAAAATTTTCGCTATTTTGTTCTAATTCTTTTACATGGACCTGATGGTTACACCACGTCGGTGAAAACTGATTTTTCCCATTCCTATGCGGTTTTTTGATAGTATAGCATGAGGTGGAAGGAAAGTCAAGAAATAACTAAACGACTTGAATTGTTAGATTATCAAATCAAGTTATGCCTATATAAACATGCGAACTCGTTTGATGAAGTTAGTTTGCTTTCGATTGATCGATGTTTCAAAAAAATGAATAAAAAAATTATGAATATTTTCTCTTCAAAAATTTCGCAACACAGTCTATCTCCGGGAAAAGTGTTGCATAATGGATAGAACAATGCTTCAGTTCATCGATTATATCTTTTTTCTTATTGTAATTTATGGCAATTACTATTTTTTTGTTATCAATTTTTAAGCGGTATTGGTTTAACAATTCTTTTTTATCCAACAATCCGCAAAGAATAAACGCTCCATCTTGATTGACTATTCGCCTATTGTTTTTCACGGCCAATACTATGTAACTGCTCAACAAATCAGCTTTTTTAATATTTGCAGAAAAGCCTGGCTTTTCCGTGCGTATCTCTTTTATTAGACGATCAACCTTTCGGTTGAACTCTCTCTCTGATAATTGTTTTGAAACCAGTTCTCGAAAGCCTTCTTTATCCTCATACGAAAAAGCTGGAAAACTGGCGATTATAGATGCGCAGTCACTTTGAGGATATTTTATTTTGCTGTTTTGAGCAGTTATACAAATCACTTCTCCAAACTTATCCGTAGATGAACAGCAGGCAAAATATAGTGCGACAAGCGGATTTCTTGTTATATCCAGTAGTCTTGTCGGTAATCCGTAATGCTGCATTTCAACAAGTTTTTCCAAATGAGTTTTACATTTTTCAAATGATTCCGGACATTCAATCATTATTTCATTATACATATCATGTTCATGCTCTAACCATAGTCTGTACTTCTCCCTTTTCGCGATAAACATCTATAACATAGGACATCGCCTGAAAGGTAAAGAACGAAATGCCAATCGGTAATGCAATATTCGGAATCGGCAAATGCGTGCCGAAAATACTGTCTATGATATTACCTGTAAATGTCAGGTATTTAAACACAAACAAAATTGCTAAATTAAACACAACATCAAGCCCAATCAGCAATTTGCTTATCCGCTTGTTGTCCCTCTTTTTGCTTACCATCAGACCGAAAAACCAGTTGATGATAATTGAAGCAATCATCACTAAGACAAACTTCGGCTCTCCCCAAGCATAAAAAATAGGCTGGCGAAAAGCAAAAAGATATTTTGTAACAATCGGCTCTTTTTGAATACGATAAAGTTGAAAAAGAGCACGATTGGCAGGAATAAGTATAAAAATGTTGTACTGGAAAAGAGCATGTAATCACTCCAAGTATAGTGTGCAAAAAGAAAAAGAAATAAGATTATATGTTAATTATTTACAAATAGTTCCTCAATTTTAGACATCAGTGAATTATTCTCGTACAAAAACAAATCATTCTCTCCATCTTTCACCTGAGAATAATAATCATAAAAACCATTTATATAACTTACACATCTATCCCATCGTTGCTGGTTCTCCATATCTATAATGGTTTGCGTTATACCATACTGTTCTGTTAACACTCTTCCGATATAATCTGTTAATAACTTTGCACCATCTGCTCTTAAATGTTCACCATCAGCAAAATCATCTATTCTGTCAATTCCAATTATATCTAACACATGTTCACAATCCAAATAGTCAAATCCATACTCTTTCACTAAAGCAGCAATATAGTTTCCCTCACAATACCGCTGATACTTTTCTCTGTTTTCAACACGATGAGGAAATCTGGTAAACAAAACATTATAATTCTTAGCTTTACAGTACTCCAATAATTCTAACAAATGCATTTCTTGATCCTTAGACGTTGGTTGCTTCGAATTATCTCCTTTTATGTTAAACAACTCTTCTTTTGTACATTTTCTGGAATTAGTATGTGTTACAGTACCTTTCAAGTACGAATATCCTCTGTTTTGGAAACCTAAAATTTCTTTTGCTAAACCTATTTGGGGTATAGAACCATGATACATGACCGGAGGATAAAAATAACTCTCCCAATTATTGTTTTTTCCATAGTCATTTACTAAAGAGCACTTACTTAAAGATATCGGCACGCTATCGCTGATTTTTCTCAATGTTGCATCAAAGTAATCTGCTTTGACTGACAAATCTCTACCAGAAGTTGCTGCTGTTAACTCAATGACAACAAGTTTAGGATTTTGATGTGCATAAATCTCATCCAGTTCCCACTTATAAAGCGTTAACGGATTGTCTTCAATAGCATAATTATAACTGGTATAGCCGTATTTTTCATAAGCATATACCGGATAATAATCGGAATACACTTCGCTGGCTCCTATAAAAACGACATCAATAGAGTTTTTTTCCTCACGGTAAAAGCCTTCTATTCTAATATTATTGTGGTCAAATCGAACCTGCGTATAAGACAATACTCCGAAAATGATAAAGAATAACAGCAAAATGCTGATTATTCGTTTAATGTACTTGTTCATTTAACCACCTTTAAAATTGTGCATACACAAAATCTGCTGCGTTATATCCCGGACCATACATACCATAAATTGCTATGAATAAAACCGCCGCCAGAACAATGAACCACCGCACTACAAACGGAAATGTGTCTAAGCGTTCTCTGACTTTCATATTAGGAAATCTCTCCTGAATAATACTAACTAATAGCACTACTATCGCTCCAATTGCAATTAAGGAGTAGCCCATACCAATCGCTTTAATCTGTGATAATCCGGTTGAAATACTCTGTCGAGTAAGTATCATCATAAACGTCCACATAGCCTGCCTAAAGCTCGGCGCAATATCAAAAACATAGCCTATACAGACAATGACAAATGTCCTCAACATTTGGAACAATCCCCAGAAGAAGTTATTCGGATTGATATGCAACTTCTTAAGGACACCGTCAAACAGCGGCTTCATTAAAATAGATAACATAATTATGCCGCCATTCCATAAACCAAATGCGACGTATTTCCAACTGGCACCATGCCATACACCAACAATCAGAAATACTATCAATGAAGCAAATGCCGTCGGCAACACCTTTGCGATATGTGCACCTGCTTTGGTTGCACCAAATTTTGTTGCTTTCATCTTCTTGCTTGCCGTTAAGAATGTGCTCGACAACGACAGCGGATAGAAGATGTATTCTTTCATCCATGCGCCGAGAGTTATATGCCATCTGCGCCAATACTCATTAATGGACTTTGAAAAATAGGGACGCCTGAAGTTCTCTGCCATTTCAATTCCGAGAATCTGTGCGATACCGCGGGAAACATCAATACCGCCCGAAAAGTCAGCGTATAGCTGCAAGGCATAGAGCAAAACCGTGAAGGTCAAAGTTGTGCCGTTGTAAGAATTATAATCAGCAACAACCGTATTAATGGCAATAACAGCACGATCAGCTATTACCAGCTTTTTGAAAAAGCCCCAAAGAATCAACTCACATCCATATTTGAACCGTGTAAAATCCATCTTGTGCGGTTCATAAAGCTGATGCGCCAACTGATCATAGAAACTAATCGGTCCCTGGACAATCTGCGGAAAGAACGATACAAACAATGCAAATTTTGCAATATTCTTTTCCGCAGGAAACTTCTCTCGGTAAACATCGACGATATATCCCATAGACTGGAATGTATAGAACGAAATACCCAGAGGCAAAAACAGCTTTAACGTTGGAACCGAGAAACTCATCCCAAATGAACCAAACACATCATTCAAGCTACCGGCAAAGAAATTATAGTATTTTAGGAATGCCAGAATCCCAAAATTCAGCACCAAGCATAGAGCCATCACTAAACGCTTATTCCGCTTAGTCCTGTTCTTGAACTGTTTTTTGGTGTCTCTGTTCCACTCTTTCTTATTTGCTCTCAGCGTATCTTTCGAATGCAGAGATATCCTATCCAACCATTGAGCGATAGCATATGTACTGACAGTTGTAAACAGAATAAACGCCACATATTTGTATCCGGCAAACAAGTAAAATATGTAACTTGAAATTAATAATACAATCCATTTGTGCTTTTTGAGCGGTAAGGCGAAATATCCCAGTACCGTCAAGGCAACAAATGCGATGAAGTTAAATGATGCGTAGGACAAGGGAAACGCTCCTCGGCTTTAATATCAAGTATCTTCCTGAATTTTGATTAGCAAAATACGAAAAGACTAATAAGCGAAATCTATATCAAAACTTAAATGTATCTTTCAAACCCAACCACTTCTGGTCCTTTTCCGATAAATTCAAAGGCGTTCCATCGCTCATCGCATATCCGTCACCTTTACAGTTTCCTTGGTATTCACCTGATAAATCAGGCCATTCAATGCCAATTTCAGGATCGTTCCAAGCCAAACCGCCTTCGTCACCGGGATGATAAAAATCTGTGCACTTGTAGCAAAATGTCGCAGTATCAGACAAAACCAAAAAACCGTGAGCAAAGCCTTCTGAAATATAGAACTGCTTTTTGTTTTCGGCGCTAAGAATCTCACCAAACCACTGACCATATGTAGGGCTGTCCTTTCTCAAATCAACAGCAACATCAAAAACAGCACCCTCAAATACACGAACAAGCTTTCCTTGTGGATACTGCTTTTGGAAATGCAATCCTCTTAACACGCCTTTCTTTGACATGCTCTGGTTATCCTGCACGAATACCATATCAAGACCTGCTTCCTGCATATCCTGCTGGTTGTATGTCTCCATAAAATAGCCGCGGGCGTCTCCGTGCACAGTCGGCTCAATGATGTACAATCCCTCAATCGGGGCTTTAGTTACTTTTATCTGTCCCATTATAAATCTGCTTCCTCCAAATATCTTTTAACCGCGTCCTGCCAAGTCGGCAACGGTTTGAATCCCATTTCTTTTAATTTGCTTTTATCAAGACGGCTATTGAAAGGTCTTGCCGCTTTACTCAAGCCGTATTCTTCTGTTGTAACCGGAACAACTTTCGTTTTCAAACCATACTGCTTATAGAACTCACAACAGAAATCATACCAACTGATATATCCGCCCTCATTGGTAGCGTGATAAAATCCGTATTTATCGGTTTCAACCATATCGACCAGCAATCGAGCTAAATCATATGTATAGGTCGGTGTGCCGATTTGGTCATTAACAACACGAACAGTATCATATTTCTTACCGACATTGATCATTGTCTTAATAAAGTTCTTACCGTTTAAACCAAATACCCACGCTATACGAACAATGAAGAATTTATCAAGCAACTCTTCAACAGCCAATTCACCTTCAAGCTTTGTCTGTCCATAGTAATTAAGCGGTACGAAATCCTTGCAATCCGCCTGCCAAGGCTCCGTTCCTTGTCCGTTGAAAACATAATCGGTACTGATATAAACCATCTTACAATTAAGCTGCTTGCAGACTTCTGCTATATTTCTCGTACCAGTTACATTTACGGCATAAACCTTTTCTTTGTTTTCTTTGTACTCTGCAGCATCCACCGCCGTCCATGCAGCGCAATGGATTACCGCGTCGGGTTTAATTTCAGTTAATACTCTTTCAACTGCAGTTTTATCAGTAATATCTAATTGTATATCGGCTGAATCAGTTATATCAGAACCAATTGCCTCATATCCACGGCGTTTCAGCTCATTTAGTACATCATATCCAAGCTGACCGCCTACTCCTGTTACAAACACTTTCATTATTTCCGCCTATCTTTATATATACTCTATTGCCATTAACTAAAACTCAAATAATAAATACATAAATGATAAATAGGCAAAACTGTATTTTTATAGTTTTGCCTAAACAGTGATAATTGTCCAACGGCTTATTTACACTTTATATTAAACATCGTGCAGAGAATCCATAATTTTTTCTTCTGCAGAATAAGTTTAACAATAGAAAATATAATTATGCACAAAATAAGTGTTATAATCACCTTGACCGGTATAAAGCACTCTGCTCCAAATATTGCTTCAATTAAATAATAAAGAATAAATGTATGTAAAAAATATACACTTGAACTTAATTCTCTCATTATTATCGACATATTTTTATCAATACTCGTTTTAAAGAACATAGCAAATAAAGACATTGCCACTGACTGAATAATAAATATAAAAACTATTCTTACATTAATGAAATAAAACAATATATTCAAGGCAGTGGAAGCAATAAATATTAATGCAGATAATAAATAAATCTTTTTAGGGATAACCAAAATATATTCAGATATCAGATAACCTATTCCCATAAAAGGGATTCCTTTCATTATAAAATTGTTGCTCCATGAAAAAATCACATAAAAATAGTGATTAAATTTCGAAACTACTGGAATAGTTATCAGGGAATTATTGTCATATAAAAAGCCAAGAAATAAACCGGTAACTATCAAAATACAAATCAACAATTTCTTAAATTTTGATAGTAAATACAGCACAACTGCAGATTCCGCCATAGCAAGTATATACCAAAAAACGCCTTCTCCGCATAAAACATATCTTCTTACAATTACCAAGAAGACATAAATGAAACTTCTTCCTGTATACAACTGAGAGTAAGTTATTATAGAAATCGGCAAAGAAACTATCGACCATATCAAATAAAGGATTAATAATTTCTTTTCATAAGCCAGAAAATAATGTCGTTTATCCTTTGCCTTTGTTAGTCCGTGATGAAAGAAAAATCCTGAAATAATAAAGAAAAACGGAACTGCAATCGGAGTAACAGAAAAATTCAACATATTAAAAAAAGGACTGGTCGCTGTTGAATTTGCATGTAAAAAAAGCACTAAAATAGATGAAATAAGCTTAAATAAATCAATTGTCGATGAACAAAAGCTATAATTATTTTTTTTCTGAGTTTTTAACATTTTTTCTCCATTATATTTTAATTATATTTTTGTTTAATTTTGTTTAATTCAATGCAAAATTGTTTAAAATATTTCGCAAAATCTAACACTTCACTTTATCATTCACAAAAAACCTTTTTTATTAAAACGTTCTAAATAAGTTGCTTTTTGGGGATGCAAACAACCATAATCAATTTTGCAAATATAGTTAGTCTTTCTTTGGTTAATGGAAATTCTCTATTCATAGTAATAATAAAAATCGTTTAGGCAAAGACTACTTCTTTTTTAACAGCTTTTTTACCAATCTACTAAAAGTATCGAAAAGCTCATTTCCAATCTCAGTTGATTTCAAGAAAAAGTATCTAAGCATAAAATCGTATTTTAACCGATTAATAAAAGTATTTTCTCCGCCAAGCATATTCTCCATGCATTCCACTTCAAATTTATAAAGCGCTTTATATGTTTGATTTGTTCCCCAATGTAGTAAGATTCCATTTTCTGTACTGTCACCCCAAAAAGTAATACATGATAGTTTGCCGACTTTTATTTTACATTTCAATTTAGTTAATCCTGGAAGATATGCCAGTAAATGTGCAGATTCCTTTTTCGCTTTCATACAATTCATAGGCATGGCAACACCTAAAATACATTCATCTGTTGAATAAGGACAAGTGTGAAATGACAGTAAATTCCAATCACGATACAACGCCATACAATCATCGTAAAGCTTGTTAATAGCAATCGTCTTACGTACAAACAAGATACCCGCATGTATGCGAACTTTATACTTGATAAGGTCTGCATATTCACCTATTCCATTCAAGTTATACCAAGCGCCATTATAGTCGGACAAATCATAGTTTTGTCCCATGGCTGAAAAATCTGTCGCATTTTCAAAAAAGCTCCAATATTCATTTAAGTCTCCGTATGCAAGGCAGTCTGCATCCACAAAAATCGTTTCATCATACGGACAAAGCTGTAATATTAGAAACTTATCATTAAAAGAACGTTGTGCTTTTGTTGTAATGATAACATCATCAAACATTGCTGTATATTCATTTTCTTCTTCAGCAATAATTCCAACAGGAACAGGATTTTTTGAAAACATCCTATAAGATGATAGAAAGTTTGCGGCGAGTTTATAATAATGCTTGTCCCCGGTTGCAATTGTAATAAAACCCCTTGTTTTTGGTTTATTAGCCATTTCGTTACCCTTTCATTTATTCCAATAACTACTATAATTTATTAATACATAACAAATCTATATATACAATTTTAATAAATCAATATTCATAAACAATATTGAATATAAATAAAACAATTTCAATACAAACAATTCTTGACACATCATTTCTAATATTCAGAGCATAACAAACAAATACTTCTTTCTCTTTGTAATCTGAAAATACATTATTTTTGCATCCTGACATAATTATTTAGCAAGTGACAAAAATTATGTAAGACAATTGATTCTCTACCATTCTCGCGCATTGAAACTATGACGTATCTTTGATTATTCATATGTTCTCAAAAGCTAATGGCATCTTAGGCTTAAGTGCCTAGACCCAGGATCATATATTTATATTAAATATATGATTTTTTGCCACAGTAAAGCATTACTATGTCCAATAATCGCTTAAATGCACCAAACTATTTTATATATGTATAAGTTTTCTTCCTATATTTTCGAAACAAATAGTTAAAAACAAATTTTATTAAATAAATATCTTTTAATTATAAAAAATCATTTTTAAACCCTTATAATCATCTTACAAAAACTAAAAATATAATTAATCAATCAAAAAAACAGAAAACTATATACTACCTATTAATAATCTTTAACAAGAAAGTTCAATTCTTTTATTAATTCCCTAACTGAATTATCCAGATTAAAACTGTTTTCAATAAAACTTTTACCATTAGCGCCAACTTGCTTTGCGAGAGATTTGTTGTTTTCAATCCAATTTATTGCTCTAATATAATCATCCGGTTCTTCGCAATAAATAAAATCTCTACCATCTTCTGCCGGAATCCCTTCAATCCCAATCGTATTAGTTAATATTGGCAAGCCGGTAGTAAATGCTTCTAAGACCTTAACTTTTATACCTCCACCAAGAATTAAGGGAGCAACAAAACAAAACGCATTGTCAAAGTAAGGTTGAATATCTTCTACAAAACCAGTTATAATAATATCATCAGATTGATACTTAAATAACACATCACAAGGATTATTCCCTAATATAATGAATTTATATCCATGAAGATTATGAAATATATTTTCAATAAACCAAATGGCACTTTCGTAATTTTCGACTCTTGACATATCACCAAAGAACAGTATGTTTTTATTTAGAAAACTATTTTTCGATAGTCTCAAATTTGAAAAGTAAGGAACCATTGTAAATAGTTTATTATTTAGTATTCCATTATTCTCCAATAGTATTTTATCTTTTTCATTATGAACAATAACTAAATCTTTATTCTTTAGTGCTTCTATCTCTCTTTTCTTCAATAATATATAATCTATTCTTTTTACAAATCGTCTAATTCCATTAGCTTTTTTACACTTTCTTTCATATGCCAAAAAAGTCACATCGTGCTCAGATGCAACAATTTTAGCTTCAGGAAAAAATCTTTTTATTTTTCTGCAGGCTATTAGCATCTGTGTCCATTCCAATAATATAATATCAGGTTTATAGCCAGATTTATACAAATCCCTAAGATGTTTATATAATAGAATCTGATCTGAATTCGATACCATTCTGCAATTCCGATTAAACGGATTAAATCTTGATTCTAAATCAATAAGACTTCTCCAGAGTTCTCCTCTCCATTCAATTATAGAGTACTGAATATGCAAAGAATTTAAGTCTTTTTTTGCTGTTTCAATTTCGTGAATATGAGCAAAAGAAATCAAGGTTACATCAAACATCTTCGCATATTCACATAAATAATAATAATGTGTTTTTCCTCCAGCATGTGGCACCTTTTTGTAAGGAACAAATGCTGAAATTACTAATAATTTTTTCATAATTTGTTACCAAAAAAACTTTCTTCTAACATTATGCACCAGCAATGATAAATAGGCAAGTGCAGTTCCTGAACCATGTAGGTTTCTTCCGAAGGCGCTTTGACGGCAACGTCCGCAACACTTGCCAGCTCACCGCCTTTAGCGCCGGTCAAGCCGATAATTTTTACACCAAGTGCGCGCGCGACTATGGTTGCATTCAACACGTTTTTGCTGTTTCCGGAAGTGGAAATAGCAAGGAAAACATCGCCTGGCTTACCAAAGCCCAACATCTGCTGTGCGTACACACCGTAGCCGTCGACGTCATTGATATACGCGGTGGAGAGCGCCTCGAGAGAAACAAGCGGAATTGCCAGCAACGGCTGCTGCAGGTTTTTAGCCAACTGCTCTCCTCTAATGCTGTCAATAGCAATCAGCTTTTCCTTGAAATCATCGGGAATACGGCGTTCCAATTTAAAGCTTTTCATTAGTTCACCGGCTATATGCTCGGAATCGGAAGCAGAACCTCCGTTTCCGGCAATTAACAGCTTGCCGCCGTTTAAATAACTTTGCTCCATCAACAAATACGCGTCAATTAATGCATCTTTAACACTCTCCAAAACGGGGTAACGATTTATCAGCAAATCAATGTGCTTCATTAATTTTGCATCTAACTTCATTCTTTAATGCCACCTTTGTCATTGTTTCAATATTTTATTAACAATATCCAATAAGGAATTGCCTGATATATCTTGTCCGAAATTTTCTTTTCCTATATACGCCGTTTTACAGCCTGCCGCCTTTCCTGCCAAAATATCATTCTCGGAATCGCCAATCATCCAAGATTCCGACAAATCTATGTTATGGTCTGTGGCAGCTTGTATCAGCATGCCCGGCTTTGGCTTTCTGCATGCGCAATCAATTTTCAGTGCTTCTATTTCTCCATCATACCCCTTGTGCGGATGATGCGGACAATAGTAAATGTCATCAATATAGGCTCCGTCTTTGCCCAGCAGCGTTTCCATTTTAGAATGAATTTCCGACAACTCGTCCTCTGTCACTTCGCCACGCGCGATTACAGGCTGATTTGTTACCACAATCGAAAGAAACTCGGATTGGTTAATAGAAACAATTGCCTGGCTGACGCCATCAATCAACTCAAAATCATCAATATCACGCAGGAAACCGACATATCGGTTAATGGTGCCGTCCCTGTCAAGAAATATTGCTTTCTGCGGATTTTTAAGATTTCTGCCGGTAACAATTCCGGACGCATAATCTTTACAAACAGCCTTATACCTTTCGGGCGTTCCCATGTCACGCACATACTCGGTGCTGTCATAGCAGCACAGTTTTCCGGTACCTGCTAATGGTCTGAGAATGTCACGATCCAAATCAAGCTTGATGGTTTTTCCGTTCTCATCCTTTGTTCCAAGCATATCGGCGGAAACCGGTAGCCCTTCCAGCACTTTCGGCGACAAAATATGAATACCGGCATTCACCCGGTTTTTATAATACTCCGGGCGCACGGACTCTTTAGTCAGCCATTGTAAAACCACATTATCTTTATCGGACACAATCAGTCCGCTGTCATAGGGGTGGCTGTTTGGATGTGTTAAAATAGTAGCCAGCGCGCCGCTGTTTTGGTGTGCGCGAAGCATTCTGTTAATGTCAATATCAAATAACACATCAGCGTTCAGCAATAAAAAGTCATCATCCAGTTTATTTTTTATTTTTATCAAAGCACCGGCGTTACCCAATGGCTGTTCTTCGAAATAATATTGTATTTTGACTCCAAAGGGCTTGCCGGTGGATGCTGAAATACCGCTTCCATCGCCAAAATAATCGACAATAACGTTGCCTAAATAACTCACTGTGATGATAAAATCTGTAAAGCCTTGACTTCTTAAGCATTCGATCTCATGCTCTAGAATAGGCTTTCCCTGGATTTTGATCATCGGCTTTGGTATGTCGCTCGCAACGGAAGAAATCCTGGTACCTCTGCCCCCCGCCATAAAAACTGCTTTCATAATGACCTTTAATCTATCCTTTTTTCAAAAGTTTCAGGAGAATAATAAATGACTCTTGTTCCGGAGTTTTCAAACTCAAACGGAATATACAGTAAGTCCTTCATCGCTTCCTTAACTGCTTCCTGCTTTTCGGGCTGAACGTAAAACACCAAAAAGCCTCCGCCGCCTGCCCCCAGCAGTTTGCCGCCGAGAGCGCCTGCTTCCATACCTGCCGCATACAAACTGTCTATAGAGTCGGTTGAAATCTTTGCTCCGGTATTCTTTTTTAACTGCCAAGTATAGTCCAGCAATCTGCCGAAATCATCCAAATCAGAATGATTGTCTTGCAAAACACCTTCAGCCTTGTCCACCAATTCATACATTTCATGTAACCGATTGATTTTATCCGCAGAGCTTGTGATGGAGTTTGTTTTTTGAATTTCGGAAGAAAAACGAGTAAATCCGGTAAAAAACATCAGCAGATTATTGTTGAGCGCCTTTTTCCTTTCCGGAGAAATGATAATCGGTTTTACTTCATAACCGTGCTTGAAAAAATTGATACGGTTCAATCCGCCGAAGGACGCTGCGATCTGATCTTGCCATCCGCCGTTCTCATTGCACAGCACCCTTTCTAAGTATATAGCTTCGTCAGCCACCCTACGCTTATCGGCAAATTTGCCCTTAAGCGCGTAAAAGGCGTTTAACATACCAACGGCAAAAGAACTGCTTGTCCCCAATCCAGATCTGGCAGGCAAATCTGCTTCATAAGTTAATCTTAACTCATGCATATCCAGCATTTTCATGGCGTTTCTAACGGCAGGATGCTGAATTTCATCAACAGTTTTTACTCTTTCTGTCTTAGAATAAGATATTTCATTGGAATAATCAAAAAAGCGCGGCAGATGTCGTACATTGACATAGCAGTATTTATCAATCGTCGTTGAAATCACTGCACCGCCATATTCGTTAAAATAATCTTCCATATCCGTTCCGCCGCCGAAAAATGACATACGGAATGGTGTTTTTGTAATAATCATTTCAAAACTCCTGTATAATAAAATTTAGTTAATTAGGCTCTGCTGAAAAAACTCTCCGACAGCGAAAAACCACAACATATCAAATATCCTCTATCATTTCTCCACAAGATGTGGTATAATACTCATGTAGCGGATGACCCCAAAACCAGGGCGTTCCATCAAAAAACAGCTAATCTGAGGGGTGCTGAGGTATGTATATCAACGAAAACAGCGGGCAAATGACATTGGAAGGCTTTTATGCTCCGTTCGCATAAAGGCTCTCGTCCGAAAACAGATGGGTGAAGCTCAGCGAGAAAATGCCTTGGGACAGAATTGAATAAGAGTATCTCAAGAATATCGACCTCAAGAACGGCAGGCCGGCGATATCGTCACGAATCGCTTTGGTGCGTGCTTTATCCGTTCCGCCGAAAATATCACAGACGAGCACACAGTTCAGGCAATCGCTGAAAATCCGTATATGCAGTATTTTCTCGGGTTAAAGGAGTTCAACCCTGAGCCGCTGTTCGATTCCTCAATGATGGTGCACTTCCGCAAGCGTTTTCCTGTCAATTTCATCGCCGATGTAAACGAGTATCTCTGCACCGACAAGTGGTCGAACGGCTCCCGAAATGTTGACAGAGACAACGATGTCGTTGATACCGGTAGCAACAGCGCTCCGACAATTGAGTTGGAGCCGAACGAAGCCTGTTATGACACAAATAACAATAGCGGACACCTGATTATGGACGCCACGGTTGCGTCGGCGAATATCAAATACCCAACCGCTATCGATCTTCTCAACAAATCGAGAGAACATCTCGAAAAAGCCATATCCATCTATTGTGAGCTCGTACCGCGCAAGTGGCATATGCTCCCGTACAATAAGAAAAAAGCGCGAAAATCCTTTTTGAAACTCTCAAAAAGCAAGAAATGGTCAAGAAACAAGGTCAGAAAAGCAATATCTGAACAACTTCATTATATTGAACTTGCAGCGAAAAGGCTGAACGAGCTGAGATTGCAGTTTGATAAGCCCAACGATTGCCTCCCCACATGGCTGTTAAGACGGCTCGAATTTATCCAGAAAGTCTACGAGCAGCAAAATGAAATGTTTGAGAACGGTAAGCAATCGTGCAATGATCGCATAGTCAGCCTTGAACAGCCGCACGTAAGACCGATTGTCAGAGAAAAGCGCCCAAATCCCACGGAATCCGGGCAGAAAGTGCATCTGTCAGTCGTTGAAGGCTATGTCTATCTGGGGCAGACCTCGTGGAATAATTTCAACGAGTCAACAGATCTGATTGCATGCGTCAAGGAGTACAAGCGCAGATTCGGCATCTATCCAAAGGCGGTTTTGGCTGGTAAGATCTACCAAACAAAGGTCAACAAATTGTACTGCATGCTTTGTGGTATACGCCTGTCAGGCAAAGCCTTGGGCAGAAAAACCGAGGCGCAAAAGGAAGCCGAAAAGCAGCAAATGTACCGTGATTCCTGCGAGCGGAATTGGGTCGAGGGAAAGAACAATCTATTAAAAACAAGATACGGCATGAGCCGGGTAATGTGCATGTTGGATGGCACCGCCAAGACCGACCTTGTGTTTGACATACTCACAATGAACGCCTTCCGCAAACTAAGGGAGGATATTTTGCGCTTGCTGCTGTGCTGGTGCCATTTGTTGTTGATTACACTGTTGTGCGGCGAGAGATTTTTTCAGTGAAGCCTAATTAGAAACACACCCTAAAAATGAAAATAAATTAATAGCTTTTCTACATTTCAGTATGAATATTTGTACATTTACTTCATATATGATAACTGTTATTTTATTTACTCTTAATGTATCCAGCTCTGCCGTCAGAAATTTAACTCATGTAAAGCCTTCTCAGTTTGATTAAAATATATGAAACTAACATTATTTTATTAAAAAAGCTTTTTCTTGTTGTTTTTATATAGTGCATTAAATTCCAACATTGAAAAAAATATCCACCTTATATTCATGCCAAACAACACATCACATATAGTTCAATTTCTCATAATATGTATGCAAATTTCTCCAGCGAATTTTTTTGGGTACAAACGTAATATATAAAACTTCAAGGTAATAGTCAGTAGACTTATACATTTTAATCTCTTTTTCAACTGATGTTATCGTTTTTACTCCCTTTATTTTAGATGATGTTGCCGCTTTAAGTCTTTCAACATTAATTTTTCTCTGGTAGTGCAAATCGTTATTATCCTGTATTCCATGTTTTGCAGCAAACTGATTAAAATATATAGCTCGTTCTGCATTAGATGTAAAACAATTCTCGGATAATTTGATTCTTCTCCATGCTTTTTTAGTTTTTTGGAAAAAACTTTTTTTATTCGAATTTAAGCTTTCAAATCCAACAGTATTATTACCGTGTAATCTATAGGCGAATAATGACTTATTCAGTGCAACAACGTCGCCTAACACAAACATGCAGAAACATAACCAATCATCGTGATATATAGAAGGGCAAAAAGGAAACATCATTTTTAAATATCTATTGCGCACTGCTAAACAGCAACCACCTAATATATTCCCTTTAATTACAGTTTCTAACATCGTCTCATGTCGTAATACAAAACAATCGTCTTCGTTGTATGATAAACGCTTAAACTTAGGCCAAACGCCATCATTAAAGGTTGCGCCCAGTTTGTTTAAGTTTACATCCACACAATCAGCATCAGATACAACGCCCACACAATCAGGATATTTATCAAACGCTTTAATTGTTTCTTCAATTTTGTTTGGATACCAAACATCATCTTGATCACTAAAAAAGACAATATCTCCAGTAGCCAATTTTGCCGCATTTTCAAAGTTTCCTGTAACACCATGATTGCCGGTATTTTCAACAATGCGAATTGAGCAACTACACAAATCCTTGAATTCCTTCAATAATTGCATAGTTGAGTCAGAGGAACCATCGTCACTAATTATTATCTCATCTGGCAAAACTGTTTGATTAACAAAACTTTCAAGCTGCTCTTGAATGTATTTTTCTCCATTGAATGTTGCAACAACAATACTAATTTTCATATTTTCCAAAAATTCATGTCAAAATATTTTTATATCCGATTTATTTTTCCAATTTTTTTCTTAAGAAACTTATAACAATAATCAGCCAACAATGGCAATGATACTCCAACGATTGTATACAATATCCACCACATTCCTTTTTCTCCATATAAAGTAGGAAATGCCGCAATACAATATGCAGGAAGATTATATATTAAATCAACAAGAACAGCTACCACCTTAAATGAGAGAAAATGAAGCATCATGATAACTAAAGTTCGTTGTCCAATATAGATCATTATCTTTCCTACAAACCACTTGGTAAAAAAATACGATACACTATACAAAAAACACCACCCAAATAATGATGATATTATAAAGAAAAACGGATTTGTATAATAATTCACATTCAACGATATACTACCAAAGTTATTTAGAATTAACAAGGCTACAAAGGACAACACCAACAATGGCAAATATTGTTTCCAAATCCAATTTTTATATAAACAGCAAAATCTACAAAGTCCATGTCCAAATGCATAAAGCCAATATGTCGAAGCAATTCTGTCAATTCCCAAAATAGCAATAGATTTTGTAGAAAGAAAAAAACCAAAAGCAAGCAGGATTAAAGAAATCACACCTTGGATAGCACAAACATATTTTTGTTTATGCACCAACTTAGATATAATAAAATCAAAAATACAATAAAAGACTGAAACGAAAAACAATATTTTTAGAAACCATAGAGCACCACCCATAACTGTGGAATCCTTAAACATTAATCCAGATAATATGTTTTTGGCAATATCAACTAACGCCAGTTCATTTTGTGTACTCACATGTTCTTCTGAAACATACAAAAAAATATTGGCATTATCAGTATAAACATTTAATTTAAGAAACAAATTATGAAATAAAACAAAAATAGAATTACAGATAACAAAAGGAAGATATAATTGTTTTATCTTCTTTAAAACAAATCTCCAAATATCAGATACTTTCCTGGTTGAAATCTCTTTATAAACGAATCCCGAAGCAATAAAAAACACTGCCATATGAAACAAATATATAAAATGGGTAAATGGAGCTCCAGCATGCCCTAAAACCATTCCTATAATCGCCAATGCTTTAATTATATCTATTTCTTTTATTCTTTCTCTTTTCGATATTTTCATTTTTCCTTTTTTTGACTCTAAACTGAAATAATTCTCTAAAAATTTTTAAATTTTTAAGACATTTTAATCAAAATAATCAAAGTAATATCCTAACTGGTTTTTCTATTTTAATATATAAATACGTAATCAGCTAAGATTCAGTCAATCACGAACTGAAAAAATTAACAATTCTCTCTTTCAAAAGTATATATTTAAAATAACAAAATACTTTAATAGAATTTTGTTTAGTTAACGTTTTTATTTTTAGTAGCTTCTGCTTATTTGAAACATCTTTCCTTTTCATCATATTATATATGTAATTATCTGGTAATGCATCAACCGCGTTTTGATATTCTTCTTTGGAATTTATACTAAATTTATCAGAAAGTTTATATAAAACCCTTAAATGTTCAAAGCTATTCTCTATATCATCAGTAAAGTTGGAGAGCAAATTTGAGTCTGAGATTTTCAAATAATGATAAAGAGGCTCTGTAAAAGCATACACCTCTATCAAATTACACTTTTCAAAATATTCAACAGAGAAGCGCAAATCTTCTCCGATGTTTATTGCTGTATCAAACTTAATGCAATATTTCTTAATTGGCTCTAACAAAAAAAGTTTATTCCATAAAGCAGTTAAATATAATTCTCGGTTAAGACGAAAAGCCTCTCCCAAACTCACTATCTCATCACCGCCGCTCCATTGATAAGCTACCGGCTTTTTGTGATTAAATTCATCATGATACATAAATCCGCAAATAGGTACAGTATTATATTTTTCTGCATAATAATGCAGTCGCTCTAAATAGTTGTTTTCAACATAATCATCGCTGTCAACAAAACAAATATATCTACCGGAAGCTACATCAATTCCGTTATTACGTGTAGCGGAAACACCTAGATTTTGAGGATTATTTACCACTTTCACATTAATGTTTTGTAATGCATATTCATTGCAGATTTTAAGACTTTCATCTTGTGAACAATCATTAACCAAGATAATCTCTGTATTATCATAAGTTTGGTTTAACAATGAATCCACGCATTTATTTATTGTCTTTTCAGCATTAAAAACAGCTACTACAATACTAATTTTATCCATATCAATTAAACGCTTTGTTAACAGCTTTAGGCAGCTTCATATCTTTATAAAATTCTCGTTGATCTATAATGTTAGGCAACTCTTCCAAGTCTTTATACTTTTCAAAATAAACCACATTATCGGCCTGATGTTCGGGATTTCTTGTAAATAAAATTTTAGGATATTTGATATGTTGGAAATCCTCGTAATTCTTATTCGTGAACCCATTTTGCTCAACCATAATAACAAATACTCTATCCAAATTAACGCGTTTTTTTCGTTCCTCCCATTTTTCAAGAGCAAGATCCGTACTGTCAAAATGCATAAAATATATCTTTATATCATCCAGTACTCCAATCGGATATTTTTCTCCCATAGTAACTTTCGGAGTAATTGAAAGATACTTTTCTAAACCATTCACAAACTTGATGAAATCATCTGCCGTAAAGAAAAGGTTAATTGTTGGAGTCAAAAAGCGCTTGTTGACATCGTGATAATATGTTCCGGCAATGCAGTTCATTGAAATAAGCGAAATGCTTGATAAATCTGCAGTTATACTAACCTTATTTACAAGCATACTGTATTTAATTTTACTTGTGACCTTATTTAATAGTTCCATATTAATTAATCAAAACAAATCAGTTTTTCTTCACAAAAAATATCCGGAATTACTTTATAACTAATCATCCTGTTACTTATTCCACCAAGAATATTTCTCTTTTTTATCGGATATTTATTAATTAGTGACTCGATTTTTTCACTTTTACCGGGAAACGTATTTTTATAATAAATCAGTGTATCAGCCAATTTTTGATAATACAAAGGTTCCAATTTGGGATAATGCTCGCTTACATACTCATACCGCTCTACAAAGCAATCTATTCGGTCAAGAATCAATCGCTTATCAGCGTTTTCGTTCATCACGCTGGATTGCCGCATACGGTAATTATAAAAAACTTCTTTTGTATTCACTACATATTCCGCATTGCAAATGAGTTTATATGTAAAAAACTCATCGTCAATTTTTCTACCGACCGGAAATCTTATATTTTTTAACAAAGAGGTTTTAAATATTTTGTTCGCAAAGATTGCATATTTCCAATCGTAAAGATACTCTTTTAAAAATTTGTTTCTTCTAATCTTTCGAATCGGCTTAGATTTAATAATAAAATTTCTGTCAACCCTGCGGTTTACAAACACATTTCTAAATAAGCATTGAACCACATCCGCATGATAGCTTTCCATATAGCCAATCATTTTTTCATACATATTCAGTTCAATATAGTCGTCACTGTCAATAATTGAGAAATAATCTCCCTTGATTAACTCCAGTCCGGTATTCTTAGCGGCTCCTGCCCCTGAATTTTTTTGATGAATAACGGTAATTCGATTATCACGTTTTGCGTATTTATCACATAATACTCCGGATTGGTCGGTCGAACCGTCATCTATCAAAATTATTTGCAGATTTTTATAGGTTTGATTGACAATGCTATTCAGTGCTTCCTCAAGGTATTTTTCAACATTATATATTGGCACCACTACGGAAATTAATTTTTGCTCTTTCATAATAATCCTTTAGCAAATAAATTTATTCAAAACAGGAATCTTCTTAATGATAAAGATAATAATCATAGAAGATATGAATACTAACAATGAAACCAATAGCATGGAAACCGGAATCGGGCAAATAGATAAATTAATACCTATTCGATAAAAGACTTTCAACATCAATACATGAATCAAATATATTCCGAATGTAAATCCTGAAATAGTAGTAATTATATTTTGAGCTCTTGCGCTGAACTTAATTCGCGAAACATAATCATCGAAAAGCAAGAACACACCTAAGCTCATAAAAATAATGTTTGGATATAAATATGACAACGCTCCCATTGATATATCAAATAACGACACAAGAATAATTCTGATAACAACGCAGTAAATAAATCCTAATGCTGAAAGAAAATAAATAATTTTGCGTTGTTTAGAGCTTAAATCACAATGTAAAATATGATAACCAAGTACAAAGTAAAATGTATATCCAATAAAGAAAAACGCTTCCATATATTGATTAATATACGCTATATATCCGGAAATCATAGGTATGCCCCAGTCAACAACAAAAGGAATTGCCGAAGCAAACACGAACATTGTAATAAGCCAGTATTTTATCGTCTTTTGATTTGCTTTGTTTATAATCAATTTTATAACAGGTAAAGCTATGTACAAGCCGATTGTCACCAATACATACCACGTATGTATTTCACCTGAAATGCAATAGTTCAAAAAATATTTTATTTTTTCAAACAGTGCCGGACCGGCATCATAAAAAGAATTATATACAGCATAAACGCAAGACCATATCATATATGCAACTGCTAATCTTAAAATGTACTTCCCGTACAGCTTTTTAAGAGGGATGTCTTTATTCTTATCCAAAAACATCAAACCGCTGAGCATAAAAAAACACGGAACAGCCCATCGGGAAATAATACCGTAAAAATTTCCAAATACAGTGTCAACACTTTGATTTGGGACATCCTTTAGCTGATCGAATATCCCGACATGTATCAAGATGACAAAAAAACACGCTATGATTCTCATTAAATCAAAATGAATAAGTCTTTTTGTCTGAGAAGTATTCCCCATAATTGCTCCTTATTTTTCTTTTTTAATTTTTCTTCCAATTTTTTTGAAAGGCGAAGTAACCAGTTCTCTCTCGTATTGGTTCATACTCAAAAAATATGCGGAAACACAATAAACAGCTGCAACAACAATTATTTCCGCTAACAAAGCTAAGAAATTCTGGGCAGGTAAAAAGATATTAAGCGCCAAACCTACCGCGAAAGGAATTATAACACCGGGTAACATTCTAATTATCTGCTTCCAGAAAGAAATAACATCTATACCCACTTTCTTTTGGTAATAGATATTCATAAAAAGAACCTGGCCTATCATCATTGCGCCGAAAGTTGCCGCTGCCGCCGCAATACCTCCTGTGCCGGGAGCAAATGAATCTTGCGAAAAATACGCCGCCACCGGAATTGTAACCGCAGCATTTAGTATACTGACGCCAAAATAGAGCAGAGATCTTGCTTTATGTAGATTTTTAGCTTTTTGAACCTCCAAGCCAATATTCTGCATAAGCGGAACATACGGAGCGAACATCAAGAGTAAAGCAATCCAAAAAGAGTTTACATATTCCTCGCCTGCCCAGAGAATAATAAACTGTCTGCCAAGCGATGAAAAGCCAACAAGAATAAGCGTAAGTATTAAGAATTGAAGTCTGCCTACTTTGACAAATAATTGATTTAATTCAGCGTCCGGACTTTTGCCTTCTGCTTTTGCTGAAGCAACAATTCTGTTTATACTTGGGGAGAAAACAGTTGAAATAGATGTTGAGCAGGTGTATAGATAACTGGTAAAATTATTACCTACAGTATATATAGCTACAGCTACTGTGCCGGAAACTATACCTAAAACCATTTTATCAGTGTTTCCAGTAATTAAACTTGTAATTTCATTTAAGAATAAAAAGCCAGAAAAAGCGAAAACACCTTTAAATACTGAGAATTCGATTTTCATAAACGAAAAGCGCATCCCGAGTTTTTTATACGCATATAAGAAGTAAAGAACATACGTCACAAGAGCTAATATAACCGTAATAATTGAAATCGATACTGCTTTTGGTTCTATCAAAATAACAATAATATTCAAAATTGGAGTAATTATTGAACTGACTATTGCAATTATTCTAAGGAACAAATACCGCTCCATTGACTGAATATACATCATAACCGGAATAAATACAAACGTCAAAATTGTATTTACCACCGACAAAAAGATTATAATCTTTATCTGAGAAAGCTCATACTCCGTTAAACTATTCTGATAAATGACATCCGACGCGAAAATCAGAATTATTCCGGCAATTAGAACAAAAGCTGCAGCTACAGAGTACATAATCAAAAATAAACCATTAAGCCTGTTTTCACCTTTTTTATCACCTACAACCCTGTATTCCATCACAAATTTAATATATGCGCCCGAAAGTCCAAACGAAAGCAAAGACAAAAAAGACGTCAAGGAACTGGCAGTACCAAATAAACCATACTCGCTTTGTCCCAGAATTCTCAACATGATAGGTGTATATGTCAATCCTATTACTGTTGACAATATCATCTGCACATAAGATAATATTGCGCCTGCTTTTCGTTGATTTACTGCCATGTTCTACTTCCTTTTTACAAGATAAGCTATTTTTTCCTTATAATTTAATTTGCTAAAATAATCTTTTTTCTCAATTAAATGAATTAAATCAATAAAATCTTTTTTTTCAAAATGCTTATAAAAATAATCGCTGTATTCGCCCTTATGAGCAATATTCAGCAAGCATGAATTGCCCTTTACAACCTGTTCAATAGTGCTGTCTGTTGAGAACAACATATCGGATAATCCGGCGAAATAGCTCAAGCCCTTTTCCGAATTAATTATCACCACAGATGTACCATAATCGTTATCAAGAGTTTTATCGCTGTCGGCAATCCCCCAAAAATCACCGAGAGATATATCGGCAATCCTTGGTAAAGATTTAAACTGACAATTATGACAGCAAGGGCGAAGATATAGATTATACTTTAAGTAACCCACCATGTACTCATCATGGTATCTGTCCTTATGATACTCTTCACCGTTTGCGAGAGACAGCTTCGTGCTAAATCGATTCCATCCAAAATCCTTATTTTTAAAATGCACCTTTGTAATCTTTGACTTGCAGTGTCGTTCAACCGACTCAAGATATTTTTTATAAATCTTTTGGCTTATAATGCCTCGGCAAATAAAATCCACTAAAAGTAGATTTTGATAATCCTTTTTCAGATAATTCTTTAAGCCTGCGACCTGACAAGGGCTTCCGCAAAACAATACTTTGTCTCCGGCATCAAGGAGTTTTTTAATCGTCTTAAAAATATCTCCCAATTCACTTTGAGCGTACTTAGATTGCCTGATTTGTTTTATTTTATCTTTATCGGAAATGACAATATGGCGAATTCCAAAATCCTCGGTATATTCTGCGCCTATTACAAATCCACCGTTATCAATAAATCTATCTGCAATTGCTGAAAACACCCCACCCGATGTGCTGTTAATCCGTATTTCCTCATCCAGATTCCAAGCAGCTTTAACAACTGGTTCTTTGTAATTATCTTCTATATCAACAGGGGTGATGATTGGACAAACTTTTTCACACAAAGAGCAACCCACACATTTATCCTTATCAACAACCGGATACCTATAGCCTGCTCTGTCATCGCGAAATACGATTGCCGATTTCGGACATACATTTCCACAAGCACTGCAACCGGTACATTTCGTTTTATCAGTTATGTTTATCATATTGCTTTAACCTTTTATTCCCAACGAACTCCGGTTTTTATCAATCTTGCCGGATTACCCGCTACAAGCGTATTAGGTGCTACATCTCGTGTTACTACTGAGCCAGCTCCGACAATGGCACCTTTTCCTATTGTTACACCTTTCAAAACAACAGAACCGGCTCCTAACCATACATGATCCTCAATTGTAATCGGCTTTGTTACATTATTCTTTTTTCCGTCTGCATAATATATATCGTGAGCATCAAAATCCATAATCAATACATTACGAGCAATTAAGCATTGATTTCCTATCTTAATATGTTCCATGCAACGTATTTGAGCGCCACCATTAATATATGACCATCCTATTTCAAGCGTTGAGTTCTTGAACAATTGAATCTCTGTATCATAGCATTGTTGGACTAATCCGTTAATAATCAAGGTAGAATTATCCTCTAACGCAACCAGTGTCTCTTGTTTAGAGCCTTTCGCTAGAGCGACACCTAACCTAAAATTCCCATTTAATATTATTTTTGAAGAATCAGCTGCATTTATAATAGAGTATTTTCCACCTGATATAGAACATCCTTTTTCTTTTACAATAACAGAACTTTTCTTAAAATTTGAAACCATATATTCTCCTTATATAAACAAATTCTTAAGAGCCTGTCCGGCAGACAATGCCTTATCTTTATAACCGGGCATAATCTCAGTTAATCTGCTCTTTATCGAAATTTCATTCTCAAAAATAAACTTAAACGCTTCTGCGAGTTCTGTATCATTTTTCATACTCTGAACAGAAACAACATAGTTATTATGAGTTCCGAATAAATCAGAAGCTATTCCCTTTGATTTAATAGAGTATCCAACTACAAGGGTAGGAACACAAGTAGAATAAGCCGCAATTGTTGCGTGTGTCCTTGCGCCAATAAAGAAGCGGCATCTACTGATAAATCCTTTTAATTCTTCGCAGTTATAATCATCCAAAAGGATAACCTTTCCGCTGTCTTTGAATATCTCAAGCAACTGATTCATCGGCTTTCTGTCGTCAACCTGTTCCCATACAACATGAGGAATCAAACAGACATTCATATCGGTTTCATCAATTATATATTCAATCAGCTTTACATAATTTTGGAACGCGATACTCTCTCCGCCCTCATAATCATTAATAAGAGGACTGATGTTAATGCCTACTGTATTGCCTTCAATAAAGCCTTTAGGAAGAGGCAAGTCTTTTTTATTAAGCAAAAACGCGGAATCCGCAACCTGCACTGCCTCAATACCATGATTTTTCAGAACCTCATAAGATAGCGGCTCTCTAACGGTAATTAAATCAAAGCCTTTTAGGTCTTTAATAACCTCTGGAGTCATAAACTCTTCTTCAACAGAACAGCCCCAAAAAACATTCTTTTTGCAATACCGACGAAGCTCTTTATCGAGCTGAACCCCCTCTTTTGCGGACCAGGGATAACAGTAATTATCGCCGCCGATTGAAATAGCAACCGAATTCTTAAATGTGTTTTTTATAAATTGGTCATGCAGCGCTCCGCTGTTTTTTAACACCTTATATTTAAAATAAGCAGTAAAAAAACCAATGCTTTTTCGTGGAACATCATCTGTAACAACAATTTTTTCCACTAATTTATCAGCACCGTATTTGTAATCTTCATCTGCTGCCTTGGACCACAAAACAACATCTTTACCCAAGCTATCCTTTACAAGCTTTGCAGTTGTTCTGACTAACGCCTCACAGCCATGATTACCGCTGCCGCCATGCATATACAATACTGTTTTCATCTATATACTCCTTAGAACCCAATTCCCAGCACTGCTCGCATTTTTGCACATAGATAGAAATTGATTTTTGCTAAGTAATAATACTTTTTTGAACCGCCTTCAGTATCTTTTATCTCAGCAAAAGACAATCCACATTGTTTCCTGTATGTTTTTATTTCATCAGCAGCTTTTTTCTTCTCTGCACCTGACATATATTTCAAAACACACTGATATGCGAACAGACAAGAACCATAAAAGTCAAGCTTCGCTTGCGTTGCTAGCAACGGAAATCTCTCTTCGATATATTTTTGACGATTAGCCTTTCCTTCCAGTGCGTCTAAACGGCGAATATTATAGCTTTCACCCATAATGCTGCTGTTTCTCTGAAAGTAATAATACATAGTCTTATTAATTTTTGAAACCTTTTGAGCTCTGCCAAAGACCTGGTATGTCCAAAACTCGTCTTCATTTAGTTTACCGACTGCATATGGTATATCCTTAACAAGTTGTGTTTTATATAGCTTATTCCAAACATGCTGGTGAAATGGGTTTTCAGCAATCAGTCCAGACAACGCTGATTCTGTATCAAATGTGGTAACCGCTAAATCATCTGAGTATTTCTCATATCTGCCGTCTTCATAGAATTTGACAACGTTGCATTCTACAATATCACTGTTTTCTTTTTCCATTATCGATAGCAAAGTTTCAAAGAAATCCAGTGAAATGTAATCATCACTATCAATAAAACTTATATATTTGCCTGAAGCTATCTCCATTCCGGCGTTTCGAGCATCAGAAAGTCCGCCGTTTTTCTTGTGTATAACCTTTATACGGCTATCTTTAATCGACCACTCATCACACACTTTCGGACAGTTGTCAGGCGACCCATCATCCACTAAGATAATTTCAAGATTTTGATAGGTTTGATTTACAATACTTTCAACGCATCTGTTAAGATAGGATTCAACTTTATAGATTGGTACAATGACACTGATTCTTGATGCCATATTTTCACCTGTATTTACAAATAAGCAACAGCAACTTCGGACAGTATTTCATAGAATATAAAATAAACTTATCAGACTTACTAAAATATGGATTTTTTTTAATGCTTGCATACTGTTCCATAACTTTATTATAAACGGTTTCTAACAAAGCCCTGAAATCATACTCCATTTCATCGAAATGATAAGAGTAATAATTCTTATACATATCACTATATGTCTTAAACCATTTTTTCTCAGCATAAGGATAAATACGGGGATTATCCTCAAACATATTTTTTGTAATATCTGCCGCCTTTAAAATATCTTTGAAATAGTATTCTTTAGTCCATTTCGTTGAACCGGAATTATTGCTTTGAAAATAATTATACAAAGGTATATCTATAAACACACTCTTTTTCGCAGCGCTAAATAAATAGAGATTCAATACATAATCCTCATTTATCCTCATTGTAGAATCATATGAAAGATTATTTAACAAACGCTTACGGTATAATTTATTCCATAATCCGGGTTCTATTTTTCTTGCAGCAATTAAATCAATAATACCATCCTCACGTTCTTGAATCCTCAGTTCTTTTGAATTAAAAAAGTAACTGAGTACATGGTTGGAAGAATCTACAGACTTATAGCCGCAATGTGATATATCAGCATTATATTTTTTGATATTATCAAGCAAAATCTGATACATTTCAGGTTCTATAGTATCATCCGAATCAACAAAAGTAATGTATTCACCTGTCGCTTTTGAGATACCAAAATCTCTGGCTTTTCCAACGCCCTCATTTTTCTTATGATAAACTTTGATCCTCTTGTCTGTTTCTGAAAACTTTTGACATATTTCAAATGTTCTGTCATCAGATCCGTCGTCAATAATTATTACTTCCAAATCTCTATATGTCTGTGAAAGAACACTTCTTAAAGTTTTTTCTATAAACTTTTCAGAATTATATGCCGGAATAATGACGCTTATCGTCTCACTCATCTTCATCTATCCTCAATTTGGTGAATGTGAAGCTCTTGATGATTTGTTACTATTGAATTAGCCGGCACATCGCCTTTAATTACACATCCGGCACCAATAACGCAACCATCTCCAATGTGAGTATTCTTCAGAATTACCACATTTGCGCCAAACCAACACTCACTGCCAATTGATACTTCCCCATTGTTGTAAGAATTACTGGAAATGCCTTTATTCTTTTCAAACTTATGATCATTGTCAGTGATTATTACTCCGGGACCAAAAACGCAATGTCTTCCAATCGAAATATACTTATTTGCACCAATAAAGCAATTCATATTAAAGTAACAATTGTCCTCAATATTCAAAACAGCATCGTTACTAGCTATAATTCTACACTTGCCGTCAGAAGCTTCGTTATCTCCGATTTTCACTTTTGACTTATCTGAAAAATACAATTCTGTCCCCATGCTAAATCCAAAATTTTTACCAACGGAAACATTTTGCTTCTGAATAATTACTCTTCTAAAAATATTTAGCAGTTTACGAGTTCTTAATCTGAGCAACACTCTCAAAAAATCACCACTTTACTGATAACAACTTGCCAACTTCCAAAGATCAATATCATTGTTATCAAACGATTTTTCAACCTGACGCAGCATATATGGTAATTTAACGATATGCTGCGGTTTATATCTCAAATATAGTTCTTTAGCTAAAACAAACAAAGCTTCTACTAACTTGCTGTCCAAACCTTTAACAGAACTATAATAGTATGTACTCGTATGCCTAAGAATCAGTGTATATAATACATCGTCAACAGGCAATCCGATTTTCTTATATTGTTCCAAGATTTCTATCAGAATCCAATATGTATCAATTGATTTTAGATTTTTATTATTATTTTGAACATGAGAATAGTTCTTCTCATACCACTTGTATTCATACTCCACTACCGGTAAATATGCATATTGTTTACATTGTGTAAAAATAAGCAATTGTATAATCGTGTCTTCGTACCAATATCCCGGGAAAAATCTAACCTCATTCCATAACTCTCTGCGATATACTTTACACCATGGCAACCCGGCAAGATTCATAATTTCATCGCCGTTTTTAAATCCCATCAAATTTCTTGGTGAATATATATTTGGAACAACTTGGTATATTTGACCATTTTTCTCTTTTGAGAGATTATGTGCACACATTACCATATCATAGTTTTCACTGTATGCTTTGTCCATAAGGATTTCAACGATATCTTCATGAACGATATCATCACAGTCTATGAACATCAGATACTTGCCATCGGCAACATTTACGCCGGTATTTCTTGCCGCGCCAATTCCCGAGTTCTCCTGAAAAGCCAATTTTACCTTAGGATTATCAGAATACTTTCGAAGAATATCGGCAGCTCCATCGGTAGAACCATCGTCTATTAAAATAATTTGATAATTGTACTTTGTTTTTTGATTTAAAATTGCATTAATATTATCCTCAAGAATATCCGCATAATTATAAACAGGAATTACAACTGACAAATCGAGTTTATTATTAATGGGCGGATTCTCATATTTGGGATTGCTATTCAATCGCGGATAAGTTTTATTTATCAATTCATCCGCTTCTTTATATGTCAAAGAAAGCTTGCATTTTCTGCGCCTTATCTTCTTAATTACAAAAATGCAGCAATAAAGAAAATACGCCAAACGAGCCAATAAGCTTGCTATAAAATCATTATGAAACTTTTGATAAAACCTGAAATAAAAACTGTGTATCATATCGTTCCTTTATAAACTTAACAGCATATTCTCTACGGCTTTTACTGTATTTTTAGTACTGAAATCTTTTCCTCTGATTTCTGCTTGTTTTTTGTAATGAGCGAGCAAATCCGGATTATCTAACAAGCGTTTTATGCCTTCATATAATGCTTCTTCATTGTTGTCGGTGACTATTCCATACTCATTGTTCTCACCAAGCATTTCTTTCATACCCGATACCTCAACAGTACAAACAGGCGTTCCGACAATCAACGCCTCGGTAGCTGCTGTGGAAAAACCTTCCCGCAAGCTGGCGCATACAAATAAATCACATTTGGCAACAAACTTATATGGATTCTCGTTATATCCAAGAAAATCAACATTTTTTTCCAAATGATTTGTTGAAATATATTTCTTCAATTCATTTTCTAACTCTCCGATACCGAGAATATATAAATGAATCGAATAATTATTCTTCACTAACCTATTTACTATTCTGAGCAGTTTGTCAAAACCTTTGTTTCTGAGAAGCTTACCTACTCCGATTAGATTAATTGTTTGGGAAGAAATGTCGGTTTCAGTAACCGGCTTTTTTGAAAGAGCAAGGATTTTTTCGCTTTCATTTGTGTTATAAAGAACGACCGGCGGTTTATCAAGTGAAATGATCGACTCAAAATCCAGCTTTACAGTATCAGAAACACATACCACCTTATCGAATCGACGGTAACATTGCTCCGCTTCATCAATACTACGAAAAGAACCTGCAGCGCTTTGAGGTGTGTGTTGTTCAACGTGAATCCATGAAACCAACTTTGTGTTTGGATCAGGGCATCCGCTGATGATCCTTGCACAAGGTCCTTCCAAGTAGGCAATCTCGATATCGTATGTATCTTTAATGTATTTCTTGTGTAACTGCTCTGGAGTCAATAGCTTCATAAAATGTGAGTTTCCACGCATCATTTTTTTATACACAAACTTATAATGAACTTTATCGCTAAGGTATTGCCGATTAACTCCAACATCAAACAATGTCATTACCGTAACATCAAATTTTGAATGATCCATATTGTTCACTAAGTTAACCAGTACCTTTTCGGCACCTCCGCCTTGTAAATCATGGATTAAAAATAATATTTTTTTCATGTTTTATCCTTAAAAAACATTAAACTTTTACTGTATAGTATGAATCCTTTGACTTCTTTTTAATAAACGCAGTTAGTATTGCTCCAAATGGTATTGATAAAACCGTCAATAATTTACAAGGCGATTCCTTTATGAATTGTCTGTTTTTCGAGATAATTGAACTGGATACATAATGAATACAAGCACGAAATTTTTGCTTTAAGCTTTTACTGTATTTCATATCTTCTTTTCGAATAAAAGCAAAACCTTTTGGATTGCTGATATACTGTCTGTACATATTAGTGCTGGATCCATCTAGCTGATATTCAACAAAACAAACATTTTCATTGAGAATTTTCAACTCATACTTTTGATCAATTATTTGATATTTATACGCAAGAGAAACGTACTTTTCACCTTCAAATACCGGATACGGAGGAGTTTGATTTATAATGTCCGTACGATAAATTAATTTCTTGTCGCCGACTCCGCCTCGATTATAATACCCTGACAAAGTAATACTTTCTTTATCGCGAGGTAATTCTTTTCCAATTACTTTTTTAGTTGAATCAGCAAAATCAAGAGCTATAATACCAGCATATCCTTTATCTTTGCATTCATTCCAACAATTGACGATTAACTCAACAGCATTATCCGGCATATAATCATCAGAATCAATGCAAGTGTTTAACTCAGTGGTAATATTTTCATACGCAACATTATGAGCTGTATGCATTCCACCGTTTTCCTTATATACATAACGTATCTCAAACCCATTATCTTCTAGCTGCCATTTTTTAATTTCTTCATAAGGATTATCGGTTGAGCCGTCATCAATAATTAACCATTCAAAGTCCTTGCAGGTTTGTCTTTTGAGACTATAATAAGTTCGTTTAAGCGTTTCTATGCGATTGTACAAAGGAGTAAAAATCGTTATTGTCTTTTTCATTTTTTCGTAAGGTTAATTATCCTATATTTTATAGCTCCTGAAAAAACATTAGATAAAAAACTTTTTCTCTTCATTTTCTTAAAACTTTTATAAAAAACATTCTGTTTGCACTTATTAATAGGAGTATTAAGCATATTAATAGCATCGTTAGTATTCTGACAAACAAAAAAATCCGTTCTATACATACCAAAACATGATAAATCATCTGACAGAACATCCCAACCAATCATCTTTCTCTTTTGAAGATGAGCATACATTATTTCAACGGGTTGATTGCTATTGTTAATACGCATCAAAACTCCATTATTCCAAATAACCACTTGTTCTGTAGTAGGTGGATACGTGGAGAATTCATAGCACCAACAAGGCACATCATAAAACAACCAATCAAAGTACATATTTACTATTTTATTTTGAGCTGCATGAGCAACGGTTCCGCTTTCATCAAAATGACAACAGTAGTTTGTTGTTGACGCAGTCTTAAAATCACAAACACCATTATAACTATTTAAAAATAATTTATTCATTTTTTCATTGTTTCTAAATAGTGAAAAATGACCATGATAAAATATCTTTTCGTACTTATCTAATATATCATCTGTAATAAAATGATTCAGGTTTCCAAATATCAAATCAACATCACAAAATCCCCAATAATCGAATTCTGCGATATCATCATGAAAAATCAATCCATAAGCAGGTTTATAATCACATAGTTTATAAGGTGTCTTTAGAGCTATTTTAGATCCAAATAACATACATATTTTTTCTTTCAATTTCTTAAAAGTTATTCGCTTTACTATTACATTAGAATTCTCTGAAACAGGTAAATCTAAATCAGTATAAATAAAAAAAGAATAGTCCGGATTTGCCTCAGCAGATTTTAACCACAAATTAAAATAATCCGGTTTTTTTCCGAAGTATGGAATGATTAATACAATTTTCTTTTTATTCACTAAACCACCTATTGAACCTCAAAAATTTGAAATTTTTTCATATATCTGAGTTAACTGATTAGCATTATTTTTAATATCAAAACCTGCATTTATAATTTCCTGATAAGTATTTCTTCGTGGCTTTTGACTTTCATACAACAGAACTTCTGCCCAAGTTTCTGCAGATTCTTTCAGTGATACCACTTTTACCAAATCGGTAATTTTACACTCAATTGGTACATAATCAGAAATCAAAACAGGTAAACCTGATGCCTGTGCTTCAACACTTGCCAAAGATAAGCCTTCAAATAAAGACGGAAATAAAAACACATCCATTGCCTGTAGTAAATCAGGAATATCGCTTCTAAGTCCTAAAAATCTAACTTGTTCATTTATACCTAAAGTTTTTGCCTTGTGATGAATTTCTTTGCCCAAATCTGAATTATCATCACCGATAAGTAATAGCACAGCATCCGGTTGCTTATTTAGCAATGACAAAAATATTTCTAAAACAAAACGATGATTTTTCTGTATATTAAACCTTCCGATGTGACCGACAACTAACTGATGTTTGTCTAAACATAATTGATTACGAACAACTTCTCTTTTTTTCGAATTGAATTGAAATGATGCTGCATCGATCGCATTATTAAGCATTATAAACCCGTCTTTGTTCTTATTGCCAAACAGCCACTCGCCTGCTTCCTCACCACAGGTAAACATGTGCGTAATATGTGACATCATTCTCTTTTTATAATACCAGCGTATCGGAGATTTAATATCAATTCCGTGAGGTCTATTATGTGCATGACATATCCGTACCGGTATGCCAGCTTTTTCTGCTTCAACAAAATCATAATATCCAAGTTCTGACATATGGGAATGAATAATTCTATATTCTGAATGAGTATGATAAAACTCTCTGACAGCTTTTCTGTAAGAAGAAGAAGACCACGGTCTAATAGGCGGCATCCTAAATATTTTTCCACCTAAAGATTCTATTTCATCATCATAAGTCCCTCGTTCCGCTCTGTGAACCATAAAGTCAAACTGAACTTTTGTGCGGTCGATATTTCGATAATAATTCATTACCATCGTTTCCGCACCACCGAAGTCCATAATTGTAAATAAATTTAATATTCTAATCGGATTACCCATTATAAACCTCATATACCGAAATTCAAATTAAGTTTTTATTCTCTTTATTATATTCAATAAAACATAAAGTCCAAAAGATAACTTATGCTTAGCACAAAAATAAAACAATTTCCAATGCAATGGGAAATACTTGAATTTCAATGATTTATATGCCTTTAGATACCTTTCCTTAGTAAGTATATCTTTTATCATTCTACACTTATCTAGGAAATTAAACTTCGAATTCAATATGTTCAATCCTAACCCAAGAATACTTAATGCTATACGGTTGCTCAGTGCGTCATAATAATCATTTCCACATCTATTTCTAGCAATAAATCTCTGCATAATATTAAACAAACTATTCCATTGTGTGAATAAGTTCGGACGATATTTTGCAGTATGTGAATTGTTGTTATTCCTACGATAATGATAAAGCGGTTGATGAAGATAAACTGCTTTTTTTACAGACCAAAACACTTCAAGATTAAATAATCCATCTTCATAAGTTCCTATTTTTTTTAAATCTACAAATTCTAAATTATTTAGGAGTTTACGTCTATATATTTTCCCCCAAACCGGACACAAAGAGTCGGCTAACTCAGGATTTCTTAGTTCTTCTTCGATAATTCCTATAAAGCGTCTATGAATTTTTTGCAAAGAAAGTTCATCTTTGAAGATTTTTTTTTCATTAAACACAAATTTTAAATCACTTCGTGTTGCTCCCTCACTAACATAAGCCCACATAACCACATCATACTCATGTGATTCTATTTCTTTAACAACAAACTCACAAGTTTTTTCTTCTATCCAATCATCAGAATCTACAAACATAATATAATCCCCAGAAGCATTTTTCAATGCTTCGTTTCTCGATTGAGAGATGCCACGATTATCTTGATTGATAATTGTAATTCTTG
>OCTW011455260.1_pt1 | contig 41256 bp, 35 predicted proteins | sample 1539671 | NCBI WGS metagenome assembly OCTW01 (sample SAMN02144230, study PRJEB22623) | gut metagenome | biome: sheep rumen | host: Ovis aries | place: New Zealand
AGGGCTGGAGGCACTTGCAGACCGCAGCGTAGCGAGGACTGTGAGCGTTAGCGAATGCCGGAAGTCCGCTTGGATGTTGGGGGCTCGCAATATTTTTATTATAAGTGAAAATGATTGGATTGGGATTTTATTACGTCAGATTTTTTTTGAAAATTATGGTATATTTTTTTGTATGATATTTGACGGTATTATTTTGGATGTAGATGGGACTATCTGGGATACAACTTCTATTGTGGCTGAAGCATGGAATATTGCAATTGATAATAATTTTCCTAAGCTGGAACATGTTACTGCTCAGATTCTAAAAGGGCAGTTTGGGAAAACAATGAAAACTATTGCTGATAATCTTTTTTCGTCTTTGAGTGAGGATGAAAAATATATTTTAATGGAAAAATGCTGTCAGGAAGAACAAAAAGCCTTGCATTCCAACACCAAAAACATTACATACAAGGGTGTTGTTGAAACTATTGAAAATCTTTCAAAAAAAATACCTATATTTATCGTATCTAACTGTCAGAAAGGTTATATTGAAGTTGTGATGGAGAAAAATAAAATTACTAGCTTCATAACTGATTTTGAATGTTATGGTAATACGGGCTTAAATAAGGATCAGAATATAGCACTGGTAATAAAAAGAAATAATCTTAAGAATGCTGTCTATGTTGGTGATACGCAAGGTGATTATGATGCTTGTAAAAAGGCTTCTATTCCTTTTGTTTGGGCTTCGTATGGATTTGGTAAACCTGATGATGAAAAGTATTTAGCAAAAATTGAAAATTTTTCAGATTTATTAAAAGTTATATAAAAAAGTATATTCTTGGATCTTATTTAAATTAATTACATTAAGTAGAATGTGATTTTGGGGAGTTTATATGTTTAATAAAAAATTTATTGGTATTTTATTTATCGCGGTTTTTACATTCCTTCTACTTTCGTGTGCTACTACTGTAAATGTAAAAATGCTTCGGCCTGCTAAATTAGATTTACAGGGGGCTAAGTCGATAGCTGTTTTACCTTTTAAGCCTTCAAGTTCATATTCAACGATGGTAGATTCCGAATATGCTGTGGTTTCTGCAATTGGTACTTTTTTTCAAATATTTGACAATAAAAATCCTTATGAAGAAAACCTTTTGAATTTATTAAAAACAACGATTGAGGGAGGGCTTGCTTCATCAAAATATATTGATTTGGTTTCGTCTGAGTCTGTTCAAAATGCTTTAAAAAACAGTCGTACTCCACCTGTTGATGTTTATTTGTTGGGTAGTAGCACTGATTTTCATGTAAATGATGAACATAATGTTGAAAAGACTAAGATTTCGGATGAATATTACACAGAAGACGGTAGATTTGTTAAGGCAAAATACGACTATAAAGATGAATATAAACGAACTGTACATTTAAGTTGTAATTACCAGTTGGTTGATGCTGTTACAAATAAAGTTATTTCTTATAGAAATTTTTCCCTTGAGACAAGTTCTTCTACATGTCATTCCAAATCTGATTTACCAGATCCATATAGTATGCTCAAAAAACAAGTCTACCATAAGGGGCAGGATATTTTATGCTTGCTTCAGCCTTATGTTGTTACAAAATCAATTGAGTTGATGGAAGATAAGACGAAGAATGAAGCCTTTAAGAATGCAAACAATCTTGCCAAAAAAGGTGAAATTGAAGAAAGTTATCAGGCCTTTTACGACTTGTATTTTTCGACAGGAATGATGGAGGCTGGTTACAATGCTGCAATGCTAGATATGGCTAGAGGTAATCTTTCTATGGCTGAAAAAATGATGAAGGAACTATATAGTATTTATCAGGATGAAAGAATTCTTACCGGATTAAAAGATATTCAGAATGAAATAAAACTTGCTGAAAGATTGCGTGCTCAGACCGGTAATTAATTTATTCTGCAAATTTAATCCATTCCTTATACAAATCATCAGGGCTTTTCATCAGTTTTGTATTTATTCCAACTGATGCAGCAGCACTGCAGTTTTCTTCTTTATCATCTACAAAAAAAGAATCCTGAGCCTTATATCCTTCTGCTTCCAGAATAGTTTTGAAAAAATCTGGGTCTGGTTTTGCAAGACCTATTTTATTAGAAGCGTAGGTCTGGTCAAAAAAAGCATAGTCTCCACGCTCCAGATGGTTTTCCCAATGGCTTTGTATTGTATTTGTTCCGCAAACAACTCTATGTTTTTTTCGTAAGGCATTTATAAGTTCAACTGTTTTTGTATTCAATTGTGGGTGAAAATAAAGTCTGAATAAGTCATTTTTTACTTGAGGAATATTTGAAATATCATTTTCGTCAGATAAGGTGTCGCCTAAGGCTAGAATATTATCGTAATTTTCTCTTTGAAGAACTTCAACTCTCAAGTTAAATTCCTTCCAAAAGGCGTTAATATCAATCTGGCCGATTTCCAATTTATGCCAGATATCTTTATCATTTAATTTACAGATTTGATAAAAATCCTGACGGCTAAGATGTAATTTTTCAAAAATTGAGTCAATCTTAAAAGTGGAGGTTACGACTCCTCCCATATCAAAAATAAAAAGCATATCTAAAGTATAAATTAAAAAGTATTTTGCTTCTATACGATTTTCGTTATAATCGTGTTTTATGAGTAGCAATAATTTTCCTAGAGTTTTTTTAAAGAATAAAGAAGAAAAAGAGGTTCAGCAGGGATTTCCCTGGGTATTTGATAATGAAATTTCCCACTTAAAACATCGTAAGGATGAAAAATCTGAATGGAAAAATGAAGATTTGGCTTCTTGTACAGTAAGCGATGGTTCTGTTGTTGAAGTTTATACAAAGGCTGGTGGATTTTTAGGCACTGGTGTTATAAATCGTAAATCCAAAATTACAATCCGTTTGATTTCCTCTGAACATGCAGATCAGGTTTTGGCAGATACTTATGCCTTCTACCAGGAAAAAGTCCAGTCTGCAGTTGATTTACGTAAACTTTATTATTCCGAATTGGATTCTTATCGATTAATTTTTGGAGAAGCTGACTTTATCCCTGGTTTTATTTGTGAACGTTTTTGTGATGAAGAAAACAGAATATTCCTTGTGGTTCAATTTCTTTCTTTATCATGTGAAATATTTAGGGAAGAAATTCTTGCTGCTTTGAAAAAAGTCTGCCAGCCAGATGGAATTTATGAAAGAAGTGATACTTCTGTTCGCGATAAGGAAGGTCTTCCTCAGGTTTCTGGTTGGATTGGACAGGAATTTGACACCAATATCACCATTATTGAAAATGATATTAAACTTGGGGTTGATATTGCCAATGGTCAAAAGACGGGTTATTTCCTTGATCAGAAGTTTAATCGTGCCGCCGCTGCAAAATTCTGCCAGAATAAGAAAGTTCTTGATACCTTTACTCATACAGGTGCTTTTGGCTTAAATGCATTTAAATCTGGTGCTAAAGAAGTTATTTCTGTTGATATTTCTCCAGAAGCAGTTGAAATGGTAAATAAAAATATTAAGCTTAATCATGCAGAAAAGAAGATGAAGGGAGTTTGTGCCGATGTATTTGATCTTCTTAAAAAATATGAAGCTGATGGCGAAAAATTTGATGTTATCATTCTGGATCCTCCTGCGTTTACAAAATCTGCAAAAATGATAGAGAAGGCTTACGGCGGATATAAAGAAATCAACCTTAGAGCTATGAGACTTTTAAATAAAGGCGGTATCTTAATCACTTGTTCATGTTCATACTTTATGGAAGTTCATATGTTCTGTGATATGCTTATGCATGCCGCTATGGATAGTCATAAACGAGTTCAGATTTTAGAAAAGAGGGGAGCTGGTCCTGATCATCCTGTTTTGGTCGGCTATCCTAAATCTGAATATTTAAAATGTATTATTTGTAAGATTGATTAGTATGGAAAAATATAACTGTGTAATTCTTTTAGGGCCAACTGCTGTTGGTAAAACTGCTATTGGAGTGGCTCTGGCTCATCATTTTAAAGGGGAAATTATTTCTGCAGATTCTCGTCAGACATACCGATATTTGGACATTGGTTCTGGAAAAGATTTGGACGAGTATATTGTTGATGGAGAGTGTGTCCCTTATCATCTTATTGATATTATTGAATTGCCTGCAGAATACACAGTTTACGACTACCAGAAGGATTTTTATAAGGCTTTTAGAGAAATTGAAGATAGGGGAAAAATTCCTTTTGTGGTTGGTGGAACCGGCATGTATCTTGATGCAATTGTGCGTGACTATCAGCTTGTAAATCTTCCTGAAAATAAAAAACTTAGGGAAGAACTGGAAGCAACTCCTCTTGAAATTCTTGCAGAAAGACTTTTGAAAGAACAGCCTGATTTACATGTAAAAGCTGATTTGCAGGAAAAAGACAGAGTGATAAAGGCCCTGGAAATTATTGAAGCAAAAAAAATGGGATATGATACTACATCTGATCATAGGCCTTATATTAATCCTTTGATTCTAGGAACAACTTTACCTCGTCCTAAAATGTGGGAAAATATTTCTATTCGTTTGAAGGAAAGACTTGATGGTGGAATGCTTGATGAAGTTCAAGGTATTCATGATTCTGGAATTGAATGGGAAAGACTTGAAAAATTAGGTTTGGAATATAGATTCTGTTCTTTGTATTTGCAAGGAAAAATATCTTCAAAAGAAGAATTATTTGAAAAACTTTTTATTGCAATCCGTCAGTTTGCAAAAAGGCAGGAAACCTGGTTTAGAATGATGGAAAAAAAAGGTGTTTCGATTAATTGGCTTGATGCTGGTTCTAAAGAAGAAAGAATTACTCAGGCTATTAAATTTGTTGAAGAAAGATTTTAGGAGATTGCTTAATTACCTTGTCAATGCAGGAAAAAAGCAATCTCCAATATCTTATGCATTTGCAGCCATTTTTACAGTTTCTGTTATTTCTGTAAGGTATCCTGTGCGAATACAGCTGTCGAAAAGCTCTTTTGAAATATAGTCAGTCTTTACGTCTTCGTAACCGTCCATATCACGAACAATTTTTACAACAAAGCCATCTTCCATTTCGCGAAGAATTGTCATGTAATCTGTGTTTTTTCCAATACTTTTAAGTGTGTATGTTTTCATTTTTGTTTACTCCCATAATAAAAAATGATTTTTTTGTGTTACTTAAAACTGCCACATTAATCTTATAATCGGTTATAATTAAAAAAATGTTAGAAAAAATTGAAAAAAATATGATTTTTGATGCACATTTTCACTATTTTCACTGTAAAAAGCTTGGAATTTTCGATTTTCCTACTGGTTGGAGAGGAATTTCTTGTGCACATTCAAGGGAAGAGTGGGAGGTGCAAAAAGCAGCTCCATCATCAGTCTTACAGGCTTATGGAATGCACCCACAAAATGCCGGTTATGAAAATATAAATGAATCTGCTGATTTTTTAGAAGATTTAGCAAAAAATAAAGAAATTATTGCTATTGGCGAGGCAGGTTTTGACTATTTTTCAGAGGAGTTTAGGACTTATAAAAAGGAACAGGAAGAAATTTGGAATATTCAATTAGATTTGGCTTTAAAATATGAATTGCCGCTTGTAGTTCATTGTCGTAAAGCTAACGAAAAACTTTTTGAATATTCTAAAAAGCTTTCAAAAATAAGAGAAGTGCTTTTTCACTCTTTTATGGGAACTCCAATTGAAGGAAAAAGCCTTTTGAACAAAGGAATAAATGCATATTTCAGCTTTGGAAAACAAGTTTTTAATAATAATAAAAAGGTTATAAGTTGTATAAAGGAATTGCCACATGAAAGAATTCTTGCCGAAACCGATGCCCCTTATCAATTTTTAAAAGGAGAAAAGTTTACCAGGCCAGATGAAATTTTAAAAGTGGTGGAAGAAATTAGAAAATTGCAGTGTAAATAGCAGAAGGAAGCAGAAGGAAGTTTTTTACTGTTTAGAATAATTGTCTTTTCCTTGCAATCTTTTTTCGTTATATTTAAGTTATGACAACAAATAAACATTTTAGAAATTACAAAATAAAAGCATTTATTAATCTAGGAGCCGCCGCTCTTTTTACAGTTCTATCTTTAAGTTTTCACGCTGATATTTCTTTACTGGCTTTTCCATTAGCCCTTATATATACGGGAGTAACAACTTATTTTACTCTTAATATGATTTTTAAGACAGACGGTACTCATTACTACAAGGTAATTAAGTTTACCGAATATTTGCCTTATTATATGTTTATTACTTTTATAATTAGACGTGCCGGAAAAACTGGAACAAGTTTTGTTTGTGATACAATTACAGTAATTCTTTGGTTTATAATGTTTGTACTTTCATATTTAACTTCCGCATGTTTATATGAAAAGAAAAACGAAAAAATTACTCAGGGGTGGAAAATTCTTCCTAAAAAGATGCATTTCAAAGGCTGGGGAAAAGTTATTTTCGAAACTGTAGATTGGATCGATTCTTTTGTTTGGTCCATTTTTACCGTTTTAATTTTCCAGATTTTTGTTATACAGCTTTATCAGATTCCTTCTGAATCTATGGTTCCAACTTTCTTAATTAAAGATAGAGTTTTTGTTTCTAAAATTGATTGTGGTCCAAAATTTCCTTTAACTGATGTAGGCCTTCCAAATTTTAGGAAATATAAACGAGGAGATACTATCGTTCTTCGTAATCCTCATTATAGTTTAGACCGTAAGTCTGAAGTTAAGTCTGTAACAGCTCAATTAATTCATATGCTTACTTTTCTTACTGTAGATATTAATAAGGATGAAAATGGAGAGCAAAAGGCTGATCCTCTTGTAAAAAGAATTACCGGACTTCCAGGGGAACAGCTTGTAATGCAGGACGGTGTTCTTTATGTTCGTACAAAAGATTCAGATGAATTTATTGCAAGCGAAATTGATGCTAAATATGCAAACTGGAATCTTAATTCTATATCAGATAAAAACATAAAAAGTAATATTCAGCGTTTTCCTTTATCATCTGAAGAATATCAGAATATGTTGGATTTTGAAGAAGAACGCAGAAATTATGATTTAGATGTAGCTGCTTTCCAGGCTTCTGAATTAAGCCGTAAGATGAAATCTCTTTCTTATAAGGATAATTTAATCGGGCATTTCCAGGAACCAGATTTGTCTGAATATGATTTATTTAATAATGTGCAGAAAATTACAAAAAATATAATGTGTCAGGAAGGTGGAGCAGAATGGTTCGAAAGTTTTATGACTTCATGGATTCCTGCTAAAGATAATGTTCGTGACTATTATGCGGAATCAAACTTTAGACTTAATGTAATGACCAAAATTACTCTTGGTAAGATTATTGTTCGTTATGCTCAACTTTTGAACGACAATGTTTCTGCAACTGCATGGACAAATGATTATGAACTTATTTCATATTTTGATAAGGCTAACACCTTAAACTGGTATATTCAGGGCCTTTTGGACGAAAGAAATATGCCTTTGTTTCCTGCAAACGATTCAAATGGAAATCCTCAGTACATTCCAAAAAACTGCTACTTTATGATGGGGGATAATCGTTTTAATTCTTTAGATTTACGCCACACAATGGATTATTTTACAAAAGAATTAACTTCTGACGATCCAATTTCTGTAAAATACGAATCTATGATGCAGCCTCAGTATATTAATAAAAAGTATATCGTAGGTAAACCAATCTTCCGTTTCTGGCCTCTTAGAAGATTAGGAAAAGTTTAATTCAGTTTTTTATTGCAGGAGAAATCCTTGCATTTAACCTTATAAAAAAAGCCGTTTGATTTAATTGTTCTAATCAAACGGCTTTTTTTAAATTTTAATCAGATTAAAAAGGATTTTAATTTTCTATTTTTTTTATTCTATTTTATCTACCACAACAATTCTTATATTTTTTACCACTTCCACAAGGACATGGATCGTTGCGGCCAACTTTTGGCATTGTGCGGCGAACTGTTATATTATCACCTTGTGAACGTTGGTTCATTGAACTGCCTGCAGCCTGTCGTCTTGCCTGGTCTCCATTAAAAGAAGACTGAGCACTTCTCTGGGCTGTGTTCTGTGCCATCTGAGCAGCTGTATTTCCTGCTTCATTATGCTGGGCATTAACTTTATCCATTTGCTGTTTTTGAGCTTCAATCTGACGACGACGAGCTTCTGCTGCCTCTGGAGTAAGCTGGATTCTTACCTTGAATACACGAGACATAACTGTATCGCGGATTGTTGAAAGCATTTCATCAAAAATATTGAAACCTTCAATTTTGTATTCTGTAAGAGGGTTTTTAGAACCATAAGCACGTAAAGAAACTGCTTCTCTTAAACCTTCAAGAGTTTCAAGCTGATCAAGCCATTTACGGTCAATAATCTGAACGTACTGATAACGAATAAACATGTTAAGGTTTTCCTTACCAGCAAGAGTTTCCTTTTCTGTAATATCATTTTGGAGAGCGGCAATCAAACCTTCGCGAGTTGTGTTTTCTGCAGGCAACTGAAGACCAAATGTATTTCTAATTCTTTCGTTTAATTCATTTAATGGAGCATTAGATTTTTTGTCATGCTTGCAAGCCTCTTCGTATTCATCAAAGAGGGCTTCAACTTCTTCTTTAGCATTGTTCATAACACGAGTAGAAAGATCATTATCTGCAAGAATTGCATCTCTTTGTTCGTAAATTACAGTACGCTGTTCGTTCAATACATCATCGTAATCAAGCAGGTGTTTACGAATTTCAAAGTTGCGGTCTTCTACCTTCTGCTGGGCCTTTTCAATACCCTTGTTCAACCATGGGTGATCAATAGGTTCACCAGGTTTCATGCCAATTCTAGTCATCATGACTTTCATTCTTTCGCCACCGAAAAGACGCATCAAATCATCATCCATAGAGATGTAGAATTTAGAACGGCCAGGGTCACCCTGACGACCAGAACGACCACGCAACTGATTATCAATACGACGGCTTTCATGACGTTCTGTACCAATTACATATAATCCGCCAAGTGCACGAACTTCTTCGTAATCTTTTTTCCACTGTTCCTTTTCAATTTCAAGAGCTGCCTTGTACTGTTCTTCTGTAGCATTTGTTCCAGCACGCTTACGGGCACGGAACTCAGGGTTTCCACCAAGTTTAATATCAGTACCACGGCCAGCCATGTTTGTTGCGATTGTAACTGCACCTTTTGCACCGGCTTCTGCAATAATCATAGCTTCACGGGCATGGTTTTTAGCATTCAAAACTTCATGGCGAATTCCCTTACGAGTAAGAAGGGCAGACAAATGTTCAGATTTTTCTACAGAAACTGTACCAACCAAAACTGGCTGTCCCTTATCATGAGCTTCTTTAATTTCATTTGCAATTGCTTCCCACTTGTCCTGTTCGTTCAGGTAAACCTCATCATTTTCATCTTTACGGGCTACAGGCAGGTTTGTAGGAATAGCTACAACGTCCAGACCATAAATCTTATTAAATTCAACTGCTTCTGTTGCGGCTGTACCAGTCATTCCGGAAAGCTTGTTATACATACGGAAGAAATTCTGGAAAGTGATTGTAGCCATTGTACGGTTACGCTGAGCAATTCTAATGTGTTCCTTTGCCTCAATAGCCTGGTGCAGACCATCAGAATAACGGCGACCTTCAAGAACACGACCAGTAAATTCATCAATAATTTCAACTTTACCGTCACGAACTAAGTAATCTACATCATTATGGAAAAGAATATGGGCTCTTAAAGCCTGAGTAAAATAGTGTGTATATTCAAAGTTTTCTTCATCTTCAAGGTTACCAGTAATAAGATTATGCTGATGAAGAATCTGGTTGATGTGGAGCATACCCTTGTCTGTAAAGGAAATTCTCTTTGACTTTTCATCAACTGTATAGTCACCTTCAATTTTTGCACGTTCCTCTGGAGTCATCATTGTTTCATCAGGATACTCTCCAGTTTTTTCGTCCTTGGCAACTTCTTTAAGTTCACCTACATATTTATCAACTTCGTGGTACTTGTAAGTATCATCTTCACCGGCACCAGAAATGATAAGTGGAGTACGGGCTTCATCAATCAAAATAGAGTCAATTTCGTCGACAATACAATAATTAAAACCGCGCTGAACTTTATCTTTAAGATCAATCTTCATGTTATCGCGAAGATAATCAAAACCAAATTCATTGTTGGTACCATAAGTAATATCACAATTGTAAGCAGCTTTACGTGCTTCGTTATCCATATTTGAAAGAATAGAACCAACTGTACAACCAAGGTATGTAAATACAGGACGCATAGTGTTTGCATCTCGTTCTGCAAGATAATCGTTTACAGTTACAACGTGAACACCTTTTCCTGTAAGAGAGTTGAGGTAAGATGGAGCAACTGCAACCAAAGTTTTACCTTCACCAGTTTTCATTTCGGTGATTCTTCCCATATGCAGGTTAATGGAACCCATTACCTGAACATCAAAAGCTCTTTCTCCACGTACACGGAATGCAGCTTCACGAACAAGTGCAAATGCTTCTGGTAAAATATCATCAAGAGTTTTACCATTTGCCAGTTCCTGCTTAAATCTTTTAGTCTGTTCTGGGAATTCTTCTGCTTTTAAGGATTTTGCCCATTCTTCTTTTTCGTTGACCTTAGCTAAAATTGGGCGAAGAGCTTTTACATCACGGTCATTCTGAGTACCGAAAATTGCGGTAAGAACTTTATCAATAAACATTATTCTATTCCTTGCAAGTATAAATATAGATAGAAAATTATAATCTATTTTTATTAAATTTACTATATAACGTGAATAAAAGACAAGAAAAAAATAGGATTAAGACAAGGCCTAAAACCCTTTAATAAAAAATCAGTAACTTATATAATATTTTTTATGAATAAAAAAATCGGCTTTGCAGCTTTTCTTGGACTTAGTATTTCAATTCTTTTTACCTCTTGTTTAGGCAACGAAACCGTTCAGTCTATAAGTGAAACAGAACTGTTTAAAATTCCTTATGGAAAGTTTGAAGAACAGCTTAGTGTTTCAGATTTAAATAATGTAGGAAATGTTCGTTATGGAATAAACATGAGGGATGGCTTTTTCTATATCATTAATGGTGAAGCAAAAAAGATAATGGAACTGAATTCCTATGGAGATTTGCTTACACTTTTTTATAACGAAGATTCCGAAATTGCCAGTCTTTTGAAAAAATCAAACAGAGCCGACGAAAGTATTCACCACGAAGTTTCTTACCCCTTTGATTACCCAGGAATGCTTGCTGTAGATTCAAATAAAAATATTTACACAGTTTGTTCAATTCCCCGTGACCGCCAGGAATTAAGTGATGATGGAAAGACTCTTTACAGTCAGACAGTCCTCCGCTTTGCCCGAGACGGTTCCTCTGTAGAATACATAGGCCAGCAGGGGCCAGGAGGAACTCCATTTCCTTTTATCAAAAACATTTATACAACTTCGAGGGATGAACTTGTAGTAACTTCAGTTTCTACCGAAGGAACCATTATTTATTGGTTTGCCAGCGACGGCTTTTTAAAGTACATGGTTCCTGTTGAAACAAAAAGTGTTCCAACGCTTTCAAATGTTGATGATACTTCAAATCAATTCTGGACCATTTCAAATGTAATTCCAGATCCTGCATCATACAAACTTTATGTACAGATTGATTATTACACAACATATCTTGATGAAGATTCAAAAGTTCAGTCAGGTGTAAACTTTGTTCAGTCTCTTCTTTATCCGTTAAATGTGGAAACTGGAAATTACGAAGCACCTGTAACAATTCCCCCTTACGAAGAATCAGTTGTTTCTGACTACAGCCGTCTAACCTACCGTATTCCTTATGACTTTTTAGGTGTAACTAAAAATGGCTGGAAATTCTTTATAGTAAAAACAGAAAAAGGCTTTAATATTGAAATGATTCAGAGTGAAACCCAAAGAATTCTGCGTCGTCAATTTAATGTAGACCATAATAATATGCTTTTTGATACTATGTCACTTTCTTTAGATGGAATCATTACCGCCCTTTATTTGGAAAAGGAATCTGCCAGAATAGTCTGGTATAGAACTGATAACTTGATAGAGGCAATTATTAAAAACTAAAATATGTTTGAAGATGTTAATGAAATAGAACCTGATGATCCAAATGAAAAACCCCTTCATTTCTTCTACAATCGCGAAGAACGAATTGCAAAGGCTCCAGAAAATGTAAAGGCCTATTACCGTGGAGAAATGAAACCTGTACGGGGCTTTAAGGTTTTCTTTTTGCCACAAAATCGCTGGATCTTTTTTGCCCTCGTTTTTTTTGTTGGAGCTACATGGGTTTATACAGGCTTTAATAAAACAAGAGCCTACGCAAATGTAAAAGGTATAAACTTTGAACTTTCGGCTTTTTCCTATGAAGAAGAAATATATACTTCTATTCTTGTAAAGCGAAGTAAAAAATCAAAGGATACAAATCCTGTAAATATAAGAGCAGAGTTTTTTGTAATAGACCCAAATAATAATGTTGGAGATAAGCAAACTCAATCCCTGGTTTATGCAGAAGGGGAAGATTATATTCGTGTAAAGTTTACTGATTTTGATATAATTAGAGTTGATGTAATTCTTACTGTTGATGGGGAAGAAAAAGAACTTTCTGCAGAGGTCAAGAGGTAGTTAATGAGTCGTTCAGTTGCCTGTATAGATTATAGAGATGGTAAAATCTTCATTGCCAAACGCCAAAATAAGGGTGATATGGCAAATCGCTGGGAATTTCCTGGTGGAAAGATTGAAGAAGGAGAAGATTTTGAAACTGCCATAAAAAGGGAGATGCAGGAAGAATTTGGAGTTCAGGTTCAGGTTGCTTCCCACATTACACAAACTTCTTTTATGCATAAAAATAAAGAATGCTTTGTAGATGCCTTTGAAGTTCATTTTTTGGAAGACGGACTTTCAAGACCTTTTAAACTTACAGAACATACAGATTATCGCTGGGCTAATATAGACGAAATTCCTTCCCTGGATTTTGTTGATTCCGATTTACAGCTTTATCCCGATATAAAAAAATGGAGTGAAACATTAAAAAAATAATGAAAAAAATCATAGTATTCTTGCTTTGTCTTTTACCCATCTTTCTTCTTTCCTGCCATAAAAAGGATGAAGAAACAATTATTTTTGATAATTCACAGCCTCTTGCCCTTGCACCAGATGTTTCCTGGGCTGTTGTTACAGACCCTTACGCTGCCTACAAAGAAAACTGTGGCTGGCAATCTACAGTAAAAGGGCATTGCCGAAAGGGTGATATTTTACAGGTCATTGGAAAATCTGTAGATTCAAATAATGAAGTCTGGTATTTGTTTGAAAATGGCTGGCTTCCCGAAAATTGTCTGGGTGTGTACAGTAATCGTTATAAGGCTCAGTCAGTTTCCGATAAATTATTAGGAAATAATTAAAAATTTATGGTGAATATAATTGCAGAAATTGGAACCTCACACGAAGGTTCTTTAGAAAAAGCAAAACTTTTAGTAGATGCTGCCGCAGAGTCCGGGGCTAATACAATTAAGTTTCAATGGGTATATGCAGATGAAATACTCCACCCAGATACAGGCTTTGTAAAATTACCTACAGGCAATATCCCCTTGTATGAACGTTTCCGTCAGTTGGAATGTGACAAATCATTTTATATTCAGATGCAGGATTACGTGCGTTCAAAAGGTTGTAAGTTCTGTTGTTCTCCTTTTGGCTTACGTTCTATGCAGGAACTCTTGAGTATAAAACCAGATATAGTAAAAATTGCTAGTCCTGAACTTAATCACTATAAAATGCTGCACCTGCTTGCAGATTACAGAGCTAAGCAGGCTGATGGAGAAAAAGTTCCCGTAGTAATTTCAAGTGGAGTTTCAAAACTTGCTGATATAGAAAAAGCTATAGAAATTCTTGGTAGAGAAGGGGTAAGTCTATTACATTGTATTACGTCTTATCCAGCCCCCGAAGAAGAATATAATTTGAAAGTAATTACAAATCTTATGGCAATTTTTGGAGTACACTCTGGAGTAAGCGATCATAGTTTGGATCCAATTCTTGTTCCTTGTCTTTCGGTTTTGTGTGGTGGAACAATAATAGAAAAACATATAACTTTAAGCCGTCAGACAGATGGATTAGATGATCCTGTTGCCCTGGAACCAGAACAGTTTGCTCTTATGTGTCATACAGTTGGACAAACCGAGGCCAGCCTAAGGCATTATGGTAGTCAGCTTGCATTTGAACGAGCAATTGACCAGTTAAGTCAGCAGTTTGGAAAAGAAAAAGTTCTTGCCTGCCTTGGAAATGGAGTAAAAGAGCTTGCTCCTGCTGAACTTGCAAATTATGAAAGAACAAATCGTAGTCTGCATTATATGAAAGCATTAAAAGCAGGTCAAAAAATTACAGAAGATGATGTTGGAATCTTAAGAACTGAAAAGGTTTTAACACCAGGGTGTGGTCCAGAGTTTTACGATTTATTACTGGGAAAAAGACTTACAAGAGATGTAGAAAATGGTTCTGGAGTAAATCTTGCCGATTTTATGGAACAGTAGTTTTCCAAAAGCTTAAAGAAATACTTTATTGTAAATAAATATAAATTTTACTATTATCAACTATCAATTTATAAGAGGATTCTAAAATGAAGACAAATGCTTTAAAAGGAATGAAAGATATTTTACCCGCAGAACAGAGAATGCGTGATTATGTACAGGGAAAGATTCTTGAAACCTACCGTGCCGCTGGTTTTGAACGTATTTCAACTCCAATTCTCGAAGATTCTGAAAATCTTGATAAGTCAGATGGCGGAGACAACTTAAACTTAATTTTCAAGGTATTAAAACGTGGCGACAAACTTGAATCAGCATTGTCTGCAGAACATCCTACAGAAAAAGAACTTTCAGACATGGGTTTACGTTATGATTTGACCCTGCCTTTGACCAGATTTTTTGCTGCCAATCGTAATGAACTTCAGTTTCCTTTTAAGGTAATTCAGACAGACCGTGTTTATCGTGCAGAAAGACCTCAGAAAGGCCGTATGCGTGAATTTGTACAGTGTGATATTGATGTTTTGGGAGATGCTTCACCAAACGCAGAAGTAGAACTTATTGATATTACAGCCAGAGCCATGCTTTCAATCGGTTTTAAGGATTTTTATATAAATGTAAATGACCGTCGTATTTTGCGAAATATGCTGGAGAATATGGGCTTTGCTACTGAAACTTTGGATTCTGTTTGTATCACTTTTGATAAGCTTGATAAAATTGGGGCAGAGGGAATTGAGGCTGAATTAAAGGAAAAAGCTTTGCCTGAAAATGCAATAAAGGCTCTTGTAGAATTTATTTCTGCCGGACAGATTAGCCTTGATGATGTTGCCTCAAAATGTGCAGATCCTTCAATTGCTGATGACCTTAAATACATCATTAAAACTTCTAAACTGGTTGCAGATGGAAAATATGATGTAAAATACTGTCCTAATTTAGTGCGGGGCCAGGGATATTACACAGGTGCAGTTTTTGAAATTGCAAGTCCTTTATTTTCTGGAGCAATTGGCGGTGGTGGACGTTACGATAATCTGATTGGTAAGTTTATTGGCCAGCAGGTTCCTGCCGTAGGTTTTTCAATTGGTTTTGAAAGAATTTGCAGTATTCTTCTTGATCAGAAATATCAGATTCCTGGTGCAAAAGAAAAATGTGCCTTCTTGTATGATGATGCAATGCCATTTGAAAATGTTATGAAGGAAGCCCAAAAACTTCGCGAAACCTACAATGTATCGGTTTTGAAAAAAGCAAAAAAAATGGGACCACAATTTGATATGCTTGAAAAACAGGGGTATACAAAGTTTGCTCAGATAAAAGACGGACAGTTACTTGTAAAATAAACAATTCATCATCTTACTGGCTATTGACTAATTTGATACTTTTTTCTATATTATCAATGTCAGTTTAATATTTATGTTAAAAAGACTCGAGCAAAAACTCGGGTCTTTTTTGTTATCTGACATGAAATAGGCATGGAATATACATCATATAAAGACATTAAGTATTACAAAGAGTGTGCAACTCTTGTAGAAGGAATGGGCTTCAAATTAGTAGAGCTCAAAATCGTTCCTTCTAAAACTACCACTAAAATTTCAGCTATGATTGCATCTGCTGATCCATCAGTAAATATTGGCGTAAATGATTGTGCAAAAGTACATCGTGTATTGCTTACAAGACTTGAAGCCCTGCTTGGAACAGAAGATACAACAATGGAACTTACATCTCCAGGTATTGAACACAACATTAAAAATGCAGCTGAATTTGAAGTATTCACAGGTAGAGATGTTAGGGTTTGGGATAAAATCTCAACAGATTGGATTGGCGGAAAAATTAAATCTGCTGATGATAAACAAGTTACATTTGAAAAAGAAGACGGTGAAGTATTCACAGTTCTTTATGAAAATATAGCTAAAGCAAAATTTATTTATAAGGCATAGGAGGCTCATATGTCAGAAATGGCAGAAGCTATCCGTCAACTGATTCAGGAAAAAGGTTATTCTGAAGATTCAGTTAGACAGACAATTGAAAAAGCACTTAAGGCTGCTTACAAAAGAACATACGGAACAGATGAGAATGCAATTGTAAAATTCAACGAAGATATGTCAGATGTTGCAATTTATTCTCGTAAGGTTGTTCTTGATGGAGTTTGGGATCCAGTAAAAGAAATTGAACTTGAAGATGCAAAAAAGCTTGCTGGTGATGATGTAGAAGAAGGTGATGAAATTGATATTCTTGAAGATCCAAAATCATTCAATCGCTCTGCAGTTTCTACAGGTAAACAGACTGCACACCAGGGCTTAAACGAAACATATAAAAATTCTTTAATGAATGAATATAAAGACAAGGTTGGCGAAATTATTATTGGTTATCACCAGCGCGAAAGAAATGGAAACATTTACCTTGATCTTGGAAATGCAGGCCGCCTTGAAGGTGTTCTTCCTGTAAAATATCAGTCAAAACTTGAAGTATACGAAAAGGGTGATCGTATTAAGGCTCTTATCGTAGAAGTTAAACCAACAAATTCTGGTGTTCAGTTAGTACTTTCTAGAAGTGATCCAAAATTGGTAAGCTCTATTCTTGAAAAAGAAGTTCCAGAAATTGCTGACGGAACAGTTGAAATTGAAAAAATCGTTCGTGATGCAGGTTATCGTACAAAGATTGCAGTTTCTTCAAAACGCGAAGAAGTTGATCCAGTTGGTGCTTGTGTTGGTCTTAAGGGTGTTCGTATTCAGAACGTAATCCGCGAACTCTTGAACGAAAAAATCGATGTACTTAAGTACGATCCAGATCCAGTTGTATTTATCAAAAATGCACTTTCACCAGCTCAGGTTGAACGTGTAATTATCATGGATAATGACAAACGACAGGCACTCGCAATTGTAGAAGACAGTCAGTTCTCATTGGCAATTGGACGCCAGGGCCAGAACGTAAGACTTGCAAATAGACTTTGTGACTGGAATATTGATGTAAAAACTATCGAACAGGCTGAAGAAATGGATCTTTCTGCTGTATCAACAGTTCAGAATGCTAGAAATCTCTTTAGCGATAATGAAGAATCTTACGATGAAATTACAACAGTTGCAGAACTCCCTGGAGTTGATGCAGAAGTTGCAAAACTTCTTAAAAATAATGGAATTGAAGAGATTCAGGACTTCGTTGAAGCTTACGATAACAAATCAATTAATATTGAAGGCGTATCGCAGGAAGCTCTTGATAAGGTTAATGCCCTTATCACAGAAAATGTTGAGTTTGTAGAAGAAGATGAAGAAGAAAAAGCTGAAGAAACTTCAGAAACTCCTGCTACAAACGCTCAACCAGCAAAAGAAGAAAATGACGAAGCTGGAAATGAAGAGGAATATTTCTGTCCTGAATGTGGCGCTAAAATCACTCTTGATATGACTCATTGTCCTAATTGTGGAGTTGAGTTTGAATTTACAGATGGTGAAGAGTAAGGAAGGTATAGGATAATTTATGGCTGATGAAATAGAAAAAAAGCCCGGATTTGTAGTTCACAAAAGACAGCAGGATAATAATTCGACATCATCAACACCTGAAAAAAAACGTGTTGTTGTAGTAAAAAAGAAGAATAATCCTAGCCAACCACAGCCACAGGCACAAACTTCAAATTCTGCAAATACACAGAAACATGTTGTTGTTAAAAAGGCTGAAAATCCAGCTCCTGTAGCTAGTACAGAAAATGTACAGAAAAAAGATAAACCTGCTCAGAATCATTCTGATTCAAATAATTCTAATGGTTATAACAATAACCGTCAGGGTAATAGAACTTTTGAAATTAATTCTGCAAGACCAAATGTAAAAGCAGGAAACCTTTCCGATAAACCACGTAATGGCGGCTTTAATCGTAATGGTCAGGGCGGTGGATATAACCGTAACAATGGCCAGGGTGGTCGTTCATTCAATCGTGAAGGTGGCGGATTTAATGGAGCTCAGGCTCGTCAGAGTTACCAGAACCGCGAAAATAATCAGGGTGGAGCAAATCGTAATGGCCAGGGCGGTGGATTCAATCGCAATAATGGTCAGGGCGGCTTTAATCGTAATGGACAGGGTGGTCTTAATCGCAATGGTCAGGGCGGTGGCTTTAATCGTAATGGCCAGGGCGGAGGCTTTAACCGTGGTCCAAGACCTGGTATGGTTTCTGGACAGACTGCAATGCCTCTTGACCAGTCAAGACAGCAATCTTCTAAAAAGGCTGCCTTCAAAGGTAAAAAGCAGATTTACAATCGTAAAGATGCAGAACAATACGATGATAATCTTTTTGAAACCAAGAAAAAGGTTGAAACTCCAGCTTCTGTAGTACCAAAGTCAATCGATATTATGGAATCAATTTCTGTATCAGATTTGGCTCGTAAAATGAACCTCAAGGCAAACGAAGTAATTGCTAAGCTTATGGGTATGGGTATGATGGTTAGAATTACAGAATCCATCGACTCAGATACCGCTACATTACTTGCTGCAGAATATGGTTGTGAAGTACATCTTGTTTCTCTTTATGATGAAACTGTAATTGAAAGCGAAAATGATGATGGAGTTGAACTTAAACCTCGTCCTCCTATCGTAACTGTAATGGGACACGTTGACCATGGTAAGACTAAAACTCTTGATGCCATTCGTAATGCTCATGTTGCAGAAGGCGAAGCTGGTGGTATTACTCAGTCAATTGGTGCTTATTCTGTAACAACTCCTAAAGGAAAAATTACTTTCCTTGATACTCCAGGACATGAAGCATTTACAATGATGCGTGCCCGTGGTGCTCAGGTAACAGATATTGTAGTTCTTGTCGTAGCTGCAGATGATGGTGTAATGCCTCAAACTTTGGAAGCTATTGCTCATGCAAAAGACGCAAAGGTTCCAATTATTGTTGCAGTAAACAAAATTGATAAACCAGAAGCAAATCCAGACCGTGTAAAGACACAGTTGTCTGAACAAGGCCTTACTCCAGAAGAATGGGGTGGAGACACTCAGTATGTACATATTTCTGCTAAACAAAAACAGGGTATTGATGATCTTTTGGATGCTATATTGCTTCAGGCAGAAATGCTTGAACTCAAGGCAAATGATGAATGCCGTGCCGAAGGTAAGATTCTTGAATCTCGTGTAGATCAGGGACGTGGTGTTGTATCTTCTGTTGTTATTCAGAGAGGTACTTTACATCAGGGAGATCCTTTTGTTGCAGGTATTTATTCTGGTCGTGTTCGTGCTATGTTTGATGATCGTGGTAAACGTATCCAGGAAGCAGGTCCTTCTACACCAGTTGAAGTTCTTGGTATGGAAGAAATGCCAAATGCAGGTGATCCATTCCAGGTAACTGAAAGCGAAAAAGATGCAAGAGCAATTTCTGCTAAACGTCAGGAACTCAAGCGCTTTGAAGCTGCAAAGGCTGTTAAGAAAACAACTCTCGAATCACTCTATAGCGATATTGCTGATAGCGAAGTTAAAGAACTTAAGGTTATTATTAAGGCTGACTTGCAGGGTTCTGCAGAAGCTCTTAAATCTTCTTTGGAAAAACTTTCAACACGCGAAATCAGACTTTCTGTTATTCATTCAAGTGCTGGTGCAATCAACGAATCGGATGTTACACTTGCTGCTGCAGACTCAAATGCAATCATCATTGGTTTCAATGTTCGTCCAACTCCAAAGGCAAAAGCCCTTGCAGAACAGGAACAGGTTGAAATCAGAAAATACAACATTATCTACAAGTGTGTTGAAGAAATTCAGCAGGCTATGGAAGGTATGTTGCAGCCAGATACAAAAGAAGAAGTTGTTGGACAGGTCGAAGTTCGCAATACATTCAAAGTACCAAAAGTTGGTCTTATTGCCGGATGTATGGTTAGCGAAGGTATCGTAAGACGTACTTCTAGCGTAAACCTTATTCGCGATGGAATTGTAAAATTCACAGGAAAGATTTCTTCCCTCAAGCGCTTTAAGGATGATGCCCGTGAAGTTAGCGTAGGTTACGAATGTGGTATTGGACTTGAAAACTGGCAGGATATCCAGGTTGGCGATAAACTCGAAGTATTCGAAGTTGTTGAAGTTGCTAAGAAACTTGGAAAAACAATTGCTGAAGAAGAAGCCGAAGCTGCAAAACGTAATGTTACTGCTGCAGGTTCAGAAGGAGCTGAGTAATGGGCCAGTATCGTATTCAAAGATTGAACGATCAGCTCAGAGATGAAATATCAAATTTGATATTGAAAGGGGAAGTTAAAGACCCTCGTGTATCAAATTTCCTGAGCATTAACCGTGTTGAAGTAACAACTGATCTTGGTTATGCAAAGGTTTATGTTTCATCTTTCTTACCTGACAATCAGGTGGAAAAGGGTGTAAATGGTTTAAATGCGGCTGCAGGTTTTATTCAGCGTGAAATTGCAAAAAAACTTAGAATACGCCAGTTTCCAAAATTACAATTCCTGGTAGATAGCGGTATGAAGGAAGGCTTTACAATGGTTCAGAAATTGAATCAGTTGGAGAAGGAATCCAAAGAAAATGCTGCAAAACAGGCTTCTGAAGACACTGAAGATAAAGAATAAAATCTATTCATATAAAATAGATTAAAATGAAAAAGACCAGAACTGATTAAATCTAAAAAGTTCTGGTCTTTTTTTGTGTTGTGGAATTGGGCTTAATCCTTTTTTACAAATCTGTAATGCACCCGACCGTTTTCATCCTTATCGATTAAGCCTGCAAAATCATCATCTTTAGTAAATACTGCTGTAATAGAATTATTTGGAAGAGTATGCAAATCTTTATCAAAAAGTTTTGACTTCAAAGGTCGTCCGTTTTCAAAATCAGATTTTCCCACATTAGATATAAGATTGATAATTTCAAAACCGCACAAGCTGGCTGTGTCTTTATCAACTTGACAAATCTTCTGGCGAATTTCTTCCTGCAAATCTAGTTCGGCCTGGTCTGGAACGTATTTTTGCTTTTCTTTTTTAAGCACTCTTTGTTCATTAGCTTTTTTAATAAGGATTTTTTGCTCTTCCATTTCTTTTAGAGCCCAGTCAATTGTAAACTCAGGAAGCCTATTAAATCCTGCTGCATCTTCAATCTTAAAATGTCCAACTCTTGTACGATAAAGTCCTATAAGGTATGCAGAACTTCCACAAGCCTGACCAATATCTCTGGCTAGACTTCGAATATAGGTTCCTTTTGAAACTGAAAAATTTATAAGAACATGGGTGATTTTGTTTTCATCATTTTTCCTGAGCTCTTTGATTTCTGCTTTATAAACACAAACAGGTCTTGCAGGAATTTCCGCGTCAAGTCCACTTCTTGCAATATTACTTGCTCTCTGTCCATCAATATGAATTGAAGAAAAGAGGGGAGGCTTTTGCATAAAGTTTCCAGTATATTTTTTTATAGCTGCTATAAGACTTTCTTCATAGGGTAGAGGTGCTTCTTTTATAATCTGGCCTGTATATTCCAGTGTGTCAGTTTCTTTTCCAAACTCAAAAACAGCCTGATATTCTTTATCAAACTCAATAATGTTTCCGGCAAGGCGTGTTAAAGAGCCTGTACATACAACAAGAAGGCCCTGAGCAAAAGAATCCAGGGTGCCGGTATGTCCGACTTTTGTTGTTCCCAAAGCCTTTTTAATAGAGTGTAAAGATGTAAAGGATGTAGGTCCTGGTTTTTTAGCAAAAAGTACAATACCGCTAGTGTTCATCATTTATTTCCATGTTTTATCAGACTATTGTGGTTCCAAATATGAAATATCTTCAAACTCCCTAACATCGAAGTAAAAAGTTCAAAAGAACAAAAAAAAAGCACTTCATTTTGAAGTGCTTTTTATGGGCGATGAGAGGATCGAACTCCCGACATTCTGGGTGTAAACCAGACGCTCGTACCAGCTGAGCTAACCGCCCTTACATATGATTATTTATACCATTTCTATAAATTAGTGTCAACACATATGGGGCATAAAATTCAAAAAAAATAAAAAAATCACATTCCTTCTAATGACCCAAATCTTATAATGTGTTATTATTAAAAAATAATAATAAGTTACGAAGGTATAGAGGGGGTAAGTTCATGAAAAAAGTTTTACAAAAAGTCCCAACTCTATCATCATTATTATTAATAATACTAACTTCCTTTTCATGTAAAAATTCTACAATACCTAAATTAGAATACAGTAACCAAGAAACTATAAAAGAGGAAGTAAAAGATTTAGAAACACAAACTTCCTGGACAAATGAAATTGAAAAGGAAATTCTTGAAAATCCTCTTATTACAGATCCAAAGTTTTTAATAGCAAACACAAATCCTACTCCAGATTTATTGAAATTAAACAAAAACAATAACATGCCTGTTTATCCTGAACTGGAAAATTTTGGCAGCCTGGATATTAGAAACTTAAAACAATCATTAAAAGAAACTGTCGACAACTTTTCAAAATCACTTTCTTCAAATATTTATTCTGGTCCAGAAACTTTTTTTGATACAAAATATCGATTTAATTATATTTTCTTCAAAAATGATTTTATAAGTCAATGGAAAAAATATTTTAATCAGGATTTTCCATACTCAGAAAAAAATGATAAAGAAATTGAACTTTTTACAAATTGGATTATTGGACAGCCTTTCATAGGTCCTGATGTTACAAGTCTTCCTCTGCGTTTTTATTGCCAAGAGGGAACAATTGATGTTACATTATATATAAGTAATAAAAGCAAAAATATGATTTACCAGATTACTATAGACAGGTGGGGTAAAAAAGTATGATGGCTGAAAAGTCTTTAACAGGAATTGAAAGGGAATTAGTTTTACAGTATTTAATTGATGGTAATGTTCCTGTAACACTTACACCAATTGAAGATGAAAACGAATCCAATTCAGACGAATTAATCAAATCCCTTACATCTCAAATTTTTCCTGTAGCTATTAAAGGCGAACACATGACTGTTAAAAAAAATGGTCAAATCTTACTGGAAAACGCTCCTCAATCTGTAGCTAATTTTGCGAATAAAACTGTACGTGTTGAATTCTATTTTAACAGAGTTGGACTTTATTTTACTTCCCCTGTAAAAGAAACACCACAAGGTTTATCTCTTACAATTCCAGATACAATTCAAAGAATTTTAGATGTAGAAGATGATAAAGAATACGATTTTTCTGCAAAAATGTACTTTGAATGTAAAACCCGTAAAGAGTTAAACTTAAAATGTATTCCAGATGAAAGTATCGAACTTTTTACAAGGCCTGCCTGGAAAATTATTCCACTAGAACATCAAAAAGAAGCAAAAGAGCTGCTGGAAAATTTTGTAGAACAGGCTAAAACCGAAAGAAATGCAGGAAACGGGATTCAACTTATTCCAATATGTAAATATCTTACCAGCCCTGTACAAAATCAAGTTGAAGCTTTACAGGATAGGGTAAAGCCTTTAAGTATTCTTTTTATAGATCATGAACGTTTGGTTCTTGGAATGGAATCGAAGGCTTGTACATTTTTCCCAACAGAAGAATATGGTGTAAAACTTTCCTTTTCAATAAAAGTTGGACCAATAACAACAAGAGATATTTTTGTAACTTGTATAGTAAATAAAATTTACAGAAGTAAAGACGGTCTTTTATCTTGTGTAGATTTTAGGTATACAACTATGCAGGAAGAGGATTTGCGCTTCCTCTACGAAAAAGCAACAAGTACACTCTTCAACTAAAACTTACTCTTCCGGTTTATTACCAAGAATAACAGCTATGCCTTTTAAATCATCAATATTTTCGCAAATAATTTTAATGATTACTGTCATTGGCACTGCAAGAAGCATTCCTATAAATCCCCAAATGTAACCCCACAGAGGCAAACAAACAAGAATTATAAATGGTGAAAGATTTAGATTTTTACCTTCAATCCTTGGTTCTATAATATTTCCAAGAGTAAAATTTATCAAAATCATAAAAAGCAGGATAAAGATAGGCTTTGCAATAGATTCAGGATAAAACTGAAGAATTGAAAAAAGAGTAGTAATTCCTACTGCAATTATAGAACCAAAAATTGGAATAAAGTTCATGAGGAAAGAAATGAAGGCCCATACCAGAGGAAAGTCCATACCAATTATTTTTGTAGCAAGATAACACAAAACACCAGTTGCAAGGCTTATAAAAAACTTGATAGAGATATAGTGAACTGTATCACCTGCAATTTGGTGGGTAATTTTGTTTACCTTTTCTTTATCATTCTTAAAAGCAACCTGGATTTTTACTTTTGTAACCCGCATTTCAAGAACAAGAAAAACCGAAAGTAAAACAATTGTCAAAAGATTTTTTGCAAAAGAAACCGCTCCAGAAGAAAGTGAGACTGCAGCTTTTTGAATATATTCTCTTACCTTTAAGTTTTTCCAAACGTTATCAATAAAACTTTTTGTAGAATCAATTTCAAGGTTAAAGTTTTCTGCAAGAATTGTATAAATTGACATGAACTTTTTTTCGTATTTTGGATATTGGTCAAAAATTGTAGTTAGACTGTTAATGATTAAAGAAGAAATTCCAATGAATACTACAAGAAAGAGAAAGAATACTAAAAGGGTAGATACAATCCATGGAATTTTAGTTTTATTATTAATTTTTTTGATAATAGGAAAAAGTACAAAGGCCAGCATAACTGCAAAAATTACAGGCAGTATAACCGAAGATAAAGATTTCAAAATAAAACCTGCTAAAATTATAACAAAGAACATGAGTATATAAAAAATATTCTTGCTGTTAGTTGTTTTTTCTTCCATATGAAGTCCTAAAGTATTTAAAATAATAAAACCGGCCTTAATTATATTCTAAGACCGGCAAATATTAAAATTTATTATTTATTTTTTGGAAGGATTTTGTCAAATCCACAGTATGGAACTAATACTGGTGGAATTGTTACAGATCCATCTGCATTCTGATAGTTTTCCAAAATTGCCAGCATTGCACGACCTACAGCAATTGCAGTACCGTTCAATGTGTGAACGTATTTGTTCTTTCCATCATCATCCTTATATTTGATGTTGAGGCGGCGAGCCTGATAGTCTGTACAGTTTGATGTAGAAGTTACTTCGCCATATTCACCACCATTACGTCCTGGCATCCAAGCTTCAAGGTCCCACTTACGATAAGCAGGAGCACCAAGGTCACCAGTACAAGTATCTACTACGTGGAATGGAAGTCCAAGGCCTTCAAAAATTTCCTCTTCAATCAATCGGAGCTTTTCGTGAATTTCGTCAGACTGTTCTGGAGTTGAATATGCAAACATTTCTACTTTATCAAACTGGTGAACGCGGTAAAGTCCTTTAGAGAACTGACCAGCGGCACCTGCTTCGCGGCGGAAACAGTGAGAAAGTCCACCATAGAAACGTGGTAAACTTGCCTTATCAAGAATTTCATTTTGATGGTATCCGCCAAGAGTAATTTCTGCAGTAGCTACAAGACAAGTTCCTTCATCTTCGATTGAGTAAACATTTGATTCGTTTCCACGAGGATTAAAACCAATTCCTTTAAGAACCTCTTCTTTAGCAACATCAGGTGTGATAAACATCTGGAAGTTGTGCTTACGAAGTGTGTTCAAAGCATACATAATCAAAGCCTGTTCGAGGAAAACAGCTTCATTTTTAAGATAGTAGAATTTAGGTCCAGAAACTTTTGTTCCACGGTCGAAATCGATGATATCAAGTGATTCACCAAGTTCAACATGATCTTTTGGTTCAAAGTCAAACTTACGTGGTGTTCCAACCTTTTTAACTTCAAGGTTTTCTGTATCGAGTTTTCCAACAGGTGCGTCTGGATGAACCATGTTTGGAATCTGGCGTGCAGCTTCTTCAAGTTTATTAGCAGTGTCTTTTTCTTCTGCTTCAACTTTAGAAATTTCGTCTTTAATCTGTTTACCAGCAGCAATTAATTCCTGACGCTGTGCATCGTCAAGCTTCTGCTTCATAGCCTTTGCATTTTCGTTACGTTTCTGCTGAAGGTCCTGAAGTTTTGTTACAAGGGCAGTGTGCTCATCGTAAAGTTTTACAACCAAGTCAGCATCTGCAGTCATATTGCGGTTTACAATATTCTGTTTTACAGCTTCAAGATTGTCCTTAATAAATTTATAATCTAACATTTAAGTCTCCTTAGTTTTCCAAATTGTAAGTTATAGTAACTTCTGATGCAATTGATATTGTCCCTTCTTGAATCATAGTAGAATCAAAGCTGCTTGTAGCTCTAAGGGCATAAGTATCAGGTGTGTATTCAGAAATTGATTGAACTGAAGAAATTTTACATCCGCTGGCTCCTGCTAAAAGCGAAGCTGCATCCTGTGCATCCTGAATTGCAAGGGTTCTTGCCTGACGCAGGTAAGATGCATCGTCTGAAACTGCATAGCGGAATTCTGTAATTCCATTTGCACCAACGTTTTGTTTTACAGCGGCATCAATTACAGAACCTGCTGTTTCAATATTTCTAACCACAACGGCAATTGTATTTCTAACAGTGTACTGACCAGGATAATTGTTGGAATTGTCCTGAGTAATAGAATAATCAAAAGTAGATATATCTGATGAAGCTACACCTGCTTCTTTTAATGCATTAAGAACATTGTTTGTGTTAGTAGCATTTTTTTCTACAGCCTTTGATACGTTCCAGTCAGTAGTTCTAACAAGAAACTTCAAATGAACAAGATCAGGCTTTACGGAAACAGAACCTCTACCAGAAACTGTAATAGTTCTTGGCATTTCTGCTTTATCGCCAGGCTGTTTAATTACACAGGAAGAAAAAAGTCCCATGCCAATAGAAATAAGTAAAATAGATTTGCTAAATTTATTCATAATCTATCTAACCTCCAGATAAAATCTTTTTAAATATATCATTCTCTTATTTGCATCGTCCCAGCGTTTACTTGCAGGATAATTTTTTGTAAGAGTTGTGTACGCTTCAATTGCTGCCTTTATGTTTTGCACTTCAGATTTAGCTTCAAGAATTTGTCCCTGGAGATAAAGTCCTAAATCTCTCTTAGAAGTTGCACTTTCAAGAAAAGAATTAATCTTTTCAAGAGCCAGCTTATATTCTTTTTCATTATAAAGAACTTGAGCTTCTTGTAACAGTGTATTTGAATCTGTAAGAGAATTCTTGTCCTCAGTTTTTTCACTAGAAGATGATGATGTTCTTTCTCCACCTCTATCTTCCTCCTCCTGCTCTAAAACGTCTTCTATATTTTTAGTTTCTTTTGGAGCAGAAGTCTGTTTTTCAACTTGCGAGTCATTTTCTACTGAACTTACAGAATTTGAATCACTAACATTACTTGAGTTTGAAGTAGTTTGAACCAGACTGCTTTCAGAAGTTTCCATACTGATTTCTTCATCATTTTTAGCCTGGTTCTTGTTTATCTTTTCCTTTGCCTTCTTTGGAACTGGCTGCTTATATTCAGGTGCATCAATATGAGTTTTGTTAGATCCCTTCTGATTAAGAATTTCAACTTCAATATAATCATCAATATATTGGCCGGTTAATGCATCGTTTTTGTAGAAATGAACAATTTTTTTTCCGGCATTTCTTGCCTGCAAAGTGAATTTTGTATTTTCTGTTCCTAGTTTACGACCAAAATAAGTTAAATCCTTTGAACCATCTGTAATACCCATGTAAATCCAGCCTTGACCAGGGTAGGTAATATCCAGGTATTCCATTTTTTTCAAAGTAACTTTACGTGATGGTGTAATTTCTTCTGCATTATTTGTTTCTTCTTCTTCGCCTGTAACAGCACCTTCTTCGCCATCACCAACAGAAATTACATCATCCTCAGTATTATCAGAACTTTCTGAACTATCAGAAATATCATCAATTACTTCAATATCACTGTCTTTTTGTGTTTCTTGGTCAGCGTTTTCATTAGCAAGAGGAGAAAGAGAATCCTCTGTGTCAGCTTCAGCTACTTCAGAATCAGAGGTATTTTCAAGTTCAGGAATAAGTTCAACTTCAACTTTTTCTTCTGGTAAGGGGTCTTCTTTTTCTTCAGTTGGAGTTTCGGCCTGGCTTTCTGTTTCTACAAGATTTTCTGGAAATAGAGTGATAACGACAGGCTCTTCAAAATCCTCCGGTTCTTGAAATTCAACATTTTCTTCTATAAATAAAACTTCTTGTTCTGAATCTGTTTCTGTATTTGTATCAGAAGTTTCTGGAGAATCTTGATCTGTTTCTGTACTTATATCTGCTTGGGCTTCCGTAATTGTTTCTGGTGCCTGTAGAATATTTTCATCTTGAGCAATATTTTTTGAAGCACAGGAAACTAAGAAAAGAGAACATATACAAGAAAATACTAACAATGTCTTTTTCATGGAGCCGCTCCTATTATTTCGTTTATTAAATTATCATTAGACTTAGAAAGAGCCTCAATTTCTTTATCACCTGGAATAGTGAACCATTGTTGAGCCTCCTGGTCAGTCCATTTATCTTTTGTTTGCCGAGATGGGTTATAATCCCTTGGTAATTCAGGACCGTTTGGAACTACCAGTTTTTCGGTAAGGACTAATTCCTGCCCAGGAACTTTTTTAGGTTCTTTATCCTTTTTGCTGACTAAGGCAATTAAAAGAATTAGACATATTAAAATAACAATAATAGATGAAAGAATGATGATGGAAAGCTTTTTGTTTTCTTCATAAAATTCAAGAAGCTTGTCTTTGAGGTCAATAAAAATGTCCTTAATCTTTTCCAAAAATTCTTTCATTTATAAAAACCTAATACCTAACACCTAGAACCTAAAACCTAGAACCTAGAACCTAGAACCTAGAACCTACTGTCTCCGAGGTGGTCGTGGTGGCAGAACCACTCCTTCTTCATCTGGCACATCTTCTTCTATAAAGTCTTCTGTTTTATTTTCAACAGCTGGACCCCTTTTAATATCTTCATCAAGACGAAGGGCAATAATCTTACTTACACCCGATTCTTCCATTGTAATTCCAAGCATTGTAGAAGCACCCATTACAGTTTTCTTGTTGTGAGTAATAACAATGTACTGGCTTACGCTAGCAAAACTTTCAAGGGCAGTAACAAAGCTTGAAACGTTCTTGTCATCCAATGCGGCATCTATTTCGTCCAAAAGACAGAAAGGACTAGGTCTAACCTGATATGTAGCAAAGAGCAGGGCAACCGCAGTCATAGTCTTTTCACCACCAGAAAGCAGGGCAATGTTTTCAAGTTTTTTTCCAGGTGGCTGAGCATAAATATCAATACCTGAGGTTAAAATGTTTGTAGGATCTTCCAGTTTAAGTTCGGCACGACCACCATTAAAGAGGCGGCGGAACATATTGTGGAAATTCTTCTTAATCTGATTGTATGTTTCAAGGAACATTTCTGCAGATTTAGACTTAATTTCTTCACTAACGCGGGTAAGATTTTCCAAAGATTTTTGAGTATCTTCATAGTTAGAACGCTGACGTTCATAACGGTCCTTAACTTCGCCAAATTCCTCTGGAGCCATAAGGTTTACTGTACCCAAAGACTGGAATTCTTTTTTTGTATTTGAAAGCTGTTCTCGCAAATCTGCTGATGGAGTTGTAATCTTGTACATTCGCTCTTCAAATTCCATCAAATCGCGGGAATACTGATCCTGGAAGTTCTGCTTTATATTTCGAATATCGTTATCTGAAGAGTTCAAAGATAAAGAAAGTTTTTCGTACTGTTCCTGACAACGATTCTGTTCTTCGCGTTTTTTATCGAGTGATGAAGATTTACCTGAAACAGACTTATTGGCCTTGGCAATTTCTTCATCAAGCTTATTCATTTCATCTGCCAGCTTTTTACCACGGTACTCAATTTCGGCCAATTCGTCCTGGTAAGTATTGATCTGCTCCTGAATTTCATCTGCACGCTTCTGTTCAGTAAAAAGTTCTTCTTGAGTTTCTTGTAAAGAAGCCTTTTCGCTTGCAAGCTGACGATTGAGCATATTAATTTGATTCTGAGAAGCAGTAATTTGTTCCTGCATCTGAATTTCATTTAATTTAAGCTTATTACAAGTTTCCTTGTATTCTTCAATTTTAACAGAAAGATCTTTGTTTTGTGACTGGAGGCCTGCAATTTCATCATCAAGCTGGTCAACCTTTTTATGATTAGCACTAATTTTTTCATCAATCTCGCGCTTTTTAGTCATAATACCTTGAGGTGACAAAAACTCAGTGATAAAGGCCGGAGATGCATCCTGGTACTTAATCAAAGCATCTTCTATATCAGAAAGCTGTAAACCGGCTTCTTCAAAGGCCTGACTTGCTTCTTCAACAGTTTTTTTGCAATCATCAGCTGAATGATTCTGTTTTGCAAAGTCCGCAAATACATTTTTTCGACCTTCAAGGAAAATCTTAAGTTTTCCAAGATGAGTTTCAAGTTCTTCTTTTGCAAGACGCATTGCAGCTTCGCTAAAACCAGTCCCTTTAAGCTTTTCATCAAGGGTAGAAACAATATCTTCTGTAATAGCGGCCAGTTCCTTTTGTAAGTTGGCACGTTCGTCTTCAAGGCCTCCAATTTGAGTTCTTAAAGCTTCGGCCTTGCGGTCATTGTCTGTAATTTGAGAACTAGAAGTTTCAATGTTTTTTTCAAAAGATTGAATATTTGTTTTAATATCGTTGAGCTGTTTTGTTTTTGAATGTAAGCCTGCATTCTGCTCATCAATTTCATCCTGAAGGTTGTCAACTCTTTCCTGAATGGCATTTTTTCGGCCTTCCAAAGCGTTAAGCTTTTCCTTCATGATTAAGGCCTGCTGGTTCTGCTGTTTAATCAGTTCCAGTTTGCCGTTCTTTTCCTGGCCAATAGCAAGGAGAGTTGCCTGTTTGTTATACAAGTCTTCCTGCATAGCCTTAACTTTATCCATATTTTCAGAAATTGTATTGTTAATTTCTTCAATTTCCTTACGGATGGTGTCACGTTTTTCCAAAACCTTTTTCAGTTCTTCTTCGTGGCGGGCCTTGTCCTGAACAAAGTTTTTAAGACGTAAAAGTGCCAGGTCTCTTTCTGTTTCGTATATTTCTTCTTTTAATTTACGATATTTTATAGTTTTTTCAGATTGAGTTTTTAATGAGTCATACTGGCGTTTAATTTCGCCCATGGCAATTTCAATCTGAGTCATGTTCTGACGGGTTCTTTCAAGTTCTCGTTCAGCCTCTGCAACTTCCGCCTTTGAACGGCTAATACCTGCAGCTTCTTCAAAAAGATAACGACGGTCTTCTGGTTTGCTCGAAAGAATCTGGTCGATTTTTCCCTGTTCCATAACCGAGTAGGCTGCTTTTCCAACACCAGTATCCATAAAAAGACGGCGGATTTCGGTAGGACCTGCAGGTCTCTGGTTAATAAAATATTCAGCATCCCCAGAACGATAAAGACGACGGGTAATGGCAATTTCTTCATCATCTAAAGGGAGCAGTCCCTTGTCATTTGCAATTGTAAGAGTTACTTCGGCTGTATTTAAAGCTGGGCGACGTTCTGTACCGTTAAAAATAACGTCTTCCATTTTTTCTGCACGAAGATTTTTTGAATTTCGTTCGGCTAAAACCCACTTAATAGCATCTACAACATTAGATTTACCACAACCATTTGGGCCTAAAAGGGCAGTAATACCCTCTGAAAAATCAATGTGAGTTTTGTCAGCAAAAGATTTGAATCCGTATATGTCCAGACTTTTTAAGAACACTTTTTTCTCCTAAAGATAGTCTTTTTATTATAGTGAATTTTTGACTAAGTAGGAAGAGTTTTTTCTATATACGCTTAGTTATTTATGAGCGTTAATAATAAGATTTAGAGTCTGGCGGACTGTAGTTTCCCAGTTAAATTCGTTTGCCCAAATAACACTGTCACTGATGCAGGAATCACGCATATCTTTATCCTCTACAATTTTTTGCATACAAGAGGCAATTTGATCTGGATTGTCTGAATCAAAATAGATAGGGGCATTTCCTCCAATTTCTTTGAGGGCTCCCTTATCTGAACACAAAACTGGTATACCGCAAGCCATTGCTTCAAGAATTGGAAGGCCAACCCCTTCATTTACAGAAGGGAAGAGGCAGGCTTCTGCACCGGCGTAAAGTTTTGCAAAACTTTCGTGAGGGAAAAATCCAATTAAGAAAATATCGCTGGCATATTCTGAATTAAAGGCAACCTTGTGAATTTCTTCTGCGTAAGGACCGTCGTTTCCAGCAAGAACCAGACGATGTGGAAGACCTGTATTTTTCTTAAAACGTTCAAAGGCATGAATAAGTTCAATATGCTTTTTTTCTGGACTTGAAAGACTTGAACCATAAACAAAGTAGGGGCGTTTTATGGCAAAAGGTTTTACATCTACAATATCACTGTCTAAATCAAGTCTCTGGTAAAATAATTTATGGTCAATTCCAGAGTGAATAACCTTTATCTTCTTTTCTTCAAGACCAAGTTTAATTAGGTCGTTACGAACAAAGTTTGAAGACGCAATTATAATTTGAATATTTTTTAAGCCCTTTAAAATCTTTTTTCTAAAGCTGGAAGATTCGTTTTCCAAATCATTAGAAAGTATAGAGTTAATGATTGCAACCCCAAGATGATTTTTAAACTTTACTGGAAGAACTCTGCTGGCAGCCGGATAAATTACTACATCATAATTATTCTTTTTTATAAACTTAGTAATTTTTGTGTTGTGCCATAAACGTTCAGCTTTTAAATTTTCAATCATTGGAGTTGAAGTGTAATTTATAGCCTGACCAGAATTATAAACATAACGGTCTTCTTCAATCCCAAAAAGTTCAACTTTAATTTTTAGTTTCTTGTCTAAGGCATCTTCTACAGTAGGTTCAGTATCAGCATTAATTGTGGTTGCTTCCTTGTTAAACTGAACTAAGTCAGATGGAAGATTTGAAACAAAATAAGATATATAAGAACCCAGGCCAGATTTTCCATGGTCACAGCCAAAGGTATCAATTCCAATTTTCATAATGATAGTATTATAGTTTAAAAAATGGGCTTAGGATAGAGGGCATTTTTTCCAGCTAGTTATTCCTGCTCCATTAAAGGCTGGCACACTTTACCATCGCGAATTTCTTTTGGATAAACGGTAATGCCAAGCTTCTTTTCCAGTTGAGCATAATGTCTCATTTCCCATTCATCGCCAATTACAAGATTAATTCCTGTTTTTCCGGCACGTGCAGTACGACCGCTGCGGTGAATAAAGAAGTCATCATCGCTTGGAAGATCCATCTGAATAATGTGACTTATATCTGGAATATCAAGGCCTCGTGCACCCAGGTCACTTGTTACCAAAATAGAAACTTTTCCGCTTCTAAAACGGTCCATAGTCGATTTACGTTTCTGCTTGTCAGTTTTTGCATGAATACATTCGCATTCAATTTTTTTATAACGAAGTTTCTGATATATATTTTCAACTTGGTCAGCTCTTGAAGTAAAAATCAGGGCTTTAGAAGGCTTTTCTGCATGTAAAAACTTACGCAAAGTGTCAATTTTGTCTCGTGTTTCTGCGTAAATAGCCCAGTGGGTAATTCTCTTTTTTAGAACATCTTCTGCCGGCATTACTAAGTTTTTTGCATCGGCAAAGAAAATCTTAGTCTGCTTGTTGATTGTGGCAGTACATGCAATAATCTGACAGCCTGCAGGAAGTAATTCTCGCAATGCAGAAGTGTCTTCCAGGGCTTCTTTTTTTACAAGTCTGTCAGTTTCATCAAAAACAATGGCAAAAAGTCCGTCGGTTTTTAGTTTTTTAAGACGGATAAGTTCCACCAGACGGGCTGCTGTTCCAATTATAATTTCGGGCTTTTCTTTAAGTACTTCAATCTGACGTTTTATAGGAGCACCACCAATTAAAAGTGCCGATTTATGCTTTGTAATTGCTTTACAGGCAGAATTAATCTGAGAAGCCAGCTCAAAAGTTGGTGCTACAACAATAATTCTTACCCTCTGGTTGTCAGAAAGAGTTTCTAGCTTGTTGATTAAAGGAAGAAGATATGCAAAAGTTTTGCCAGTTCCTGTTTCCGACTGAAAAAGAAGGTTTTCGCCAGCTAAAAGTCGGGGAATAACCTGCTCCTGAACTGGAGTAGGGCTTGTAATTCCAAGCCCTGCAAGAGAATCTTGTAAATCTTTAGAAAGCTGTTCAAAAACGTTCATCTTAAAAATTAAAACTTATATTCAGTACTTGCAAAAATCTTAAGATGCTTCGCTGCTAGATTCCGATGATTGAGGAAGTTCCATCACTGTTATGTGATCCATAAGATTCTTTACCTTACCCTTTACAAGGTCTTTTGTAACTGTAAAGTGCTTTTTACCCTTAATATCAGGAATCTGGTACATAACATCCATAAGCATTTTTTCTACAATTGTACGAAGTCCTCTGGCACCAGTTTTCTGGCGGATAGCTTCATCTGCAATTTCTTCAATAGCGGCCTTTTCAAATTCAAGATCTACATCATCAATCTTAAATGAAGACTGGAACTGTTTTGTAATGGCATTTTTTGGTTCTGTCAAAACATTTACCAAGTCATCACGAGTAAGTTCCTTAAGGGCACATGTAATTGGCATACGACCAATAAGTTCTGGAATAAGACCAAATTTTACAAGGTCGTCTGGAGAAACCTGACTTAAAAGCATCTGTTTCTTCTTTTCGTCCATCTGTCCAACTTCTGAGCCAAATCCCATTGAATGTTCAGAAACACGCTGCTCAATAATTTTATCAAGCCCAACAAAAGCTCCTCCCAAAATGAAGAGGATATTTGTTGTATCAATCTGAATCATTTCCTGATTAGGATGCTTACGTCCACCCTGAGGAGGAACAGAAGCAACAGTACCTTCAATAATTTTTAAGAGGGCTTGCTGGACACCTTCGCCAGAAACATCACGTGTAATAGAAGTGTTTTCTCCCTTGCGGGCAATTTTATCAATTTCATCAATAAAAATAATACCACGTTCTGCAGCTTCAACATTTCCGTCGGCGGCATTAATCAATTTTAAAAGAACGTTTTCTACATCTTCACCAACGTAACCTGCTTCTGTCAAAGTGGTGGCATCTGCAATTGCAAATGGAACCTTAAGTCTCTGAGCCAGTGTTTTTGCAAGTAAAGTTTTTCCTGAACCTGTAGGACCAATTAAAAGTACGTTAGATTTTTCAATTGTAACAGCATTTTCATCAGCCTTCTGGGCAGCAGAAAGAGACATTCTTTTGTAGTGGTTATAAACAGCTACAGATAAAGTTTTCTTTGCATCATCTTGACCAATAACATAAGAGTCCAGATATTCCTTAAATTCACGTGGAGTAGGAACATCTTTTAATTCAATTGGTAAAATATTTGCTTCTTCCTGTTCAAGAATGCCCTGACAGATTGCAACACATTTATCACAAATAAAAGAGTTTCCGCTTGGTCCGGTAATTAGTTTTCGGTCTTTGCCGGCAGTGCTTCCACAAAAGAAGCAGTAAGGTTCATTAGTTGCGCCGAATCGTTTCATAAAAAAGTCCTTTAAGACATTAAAAAATGTCGTTTTATTTTCTGTTTGGCATTACGTGGTCTACAATTCCGTAGTCCATAGCTTCCTTTGCCGACATAAAGAAATCGCGTTCAATGTCTTCGGCAACTTTATCCTGCTTTTTGCCAGTATCATTTGCAAGATATTCAATAGAAAGCTTTTTAAGGCGAATAATTTCTTTTGCAAGAATGCTGATATCACTTTCCTGTCCTTCAACACCACCGCGTGGCTGGTGAATCATTACACGGCAAGATGGAAGGGCGTAACGTTTTCCTTTTGTTCCTGCCGCAAGAAGAATTGCAGCCATTGAAGCGGCCTGTCCCATACAGATTGTCTGAATATCGCATTTTACATATTTCATTGTATCATAAATTGCAAGTCCTGCAGTAACTGAACCACCAGGAGAGTTGATGTAGATACTAATATCCTTTTCTGGATTTTCTGACTCAAGGAACAAAATCTGGGCAACAACCAAATCTGCCATCACATCATTAATTTCGCCGTCAATAAAAACAATTCTGTCTTTCAAAAGACGAGAAAAAATATCGTAAGATCGTTCACCATTTCCAGTTTTTTCAATAACTGAAGGTACCAAAGTGTTCATCTGTTCGTTCATATAAAATCCTAAATAAAAAAATTAGTTTATCTATATTAATATAGTGAATTTTTAGTAAAGTGGGTAGTAAAATTTATATTTTTTCAATACTTGGTAGAAGTGAAAAATATTTTATCCTTTTGATAGTAAAACTCTCTTATTAGGTAAAATAACTGATGAATTTTTTAGAGAATTGTTATATTTTTTAATATATATAAATACTAAAATACGAATCGAAAAATAGAGAAATCTAAAAAGTAGAAATTGGGCGAGTTTATCTAATTAATTTATTTGGGGTTGTGAATGAGTAGCAAATCACCTTCGAAGTCTTCCATTAGAACTAGCCTTGTGCTTTCTCTTGGATTAGGAATGGTTGTCGTATCAATTATAATGACTTTTATAATTGGTCAGACAGTTCTAAAAAATAATAAATCACAAATAACAAAGAGTATTATTACTTTAACAGAAGCTAAGGGTAATTCACTTCAGTACAAGTTGTCAGAAAGTCTTTATTCAGCAGAAGCTTTGGCAGGTGCATTAGGTGGAACTTGGGCAATTCCAGAAAAACAGAGAAGTTCAGCAGCAGAACAGACCGTTCGTGCCATGGTTAAATCTTCTAAAATGGATTCTGCCTGGGCATATTGGTTGCCAAATATGTTCGACCATAAAGACCCTCTTCGTGCAGATAGTGTAGACAACCCGCTCGGTCAGATGAAAATTCACTATATCCGTGACAAAAATGGTCGTATTAAAAATGATATAGTAACAGAATTTTCTGCAGATGAAATTCAAGCAGCCGCAAATTATGCAGGAACTATTATTAGTGAACCAAGTATTACTACTCTTGATGGAGAACAGGTTCTTACAGCCCAGGTTTTCTCTCCAATAACAAACTCAATTGGCCAGCGTTCTGGTGTAGCAGGAATTGATATTGTTCTTTCTGGACTTGAAAATATGATGGATGGTTCTGCTATCTTCAAAGATACCCAGTGTCAGTTCTTTACATCATCAGGTTCAGTTCTTGCTTCAAGTAATCCTTCAGAAGTAGGAAAGACATCTGTATTCATTTCAAATACAGTATTAAAAGAATATTTTGAAACTGTAAATGTTCCAATTTTAGACCCAGAAACTGGCGAGGAAATTGGTTCTTACGTTGATTATTCAACAGTAACATTTACAGCAATGGTAAACGGCATTAAACAGTTTGTTACTGTTGTAAAAAGTCAGGTAGACCGTTCCGGAAATGCCTGGTTCTTTGTATCAATGACTCCAGAAAGCAATATCAATAAAACAACATGGACAACAATCTGGATTATCATTATTGCTTTTATTGTACAGATTATTATTGTAATTTTGATTGTATTCGGTGTTGTTACACAAATTACTAAGCCATTAAAGAATACAGTTAGTGCCCTTCAGAATATTAGTGAAGGTGATGGAGATATGACCGTTCGCCTGCACGCAAATCAGAATAACGAAATTGGCGCAATGTGCGAAAGCTTTAACAAAACAATGGATAAGCTTTCAGTTTCAATTAAGGATGTTAAGAATTCCAGCGAAGAAATGGACGCAATTGGACATGAACTTAATGATTCAATGAGTCAGACATCTTCTGCTGTAGATGATATTACAAACTCTATCCAGTCAATTCAGGAGCAGATGCAGGAACATGCCGCTGGTGTAGAAGAAGCCCTTTCTGTTGTAGAACAGATTGTAAAGAACATTCATAAACTTAATGAAAACATTGATGCACAGGCTCAGTCAGTTACAGAATCTGCTGCCTCTGTAGAACAGATGACAGTAAATATTGGTAATGTAACAAACATTCTTGAAAATAACCGTGCTGCAATGAACATGCTTGAACAGGCCTCTGAAATGGGTCAGAACTTAATCAACGATACTGCAAATCTTTCTATTAGAATTCAAGACCGTTCAAAGAACCTCCAGGAAGCCTCTGCGGTTATTAGAAACATTGCCAGCCAGACAAACCTTCTTGCAATGAACGCCGCAATCGAAGCTGCACATGCCGGAGAAAGTGGCCAGGGATTCTCTGTTGTTGCCGGAGAAATTCGTAAGCTTGCCGAAGAGTCTGCAATGCAGGGTACAAAGATTCAGAATGAACTTAAAGATGTTCAGGACCTTATCTCTACAGTTACAAATTCAACTAAGCAGGTACAGAACCAGTTCAACTCCATCTTTAATCTTACAAAAACTGTAAGTGAACAGGAACTTGTAATTGATGAACAAATGCGTCAGCAGAACCAGGGTAGCCAGCAGGTACTCGCACTGATGAAGGAAATTAACGAAATTACAGTTCAGGTTAAAAATGACTCTGATGAAATGATGGAGGGAAGTAAACAGGTTTCTCTCGAAATGGATCAGATTGCAAACATGACAACTTCTGTAAATAACAATGTTAAGAACATGACAGAAAAAACAGATTCAATTTCTAACTTCTCAAAACGAGCTTTGTCTTGTGTAGAAAAGAACGTAGACTCAATCACAAAGCTTCGTGATGCAATGAATAAGTTCAAAGTTGAATAGGAAAGAGGAGGTAATTTTATGAAAAAGATTTTAGTATTTCTTTCTGTATTTTTAATTTCATGTTCAGCAATTTTTGCTCAGGTAGATCAGGAACTTCCAAAAGGAAAAGTTGAACTTTTTGACGGTTTCGAAAATGGAAACTTCTGGATTTGGGCAGGTTTTGACTGGGACCAGTACGGTGACCATAAAATTTCTTCCGGAGCTAACATTTCTCGTGACTGGGCTTCAGAAGGTAAACATTCTCTTGAATTAACAATGGAACCATTAACTGCAGACTCTACAAAATCTGCTGTATGGTTTTATGATGGTACAAATGATCTTTCAGGTTCAAAATATCTTGTAATGGATTTTTACAATCCGGAAGACTATACCTACAGAATTCAGGCTGTTATTCAGGCTACAAGTTCCTGGAACTGGTGTGCATTAGATGCTTACGAACTTCCAAAAGGTCATCATACCTTTGTATGGGATTTATCTAAATATGATGAGAAACTTTTTGATGTAAGACGAATTTCTGTTTACAACAACAGTTGGGAAGTTCTCTTAAAAGATTCTCATATCTATGTTGATAACATCAGACTTATAAAATAAAAAAAACAGCTGACAGGCAGAATAAAATGCAGGTCAGCGTGATAACTGAAAAATTACAGGACATAAAAAAAGCCTTTCCAATTGATTTTGGAAAGGCTTTTTTTATAAGTTTAATTACTTAATTACTTATTTAGTAATCTGTGGGTTGTTGAACAAGTCTTTGAAAGAAATCTTGTCGCCCTTAGAAACCTTAACTTCTTTGTAAAGCTGGTCGTAGAGCTTGTTTTCTTTAGTATCGTCAATAAGATATTCCTTAGAACGTGGATCTTCGTAGTGCTTTTTAACTTCTTCTACAGTCATTCCACCTTCATCGGCAATTCTCTTGTACTGTTCTTCAATTTCTTCTGGAGTAACGCTAATGTTACGAGCACGAATTAAAGAATCAACGATGATGCGAGACTTAAGCATTTTTTCGCTGTCTCCAGTCCATTCGTTGAGCATAGCTTCCTTTGACTGTCCAGAAGCGGTAATCATTTTATCCAACTGTTCTGGAGTTGTCTGGAACTGCTGAGCCATCATTCTCCAGCGTCCGTCCAATTCTGCAGCGAGCATAGAAGCAGGAATATCGAACTTGTTTTTTTCTACAAGCTGTTCAAGCAAAGAGTTGTTCTTCAATTCCTTTACACGGCGGCTTACAGCCAATTCCATGTTCTTCTTAAGGTCATCTTTCATGTCCTGAAGAGTCTTATATTTGTCGTTTACGTCCTGAGCAAAGTCGTCATCCAAAGCTGGAATATCACGAATCTTTACAGCCTTAACAGTAACGTTTAATTTTACAGTTTTACCTGCCAAGTCAGAGTTTTCGAAATCTTTCTTATATTTCTTTGTGATTTCTTTAGTCTCGTCCTTCTTCATTCCTACTACTTCGTCATCAATCTTGTAGAGGTTTTCGCCAGATCCAACTGTGAATACATAGTCTTCTCGTTTTGTATCTGCAATTTCTTTACCGTCTTCGCCAACTTCCACATAGTTGATTGTTACAATGTTGTCCTTTTCAACTACTCCGTCTTTCTTGTCTGTAACCATTGCGTTACGTTCCTGAATAGTCTTAAGTTCATTGCTCAAGTCATCATCAGTGATTGTAACCTGTGGTTCTTTAACGTTTACACCAGCAAAGTCTTTTACTTCAACTTTAGGGAAAACATCATATTTTACAGTGTAAGTAAGATCTTTAGTCATATCCAATTCTGGAGCTTTTTCCATTGTTGGCTGAGCGTATGGAAGAGGGCGGTTTTCAGTTTCTTCCTTAAAGATTTCGTCAAATGACTGATCGATTAATGTTCCAAGAGTATCAGCTTTAATTGAGTCTCCGTATTTGCGTTCAAGAACGTTAGCTGGTACATGTCCCTTACGGAAACCTGGGATCTGTGCGTTTTTAACGTAGTTTTTCAAAGTGTTTTCGTATGCTTCAGCTACGTCTTTTTTAGCGATTGTTACAGTCAATTCTACTGCTGATTTTTCAAGGTTTTTGAATTCTTTGGTAAATTTCAATTGGAACTCCTGTTTAGGCTTATTTTATTAGCCTTATAAAAAAATAGAGACACAAGCATTTGCGTCTCTATTGTAAGTTTAAGCGGAAAACGGGAGTCGGACCCGCGACATCCACCTTG
>OCTW013384383.1_pt1 | contig 41254 bp, 40 predicted proteins | sample 1539671 | NCBI WGS metagenome assembly OCTW01 (sample SAMN02144230, study PRJEB22623) | gut metagenome | biome: sheep rumen | host: Ovis aries | place: New Zealand
AAAATCGAGGGGAAGAAAAAAGACCAAACAGGCTGATCAAAAGTTGAATATTTTGAGCTAGATGACGATTTTTGAGAGCACTGTTTTTTGATAAATTATTTGACAGCCCAACCATTACAAGCAGGAAAAATCAACACTTAGAGTCACATCAACATCGGACAAAATCCATATTGACCAGCCTGGCAAAGACGGAATGTCGTTTCACATACCGACAAAAGAATAATCATAATCTTAAATATCTTACTGCAAAAATAGTCGCACTATTCGACTGTTTTTGCAGTGCGAAGGTAATATGTTTTTCTGAACTGAGCAAATAAATAACTGATTTTGTGTTGTTTTTCCTATATGTACCTAATAAACTAGAATTTAGGTATAAGGAAACCTATCCTACAAAAAATGCGCACACTCAACAGGTGTGTGCATTTTTTGAAAAGAATAAATCTAAAATATGTTTAAAACCGATTTTATCTTGCGTATTAGTCCCAATTATTATGTAATTTCGTACCCGATTATGGAAAATTCGGATGCAAACTTAATGATAAAAATGCGACGAGTAGGCAAATTTGTTATTGCTTACCAATTCGTTGAGCGAGATGGTGAAAAATGGAAAGTAAAAAACATCGGCTATCCGCTACGCTATAATCGCAAGGGTGAAATCTACAATAACGATCGTCTCATCGGTCATTTCTTCGATCATAAAGTTGCTGACATGAGAGGCAACATTATCGCCTATTGGTCAGATAATGGACAGATTCGCAACGCTTCAGGTACCCTTCTTGCAGTCTACCGAGGTGGTAAAGTATATTTACCAGAAGGTGTACCTGAAGATGAGAAATAAATTCGCACCCTCACAGGAGAACCATGATGCGATTATTTTGCACGATAAATCACACTTCCACTTGCTTGATGAGTAGCCAGTACCAACACTTCAGCGATTTGAACATGCTCAGGAGCGCAAGCTGCATAATAACACACATCCGCAATATCTTCACCCGTTAAAGGCTTAATTCCATCATACACCGCATTCGCACGTTCCACATCACCATGAAATCTAACCTTAGAGAAATTTGTTTCAACCAATCCTGGTTTTATATTTGTTACACGCACTGCAGTATTAGCCAAATCGATACGAAGACCATCAGTAAGCGCTTTTACAGCAGCTTTAGTAGCGCAATAAACATTGCCCCCTGCATAAGCGGCATCACCAGCCACACTACCGATATTAATGACATGCCCATGATTACGCTCCACCATACCAGGCACAACAAGACGAGTCATAGTAAGCAAACCTTTAATATTGGTATCAATCATCTCATCCCAATCCTCAAAGGATCCTTTATATTCAGGTTCCAAACCGCGAGCCATACCTGCATTATTAATTAATACATCAATATCACGCCATTCCTGAGGAAGATAATTATACGCTTTTTTAGAGGCCTCACGATTCTGAACATCAAAAGCTAAACCTAGCACTTCTGCACCCAAATCCTCCAAATCTCGCTTCACTATTTCAAGTTTGTCAGCACTACGCGCTGTAATAATCAAGTTATAACCTCCTTCAGCAAATTTAAAAGCACAAGCACGTCCGATACCCGACGTGGCACCCGTGATAAGAGCAATCTTCTTCATGTTCCTACTATTCTCGTTATTATGTTATTATATTCCAAATCTAGTTTGTTAAGATTCTCCACAAAGGTACACCTTTTCTATGAGATGACCAAGAACAACCTTCAGAAAACCGACCAAGGGAGCTATACGTTTAAAAATGAAAAGTAGGACCTTCAAAAAAATCATCATCCAACTTGATTACCATTGCAGCAGGATTACTAAACAATATACCTGTCAAGGTAGTTGTATGACGAATCGCAATTGCAAAATCAGAACAACTGACAGTACCCATATCTGCACCAGAATTAGAATCCTTACAACTAACAGAAAGAGAACCCTCCTTATAATAGACATCAGAAGACTGTGGCAGAGTCTGAATATCTCCCGTAAACACTTCCATGTTATCTGGATCAATAAAAGTCTGAATCTTCAAATGATTTCCACCTTCGTTAAAAATCAACCCTTTTGCCTGAATAGAAGTAGGAGCCGTCTCAACCCCTTGCCCTCTGTACAAGTCAAATTTTGTACTCCGCTGACTCACATTGATGGTAATATCCACCGGCTGCTCATACACCTGCGTTTCTAAACAGATAGAAGCAACAACCGGAACTAAGGTTACCTCGTCATGAATTTCACCTTCTTTAGAAGAAGAAACACGAAAATCCTTAACGGCATAATACGTTTTCTGGCTTAACTTATCAAAAGTAATACATCCTTTATCATCTAAAATACCTGCCGTATAAGCCCCCAGCAGCGCCACCCGATGATTATGTCCCTTCGACATATACAAGGTAATCTCGTTCATATTACTTTGATTGAAAGTTGCCTCTGACTCCACGTTACCATCTTTATCAAACACCACAGCATACAAATAATTACAATTCGCCGATGCATCGACAGAAGCTCTCGTCACTTTCCAGCTACATTTGTTCTGGTCACCGACAAAAGGCGTAATTCGCAGAGCGACCATTCCTTCATGAGTCTCATGATTTTCAGTCACATCAGAATCATTATCATCAATATCATCCAACACCATCTTCTCACATGAAGATAAAATAAAGCAAAAAAATACTCCAAATAAAAACCAATATTGTTTAAACGCTTGCATGTTGTAAAAATTTAATACTACAGCATGCGAAATTATAAACAATTTTCAACACATCAAAACGAGAAAGTATAAATAAGTTAAAATCTGTATATTTTTATTTAATCCTTCTTAGTATGATAGCATAATCATGGACTATCATACAAAAAGGTTGATTGTTTTTTATTAATCGGTCGAATATAAAAAAGGGAAGCAATCTGCTTCCCTTTTCTCAATTTTATTTCAACAATGCCGCTATTACCGCAGCTAGTGAAACAACACTCATACTAATACCAAAAATCTGTGCAAATTTCCAACCCTGTCGCTCAGGTTTAGACGGCACAACAATTTCGCATCCCGGTTCAATCTTATCATTGCGTTCACCAATCTTACCATTTTGGTAAACAATAAACGACTTTTTCGCTTTCGCCAAGCTACCATATCCACCAGCCTGCTGAATATAGTAACTCATACCCTTACCTGGCATATAAGCCACAGAGTTAGGATACATCACATCGCCAGAAACACGAACAGTAGGATTATATTGAGGGATAAACAAGCGATCACCCTCACGTAAGATAATATTATCAGCACAAGTACTATCCTGCAAGGCCTTCTCTAAGTCTATACCGACATAATAGCGGTCTTCAGTCATCATCCCACTAGCTTTAATAGAATCCTTACGAGACAAATAGTTCTCTGCAACACGAGCTACTGCTCTCTCACGCATTTTCTCTTCCTCATTCATGACACGCTGAATACGAGCACCATGAACATAAGCCTCCTTAGTAACTCCACCAGCAGCCTTTACGAGCTCACTCAATTTCATCGCTTTGGTCGTCATGGTATACTGCCCCGGGAATTGAGCTTCACCATCAATCGTTACATGACGCTGGGTTTCGAAGCCCGGACTTCTCCGAACATACACCTCATCATAAGGTTCCAAGAAGAAATTCGCCTGACGATCAATAATCAAACCATTTTTGAGTGTGAAAGAATACGTCTTAGCCAACAATTTAGAAGACTGAAGAGCTGTAGGATCCAATATTCTACGACTAACATCTATCTTCACGGTAGAAGCAGCATCGGTCAAGCCACCAGCCTGAACAATGAAATCCTCAATAGTCTGATGCTCAGCATATTCGTAAGTACCTGGGAACTGTACCTCACCATGTATGGTCAAAGTACGTGCCTTGGTTTTGTCTGCTTCTGTAGGAATGAAGAGCACATCCTCATTCTTCAAAGCCATATCCGGTTCATCACCGTTCATTATAGCCTCCAAATCAAGAGCTATCACAGTCTTGGTACGATCCTCTTTCAGACGATGAATAACAGCATGCTTAGCATATGCATCCTCCGTCAATCCCTGAGCAGACTTCACCAATGAGCGAACACTGTTAATCTCATCACCCAACTGATACAAACCTGGACGGAAGACAGCACCCTTGACCTCAACCATATTTTCATAACGATCAAGAATCTGATCAACAGAAATGGCATCACCATCCATCACGCGGAAGCTATTCATGTCGAATTCATCAACATTGAAAACCTGTTTCTGTTCACCATTTGCACGAAGGATACGAACCTGCTTCTTATAAGCATCATTAGCCCAACCGCCAGCATATTTCAGAATAGTAGCAACACTCTCATTCTTACGCATCTCATAAGTCATCGGGCGCTTCACGCTACCACTAATATCTACCAAACAATCATATGGCGATACGATAATCACATCATTATCTTTCAACTGTACATTACCAGCCAGTCTACCGTTTAAAATAAACTCATAGACATCAACTATCGAAATCTGGTGCCCATTACGCATCACCTTAATATTACGCAGCGTTCCAAGGTTATTGATACCACCAGCCATATATAGGGCATGAAAGACAGTAGCATAAGCACTCAAGACATAGGTTCCCGGCACCTTTACTTCACCCATCACATTCACATGAATGCTTCGAGTCTGACTTACACTTGCCTTCACCGTACTACTTTGGAAACGGCTACCCAGCGTCTTGCTCAACTTAGCATTAGCTCCAGCTACGGTCAACCCGCTCAAAAGAATCGGACCATAGCCAGGAACCGTAACCGTACCTTCATTAGATATAGTATAAGTATTCTCACTCTGACTACCACCATAAATATCAATCACCACCTGATCACCAGGTCCCAATACATAATTAGCCGGTGTAGCGATATTCATCGTTGGTTCAAAGCTCAACAGTTTATTATTGAAGACATCCCGACCGAATACCTTCTTGCCAGTAGCGTCAGTCTCAGCCTTTTGGATAGCCGCTTCCACCTCAGCATCACGAACCATCTTTCGATAAGTAATCTGCGACTCATTCGTCAGATTAGCATTACCACTCACCTTACCAGCCGTCAAATCCTGGCCACCCGTTTTACCATTCTTTTGACTCAGTCTATCACCATACTTATCCACAGCCATATCAGCAGTACCCGACAAGCCCCTCTTCGCAATATCCGAAGAATACGTCTGTCGAAGTCGACGAATCTGGTCAATAGTAACTCCCTTCTGAATCAACTGAGCCGTAATCTGTCCTTGCGATTTACCCGAAGCAGCAGCCGACTTGATATATTCAGCCACCTTTGCATCACTCATCTGCGCCGAAGCAGAAAGAGCAAGGCAAAAAACCGTCATTAAACAGAATAAAAATTTCTTCATAAGATATCTATCTAATAGAATCAATTACCATTTCATGAACAACTCTAGTTCAATCCTAACAAAGGTTTGATTTGATCCTCTTTATACAGCGCAATACCCGTTGCCAAGAGTATGCCAACCAACAGGAAGACAGCACAAATTTTTGCTCTTGAAGGACCAGCCTTTTTCACCGGAACAGTAGCCGACTGCAACGTTGTGAAAGCCGGAGTAAACTCCTGTACTTTTGCCTGCGCAGCTTCCACAGCCTGATCAAGAGAAGTTAAACTATTATATTTCAACTGCATATCATTCTCCAGATCCTCAAGTTTAGAGCGAACACTCTCTAAAACAATATCCTGGTTAGCATCACTATACGCAATATATTTCTGTCGAACATCAATATACTTACGTTTAGCTTCCTTATAGAGTTTCGTCTGATAAGCCAAGTCACGACGAGCTTTAGCAGTACGATAATCCGTGATGAAGCGTTGCAGACGACCTCGCACACTATCCGCCATACAAGCTGCGATATAAGCATCCTGATCGGTTACCGTAATCGTAATCACACCCGTCTTGCTATCCACATCACAAACCACATTCTTATCAATAGCCTTAGCGATATTATCCTGTTTTTTGGTCAATTCAAAAGGATTAACAGGCTCCACCTTAATCGTATCCATAGGACCGCCGAACAATTCACCTATCCAACCACGCTTCTGATACTTCAATAAATAGTTGTAATAAGGCATATTATCATTTTTATCCTTATGATGCACATTAACCTCGAAGAGTTTGGTCTTAAAGTCAACAGAGTTAATCAAATCAGGATACAAGTCAGGCAAAATAGCATCCACATCCTGGGTACTAGAAGAACTTCGACCACTAACACCAAATCGCTTAGCCAAAGAAGCCAAGCCACCCATGCTAGAAGCACCACCCGTACTCGCCTCAGGCGCCAACATCACAGTACTGGTATAATAATTCACCTGATTAAGAGCATAAGCTACACCCAACACACAAAAAATAGGTACAATAATCAGATAAAGTCTTATCTGCTTTTTCAGTGCAGCGAAAATCGCACCGAAATCAATACTACTTTCTTCCTCTTCCTCGTAAGGATTTATATTTCTATTATTATCTTCGTTCATGATTTTGTTCAATTACTTGGTTAATGCTACAATAACAGTGGCGAGAGAGGCAAGACTTGTACCCATACCAACAAGGGCACTGAAATCGATGCCTTTACGATCAGGTCGACTAGGTACGATTACCTCACATCCCGGCTCTATCTTACCCTTACCTTTCACACTTACATGACCATTCTGATAAACGACGAAAGTCTTACCCTTCTTGGCACGGTTGCCATAGCCACCAGCCTGATTAATATAGTAAGCAGTCTTTTTACCTGGTACATAAGAAACCGTATTAGGGAACATCACGTCACCCGAAATATGTACTGTAGGGTTATATTCTGGGATAAACAACTTATCACCAGCACGAAGGATTAAATCCTCAGGACAACCAGGCTTAGCCAAAGCTTTTTCAAGATCAATACCTACATAATAAGTATCACCCAGCACTACATTGTCAACAATTATCGAATCGCGCTTCGTATTCTGATGAGCCATAGCCTTAAGAATAGACTTCATACGCAATTTCTCATCCTCACTCATCTTACGTTCGATACGGGCACCCTTCACATACGCATAAGAAGAGACACCACCTGAAGTTTTTACAAGATCGCTCAAACGCATATCTTTTCGAACCATCGCGTACTCACCAGGGAAAAGAGCCTCACCAGTAATCGTTACATTACGTTGCGCCTCAAATCCCGGACTTCTACGTACATACACCTGATCATAAGGCTGCAAGAAGAATCCTGGCTCTGGATTAATCAACAACCCATTCTGCAAAGTAAAAGTATATGTCTTAGCGATTTCATTACCAGCCTGAGTAGCACTAGGATTTAAGATACGACGACTCACATCTACCTTAGCCGTAGAAGCAGCATCAGTCAGGCCACCTGCCTGAACGATGAAATCCTCGATAGTCTGATTTTCAGCATATTCATAAGTACCCGGGAATTGCACCTCACCACTGATTGTCAAGGTACGCGCCTTAGTCTTATCTGCCTCTGTAGGGATAAAGATAACATCCTCATTCTTCAATTGAACATCAGGTGCACGACCATCCAAGATATCCTTGATATTTACAGCAATAACACGCTTAGTACGATCATCCTTCAAACGATGGATAACAGCATGCTCAGGATAAGCATCCTCCGTTAAGCCCTGAGCCATTTTTACCAAAGAACGGATAGAAGTAACCTCCTTACCCAACTCATAAAGACCAGGACGGAACACAGCACCTTTCACCTCTACCATATTACTATAACGATCGAGCATATCATCAACCTTCAAGGCATCACCATCCATCACCTTAAAAGACTTCAGTTCATTCTGACTAATATTAAATACCGTCTTCTCGTCACCATTAGCACGAAGCAAACGAATCTGGCCCTTATAAGCATCATTCGCAAAGCCACCAGCATAGTTCAGAATAGTAGCAACATTATCATTCTTACGCATCTCGTAAGTCATAGGACGCTTTACTGCACCAGCAATATCAACAAGACTCTCATAAGGTCCGACGATAATCACATCGTTATCATGCAGACGTACATTACCAGCCAGGCGACCATTCATGATATATTCATAAACATCGACCACGCTAACCTGACGACCATTACGGAACACCTTAATATTACGGAGAGTACCGATATTATTGATACCACCAGCCTGATATAAGGCATGGAACACAGTAGCATACGCACTCAAAGTATAAGTACCAGGCACGCTGACCTCACCCATCACATTGACGCGGATACTACGAGTACTGCTCACACTCGTACTCATATTACTGCTACGATAACGCTTACCCAGCGTCTTACGCAAACGACTATTAGCCTGAGCAACCGTTAAACCACTCAAGCGGATAGGGCCATAACCTGGAACAGTTACCGTACCTTCATTAGAAATCTGATAAGTATTTTCTTTCTGGCTACCACCATAAATATTTATAACCACTACGTCACCAGGACCAAGCACATAATTAGCAGGGGTAGCAATATTCATATTCGGTTCAAAACTCAGCAACTTACTATTAAAAATATCATGACCGAAAATTTTACGAGACTTACCTTTGTTCTGAGCAACACTCTGCTTGATGTCTTGATCAATAGCCCTTTCTTCCTGCTGAGCTTTATCTTGCAATTCTACATCTTTTCCAGCTTTACCTGTGGTAAGCTCTTGTTTCGTCATACCATTGTCCTTTTTCAGCGCAGCATTTCCTTTATCAAGTTTAGCTCCCGCTTGAACCTGGGCATAACCCCCAAGTGTCATCATGGCTAGCATGAAACCGAATAAAATTCTTTTCATTACTTAAAGTTTATATATTTTCTTATTTACAAATTTGAATGCAAAGATAATGCTTTTTCGTCATAATTCATACCTTTTTCATCAAAAAGACACTAAAAACTTGCGTTTCCAAATTTTTATAATTAATTTTGCATATGAAAAGAAAATTTGAGCCATGAATCAATTAAAAAAAGAATCCGAGGAAAACGAATATGTAAGATTTTCAGTATTATTAGGTGATTTTTTTATATTAAACGTATTACTTCTTTTTACTGTTATCTTTTGTAACTCCTGTATACCAAATTATTTTTTATTTGCTACCAAAGTAACATTTGTAGTAATGAACTTCTCGATGTTCATTGCAGAGTATTTCTATAAATCTATTATTCAGCGTCGTCTGATTAAATATTCTGAGGTTTTCCTTAATGTTTCGCGATTAGTAGGTTTACAGATGGTACTTGTCTGTTTCATCATTAAACTGTTGTCATGGGAGGTTGGCTATTTTCCTTTCTACATGTCCTTTACAGTAATACTTTTCACCCTAATTATACTTTCGCGCGTTGCAGAACATAGATTTCTATCCTATCTTCGCTCTATTGGTCGTAATACGCGCTCTGTACTCTTCGTGGGACATGATAAATCACTCATTAATCTATATAACGATTTCTCATCTACAATATCATCGGGTTACCGCATCAAAGGATACTATGCCGATAAAGAGATGGAGGGAGCACCAGACAAGCTGAAATACCTGGGCAGCATAGATGATCTCAACAAGAAACTTGATAAATGGGACAGTGATCCACTACATGAACTCAATATAGACGAACTCTATTGCAGTATATCACATGACGATTCGGAAGAAATAAACCGCATAGCACGTTCGTGTGATAAAAACGTAGTACGCTTCTTCTATGTACCCCGTGCTTTCGAAGACTATCAATTAAACCTGAAAGCCTGCATGCTAGGCGATCACTTAGTATATAGTAACCGAATAGAACCTCTGAGACGCCCAATAAACCGTATTATTAAACGTAGCTTTGATATTGCTGTATCTTTGGGTGTGTGCATCTTTTTGGTTCCCCTTACTCTTATTATCGGCCTCATCATCAAGATACAAAGTCCTGGTCCAATCTTCTTCCGTCAGGGCAGAACAGGTATAGATGGTAAAACCTTCTATTGCTATAAGTTCCGCTCTATGCACGTCAATAAAGATGCGGATAAGATACAAGCAACCAAAAACGACCCTCGTAAATTTGCTTTCGGCAACTTTATCCGCAAGACCAACTTGGATGAATTTCCACAATTCTTCAATGTTCTCAAGGGTGATATGAGTATAGTCGGCCCTCGCCCACACATGCTTACCCACACAGAGATGTATGGCAAGCTGATTGATAAGTATATGGTCCGCCATTTCTGTAAACCAGGCATTACCGGTTGGGCACAGGTTACCGGTTATCGTGGAGAGACGAAAGAACTCTGGCAGATGGAAGGCCGCATAAAACGGGACATTTGGTATATTGAGAACTGGAGTATATGGCTTGACCTAAAAATTATATGGATGACCGCCAAGAGTATTATCATTCCAGACAAACATGCCTATTAAACAGCATCAAAGGCACAACCAAAAAGACGAAATTCTTATCAAATAAAAGCCCATAGCTATTCCTAACAGAATTATAGCCATGGGCTTTTTTGCGTAATAATATTATCTACCACCTACAGATGCACTGTATATTCTCTCCAGGAATTGCAATGCCCCTCTATAGCCGATATGCGAACGGTTAATAACCAGTGTTTCAGAAGAAGGAGTGGCAACTTCAAAGAACAGAGCCCCCTTCTTATAAGCAGCATCTGCCGTTACCACAAACTCGCTCGGCATACCATACCAATACTCTGCAAATGCTCTGCATTTTTGATACCGACCCATGGAGATACAACAAGATTAAACTGTGCTTGCGGTATTCTCTTCCAAGCCTCAACACCAGGGTTCTCAGCACCAAAGAGAACATTGACTTCAAATCCTGCACCACGTAATATGCGAGCAAAAAACACTTATCAAGCCATGAGCATAAGCCGACCCCGTAAGCACCATACCATACTTACCCTTGAAATACTCACGATACGCTTCTAATTGCGGAGCGATACGCTGATGCTCACTTTCTATAAAAGCCTCAGCTTCTTTCTCCTTACCAACCACTTTGGCAATCGCTCTCAGCCAGGCATCAGTACCCTTGATACCATAAGGTTGCGGAGCATCAATCTGTGGCACACCAAACTGATCTTCAAGCGCCGCACCCATATAGCCACCAAGTGTTTCACAGAACGTCGTGGTAGCAACAGCCTCAGAAGCCTGTCGAATCTCCTCATATGAAGCACAGTCGAGCAGATAATTAACGCGAAGCCCCAAAGGTTTCAATAGATCCGTAAACCAGTCTGTACCCCATAAGGCAACAATATTAAAACACCTACCGCATCGGCACGACAGCGATTACAGTGGCGGAACACATCCATGTATTTCTCAGCTTGCTTTCTCGCCTCCTCTATCTGGAAACAGAAAGGAGCCTTCTCATCCTTGAGTTCATACGTCGGTATCAAAGGGATGATATTATAAATCGAAGCACCCAGCGAAGAAACCGTCTTAGCTATCTGTTCGATGTGATGCCCATTGATTTTAGGCACCAATACCGTGTTCACCTTCACAGTGATACCACTCTCCGCCACCTTTCGAATACCATTGAGTTGGTTTTCGATCAAGATCTTAGCCCCCTCCAGCGCATCATACTTTTTGCCATGATACACGACAAACTTATTCAGTTTGGCTTCTATCACAGGGTCTACAGCATTCACCGTAACCGTCAAAGAGTCTATCTTCGCCTCTATCACTTCGTCAGCCTTCTCAGCAAGCAATAATCCGTTAGTACTCATACATTTAAGCAAATGAGGAAACTCCTTATCAATTAAACGGAATGTCTGCAGAGCCGTATCTGTAGCCAAAGTATCACCCGGTCCAGCGATACCAGCCACCTTGATAGCAGGACATATCTTTAATGCCTTTTTAAGAATAGCGATGCTCTCCTCAGGAGTGATAACCTTAGCGGTTACACCAGGTCGCTGCTCCGTATCATTCAAGACACGGCTGCAAAATCGGCAACCGATGTTACAAGCTGGGCTAACCGGCAGATGAATTTTTCCGAGATTACCAGGTTTCTCAGCAAAGCAAGGATGATTATTTCGTAATTTCTCTTGAATTTCAGTCATAATTCTATTTGGAATTTCACTTATAAATCTTTTTGGATAGACATATATTTATCTTACCGAGAACATTTTTGCTCTCGGTAGACAAGGAAATCGCTCAAAAAAAATAGGATTAGTTATTAGAGAATAAAGCTGTAGACAAGTATCTGTCACCAGAATCAGGCAGCAACACGACGATGTTCTTACCTTCATTCTCTGGTCGAGCTGCCAGAATCGACGCAGCCTTTAAAGCTGCACCAGAAGAGATTCCAACAAGAATACCTTCGCTAACCGCAAACTTTTTACCTTCAGCAAAAGCATCTTCGTTTTCGATAGCAATCACTTCGTCATAGATTTTTTTATTCAGTGTATCAGGAATGAATCCGGCTCCGATACCCTGTATCTTATGAGGTCCTGCAATACCTTTGGTCAATACCGGAGACGTAGCAGGCTCTACAGCAACAATCTTCACGTTAGCGTTCTTCGACTTCAGATATTCGCCGACACCCGAAAGCGTACCACCAGTGCCGACACCTGCAACAAAGATATCAACATTGCCATCCGTCTGATCCCAAATCTCAGGTCCTGTAGTCTTACGATGAATTTCAGGATTAGCAGGATTAACAAACTGTCCAAGAATCACCGACCCCGGAATACTCCTATTGAGTTCATCAGCCTTAGCAATAGCCCCCTTCATACCCTTGGCACCTTCTGTCAAGACAATCTCAGCACCATAAGCCTTTAACAGATTTCTGCGCTCAACGCTCATCGTATCAGGCAGAGTAAGAATAGCCTTATACCCCTTAGCAGAAGCCACAGCGGCTAAACCGATACCCGTATTACCAGAAGTTGGCTCTATGATAGTAGCGCCAGGCTTCAATAGTCCTTTATTCTCAGCATCCTCTATCATAGCAAGAGCGATACGATCCTTAACCGAACCGGCAGGATTGAGATATTCCAATTTAGCCAAGAGTGTTGCCTGATTAACCCCAGCCTTTTTTGAATAATTGTTGAGTTTTAGAAGTGGTGTATTACCAATCAACTCGAGAGAACTTTCAATAATCTTTGCCATAATTATTCCTCCTGTTAGCTATTATATAATTTAATGTTTTTCAATCGAAAGACTACTACTTCAAGTAATCTTATCAAACAATATGTTTTTCTGTGTGCAAAATTAAAGTAAGTCGAGCACATAGGAAATACCATTTATTAGGCATTTTTTATTACTATTGTATGGTATATTGAGTATAAATGTCTGGAAATCAGTAAAATCTTTGCTTTAGTGTAACCATACATAAGTTAACAGGCTATCTTAAGTTTACTGTATATCCCCAACAGTGGGAAAGTTATTATAAAATATACGAAGGAAATTTTACTGGGGCTTGTACGTATCTGGAAGAGTAGATAATGAAAATTTGTTGCCAGGCACAATCGGAATAATTGCTTGATTGGCCTAGTTAAAAATAAAAATCAAATATTAATTTTTTAGCAAAATATCCGTTATGCAGTGCAATCATTGCCTTTTAGGCATGAATGTATCTGGGCACGGATATTTTTTGTTTCTTATAATTATACGAGAAACCTGTCAAATCCCGATATACTCAGTTTTATAAAATTTTCGAATATGGATAATGCCTCTTTTGGGATATGCAAGGTGGGAAAATTTTGTTGTTGCTATAGGAAGTGCTATTGAATTTTGTAAATCTCAGAATATCAATGTAGATGATCATTTTCGTGAAGTCACGAAAATGATAAATATAGCAAAAGGAGCAAAGAGGGAAGTAAAGGATTTTACGCTTACTTGATTTGTTAAGCAAAGGAGGGATTCAACCTAAAAAACTACCTCCAGTTGAAGATATAAAAAAGGTAGAGCGAAGAGTCTCTAGCAATGAAAAGAAACTACAATAAAGGCTCCGATATGGAAGTGGCAGAAAGAGAGAGAGGGCCTTATTCGGAAGATGTTGGAATACTTTGCAAAATTCCAATGCATCATCACAAATCGGTATCATGGCACTATTTTCTCTCAAATTGTAAATACCCCAGTAGTTGTCATCTCGTCCGCTGATCATAAGCTGGTCAGTGGGGTGAAATGGTTTCCTTTGGAAAAGTTTGGACAGAACATTACCTTCGCTAAAGATCTAGATGAAGCTTACGAGAAGACAAAGACAGTTCTAACCCGCAATGGAAAGGTAATTAAGAATCCTCCATATTTCAAAGATAATTTCTATTCAAAGGAAAACTTTCTGCGTATAGCTAGAGAAAAAACAGCAACGGAGGCTGAACAATGATAAGAAATAAGCAAGATCTTAAGGATTATCTTCAGCGGGACAGTACCCAATTTGGTTTTCAGTATGTAGGGGGGTAAGGAATACTTTCAATAATTTACTGGCTAATCCGAGTATGGTGTCAACTATGACAAGTTTATGAACTCAAACTGGAACTTGCATTTAAAGTCTAGAAGCTAACTCCCGATCAGATTAAAGTGCGACGGGAGCGACGGTCCAAGACAATACTTAGCAAAGAAACCTATGACAAGCGGCAATTGCTGCCCTGTTATATATCAAAATATAGGTTAAACCTGGAAAATAAGACGTTTACACATAATGCACGATAAATCTGCGTAATCTGCGTGAAATAAAAAAGTCATCCGTGAGAAAGGTCTCACAGATTTCTGATCCACACAGATGAAGAAAGCAAAAAGATCCGTGCCATACGTTAAATCCGTGAGATATCAAGATAAAACTTTTTGCCGCATATAACTTAGGGAAAATAAGACATTCAATACCCTTAAAAATACAAATATGAAGATTGACAATACCCCCCCCCCACAAACAAAAAGAAACACAACAATTACATTGCTATTGCTAAAGCAATCGGTATCATAGCTGTTGTAATATGGCACTCAAGGCCACCACAATGGATAGGAATTTTAGTTATGTTTTTTGCTGTGCCATTATTCTTCTTTTCTTCTGGGTATTTCTATAAGCCGTCAAGGTCAATAAAGGAGCTAACAAATTTTTATATAAAGAGAATTAAAGGATTATATATTCCATTTGTAAAATGGTCACTGATATTTCTTGTGTTGCATAATGTCTGCTATCATCTTAACCTATATAACGACCAATATGGCTTTAATGGACACACATCAATATACACAGGAGCAGATTTTGCAAAAAAAGCCTTCAATATTGTCTTTAGGCTAAGAGACAATGAGCAATTATTAGGAGCATTTTGGTTTATACGCGCATTGTTCATTGCTGCGTTGATGGTCGCTACAATGCATTTCATATTTAGTAAGTGGAAATTTATAAACAGATACATAATATTTCTAGTACTATTGATAAGTTCTTATTTAACAATTCATTTCGACATAAAGCTTCCTTGGATAGATAGTTTGGGACTAATACTTTTTTCAGCCATGTTTTATGTCTTTGGATATTGTTACAAGGAATGTGAGAACAAGAAGTTCTATTCGCGGTTGGCGTTATTTTTATCGACGTGTATAACTTTTGCTGGGCTGACTTACTTCGATGAAGTAACAGGTGTCTTAGATATTAAAGATGAATATGTTTTCCCTTACACTTTAGTTTCAATAGCGGGAATAATTATGGTTTTGAACATAAGCAAACTTATAGAAAAAAGAAACAACATCAGAAAGTTTTTTTATTATACAGGCAATAACACGATGATAATCCTCGCCCTTCATTTCACTTGCTTTAAATTGATAAGCTTGGTGAAGATTACTATCTATGGATGGCCTATCGAGCGATTAGCAGAGTTTCCTGCAATAATAGAGAATAATAAAGTGTGGTGGGTCGCATATACGATAGCCGGCGTATGTATCCCGCTGCTGATATAAAAAACATACAATTCAATTAAAAGTAAATATTCAATTCACCATATCAAGCAATGAGCACAACTCTAAATATTATTTTAGGAAACTGCCCTATCAATAATGGAAATAGGGGATGTGTGGCCCTGAGTTATACATCTATCTATCTAATTGATAAGATTCTTACCGAAGTTGGATACACTTATCATTTATATCTGTCAGATAGTGGTTTCTCCAAGACTGGAGAACATACTATTAATGTTGCAGGCAAAGATGTAAAGTATACAGTAATCCCACATGATATTCACATAGGGAAGAAGAATTGCATCAAACGATTCATTCGGTACAAGGAAACGGTAGAAACCTACAAGATCTATAAAAGTTCTGATTTTATCCTTGATACCGGTCAGGGTGATAGTTTTGCTGATATTTATGGAGAATTTCGATTCGATATAATCAATCTGATCCATCGTGAGGCGATTAGATTTCATAAGCCTTATTGCTTGCTTCCTCAGACTATAGGGCCTTTCAAAGACCCGAAAATCCGAGCAAAGGCTGTGAAGGCTATCATGAATGCAAATTTGGTCATGGCTCGCGATAAACAGAGCTATGATTATACCAAAGATATCGCACCGCAGATAAAAAATCTGACAGAAAACATCGACGTCGCCTTCTTTCTACCTTATACGAAGCAATTTTTCGACAAGAATTATGTTCATGTGGGACTGAACATATCAGCTTTACTTTGGCATGGTGGATATACAGGTACCAACCAGTTTGGATTAAAGGACGATTATCAGCAGACAGTACGTGAAATCATTACTTATTTTCTATCGTTAGCTAATGTAAAACTTCACCTTATACCTCATGTGGTTGGGGGTGAGCGTCATATCGAGAATGACTATGCTGTATCCTTCGACCTACAGAAAGAGTTCAATAATCCGAATCTTATCCTTGCACCACTCTTCTTAAGTCCAGTCGATGCCAAGGATTACATCTCCGGCATGGACTTCTTTATGGGTGCTCGCATGCATTCCACGATAGCAGCATTTTCATCAGGAGTCCCTGTTATACCTATGGCATATAGCCGTAAGTTCAATGGCCTGTTTATTGATACGCTACAGTATAATCATCTGGTAGATCTCAAGACAGACTGTAAACAAGATATTCTTGATACGATAAGGAAGGCTTTCGAGTCGAAAACATCTCTCAAAGAGGAAATTGCTGATAGAAATAATACAATTGTAGAGGAAAGGAAGCAATTGCTCATTGATAATCTTAAATCATTCTTCCATTTGAAATGATAAAGGATATAGTAAACAAAGGTTTCTGCCTTGGATGCGGCTTATGCTCTTCTGTCCTTGGCGAGGATAAATGCGAGATGAAACTATTTGAGAACGGTTTCTATTATCCTGTGCTTAAAAACACAAAAGTAGATGATCACAAGATTAAATATCTTTGTCCAGGAATTAGAGTGCAGGATGATCGCAAGCATGATATTTGGGGACATGTAGTCAATGTGGCTGAGGCATGGGCCAATGATAAGGATCTTCGATTTAAGGCTGCATCAGGTGGTGTCTCTTCAGCTATAGCTCTTTATATGTTGGAGAAAGGCATCGTTGATGGCATCTTGCAGGTTGGTCAACAAGATGGTAGCCCGATTTACAATGAATTGAAGATCACAACGACACGTGATGGTATCCTTAAGAATGCCCAAAGCCGGTATGCCCCAGCATTAACCTTACATCACATCAAACAGATCTTAGACAAGGACAATAAGGTTTATGCTTTCATAGGCAAGCCCTGTGATATAGCAGGTATCAAGAATCTTCAAATGCAATTTCCGGATTACAAGGATAGGATTAAGTATACAATTTCTATTTTTTGTGCTGGAATGCCTAGCTATAATGCCACAAAGAAGACATATAGCCAGTTTGGTCGTACAGATCTCCCTGAGAGCTTGAAGTATCGTGGTGAAGGTTGGCCTGGATCTTTTCGCGCAATATGGAGTGATGGTCAAAAATATGAGATAAGCTATAATGATAGTTGGGGTAAGGTCCTAGGTCGTAACCTAGGTTTTAGATGTAAGATTTGTCCAGATGGAATCGGTTTGTTAGCAGATATATCCGTTGGTGACTCTTGGAACACCAAGGATGGATACCCTGATTTTACGGAAACAGATGGTCGTAATTTCTGTTTCATACGTACGGAAGCGGGAAATGACCTGTTTCACATGTCAGTCAAAGCAGGGTACATTACAAGCCGCAATCTTAATATAGATGATGTGAAGAATATGCAAGCTTATCAATATGACAGACGTCATTTAGTAGGATGGAGAATACTTGGACCAAAAATGAAGAATCTTGGTTTGTTGCAATTCAAGGGACTTGGATTAATTAACCAGGCCATCCAATATAACCTAATAAAAGGTGTTAAAATCACAATAGGTACTCTTAAAAGATATATTAAAAATAAAAAAGCAATGACAAATATATACAACCCAGCTGGGGGGCTGGAAAATCCTTAGCAATAACAACGTTCTTCTCATAGTCAACAAATTAAAAGCAGCGTAAACTATGAGAAAACCAGAACAAATAAAGAAGATTTTAGATAATCAACTTGGTGACCAGGGATGGGCTTCTGGTGCAAATACTCTTTTCGTAATTACATCAAATCTTTCACGCTTTGGTGGAACTTACGAGCATAGCCAAGCATTAATAGATGGAGGATTGTTTGCTATGAACTTCGATTGGGGACTCCATCTTCAGCACATAGCGTCTTGCTTCAAGATGTATGTTAGAGAATCAAAACGACAAAAAGAGTTCCTAAGGATCAGCGAGATTAATCCCAACGAAGTGCCTATCGTACTGATATTGGCTGGTCACTATAAAGACACTACGGTATATGGTCCTGTGTCTCATCGTTTTTCCAATAACATTATAATAAAAAATTAATTAACACTTAATGGGTAGTGCAAAGAAAATAGCAAGAGGAGCCCTATGGAATACTATGGCTAATATTGTCAATGGTATATATGGGTTTATTTCCGTGCCATTGTTAATAGCATATTTTGGCAAAAGTAATTATGGATTGATAGGCCTTGCACTATCTGTCAACGTTTATCTGAACTTGATGGATATGGGTCTCAACTCTACGAATATAAGATTTTTCTCCAACTGGTTAGCAAAAGGAGATCAGAATAATGTCAATAAGCTATTCGGCACGAGTATGTCCTTCTATGGAGTAGTAGGCCTACTCAATGCCATAATAATGTTTGTAGTAGGCTTATTCTGTCAGTCTATATTTCACCTTAACGTCGAACAAGGCACCATATTAATGCACCTATTCTTTATCCTTGCTATTAGTGCTTTTATCAGTTGGTACACCTCTTGCTTCGATCAACTCATACAGGCAAACGAATATGTAGGATGGACAAATCAAGTTAAGTTACTTGCAAAACTTCTGCAATGCGTTATCCTCATTCTTACACTGACGCTCAAGTTTAACATCGAGACTTTCTATGTGCTGACAACGTTCTCAATGTTCATCGTAATACCTTTCTGTGTACAAAAAATCAGAAAATTATGCCCTTACATAAAATTCAGACCGCATTTTGACAAGAAAATATTTAAGGAGATACTGCCTTATAGCATCAATATTTTCTCTTTCGGAATCTTTCAATTCTCCTTTTATAATCTGCGCCCAGTCTTTCTTGGCATGCAAGGAACTCCAACTGATGTCACCGATTATAGAGTATTAAATGGCATAACGAGTATAGTCATGATGCTTGGCGGATCATTTTTGGGGGTATTTCTTCCTTCCGTAACAAAAGCCGTTGCCAACAATAATACGGAGGCTATCAACCACGTCGTATATGACGGTACTAAGTATATATCTTTACTTCTGTGTTTTTGTAGTTTCGGTGTTATAAGCGTTGCTCCTGAATTGCTGAACATGTATGTCGGTCCTAAATTTGCTTACCTGTCTGTTTGGCTCATTGGCTGGCTTCTACTTCTGACGCTTAGTCATAACCAAGCCATATCATCTTTGATTCTTGCTGGTTCAGATATTAGAGCCATCACTTATTCCTCCATAATTGCATCAGTCTTCGGTCTTATTGCTTGTTGGTTTCTAATACCAAAATACCAAGTGGGTGGTACCGTTTTGGCTTATGCCGTGTATATGCTTATACAGATGGGGTTCTACTATTTTTATTATTGGCCACGTAAGATGAAAATCAATAGTTGGAAGGTTTTCAACGTATGCTATGGACCATATCTCCTCCTAGGAGCTATATTGGCCTTCGGCTGTCATTACATCAATGTCACAGAAAATAATTGGATAGCCTTTTTTGTCAAAGGCATCTCCTTCGCTATCTTATACGGAGTATGCTCGTCCCTGCTTTTGAACAAGAATGATAAGGAGTTCTTCCTCAAGATCGTGAAGAAGCATTAATTATTTATAAATGAGGCATAATGAGCATATAAAATTCATCAATTTAGACAATCGAAGGTCTATTCAGGTTGTTCTTAACCAATAGTGTGCTCTTATTGTGGGACGACTATAATACCTTTATTTTTAGCATTACACCTCAACCGCATCATTGACAAAAAATGTGGAGATATACAATCTGAAAATAGAACTTTCCCTTTCCAATTCGATTCTTGCCGTCGTGCGACGGTGAGATGATGCTCATGTATGTAGGAGTGCTTCAATATAACTAAAAATCTCCAGTTATATCAACAACTTGTTATCGCCAAAGGGCGATATGGCAGCTGAATAGTTACTAAATATTTTTAAAGAATTAAAGTTGATTAAAAAAGGGTACACAATACATCCGTGTGGGATATAGTGAGATAAGACGTTTACATTCATATCATAGACTTTTCTATTTAAATAAAGTGGAAACGTGTTATGTTATTCATAACTTCTAAAGATAAAATATAAAATGAAATTCATAGCAATTATAGCAGTATATTTATGTTGCGTATTGATGTTCTTTGTAAAAAGAGAATATAAGATAGCAATATTGATATTATCTTCGATCACATTTACTCTGGTTATTCCTCCTGTACCACATTACAGTGCACCCGCTGTTCTTTCCTTATGCTTCCTGATTTCAGAGATTCCTCATTTAGTTAAGTTATTTAGACAATCTAGAAAATCGATTGTTTGGAAAATCACAGGAATCGCTCTGTTGTCGATAATTATAGCGATATTATCAAGTCCTCACTTGAGTGACAATAATGTTGCGTACTATTATTTTCAGTGGGAATTTTTATGTAAGTATTTAGTATTGATATACTCTTTTTGGTCATTCAGAGATGTTAAGTCATTAAAGCCTACCTTGAAGGTCACTTTTTGGGGCTTGATAGTTTTGACTGTCTTTGGCATTTTTAATTATCTGTCGAAGACGGCAGATTTTGTAAACGTTATGATGGAAGGAGTTGTATCTAACTTAAGAGGAGCTTCTGGCAGCGACGCTGGTAACTATTTTACTTATTCTGATCGTTTTCGTGTTCAAGCATTGTTCTCTAATCCTTTTGATTACGGATATATTTGTGTGTTAATGCTAATATTGCATTTATATGGTTACACGCAACGCCTTGAAAAACTAGAGACTTTTGTAGTCGTAGTAGCTTGTGCGTTATTTGGAATTATTTTCTGCGGATGCCGTACCATTTTGTTCTGTACATTAATAGGATTGAGTATTTATGTGCTCCTAGCATTTAAAACTCTGAAGAAACTAAAAATCATTTTAGTAACGCTGTTTATCATCCCAATTGCATATCAGACAGTACCTGCAGTTCAAGAACAGGCAGATAAAATGTTATCGGTGTTTGATAAAAACTCTCAAGTAGGTGGATCATCTCTTGAAATGCGGTCGATTCAATATGCTACTATACTTTTCTACATTTATGATAATCCTTTATTTGGTAGAGGATATGGATTCTTTAACCAAGATTTAGGTTGGGGCGAAGGAATTATGGTAGACGAACGATTAGCGGGATTGGAAGGAGTGGTAATGAGTTTGTTGCTTGAACATGGTATTATCGGATTAATCTTATATCTTATTTATTACGTATCTATTATAGTGTATTTTATTTGCAGAAGGAAAATTTCAAAGCCTCTTTCTGCTTTAGGTGTCTCAATAATAGCCGTCTATTTATCTTTTGCTATTATGACAGGTGAGTTATTGTCTGTTTTCCCAACTTTATGTTGTGTTGGATTCGTGTTGAAGGCTCTGAATACTGAAGAAAAGGAATTACCAATGGCTATTGATAACTCATTAGAGTTACAAAAGCACTCTTAAACCTCTAAGTATAATATTCTATGTTCATAGGAAAATTTTCTATACTTATCCCTGCCTACAAGGCGCAGTATCTCGCGGAATGTATTGACAGCATTCTGGCTCAGACATACAGTAACTTTGAGTTGGTGATCGTCAACGACGCGTCACCACAGAACCTGGACGAGATCGTCGGCAGGTATCATGACGACCGCATCAGGTACTTCAAGAACGAGAAGAACTGTGGGGCACTGCATGTAGTGGACAACTGGAATAAGTGTCTGGCTTATGCCAAGGGTGACTATGTCATCTGTATGGGCGACGACGATAAGCTGCTTCCCAACTGCTTGGAGGAGTATGTACGATTGATCGAGAAATATCCCGACTTGAATCTCTATCATGCTTTGACGGAGATTATCGACGAGCACAGCCAGTTCATGCTTATGCAGGAGATGAGGCCTGAGCGCGAAGGCCTTTTCTCTATGATCTATGGTCGGCTTTTCGGGGCTCGAATGCAATACATCGGGGATTGGATGATCCGTACGGATTTTCTGCGCTCTATCGGCGGATATGTCGATTATCCTTTTGCCTGGGGTTCGGATGATATGACCGCGTATCTTGCAGCCAAAGGCAAGGGCGTGGCCAATGCTCAAGTACCGATGTTCGAATATCGTGAGAGCTCCGTGACGATCAGTCGTAGTGGCAACTATGGCATGAAATACGAGAGTATGACGAAATTGTTGTCTGCCATCAAGACACTTGTTGATGACAAGGACTGCGCTTCCTCCGATTTGGACCGCCTCTATCAGCAGTCATGTATAGCAGTGGTGGAAAAGAAACAAAAGGAGATCAAGGATTCATATATCATGAACGACATCATCTCCCATAGCAAGCTCACCCGCGGATTATGGTGGCTGCTACATTGTGGCAAGATTGGTGCGTCCCGCTCACAGGTATTGAAAGACTGGCTGAAGAGCCTGAATAAATAATAGAATAGCAACAGATGATACTGAATAAATTTCACCTGTGGAGATTACAAGCCACGGACATCACAGACGACACAGACAGACCTATAACCCTATGATAAAAGATAGATGATGAAGAAGATAATAATAGTATCCAAATGCCCCACACATCCTACAGACGCTGGCAACCGTCAATGGATATTGGCGCAGGCGGAGACACTCAAGCGGATGGGATGCGACGTCCATTTTCTTTATATCGAAGAAAGAGGACTGAAAACACCCAAGGAGCAATATGACCGGGATTTAAACGAGACCGAGGCTTATTGGGGCGACAAATTTCATCTCTTGAAAGTGACGAAACTGCAAAAGGCTCTGTTCAACCTCAACATGAGATACCTCAAGCTTTTCTGCCATTGGCATTATCATGTTGATGACAACTACCCATGGGGATTGGGGAAAATGGTGAATGCGTTGGATAACAAATATCATTTTGATATCTGCATCATCAATTACTACTATCTCTCCAAACTCTTTACACAAATCAACATTCCCAAGAAGGCGATCGCGACACATGACCTGATTGCTTACAAAGATATCAAGATTGGAGAGCCAACGCTCTGTATCACTGCCGACACAGAGGCTAAAGCTATGCAACGATGTCCTCACATCTTTGCCTTGCAGACAGTTGAGGCTGACTATTTTCAGATGCTGTCACCCAAGAGCAAAGTATATAATTTCTTTGGAAAGTTTGACTATACCTCGCAGCCTGTAGCTGGGAATCACAAGATAGTGTTTCTCTCAGGTGGCAATGGCTTTAACCAGAATGGTATCCGCTGGTTTTTGAAAGAAGTATTTCCTGCGATTCGAAACCGGTTTGACGATGTTCAATTGCTGATAGGCGGAAGCATTTGTAAAGCCATGCCCGAACTTAAAGACTATGAAGGTGTCGAAGTACAGGGCTATGTTGACGACCCTGCTACCTTCTATGCACAGGCAGATGTATGTATCAACCCATGCTATCAGGGAACGGGGTTGAAAATCAAGACCTTTGAGGCTATCAGTTATGACAAGGTGACGATGGTCCATCCACATTCCATGGAAGGAATCTACGATAAGGATCGCGCTCCCCTCTTTGCTTCAGACAAGGCAGAAGACTGGGCCCGCTTCCTTGAAAAGATCTGGGGATCCACACGTGCAATTGAAGATATCAAGAAACGTGATAAAGAATACCTGGAAGCGATGGAGAAGTTCGTGGACAGTGAATATAAGCGGTTCTTGGACGCATAACTTAGAATGAGTTTCCTTATATAAATCTAAATTTTAACAATAGTGAAGAAGTTACTCTATATTAACAACTACAATTGTACTAATCTTCATAAAGAAGGTTATCCTGATAACCATCTGTGGGGTGCTGATGCATTGAGCAAAATTTACAAGGTGAAATGTGCAAAAGTACCAGGAAATCTTTTCAAGATAACATTCAAGGGTTCTGCACGTATAAACAACTTTTGGAAGAATCTTGTCATGTTGATAAGATATTTCAACTACGATACAGTATACTCTGCATGTGGTGAGTTGACTGCTGGTTTTGCCTTATTCAACTTATTGTGTTTTGGTAAACGTAAATTGTTTAAGATACATCATCATGGTGGTAAACCTATAGTATTTTCTAAAGGATATACTAAGATTCTGTTTATCTCTCCTGTAGTAAGAAGATTTTATGGAAACTTATCTGATACGGAAGACATAACATGGGGTGGTGATGCTACTTTTGCTCAACGTTGCTTGCAGACTGCGCCAACAAAGAAACTTCAATATGATTTTATTAGTGCAGGAAAGTCTGGTCGTGATCATCGATGCATGATTCTGGCTGCTAATCAGTTGGATGCACATACTATGATTATCTCTGCAGTAAATGATACGGAGTACGATAAAAGTAAGGTGACTGTCTTGTCTGGTTCTGATTCACAAAAGAATTCTACGGGATATATGGATGTCTTCCACTATTACATACAAAGCAAGTTCATCGTAATACCTATAGTTCCTCGTGATGTAAAGAATAGATATGTGTTGAGTGGATTGACCACTTTTGTGGATGCTGTGGTCTTGCATAAGCCTATTTTGATTAGTGATGATACTAATATGGGAATTGATGTGGAATCTCTTGGTATAGGGACAGTCTATAAGGCAGGTGACGTGGAGGATATGCGCAATAAGATGCTGTATTTGATGTCTTTGTCCGACTCGCAGTATCATAAGATGTGTGATAATATGGAAAGATATTCTAAGGGTCGTACTTATGATGACTTTTGCAATAAATTATTGAAAATAATAAGAGAGTCATGAAGTCTTTGCCTATAACAACGAACATAAAGATTTTGATGAAAATACCTTATTTGCTGTATTTGTGGTTATTGTATTCTACATCAAAAAATAAAGCAATCATCAATTCTGATATTGAGGCATGGGCACTATATCGGGATTATATAGATGTGCATCATCTCAACTATTCCTTATTGCGTTTGTTGGCTCTTCAACCAGAGTTCGTTTCTCAGTTTAAGATGAGACTAGGATTTATGGGTCATTTTTGTTGGGGGGGGTAAATTGTGAGTTACCTCATACAGAAAGTATAGGGCGAGGATTTGTATTCATGCATGGTATTGGTACCGTGTTCAATTGTGCTGCACAATTGGGGAATCATTGTATGGTACTTCATAATGTGACCATTGGTGCTGGGCATGGTGGTGCACCCACATTGGGCAATTATGTATATGTGGGTGCTGGTGCTATTATTATTGGTGGTGTACATATTGGAGACCATGTGAAAATAGGAGCAGGAGCAATTGTTGTTGATGATGTTCCATCTAATAGCACTGTTGTTTGCGACAAAGCGAGAGTACTGGTAAGGTCGAGGACTAACTGTTCCTGGTGAAACTTCGTAAGTATCGTTTACTAAGGCAAGGTGCAGGAGCTCTTGCAGTCTCCTTGCTATGAGGGCGTATTTTGGAAGAGTTATGAATAAAATGATACCGAACGTCTAATCCGTGACATGGTGATGGGTAAGAAGGCTTATTTGTTCTGCCGTGACTTGGATGCATGTAAGCGTGCTGCAATGATGTACTCCTTGTTTGGAGCATGTAAGGTGCTAGATAAAAATTCTGAGCGTTGTCTTTGTTATGTGTTGAAGCACATAGATTCTACGCCTGAGAATAAGTATTATACTTCTTCCTGAGTTCTGAGAAGATGAGGAACAATAAAAATGAATTTAAAATTTAGTCAAATTAAGGTATAACCTCCATTAGCTTGTGCTGATGGAGGGCTAAACTGCGTATTTTTGTTTCAAAATTAGGAAAATGATGCCGTCGTGCAAAGTTACAACGTAAACGTCTTTTCTTCCGCCTTGACACCGGCACATAAAAATATTACCTTTGCGGCATCAGAAAAGTTATGCCGAAAGAAAAAGTCAATTATCAGGAAGTCTACGATCTGTATCAGCTGTGCAGTGAGACTAAGGATCTGAAGGAGTTCTGCTCAGAGTATTGTGTCAACTATGACAAGCTTATGAACTCAAATTGGAACTTGCATTTAAATTCGAGAAGCTAACTCCCGATCAGATTAAAGTGCGACGGGAGCGACGGTCCAAGACAATAGTCAGCAAAGGAACCTATGACAAGCGGCAATTGCTGCCCTGTTATATCAAAATATAGGTTAAACTTGGAAAATCATTTTTTTTGCGTAATCCACATAACCGGCAGAAAAACAGCCGGGAGATGTGGTGTGGCGGAAAATAAGACGTTTACACTCTTCCCAACCTGCGAGAAGATAAGCATTGACTATGCTGTGACGGAGAAGTCTAAGGAAATCTATACTTTGCCAGCCGAGTTCGGCTGGAGCGACTTAGGCAGCTGGGGCAGCCTCCGTACCTTGCTCCCACAGGATGAGATTGGCAATGCCAAGGTAGGCAAAGATATTCGATTGTATGAATGCAAGAACTGCGTGGTTCATGCAGCCGATGAAAGCAAGTTGGTTGTTCAAGGCTAGGATGGCTATATCGTAGCAGAGAAGAATGGACGACTGCTAGTCTGCTCATTGAAGGAAGAACAGAGAATCAAAGAGTTCGGAAAGTAAGAACCTTTGATTATGTGATGTAAGAATATAAAGAAATAATAATATGTTGAAGAAGAAAATTGCGTGGATAACGCCAACATGTTATGTTGATGTGGATCTTCCAATAATTAAAGAATTGCAATCTGTATACAATATTCATTGGTTTGTTGTTCTACAATCTAAGGATGGAGAAAATACCAAAATGTATATTGAAGATATGTTAGGTTATAGTAATATGGTGAATATTACATATGAATGGCAAATTCACAGATTGCGATCACTAAAGAATGCGCACTTTGTGTATAATCTGATTCGTAAAGTTAGGGCAGAAAATGCTGATGTGTATTACACTTCTGAATATGCTCTTCCTTTTGGAGTATGGTTCTATAAATGGTTGTTGCCGCTTGACAAAACTGTTGCTGCTTGTCATAATGTAACGACCCCGAAAGGAGCAAATAATGAAAAGTTTGCACGCTTTTATACAGATAAATGGTTGTCAATATTTAAGAATATTCAAACATTTTCGCATAGTCAGTATAATGCGCTTGTTGGCAAGTATAAAAACAAAAATGTACTAATGGCATATTTGGCATTAAAAGACTATGGCGAACCAACAAGAAAAGTAGAAAAGAAGGTCATTACATTTTTGGTGTTTGGTAATATTGTTAGATACAAGCGTATTGATTTATTATTGAAAGCTGTTAATATTTTGAATAACAAGGGACTGTTCAATTTTAAGGTGAAGATTGCTGGTAATTGTAAAGATTGGGAGACGAACTATGCTTCATTGATAGAACATCCAGAGATTTATGAACTGGATATTAGACGTATCCCCAATGAGGCGGTTGCTGATTTGTTTGCTGAGAGTGATTATTTCGTGATGCCTTATCAAGATATTGCCCAAAGTGGTGCAATAACGGTGGCGTTTAGATATAATCTTCCTGTATTGTGTTCAGATATAAAGCAGTTCTCTGAGTTTGTTATAGACGGTGTCACTGGATTTACATTCAAAAGTCAAAACGAACAATCACTTGCCGATAAGATGGAATGGATTTTGAATAACCATCAGCAGATAAGTGAGACTGTAAAGCGCAATGAACAGAAGTTTGTTGAAGAAAATTTGACTTTGCAGACCATCGTTAATAAATATAAGGCATTTATTGATAAACTATGAGTCATCCAATATTAGCAGATTTTAAGCGTTGTACGGGTTGCGCCGCTTGTGTCGACTCCTGTGGAAAACAAGCTCTTTCTATGTATGTCGCATTAGATGGACATATATATGTTTCGTGTAATGAAGACAAATGCGTCCTATGTCATCAATGTGAGAGAATATGTCCTGTTGTTAATGGCATGGAGTATTCCTCAAATAAAAAACTAGGGTCAGAACCTTTCTCTGTCTATTGTAATGATGAGACGGTCTATGATATGTCAACATCAGGTGGTGCTTTTGCAGCAATGGCTCTTCAGTTTATTAAAGAAGGTGGATATGTCTGTGGCGCAGTATTTGATGGCGTTGGTGTAAAGCATATTGTAAGTAACCAAAAGAATGATGTGCTCAGGATGCAAGGCTCAAAATATATGCAAAGTTCTTTGGATGGTGTATATAAGGAAATCTCTACATTGTTAAAACAAGGTAAGAAAGTTCTCTTCTGTGGTATGGGGTGTCAAGGTGCTGCTTTATACTCTTTTTTTAAAAGAAATAAGAATCGAAGTTTGTTGTATCTTGTTGATATGATCTGTGGTGGTGTTCCTTCTGCTTTGCTTGCGAAGACTTTTATAGAAAACGAGCCCAAATACAAACAAATTGTTGGTTATAGAAGAAAAGGAGAGTATGTTCTTTCCTGTTTGAATTTGAATGGCGAGGTTGAATATTTGAAATATAGGACATTGCCTATTGTGGGGTTTGGTTCAGGTTTGACAATTAGATATAGTTGTGGTGATTGTCGATTTTGTGGTATTGAACGTTTGTCAGATATAACTATTGGAGATTTATGGGGACCTAAGAGTACAGGCGGCAAGCATTTATCTGTGGCTATTGTTCATAATCCAAGAGGTAAAAATCTTCTTGACGCTGCATGTAATTTATCTAAGGAATCTATAGACTGGTCTTTTATTAAATATAATTATAGATGCGTCATAGGTAAGTCTATTAATCGTTTTCGGATGAATAGAAAACTGCTAGCATGGAATTTTGAGCATTTACCTTATAATATACTTTGCGGATTATATGGATGTAATGTGAAAAATCCAATATGGATTGCATATAAAGCTTATTGCTTCATTGTTCGTAAGGTAGAGCGTTTTTATATTTCTAAGCAATTATCTAAAATACTAAATAAGATATCATAATAGAATGTGAGAATTTTGAAATATTTAATGCTATTCTCTTTTCTGGAAGTTCTTGTAGATTAGTGCAATTTGAATCTAATAAATAATGAATTAAAAATTAACGTATGATACGATTTATATAAAGTTATGCAGCACCTGATTCTATAGGAAATACTGCAATTTTTAAGATGGTTTTAAAACATTTCAATGGACAGGTAAAGCCTATTCCTTTTTATGATAAAACGGTGCGCCTATTATCAAGTAAAGAATGTCGGGAGTTTGGCTTTACAAATTACGATGAAGCCAAAGATGGCGATATACTTTTTGGTTGGGGAACTGACATTGTGTTATATTCATGGTTGAAAAATAAAATTTTGGGTGGTAAGAAAAAAATAAAGTTTGTAAGCCAGAACCTTATATTCAATCCAGAAATGATGAATATAAAGCAGCGTATAAGATATTGGTTATATCGTTTTGCTTTAAAGGATAAGAGTTTTAATGTTACTGTCAATTCGCCACTATTAGTAGACTTTTATGCCAAACTGTTTCATTGTGACAAAAAGAAATTTCATGTTGTATATGACAGTATGAGTCTTTCCCCAAAATAAAGGTTTGACCATTGTTAATTACAGATTTTTTGGGGGGCATCGGCCGTAATACAGTGATAGGACAAAGGGATATATTATGTTCTCATTCAAGTCAAAGCATATTAGAGATTGGAGCAAATACATTGATTGGACGAGATTCAACTATTAGCGCTATTAATTCTGTAATTATCGAAGATGATGTGTTGACAGGACCACATGTCTTTATTGCTGACTATAATCACGAATATCAATCTCCGAAAATACCGATTAAAAATCAAGGAAATAGAGCAAATAAAGGTGATCGAGTTCTTATAGAACGTGGCACATGGATAGGTACTAATGCTGTGATAGTAGGAAATGTTCATATCGGAAAGAATTGCGTGATTGGTGCAAATTCTGTCGTTACAAAAGATATTCCTGATTACTGTGTTGTTGTAGGTGTACCTGCAAAAATTATACGTAAATATGATGAACTTTCAAACTCTTGGCCAAGAGTGTAAATTACAGATTTAAAAAATATGAAAATCGGGCTTTTAACATATTATGGTGACTTGAATTGTGGTACAAATATGCAGGCGTTGGCTACTTTTCAAGCAATTAAAAAAGTGTATCCAAAAGATGATGTGGAGATTATTCCATTTCATGGCTTTCGTGCAAGAATGTTGCCGTATAAAACTTTTTCTCCTGTAAACTTATGGAATGACATGAAGAGATTTATGAAATACCATGATTTCAAGAGGAAACAACTTCATGTAGCCGGAGATATAGTCATAAAAGATGTTGATAAGGCGTTGCAATATATCGCTTCAAGAAATTACGATGTAATCTACGTCGGTGCTGATACACTCTTAGAGCTTGATAAACTAGCACCTGGTTACGACGGAATCTCAGCATATTGGCTGAAAGATATAAAGGCAAAGAAGGTGTTGATTGCTGCATCTTCTAAGAATGTGGCTTTTGAAAAGCTTTCTCCAAAACAGAAAGCAGATCTAAAGATAGCTGTAAATCAATTCTCTTATATAGGTGTGAGAGACAGGGCTACAGTCACTCTTTTTGAGCATCTGATAAATGACCATGACAAGATAGAGTATATTCCAGATCCTACGTTCACTTATGATATTGATTACTCCTATGTGGACAACTATCTGAAGAAGAAAGGTGTTACATTGCCATCGAAATCAGTATTCATACAATTCTACGGTAATGACTATTGGCTTAATGATGTAGCCAAAGATTTAAAGCAAAAAGGGTACACATTAGTAACTAATCGTGGCATATCTTGGAGCGATATCGTATTGATAGATATGTCACCGCTTGAGCAGGTCGGTCTATATCGATATATGGACTTTGTCATAACTCACCGGTTTCACGATGGTGTGTTCAGCTTGAAGAATCATACGCCAGTACTGATTTATATAAAATCTGCAAAGGTAATGATGACAGGCGGTGAGAGTAAGCACATTTCCTTACTAAAAGATTTTGGGCTATACCCCCAAGCATTCTTGGGAGCTTTTGACTCCAAGGAAGGTCTAAAGAATGTATGGGAAAGCTACAGAGCCACGAAAAAAGTCTTTGATGAAAATAAAGTGGAGGCTATCTTACAAAATAATAGAACTAAGTATTTAGAGTATCTTAATAAAACTATAATGTAAAGTTTTAACTCTCTTATGATTGCAAAACTATTATTTGAAAGTCAACGTTTTCTAACCTTGAGAAATTGTACTTTCACAATCTTTACTCCAACATATGATAGAAAAAAAACGATATCAAGGACATATGACTCTATTCTCTCGTTGAACCTAAATTTAGGGGGGATATCGTTATTGAATGGATTATTGTAGATGATGGCTCCACTGATGGCACAGAGATTCTTGGTGAAAAATGGTGTAAGGAAAATAAACTGGCAATAAAATACTATAAGCAAGAGAACCAGGGCAAGCATGTTGCTATGAATTTTGCAGGGAAAGTTGCAAGAGGTGAGTTTTGGCTTACCATCGATAGTGACGACACCATATTACCCGATGCTTTAGAAAAATATATCAGAGTGTGGCAATCAATACCTGTGGAGAAGCGCAATGAATTCTGTGGCGTTTCTGCAAGATGTGTTGATTCGCATGGAAAGATTGTAGGAGACAGACTTCCCTTCACTCCAATGGACGTGACTTTCACTGAGTTGAGAATGAAATATCGGATAGAAGGTGAAATGCTAGAATCTTTGGCTTTATTATGTCAATAATCTTTCTAAGTATGTACTAACTTATCCTATGAAAATCATAAAGGCATACGTAGGTGTGAGCATGGATGGCTTTGTGGCAGGGTATAGAAAACGCTCCTGAAATTGTCAAAGCCTGTGTCAACTCTATTAAGAGGAATGCAGGCGAATATGGAGTAATAGTAATAACTGAAGAAAATTGCAAAGACTATATACAGTTTCCAGATTGGTTAGTGCAGAAGTATAAAACCGGTGTGTCCTCAAGAACACATTTTTCTGATTTGCTCCGCATGACTATACTCGCCAAGTATGGTGGTATTTGGATCGACTCTACTTTCTTCTGTACCGGAAGAAGTTTTGAGGACTACATGAAGCTACCGCTTTGGTCCATCAAACGTCCCGATTATCTGCACGCTTCTATTGCGAGTGGCTATTTTGCAGGATACTCCTTGGGATGTGGATATGAGAACAGATGGATGTTTGCAGTAATTAGAGACTTCCTATTCAATTATTGGAAAGAGTGTGATAAGTTGATCGATTATCTCCTTGTTGATTATGCCGTAGTGATCTCAGAAATGCACAATAAGGAGATTGCGGATGCCTTTGCCAAGATAGAGCCAAACAACACCTATTGTGATGAACTGTTTAAAGTGCTTGGACAACCTTATGACGAGCGAGTCTGGCGCGCTATATGCAAAGACACATTCCTTTATAAGTTGACTTGGAAACAAAGTTTCCCGAAAGAGATCAATGGGAAGCCGACATTTTATGGTATGCTTTTAAAGATGGTAAACTCAAGAAACTTGCTTAAATGTATTAACTAACGCAAACCCAATATATGTAAACACCTATTGACATGCGACCGTTTTTGTTTTATCTATTCTTATTGATATCCTTATCTGTCACGGCTGTGGAGAAGAAGGTTTACTATGTTTCTTCCACGAAAGGCAATGACAATAATACAGGGATGCTGGAAGCCCCCAAAAGAACTATAAGTTCTGTTCTCAGGGTTTCCAAGGAAAATCTTGATATCAGGCTGTGCCGAGGAGACGTGTTCTTTGAGAATGTATCCGGTTTGAAAAATTCGAAGATAACGGCTTACGGAAAAGGGGACGCACCTGTAATCTGTGGTTTCAAGGTCTTGAAGGACGTGAATCAGTGGAGTTATAATGCAAGCAAGAACTGCTGGGTACTTGACCTAATGAACACCTCCAACTTCGCGGGCTTTCAGACGAATAATGCTGACTCATTGGCGGCATGGAACGACATCGGATGTATCTATGTACCTAAGGTGGATACGATCATAGGGCATATTGTGAAGAACATTGATCTACTCAAGAGCAAGGGTGACATCTTTGTTGACTCCGCCTATCTAAAGAACCAACTGCATAAATACTCTTTTAGATATCTCTATTACAAAGGCACGGATCCAAGGACATTGGGACATATCTGTTTGCCAGTAAGAGCTCACGGAATAAGCAATATGACAAACTGCGATATTCAGGACATTGCAGTCATGGGATTTGCCATGCACGGGATGTGCTCCCTCTACGGGTGTATAATAAAGAACTGTCGGTTGGATGTTATCGGCGGATCTGTTCAGATTGGTGCCAATCCATGGGTGAGATTTGGTAATGGTATCGAGTTCTGGTCGGGTACGCATGACAATGTTGTCGAGAATTGTGTCATAACAAGAACCTATGACTGTGGCACCACGATACAGGGGAACGGCGACATCAAGAATGTTCAGAAGAATATTACGATCAAAAACAATGTCATCTATCATTGTCGGCAGGCTTTTGAGCATTTCTTGAATCCTAAGGACCGCAGGCTTCTCAATTACGACAACTGTCACTTCATCGGCAACGTATGCATCGACAATGGTTACAATGACTTTGACTCACCAGAGGCACGGGACGCACAGATACTAAGCTATGAGAATCTTGAGAAGCCTCTTGACATCAGCAAGAATACTTTCTTTGGCAGCAACTACTACTGTGGCCTCAAGAAACCTGCAGGAATGAGAAACAACACGGTCTACATCTATAGTGGACAGTATCTGAAACATTGCCATTGGATCAAAGATCAAGGAACTATCTTTGTGGACGACCGTAGTGATATTGCTAACTATACAGCCTGGAGCGGTGATAACAGTAAAATTGTCATTCTTAAGAAAGGCGCATCGAAAGCCGCTAACATCAAGAAGAAATTATTGAAAAACATAAACGTATCAACACCGAAATTACACTTGGAAAGAATATTGTAGCCTGTGCAAAGAATCATTAAAGATACAATAGCATTATGAGAATACTTTTAGCAAATAAGTTTTATTACCGTCGTGGCGGTGACTGCATCTATATGCTCAACCTGGAGCAGTTGCTCAAGGCGCATGGGCATGAGGTTGCGGTATTTGCGATGGATTATCCGGAGAATGTGGAGAGTCCATGGCAGAAATACTTCCCGTCGAACATGTCGAAACTGAAAGCGATTACAAGACCTTTCGGAGATGGAGAAACAAAGAAAAAGTTTACGCAACTGCTGAATGACTTCAAGCCAGATGTAGTGCATCTGAACAATATCCATACGCAGTTATCACCAGTCGTTGCGGAGATAGCCCATCAGAAAGGTATCAGAGTCATCTGGACGCTGCATGATTATAAACTGCTGTGTCCCCGATATGACTGCATGAGGGCTGGTGGCAACTGTGAGCTATGCTTTCAGAATAGTAACAAATGGAACTGTGTGAAGTATTCTTGCATGAAAGGTGGAAAGATAGGATCGTTCATCGGCTATCGCGAGGCAGTGAAATGGAACAGAGCGCGGTTGGAGAATGATACCGATGTCTTTGTGTGTCCGAGTCAGTTCATGGCAGACAAGATGGTGCAAGGAGGATTCGATAAGTCGAAGATCACGACACTGTGCAATTTCATCGACATAGAGAAATGCAAGCGGACGGACAGCTATCATAAGGGTGACTACTATGCTTATGTAGGCCGGCTGAGTCACGAGAAAGGTGTGAAGACACTGATAGAGGCGGCAAACCTGCTCCCCTACCGCCTTGTGGTCATCGGGGGTGGTCCACTGATGGACGAGTTGAAGACTGTCGCTCGCGACAACGTTGAATTTGTGGGCTTCAAACAGTGGGACGACATCAAGCGATTGGTCGGGGGTGCCCGCTTCTCTGTCATCCCGTCGGAGTGGTACGAGAACAACCCGCTATCGGTCATTGAGGCTGAATGTCTTGGTACTCCTGTGCTGGGTGCAAGAATCGGTGGTATACCAGAACTGATCCGTGAGGGTAAGACGGGCATGACATTCACAAGTAAGGATGCCAAAAACCTGAAAGATAAGATACAGCAGATGTGGGATGCCACATTTGATTATAAGCAGATTGCCGAAGAGTCCATGCAGCGGTATAATGCGGAGGAGTACTACAAGAATATCATGGGGATATATCAAGGTTAATAGCCACAGACGGCACGGACGACACGGACTTTTTTGAGAATATAGTCTGTGAAGTCTGTGTAGTCCGTGGCAAATAGATAAAAAAGAAGAATAATCATTAATTATGAGTAACAATAGAATTCCGCGTCCAACAGACGCAAGTATAATTTTGACGTACCGCTGCCCGATGCGGTGCGTGATGTGCAACATTTGGAAGAACCCAACAAATCGTAAAGAGGAGTTGAAGGCAGAGGATCTGAAGTGTCTGCCTGACCTGAAGTTCATCAACCTGACGGGTGGTGAGCCTTTCATCCGTGAAGACTTAGCGGATATCGTGGAGGAGTGCTATAAGCACACCAATCGTATCGTCATCTCTACTTCGGGCTGGTTCGAAGATCGTGTGGTAGCGCTCGCTAAGAAGTTCCCAAACATCGGTATCCGTATCTCCATTGAGGGTCTAAGCCAGAAGAATGACGAGTTGCGTGGACATGCCGGGGGGTTCGACAAGGGACTACGTACGTTGCTGACCCTTAAACACATGGGATTGAAGGACATCGGTTTCGGATGTACTGTGAGCAACAACAACTCCAAGGATATGCTGTCGCTCTATCAATTGTCGCTGTCAATGGGCATGGAGTTCGCTACAGCTGCATTCCACAATTCTTTCTATTTCCATAAGTACGACAATCAGATTACCAATAAGGATGAGGTTTGCAACAACTTCAAACAGCTCATTGAGTGGCAGTTGAAGGAGAAGCACCCGAAGAGCTGGTTTCGTGCTTGGTTCAACATGGGACTCATCAACTACATTGAGGGAGGCAAGCGCATGTTGCCTTGCGAGGCAGGTTCTGCCAACTTCTTCATCGATCCATGGGGTGAGGTGCTGCCTTGCAATGGTATGGAGACGAAGTATTTCGAAGGCTCCATGGGTAATATCCATGAGAAACCGTTCATGGAGATCTGGGAGAGTGAGCAGGCTCAGAAAGTACGTGAGGCCGTGCGCAGTTGCCCGAAGAACTGCTGGATGGTCGGTACTGCCAGCCCAGTGATGCACAAATATATCAAATACCCTGCTAAGTGGGCATTGAAGAACAAGTGGCGCTCCATCTGTGGCAAGGAGGCATGCCTCGACTTCTCACAGTGTCCAGTAGGACAGGACCCACGGCAGGGTGACTTGAGAGTGCTGCACCCAGATGTCGAAGAGATACAGCCTGCGGGAGAGCCGATGAAAGGTGCAGGGCACACTGAGGAAAATAAATAATCAAACAGTAGTCTGTGGTTTAGCCACGGACTACACAGTTATTTTTTAGCCACGGACGAGACAATGATTTTTAGCCACAGACGACACGGACGATAGCATAATAATAGTCTGTGAAGTCTGTGTAGTCCGTGGCTAAAATTATTTACATGGATGTTCAGAAAGAGGCGGTGAAGTCTGTGTTCTCCGTGGCTTAATAAAGATAATTATGACAAAGATAGTTGTTACAGGTACACGTGGCATCCCTAATGTGATGGGTGGTGTGGAGACACATTGTGAGGAGCTCTTTCCACGCATTGCGAAGATGGGATTCGACGTGACGGTCATCCGGCGGTCCACTTATGTGCATGACGGACTGACGGAATGGAAGGGTGTGAAGCTCGTGGATGTCGACACACCGAAGAAGAAAGCTTTTGAGGCCATCATCCATACATGGCGTGCCATCTGGAAGGCAAAAAGTCTGCATGCCGACATTGTGCATATCCAGGCCATCGGTCCGGCGATGCTCACACCGCTGGCACGTCTGCTCGGCATGAAAGTAGTGTTCACCCACCATGGTCCTGACTACGACCGTGACAAATGGGGCTTTGCCGCCAAGACGATGCTGAAATTCGGAGAGCGCATGGGCTGCATGTTTGCCAATGATGTGGTGGTGATATCAGACGTCATCCGTAACATCGTCAAGGACAAGTATGGCAGAACGAAGGGTGTGCACCTTATCTATAATGGTGTGCCTGAGCCGGAGATATGCGACTATCCCGAATATTTCGATGAATTAGGCATTGAGAAAGGTAAGTATGTCCTTGGCATGTGCCGTTTTGTTCCGGAGAAGCGACTCGATGACCTTGTCAAAGCTTTCGTACAGGCTAAGAAAAATTTAATCTCACGCATAGGCGCTAAGAATACAAAGAAGGATATTGAGGATATTAAACTGGTACTGGCAGGTGATACAGACTTTGAGGATGACTACTCTGTTGGGCTGAAGAAATTGGCCCGGAATAATGGTGTTGTCTTAACAGGTTTCGTCCGTGGAAAGAAGCAGCATAGTCTGCTGTCACATGCCCGTGCTTACTGTCTCCCTTCCAGTCATGAGGGTTTGCCAATTGCGTTGTTGGAGGCAATGAGTTATAGCTTGCCGGTAGTGGTATCGGATATCCCTGCCAATCTTGAAGTTGGTCTGCCAGAGAAGGATTATTTTCACCTAGGAAATATCAACCAGTTGGCTGAGAAGTTAGAGGTTCTGATAAAGGCTCCGCTCAACCGTATCGACTATGATCTGAAAAAGTATGACTGGGATCATATTGCTGACCAAGTCGTCGAAGTATATCAGGGACTGAGTAAATAATATAACTGCATCATATTAGAATGCTTGGTTATTTTTTTAATTTTATGTTTCATTTTTGAACTACATGGCGCATATTAATACTAACGATTTCAAAGAACTCTTATATTGATGGTGTAGTCATCATCGAACCACAAGTATTTAAGGATGCTCGTGGCTATTTCTTTGAGTCTTTCTCTCAGCGTGAATTTGAAGAGAAAGTTCGTAAAATCAACTTTGTTCAGGACAATGAGAGTATGTCAAGCTACGGCGTAATGCGGGGATTGCATTTCCAGCGTCCATCCTTTACTCAGAGTAAGTTGGTTCGTTGTGTGAAGGGCGCTGTTCTTGATGTTGCTGTTGATATCCGTAAAGGTTCACCTACTTATGGTCAGTATGTAGCAGTAGAATTAACAGAAGAGAATCATCGCCAGTTCTTTGTACCAAGAGGTTTTGCTCATGGTTTTGCTGTACTTTCTGAAACAGCTGTATTCCAGTATAAATGCGATAATTTTTATCATCCTGAAGCTGATGGAGGTATCAGTATCCTCGACGACAGTCTTAACATCGACTGGCGCATCCCGACTGAGCATGCGAATCTTTCTGATAAGGACACTAAGCATCCGTTGCTAAAGGATTTTGACACTCCATTCGATATAAATGTCGATCTATATAAATAATATATTTCACAATGAATATTTTAGTAACTGGTGCCAACGGACAATTGGGCAATGAGATGCGTATTGTGTTTAAGAACACAAATGATAGCTACATTTTTACGGATGTCAATGAAGTAGAAGGGCTTGAAACAACTTACCTGGATATCACCGATATTGATGCTATCCGTAAGATAGTGAAAGACCATGCTATCAATGCCATCGTGAACTGTGCGGCATGGACAAATGTGGATGCTTGTGAGAATGATGAAAAATTGGCAGCATTAGCTGAAAAACTGAATGCAGATGCTCCTGAGAATTTAGCTAGAGTCATGAAAGAAGTTGATGGATGGCTGATTCAGATTTCGACCGACTATGTATTTGGTAAAGAGCCCTATAATGTTCCTTGTGGTCCTGATCAAAAGGGTACTCCTACTGGTGTATATGGTAAGACTAAGCTCCATGGCGAGCAGAAGATTATTGCTACAGGTTGCAAGCATGTCATTATTCGTACTGCATGGTTATATTCAGAATTTGGTAAGAACTTCTGCAAGACTATGTTGAATTTGACTGCAACCAAGCCTGCATTGAAGGTTGTCTTTGACCAGTGTGGTACACCTACATACGCTTTAGATTTAGCTAATGCTATCATTACAATCTTACAAAAGCCACAGATAGGAATTTTCCATTTCAGCAATGAGGGTGTTTGCTCTTGGTATGACTTTACACAGATGATTGCAAAGATTGCAGGTCATACAGCTTGTGATATTCAGCCATGCTATAGTTCTGAATATCCATCACCTGTAACTCGACCATCTTATTCGGTCCTTGACAAACGCACTATCAAAGAAACATTCGGAGTGAAAGTACCTTATTGGGTAGACTCACTTGAAAAGTGTATTGCTAATTTGAACAATAAATAAAATATATAGCCATGAAAGGTATAGTATTAGCAGGTGGTAGCGGTACACGCCTCTACCCAATAACTAAAGGTGTAAGCAAGCAACTTATTCCAATCTTCGACAAGCCGATGATTTATTATCCAATATCTGTTTTGATGTTGGCTGGTATTCGTGAGATTTTAATCATCTCTACTCCATTTGATCTCCCAGGCTTCAAGAGATTGCTTGGTGATGGTAGTGATTATGGTTGTAAGTTTGAATATGCTGAACAACCCTCACCTGATGGTTTAGCACAGGCATTTACTATAGGAGAGAAATTTATTGGTGATGACAGTGCTTGCTTGGTACTTGGTGATAATATCTTCTTTGGTTCTGGTTTCAGCAAAATGTTGGCTGATGCTGTTAAAACTGCAGAAGAAGAGAACAAGGCAACTGTATTTGGTTATTGGGTGAATGATCCTGAACGTTATGGTGTAGCTGAATTCGATAAAGATGGTAATTGTTTGAGTATCGAAGAAAAGCCAGAGTATCCTAAGAGTAACTATGCAGTAGTCGGTTTGTATTTCTATCCGAATAAAGTAGTTGATGTGGCCAAGACGATTCAGCCATCTGCACGTGGTGAATATGAGATTACTACGGTTAACCAGCGATTCCTGGAAGATGGTGAACTAAAAGTTCAATCGTTAGGTCGTGGCTTTGCTTGGTTGGATACTGGTACACATGATTCGCTTTCTGATGCGTCAACCTTTATCGAAGTTATTGAGAAGCGTCAGGGATTAAAGGTCGCTTGTTTGGAGGGTATTGCCTATCGTAAAGGTTGGATAAACGATGCGAAATTGGAAGCAGTTGCTAAACCTATGCTCAAGAACCAGTATGGTCAATACTTAATGTCTCTGTTGAATGCCAAGAAGGAAGATTTAAAAATAAACGTAGAATACTAAGAAATTCAAGATTATATGGAATTCAAAAGAAATATAGTCATCACAGGTGGCGCAGGGTTTATCGGTAGCCATGTAGTCCGCCTGTTCGTCAATAAATATCCCGAATATAAAATTATCAATCTTGACAAACTGACTTATGCTGGTAACTTGGCTAATTTGAAAGATGTAGAAGATAAGCCAAACTATAAGTTTGTCAAGATGGATATCTGCGACTTTGATGCTTTCTATCAGCTGATGAAGGATGAGAAGATTGATGGTATTATTCACTTGGCTGCAGAATCTCATGTAGACCGAAGTATCAAGGATCCGTTTACCTTCGCTCGTACTAACGTGATGGGTACACTATCACTGCTTCAGGCGGCTAAACTTTATTGGGAAAGTCTGCCTACACCA
>OCTW013385126.1_pt1 | contig 41240 bp, 29 predicted proteins | sample 1539671 | NCBI WGS metagenome assembly OCTW01 (sample SAMN02144230, study PRJEB22623) | gut metagenome | biome: sheep rumen | host: Ovis aries | place: New Zealand
GTATATGATTAATCCGGACTATTATTTTAAGGTAACTGGATATGTCGGTGAATTGTTCCACTCTGTCAGGGCTTGGTGGGAGTTGTCTGGTATGAAGCAGGATGAGATGGAAGGGGAGGAATGAAGTGACGGTGCCTTGGGGCTCATGATTTAGAGATAAAGTATATGGACAAGAAGTATGACATATTCATATCACATGCAAGTGAGGATAAAGATGCGATAGTGCGGCCATTGGCAACCATACTTGAGAGGCTATCGGTGCGAGTGTGGTATGATGAGTTTTCACTGCAACTGGGTGACAGCCTGACTGCCTCGATAGACAAAGGCTTGCAGGAATCAAAATATGGCTTAGTGGTGCTATCAAAAGCATTCCTCTCTAAGAGATGGCCGGAGTATGAATATCGTTCTTTAATGACCAGAGAGATAGACGGGGAACGGGTGATACTGCCGTTGTGGTACGATGTTACTAAAGAAGATGTTAAGAGCTTCTCATTATATCTTGCTGACATCATGGCTTTGCCAATCTCGAAAGACAATTTCGGGAGAATCGTTCCTGCTATCCTCAAAGTGGTACGCCCCGATTTATTTCAGGAGATGAGGATGCGAGGCGTGATGAGAAAGGCTGTTAGTGAGGGAACAAAAAGGGTAGTAAAGATTTCAGAAATAAAGAGTGCGACCACCAAGCAGAGCAAACTGACCAAGCAGCAACTTATCCGGAGTAAGGCTGTCTATTATGGCATAGGCAGGCATCTGAAAAGAACGTTTGATGACTACGTTGACCAGTATGAGTTGGATGTCGTGCCGGAGCGCGAGTTGCAATCGTGGGAAATTATGAATGCCTGTTATCTGGAAATGCTGGAGCGTCACGCGGATGCTACTCCAAGAGATAGAGAAGTTTTTTTCAAGGTGCTTCTGGCGTTTAGCATTGGTTATACTGAACTTGAAAATGTTCAGCTGAGCGATGGGGAGATTGAGGAATTGCTTGCGCTGTGGAAGGAGAGCTATTATGAGTTTTGAAAGGATTGCCTTATGGATGAATATACATTAATGGAACTTAGTTGGCGAAAAGGAGTCAAAAATGTCATTTGTCATTTATTGGCACCTCGGAAAACCATTTCCTTGGTTGAAGTGGAGGAGACGAGAAGCTATATGGTGGCAATCGATAGCGGTGTCCGTTATTGCTTCACAGGTAATCCGAATATCATAGATGCTGATTCGCAATATGTGATATTGACAGATAGAACGCCAACTAAGCAGAAACTCTTAGAAGGGGCAGTTAAGCAAAAGAGATGGCTTCGTCATCCTCGAATGGGGGATCATACTCCGGAAGTTGTTCTGAGATCGTGGACCAATCAGTTTTCCTATAAAGAAGAAGTTGATGAGGAGCATCCTGGACTAAGAAGGCCCCAGTTGGGTGCTCTCCATGCTATTTTAGGTCATTTTCTCTCTCCGACAGATGTGGCAACGGTTGTCCTCCCGACCGGAACGGGAAAAACAGAGACGATGCTCTCTGCTATGGTTGCAGGCAAATGCAAAAAGTTGTTGGTTACCGTTCCTTCGTCTGCTCTCAGAAATCAGATGTACGGAAAGTTTAAGAATCTGGGAGTGTTGAAAGACCCTAAATTTGAAATCGTTGGTGATGATGCGCTTTATCCTATAGTCGGTGTCGTAAACACTGCTTTTGAGACAGCAGAAGAACTTAATGCTTTTATCGCCCAATGTAATGTAGTCATTACTACGATGCAGATAATTGATTCTGCTCCTCAAGATCAGCAAGATGTATATGTCAGCGCCTTTACAAATGTGTTTGTTGATGAGGCACATCATATTGTAGCTACTTCGTGGAGAAAATTTGCTGACAGATTTCCCAAGAACCGCTTGATACAGTTTACTGCCACACCTTTCCGTAATGACGGTCTGCGACTTGAAGGAAAGATTGTATTTAACTACCAACTTAAACAGGCACAGGAAGACGGTTATTACAGAACTATCAAATTCCTTCCCGTTAGGGAATACGATGACGAAAAAGCGGACAGGGCAATCGCTGTAAGAGCCACGGAGCAACTTCGGGCAGATTGGGAGGCTGGACATCGCCATATCCTGATGGCTCGATGCGAAAGTAAACCACGAGCTAGAGCTGTTTATAGTATATATCAGGAGATTTGTCCCGATTTGAATCCTGTAATCATTTACTCTGACCATCCTCAATATAAAGAAAACTATGAAATTATTTTGCGTCGGGAGGCCAAGGTGATTGTTTGTGTTAACATGCTTGGCGAAGGCTTTGACTTGCCAGAACTAAAGATAGCCGCTTTCCATGACATTCGAAAAAGCCTTCCTGTAACCCTACAGTTCGCAGGTCGTTTCACCAGAACCAGTCGCGATGCTGATTTGGGGAACGCTTCATTTGTGGCCAATCTTGCAGATATAACCGTTCAACAGGAATTGGATAATTTGTATGAAGAAGATGCAGATTGGAATGTCTTGTTGGCAAATGCCAATGATAATCGGGTCGAGAATCAAGAGGAATATAAACAACTGTTGGACGGATTCCGTAATGGTGTAAGTTCAAAAATACCAGTCAGCAGTATATATCCTAAACTTAGTGCCGTGGTATATAAAAACTACACGGACACATGGCATCCAGATGAATTCTTGAAGGGAATACGAGGATTTGAAGATCTGGACTTCACTTCTTACGATATCAATGACGCTGAGAAACTTGTTGTTGCGGTATATGCAAAGGAACAGAATATAGAGGGGATTCATGTAAAGGATGTAAAAACTCTGGCATGGAGTTATCTGGTTCTGTTCTGGGATGAGGATAAGAATCTGCTTTATATCAATAGCTCTGATAATGGTAGTGTCTTCAAAGAAATAGCTAATCATGTCGTTGGAGAGAATGGGCACGAGCCTGTGCTGATAAAAGGCATGGACGTGTTCCGGACTTTCCATAACATGAAACGCACGAAGCTCAGAAATGTTGGACTGAAAGTTTATCTGGGAAAGGATATACGATACCGTATGCATGCTGGCAGGGACGTTGAGAGGGCCTTATCTAACGCAGAATTGCAGAACAGTGAAAAGGCATTTGTTGTTGGCGATGGCTTTGAGAATGGTGACAAGACCTCTATTGGAGCATCTTATAAAGGTCGTATTTGGAGTTTGAATGGAGCAGGAGATATCCTTACCTTCAAGAATTGGTGTTTGGAACAAGGTGAGAAACTTACTAATGATGACATAGACGGGAATCAGATATTGACACAAACGTTGATACCCAAGACTGTATGTAGAGTTCCCAATAGGGCCGTGCCATTTTCTATTGATTGGGATGGAATGATGTGGGATGAAAGGGAAAATCATTTCGCGTTTAACCTGCTTGGCGTAGAATCTCGTTTGTTCAATACAGACATTGTATTACGCGAAGACAATCCTGTACAGGATGATTCATTATTCTTTGAAGTAACAAATGGAACTCAGCGTGTGGAATTCAAACTTGAATTGTTTGAAAACAGACAAAACCCAGATAACGTCTATGCTGATTACCGAGTTACGAAGTTAACAAATGGAGAGGCTTCTATCAGTTTCGGGCGAAAAGACGTTAATCTGGCTGATTTCTTTTATGATTATCCTCCGACTATCTTCTTTACTGATGGTTCCAGCCTATGTGGTACGGAATATATTGAACTGAATTCACCGCCTGCTGTTTATAACAGGAATCGGATTGACGGATGGAATTGGCAAGGAGTTGATTTGGCCGTGGAATCGCAAGGTGTGGCCCCCAATATCAAGACTAACTCTATTCAGTACCGTGTCATTCAGAGACTTATGGATGGTGATTATGACATCATTTATGATGATGACAACGCTGGTGAGATTGCTGACGTGATTACACTGAAGCAAGCAGACAACGAAATTCATATTGAATTGTATCACTTGAAGTTTGCTCAAGGCGGCAGGGTGTCTGACAGGATTGGTAATTTCTATGAAGTATGCGGTCAGGCTCAGAAATCTGCAAACTGGAAGTACAAAGAGGCAGAAGAGTTTGTTGACCACATGCTGAGAAGGGAGACCAAACGTGAAGGCGGTAATGAATGCAGTAGAATTCAGAAGGGAGATAAGGAAACTTTGGTAAAACTGCTAAAATTGGTAAAGAAAAAGATACCCGTAAGTTACAGTATATACATTGTGCAGCCCGGAGCATCGAAAGTAGGGGCTAGTGACGAAATACTTACGTTACTGGGTGTGACAGACAGTTATTTGAAAGATAGGACAGGAATAGATTTGCGGGTTATCACAAATGAGTAGTAAAGAGACTTGCTGTGAACGATGGCAATTCTTAAGAAACAATAAATGTTATTAATAAATGAAATTTAATTGCAGACAAATCGTTAATTTTGCAAACTGAAAAATTATATGCATATGAGCAGACTGATTATTAGGAATGTTGGACCAATCAAAAGTGTGGATATTCGCCTGAACAAGGTGAATGTATTCATCGGTCCGCAAGGCAGTGGCAAGAGCACCATCGCCAAGATTGTTAGTTTCTGCTCTTGGCTGGAGAAGGTAAACGAGGCCACTGATCGTGCCGCTGTGGATGGTCTGATTAAGCGCCTCGGCAAGTTCCACCATATGGAAGAGTATTTTACTGAGAAATCGGTGATACTTTATCTGGGAGATAATGTGGTGTTCGCTTACCATTGGAAGGAGAAGGATGCTATACCCATGCCAAAGGGTTTTGGCGAGTATAATGCTAGCAGTTATCAAAAAGGGGAACTGATTCTTTCTGCTGTCAACAAGCGGGTGAATCCCAAGGTCATCTATATCCCTGCTGAACGTAATTTCGTTTCTGCGGTTCCGACTCTGAAGAACTATTCGGACAAGAATGATAATCTGCAGAGTTTTGTAAATGACTGGTTTGATGCGAAGCGCCATTATACCAAGGAGAGTCCAATGCCTGTGACGAACCTGGGCTTGAATTATTACTATAACAAGAGTGTTGACCTTGACTACCTGTCATTGGGAGCCAAGAGTCAGATTCCGTTGACTTCTGCATCAAGTGGTTTCCAATCAATAGTTCCTCTTGCCGTTTTGGTGAAGTGGCTTTCGAGTGGGATTTATGAGGAAAATAAACCATTCTCACCCGCAGAGAATGAGAAGGTACGTAATCTCTTGGCTCATCTGTCGGGCAATACCAATGAAAGTGAGGCTGAGTTGGTGGAAAGACTGCGTGGTTTTATTCAGGGAAGAGTTTATTCGCATACGCAATTCATCGTTGAGGAACCGGAGCAGAATCTATTCCCTCAGACACAGATGGATTTACTGTATCATTTAATATCAGAAATAAACCACGGCAGAAATCACCGGCTGGTGTTGACCACACATAGTCCGTATGTGCTATATGCGTTGAATAATTGCTTGTTGGCTTATCTCGTGAAGGATAAAGTTGACGAGGAGATTGTTGAAGAAATCGCCCCCGTCAAGTATGCGCTGAATCCGGAAGATGTATCAGTGTGGTCCATTAAAGACGGATGCGTGAGAAATGACAAAGGCGAACCCCACAAAACCATCCAAGACAAGAGGGGATTGATTCGCAAGAATTACTTCAATGAGGTAATGCGTCAGGTGATGAGTGATTTCAATACGCTTTTGGGATATGATGATTAGTGAGGGTTACAGCCAGGACGTTTACATTGCTGATTTCACCAACTTTGTGGGGAAGCCCGGATATGACAATCTTCCTTGTCAAGGCGTGATGGTGGGAATTCAAGAGAACGGCATAATCCCATCGTTCATTATTCGTGATGAGCGCGCGTTCCCTTTCGGCGTGATAAACAACGAGCATAATCCTGCCGTCTTTAAGAGGGAAGATGGTAGCCCCATGACGCAATGTGAGTGTATTGTCTATTCGGAACGGAATGATAACCGCAAGGGATGGCTGTTCTTTCTGGAGTTGAAGTATTGTGAACCCAAAAACCGCTTTGATAGGATGCTGGAGGGTATTAGCCAGCTGAAAACAACCTGCAATTATATTCTTAAAGAAAGGCAGGAGTTGGATGCCACGCTTTTTAACAAGATGTTTCTTGTTGTCTCTACTCCGGGAGTAGAGCCTTTGGATCCTTTTGACGCCTCGTATTTTGACCAAGATTATATTCTCACTGTGAAGGAGGAAACCGGAGCTCTAGTGAAAGCAGTGAATGAGGTGAGCATCCTTACGCCGGCTTTGCTGAGGTTTTGAGATAAAAAAAGAGTCCCATCGAACGATGAAACTCTTTTTACGGAGAACGGATAATGGCTTCCATAACTCACGGCAGGTCGCTAAGTGTCCTGCGAATCTGGTTCATGGCATCGCTGGGACAAAGCCGTCCACTAGATACGATTCGCTGGTCTCGGATTTCAAGTCCCAACTCGGATATGCCCAGGATCTTGGCAGAGGGCCACTGCTTACGGGCCAGTAGGAGCACACTGATAAGCTCGGGGCGGGAGAGTAATAAAGAATGACTTTAAAAACATAATATGATTTGGACACATTAGTGTCCCGTTAAAATTGGGACGAGTTAAATATTAATCAAATAGCCCCGGAATGAGGGGATCAAATTGTTCTTTGACATCGTTGAATTTAGTCTTTTCAAACAACTCTTTCAAAGGAGTCTTGTCTGTCAATGAGATGCTAAGGATCTGCAAGAGCTCATATGTCGAGCGTTCCAGTCGCATATCATGTTGCACGATGGCAACTAGGCAATAGGCAATGATAGCAGCACTAATCTGAATCCTGACGGCATTCTCTGTTCTGCCCCAGAATTTCTTGATCTTCAGATGTTGCTTCAGCCACTTGAAGAAGAGCTCAATCAGCCACCTGTTCTTGTAGAGATTGGCAACTTCAAGCGAGGACAGATGGAAGGCGTTGGTGAGGAAAGAGAACTCACGCCCTTGCTCCTCATCATAGAACTTGACCAGTCTGAGTTTTTCCTTGTACTTCTTTGAAGTGATGTAATCCGTCAGCATAATCTCGGAATCAGTTAATACGTTTCTTGGCATCCTTCTCCTCCATTTGATGCACTTGTACTGCAAGTTCTTCTTTGCTCGGACTATGAAGAATGACTCATGCTGATGGATGTGATAGAGTTCCTTGAAGGCATTGTAACCACGGTCGAACACGTAGTAAGAACCTGATTCATAAGGTGTTTCCTTCATGACCTTCGAATCGTGGACAGACGTTGAGTCGAATGCATATACCTTGCCTTTGAGCTTGAAAATATCCGTCGCACGCTTCCTGCGAGCCTGGTCCATCATGTAGAATGCGAACTCTTCGAAGATGCGATAGTCGCGATTCTGATTGGCTGTGGCAAATGTCGTCTTAGCGATAGGCCCCCGCCCTAAGCCGAGATGATAGCGTCTTGACTGATGAGCCTCCAAGGCCACAATCAAGTCACGCAGGCTCTCACGATTACTGAGTTATCCGAACATCAGAGCAAGGAGTTGATTCCAACAAGTGAAGTGCTTGACATAGCGATTTCCATCGTACTTGTCAACAAGGTGACGGAACTTGTCGCTGTCCAAAAACTCTATCAATTGAGCGAAGACGTATTTTGATTTGTTCATATGCAGCCATCTGTTTTGAATGCAAAGATACGAATTCAAATCGTCGCACCCTCAAAAGTGCATGTAAAAGACTGAATTTCAATTATTTCAAAGACCGATTAGTCCACTTTAACGGGACAGTAGTGATTAACTTTATTGTTAAGAATTTAAAGGATCTTGAACTTCTTTTTATTAAATAGCCTTTGTACGTAAAATTTGTTTAAATTTTATTCATTGCAAAAATAGTAATAAGTGCAAAAAATATTTCCGAATCCTACCTGAGCAAATGTTACAGTTTTCTAAGTGTAACAAGATTGTTAATAATAGATGATACCACGCGAAATAATAGACAAGCTCAATGAATTATCAATATTGAGTGTAGCTGCAAAATTGGAAATCTGCCTCAAAAGAAAGAGAGCTTTGTGTTTTATGCACAATGACTCTCATCCCAGTTTACATTTTAACACAGATAAGAATACATGGAAATGCTATGTATGCAATAAAGGCGGAGGTGTCATCAATCTCGTGATGGAAAAATTAGAATTTGGATTTGTTGATGCATGCAAATGGCTGGCAGATCAATTTACTATCATTATCCCTGAAGATGATGGTTATAGAAAACAATTCAGAAAGAAGACTGTAAAGCCCGTTGTTAAACAAAAGGTGGAATCACAAATCGTTACTGATATAGAACTTTATGAATGGGTGGTAAGAAGGGCAATACTCTCAGAGCAGGCTCGTCATTTTTTGTATGAAGAAAGAAAATACAACGAGGAGGTAGTTCGGGAGCTAGGAATCGGATCTGTTACTTACCCAGATAAACTGGTGAATGCTCTTGTGAATCGTTTTGGTGAAGAGAGAAGCATCAAGTCTGGTTTAGTAAAACGTGGACAGTATGGATTGTATCTTCATTTCTACACCCCGTGCCTATTGTTTCCATATAAAAATATGGAGGGACGGGTCGTAAACCTACAGTCAAGATACCTTGGTACAAAAAAAGAGGCCCCGCGATTCCAGTTTATACAGAATGCTCAGATAAGTATGTTCAACATTGGAGTATTAAATGAAATGGAACTGGGTGAAAAACTCTTCCTTTCAGAAGGAATCACTGACTGTATAGCCCTTCTTTCGAGTGGAAGGAAAGCAGTAGCCATACCTAGTGCGACACTGCTGAAAGAAGAACAGTTAAGTCTGCTTGCCTCAAGGAATCTTTATATGTACCCTGACCGCGATGAAGCAGGTGAGCGGCTGTTCGGTGAACTTCAAGATACACTTGGAAAACGAGGTGCAATGGTGGTACGTGTGTCTTTGCCCAAGGGGTGCAAGGACTTTTCTGACTATTACGTCAAAATGCATCAATAACTATTAGTATGCCAATGGGAATTAATCTAATAGAGCAGGTTACATCATTGGAGAATATGATGTTAGCTTGGAGAAAGTTGGAAAGAGCATTCAACTACGGTGACGTGTGGTATGACGAGTTGCTGATTGCCGAGTTCAAGATGAATCTTGTGGATAACCTACGAGAGCTAGCAACCTGCATTATAAAAGGTGAATACAAGATGAAAGCTATACGCCCAATACCATTTCCCAAAGGTGGAGAAGATGAGAACGGCGAACTTAAAGTAAGACAATCGTTCTTCATTGATTTTCGTGACCAATTGGTATGGATGGCAGTCTGTAATGCTATAGGGCATGTGTTTGATAGGAAAATGCCTGCATGGAGTTATGGCAATAGGCTCTATGTATCGATGTGGCAGGAGAGGGATGAAGATGGAAACAAGATATGGAAGGTAGGTAATTACAGAAATACATCGAGGAACTTTTACCGCAAATGGACTCAGAGCTGGCCGCTGATGAGAAGACGTATCACTGCATCGCTCAAGATGATGGCCGGATTGAAGAAAGACGAGTTTGACAATAATGAGTTGCAGACGCAGCAAGACAACACTGCATTGACGGAAAGCCAGAAATACTTGCAACTCGCCTACCTTGAAGACGGGTATTTTGAAAAACGTAATCCCCCACTGTCTCAACTATATTGGGCAGGCATAGACCTGACAAAGTTTTATCAGCAGGTGAAACTGAACAAAGTGAAGGATGTGATTCTGAATGGATTAAATTCTTATACGCAGGGCGATGAAACTATCAATGGTCTTATATCAGCACTATGCGAGTTTGAAGTAGATTATACCGATTACGACTACGAGGGAGGAGATGAAGACTTGAAAACTATGCAACTGGAAGGAAGACCACAGTTTGAAGGTCTGCCGACAGGTTTGATTGTAGCAGGATTCCTCGCCAATATCTATATGCTTGAAATTGATGCTGAGGTGAATAAGCACTTAGAAGCCAATCGTGATGTTATTCATTTTAGGTATGTGGACGATCATGTTATTATAGCTACTAGCCCTCAGGTTCTCTTTGACTGGACAGGATGGTACCAGAAATTGTTGCACCAATACGGACTTGAAGTTAATATAGAAAAACTGGCACCAGATGGAATAGCGAAGGTTTTAGAAGGTAAAGAACAAGACCAAGGAGGCGTCTTTATTGCAGACTATGAGGATATGTTTTTACCAGCGATGGACGAATTTTCAGCCATTGACCCCTTCTTTCCGACACCATTGATGACACAGACCCTGCAGAAAGTGTCACAGTTGCAGGGTATGAACCTGAATATGCTTTCTGCAAAAGAATTTGCAATAGTATTTAGTGAATTGCAATCACTGCTTGTGGCAGATTTATCGGAACAAGAAATCAAGAAGAGCACAAGAATTTCTTTTGCCTGTACGATGCTATCTAGACTGATAGTAGATGGGGAAGTCGACTATGAAGCCGTAAAACGATTCAGACTGGCATGGCTAAATTGGCTCGAAACGGAATACAAGAAGATGAAAGAGGGGATAGAAAAGCATGCCCCACTTTATGGTATTGACAATCCGAACAAGCTGGATACGCTTATTAAGCGATGCACACAAATCGTGTTTGACGGTGTAGAAGATATAGACACTGATGCCTTGAGAAAGGAATATCCATTTGTAGAACAACATCTTTGGCCTTTGGAAAAGCTTAGCAAGACACTTGCAGCAGGAGAAAAATTAACCCAATCGAAAGAACGGCAAATCTTCAATATGCTGATGCATGCTCTTGATGATGTTCCTGACAAGGTGAGAGTCTGGATAAGGGCAATGGGATACTGTGTAATACACCAACCGTGTCAGGTAGTGAAGCTGTATGATAAGCTGAATCAATATGAAAAGAATAAGAAACTGCACCCACTTAGCATAGAGTACCTACGTGGTTTACTTGACTTGTTGCGGGCTGACCATGTAATTAGGGCTACATACAGACTTGTGGCTGACGACTATCAATATAGTAGGCAGAAGAAACAGGATGTGATCTTCCTTAAAGAGGTTTTCAAGGTGGAGGAAACCCAAGGGAAACTCTTTATTAGTAAGGATGCTCAGCAAATGATGAGAAAGGCCGCTGCTTTTTTCAACCTACATACTGCGAAGACTGGACTGGCACTGGCTCCTGAAGAAGAGTGGTTCTTCAATAGTGTAGATGAGTATCACCATTGTAAAAGACTAGATAGTACCTTCTGGTTGTTATGGGTTGTGTCGAAGTTGAAAAACTGGAAACGAGACGAACGACTCGTGATAACAGAAACCATGAAAGAACACTTTGGCGAGGCTAAACCAGAGTCCCCCTATTACAAAGCTTTCTTTATGGCATATCTGCGAGAGATGTGTCTGACTGAAGCAATGGAACAGACACTACCCAAAGATTTAACGGGAAATGTGGAATGGAATAATGAAGAGTTGAAATACATACTGTTACACCAATCAAAGGCTAAGGAACTGCAAAGCAAGATGGTGTCCGTGGAAGATAAGAAAAAAATAATAAAGTCTAGAAACAAAAAGAAAATCAGCGTCACACAGTGGATTGAAGAAGTGAAGGGTATGACAGACAAGGACAGTAAATGGTCTTTGATGTACTCGGAACTGCTGGCAGTAATGATGGAACTGGCACTGATAAAAGCCATAGATAAAGAAGGCGAAAATATGCAAGATGTAGTGCCGCATCCTGACAACTTTCTATTTCGAAGGAAAGAAATTCTGCAGATGGACTGGAACACGATACTCGGTAAAATTAATAGTGGACAATCATTATTAGCCACATACTCTCCGAATAAAGTTTTGAAAGGTGAAAGTTATTGTTACCCATCGCTTTTGGATCAGTCGTTGCCAAAGTATCTAACGCTATGTTATGGCCTTGGATTGATATTCTTACAAATGCTGAGCAAACGTACTATACTTCCATGGTCGCTGAACACCCAAGAAGCAGGATATGACTGGCAGCGCATACTACATGATCTACAGGGAAAGGGGCAAATATCATCACTGAACTATCGCATAGTGTATGCATGTCTATCCCCTCGACAGCGTGAGAATTGGCGATTGAGAAATATACTGACCGAAGAGTATATAGAGGAAACTTTTATGGACAATCCACGTATACAAACGATAAAAGATTTGGAGAAAGAATTGCGAGAGTCGCTAAAGTCGTTAAAAGATAATTTGATATCTGTGGCCAATGAAGAACATCGCCAGTTGATAGTGATTGATCTTTTGTAACATATGGAAGAGATACTGAAAGTTGCAATACTACAAACCTCACTTGACAACAAAGCAGCCTGGAGCATCTGTTCTGTAAACAGGCCGAAGATGAATGCAATGGAGGGAGTCCGTGTATGGAACGAGATTATCCATACGATGGATAACTATGTGAATCTGGAAGACACTAGAAAGCCAGATGTTATATTGATTCCTGAATTTTCTGTAGCTGAACAGTTTGAACGAGAAATTAAGAAACTAGCAGACCAAACAGGGAGTATCATCATTACGGGTTTGGACTTCAAGGTTACCGGGAATAATGTAAGAAACCAAGCACTAGTGGCTATACCATACAGATGGCCTCATGGCTTTCGTAAATCGCGCGCAAAGACGTTCTACTTTGGTAAACATTTCCCAGCAAGGGAAGAGAAAAAATATTTGGAGGATTGTGGAAAAGACTTTGAACCATGTAATGAAATTTATGTGCTGGATGCAGGCGACTATGGGCGTATAGGACTGGCCATTTGTGCGGATTTCTATGACATAGAGCGATACGCTTTATACAAAGGGCGAATACAACATCTGTTTATCTTAGCATACAACAAGGATGTGAAATCGTTTCTTTTTCTGGCAGAATCAATATCGAGACTGGTGTACTGCAATGTTGTTATTTGTAATACAGGTCATTATGGCGGTTCAATTTGTTTCTCATTGAAGGAAAAAGAATATCAGAGGTATATTTACAGGCATGAGGGCGCTAATCTGTTTACCAGCCAGATAGTGGAATTGCCAGTAAAGTCGTTCAAAGAAAGTCAGAAGGCGAAAGAGGGAAAAGGTTATAAGGCTGCCCCACCAGAGTATGAAGTATATGATTAAGGAGAAGATAAGACAGAAAAGACGAGATGAACTATAGATTTCAAGAAATTATGAAAATGGTGGTGCCAGGATTCCTGCTTATCATTTTCATTTCATTGTTCAACAGCGCCTATCAGATAGAACTGTATGGGGAGATTGGTAAGGTGTCTAAAAACATCAAACCAATACCAGATACTATTATGGTAGTAGTTTTACCTTTCGTGGCATTTCTTGTAGGTTATATTGTTAATATGTTAGCCAGCTTCGGAGAGAGGTGTTCATGTAAATGGAAGATTATTGACCGTCCATCACATAAGCTGTTAAAGAAGGAGACGTTGTTCACTAAAGAACAAAGGAAGAAGCTAGTCGGATTGATAAACCATCCGGACGAGTATAATATCTGTCGAGAACAGGCTGGTCAAATTTTTAAAAAGGTGAAGGAGATACATAAGGGGAGCCATGATGTTGATGAGTTCTATTATCAAGCGATAATGGCCCGCAACATTTTAGGTTCTTATACAATTGGCCTGTTTTATGGTGTAATAACGGTTATAGTGAATAATATAACCTTTGGGGAGTACGGCTGGCTTTGGGGCGTAAGCGTTTTTTTATGGATATGTCTATACTTGCAATGGGGAAGAAATAACAAAACCTATGCAAGAAGACTTATTTCGGAGTATCTAACAGGAGAGGATTAGAAAATGAAGCACATTATAATTGATACAAACTTTGTATTTCATGACTATTTTCTTAGAGGAAAGAATATCATGGCTTTATGTAATTATGCTATGCGAATGGGGTATGAGGTATATATGCCACAAGTGGTAGTTGATGAAATGGTTAAGCAATACAAAGAGGACGTTGAGGAACAAGTAAAGAAAATAAGTGCGATTAACGAGAGTTGGCAAAGAGTCAGCAATGGATTAACACTTGTGGACAATATTGATGATGAGAAACTAAAATCAAAGTATGAAAAAGAACTGGAGAATCGGCGTCATTCTCTTCAGATAAAGACACTTGACTATCCGTCAGCCAAGCATCGGAATATCGCTTTGAAGGACTTATACGCTCAGAAACCTTTTCGAAGGTTAAAAGATGGGAATATCGGCTATCGAGATGCGTTAATATGGGAAAGTATCCTCGAATTCTGTCATCTTGCTCATAATGATTCAGAGATTTATTTCATTAGTGAAAATATCAAGGATTTTGCCTCAAATGATAGAAAAGAGTTGCATGATGATTTGAAAAAGGACTTGAAGAAAAATGGCTTCCTAGAAGACAGAGTTAAATTGGTATCTGATATTCACAAATATGTGGAAGAAGAGATTGTCGCAGATTTACAAGTTCTAGAGAAATACAAGGATGAATTGACAAAGACAGGAGGAATTGGCGATATTGATGTTAAAGCCATTATAGATGAGAAGGCCAATAATGAGTCTATAGGGTTTTATATTAGCGAAGATGAACATATGGGGCCAGCTCCTTTTATTCCTTATTATTATGAAAATCCTTCTATTGTTAATACAGAGGTGTCAAGAATTAATTACGATGTGAGAAAATTATCTGACTCCGACTGTATCATCACGGCAATAGTGGAAATAGTGGTTGATATGGATGCTTTTATATATAAGGGTGATTTGGCCTTAATTGCAGATGATGAATATCCGGATATAATTAATCGCAACTGGAATAAACATTATGTGCTCGTATCAGACGTAGCCCGATTCTTTATTCAAATTGACATACTAACAGATGCTGAGTTTAAGGTTATTACTAGTATCGAACAACAGGTATTAAGTGTTAAATATGATTTTGGTTTCAAGACCTCAGATTTGTATAATTAATGGAAATGGTTTATAACGCAAGAAGAGCGATGGATAGTGAAGTATATTGAGGTGGTGACGTTTATTGAGACGAATAAGCGGAATCCTTCGAGATATGATGAAGAGGAAAGGGGGAAATATCTCAACTGGATCAAGGCGAATCGTAAAGCGATGAATGCTGGGAAGATGAAGCCGGAGAGGGTAGAGAAGTTTAGAAAACTTCTGGAAATGACGGAACTATATAGGAGGAAGAACCAATATGAATAGATGGCTGATGTTTGAAGGCTGATGGCTGAAGTGAGGACTAAGAAGTAAGACAAAGATGAAGCAGCTCGGTACTTCAATTCATAAGGACATGACGACGTATCTCCGAGATTTTGGCTTTGGCGGATTCTTGGGGTATGGGAGTGGTGTGCCTAGTGGATTGGTGAATGAGGAAGAGCTGAGGAGAAGGATGATGCATGATGGCTGAGGGATGTCGTCCCTGGTCATAGGCTTCGGATATATATGGGCATCCCCCGATTCGGTTCTTCGTGAACTGAGTCGGGGGATGCCTCGTTTCTTGCGGTCTGGACTATTGGGTGCGGAAGTGGCCAGCGACCTTGTAGACCTCGATGATGATATCCTTGGGGATTCTAGACTCAACCGGCCTGCCATCGACCATCTGTGTGAAGCAGATGTTCTGGTCGTCGGGCTGCGAGACAGAGACCTTGCGGAGTACCTTGTATTCGCTGGTGACAATGACGCAGATGAAATCACCCTTGTAGAACGGCTTTTCCTCTGCTAATTCATCCTGAGGCTCGGACGGCCTGCTGTTACCCAGATATTGCAGTCCCTCGCCTGTATATAGCCACGCGGCACTTACACCGTATTTCTTGCATAGCAAATCTATGGCCTTCGGAGTGGGTTTCTGCCATCCGTTCTTGATTTTGCTCAGTACCTGGTCTTTTTTTGTTTAATGGATTAAATAAAAACAACTAAAAATTTGCAAGTTCATTAAATAATTTGTACCTTTGCCCCCAACTTCATACTAACAGCATATGGATAAGCAGCTATTGAAACAGATCCTTAGGGATAATCAGCAAGAGGTGGAACGCTATGTTGTTGAACCTCGTGAATTTGTGTTGGACGATTTCCCGTGCTGTGTACTTGTAGGAGTGCGCAGAACCGGTAAGTCTTATTTGCTTTACCATTATATCCAGCAATTGCTTGCTGCAGGCCATAAGTGGGACGAAATGCTCTATCTGAACTTTGAGGATGAGCGTTTGGAGAACTTTGATACTGAGGATTTCAACAAACTGTTGGAATGTCATCAGGAGATGTATGGCAAGCGTCCCATGCTGTTTCTTGACGAAATACAGGACATTGACTCTTGGCATAAGTTTGCACGACGGATGGCCGATGCTAAATATACCATCTTTATTACCGGTAGTAATGCCAAGATGCTCTCTGGCGAGATAAACACCACCCTTGGCGGACGGTTCCTGATTGCAGAGGTTTATCCGTACAGTTTCAAGGAGTTCCTTGCAGTACATCAGGTGCCTTTTGGCGAGATAGACCTGTTGGCTACTGAAGGACGCGCCAGGGTGATACGCACCTTCGACGAGTACCTAAGATATGGCGGTCTGCCTGCAGCGGCTCTTTTGCCCGCTAAGAGGGACTATCTGAGCAGCATCTATCAAAAGATATACATGGGTGACATCATCGCCCGTAACAAGATTACCAATGTGGCTGGCATCCGTGTACTTGTACGCAAGATGGCAGAGAGCGTTTGTCGCCCCATCTCCTATAACCGCATCAATAACCTACTGTCGAGTGTTGGCGGAAAACTCAGTCTTGCCACCACCATCAAGTATGTGGAGTATTGTGAGGAGGCATGGCTGCTGTTGCGACTTAGGAACTACGCTTCCGCATTGGCTGACAAGGAAAGTAACTGCAAGTACTACTTTATTGACACGGGCATTCTTGGCTTGTTCCTGATTGATAAAGACGCTATGCTTTTGGAAAACCTTGTTGCTATTCAACTGTTCCGTATCTATGGTCACGATATTGACAATGGCCGTATATTCTTCTATAATGACGGCTATGAGGTTGATTTCTATATTCCAGATGATGAGCTGGCTATCCAAGTATGCTATTCCCTGCACGATGAAGAAACCAGGAAGCGCGAAACGGAGGCCTTACAAAAGCTACCTAATCGTTTGTCTTGTAAAAGGAGACTGATTCTGACTTATGACGAAGAGGAAATCATCAACGACAAGCATGGCACTATTGAGATTGTTCCAGTATGGAAATGGCTTCTTGAAAAGTATAACCACCAGAGTAATGTGTGATATAAAAGCGAAAAACCTTAAACAAAGAAACCTGTCTCGCATTGGAGACAGGTTTCTTTCGTTATAGCGTATTTGCTATGGCTCTGGGGATCTGAGATCAGTAGTTTTCGGCCTTTACCTGGAAATAGGACTGGGGATGGTTGCAGACGGGGCACTCCTCGGGGGCCTTCTTGCCGATGACGATGTGACCGCAGTTGGCGCACTGCCAGATGACATCGTTGTCCTTGGAGAACACACGCTCCTGGCGGATGTTGTCGAGGAGCTTGCGATAGCGGGCCTCGTGCTCCTTCTCGATCTGGCCTACGGCCTCGAACTTGTCGGCAATCTCGTCGAAACCCTCCTCACGGGCCTCCTGGGCCATGCGGGCATACATGTCGGTCCACTCGAAGTTCTCACCATTGGCTGCGGCCTCGAGGTTCTCGGGGGTAGACTTGATACTGCCGCCCTCTAAGAGCTTGAACCACATCTTGGCATGCTCCTTCTCGTTGGCAGCTGTCTCCTCAAAGATGGCGGCAATCTGTACGTAACCGTCTTTCTTGGCCTTCGAGGCCCAATAGGTGTACTTGTTACGTGCCTGGCTCTCACCTGCAAAGGCTTCCTGCAGGTTTTTCTCGGTCTTTGTTCCTTTCAGTTCTTTCATTGTCGTATTTGTTTGTTCGTGGTGCAAAGATAGTGTTTTTATCGCACCTGTACAACAAAAATCGGGATTATTTTTGCTTTAAATGATAAAAAAGCCGTAATTTTGCATGCAAAAGGACTACTGGTGCTGATGGCAACGGATGAGGCGACACGGGAGATGGTGAGACGGTATGTGAGGTACCTGAAACTGCAACGGAACATGTCGGGCAACACGCTCGACGCCTATCAGCATGACCTGCGGAAGCTGCTCGACTACCTGAAGGGGATGGGGAAGGACCCACGGGAGGTGCAGTTGGAAGACCTGGAGCAGTTCTCGGCCGGGCTGCACGACATCGGCATCCATGCGCGCAGCCAGTGCAGGATACTGAGTGGGGTGAGGAGCTTCTTCCGCTTCCTGCAACTGGACGGCTACCGCGACGATGACCCGACGGAACTGTTGGAGTCGCCCCAGATAGGACAGCACTTGCCTGAGGTGCTGACAACGGCGGAGGTGGACCGGCTGGAGGAGAGCATAGACCTCTCGAAGTGGGAGGGGCATCGCAATAGGGCTATCATCGAGGTGTTGTTCTCGTGCGGACTGCGGGTGAGTGAGCTGACGAACCTGAAGTTGTCGAACCTGTACCTCGACGACCAGTTTATACGGGTGATGGGCAAGGGGTCGAAGGAGCGGCTGGTGCCTATCTCGAAACGGGCCATACAGGAATTGAAGAACTGGTTTGACAATCGCTGCAAGATGACTATCAAACCGGGTGAGGAGGACTATGTGTTCCTGAACCGGCGGGGGGCGCACCTGACAAGGGTGATGATACTGATCATGATCAAGCGACAGGCGGAACTGGCGAAGATCACGAAGACCATCTCTCCGCACACGCTGAGGCACTCGTTTGCTACGGCACTGCTGGAGGGGGGAGCTGACCTGCGGGTGATACAGGCGCTGGTGGGACACGAGAGCATCGGCACGACGGAGATTTACACGCACATCGACACGACGACACTGAGGCGGGAGATACTGGAACATCATCCGAGAAATATGAGGAAGTGAGTTTGGTTACAGTTTACAGTTTACAGTTTACGGTTTACGGTTTACAGTTTACGGTTTATAGTTTACGGTTTACAGTTTACGGTTTACAGATGATTACATTTGAGGGAAATAGGGTGGCTTGCTAGGTTATCAACTGTAAACTGTAAACCGTAAACTGTAAACAATCGATAAAAACTTGTAGTTTTTAGAATACTTCTGCGTCAAATACATAAAAAAGGTGTACCTTTGCACCCGAAAAGATAATAACCAAGCTTGGAGACATGAGAAAACTATTCGTTAGCTTGCTGCTGGCCATGGTTGGCACAGTGGCAGTGACGGCACAAGAGATGCCGTTGATTCCCGTCGACCCTGATGTGCGCATCGGAAAACTCGACAATGGACTGACTTATTACATCCGTCACAACAACTGGCCAGAACAGCGGGCAGAGTTCTATATCGCCCAGCGCGTGGGCAGCATTCAGGAGAATGACGACCAGCGCGGACTGGCTCACTTCCTGGAGCACATGGCCTTCAACGGGTCGAAGCACTTCAAGGGCAACGAGCTGTTGCGCTGGTGTGAGTCGATCGGCGTGAAGTTCGGTACCGACCTGAATGCCTATACGAGCATCGACCAGACGGTCTATAATATAAGTAATGTACCCACGACGCGCGAGACAATCATCGACTCGTGTCTGCTCATCCTCTACGACTGGGCCGACGGCCTGCTGCTGGAACAGGAGGAGATAGAGAAGGAGCGGGGCGTGATACACGAGGAGTGGCGCCTGCGCACGTCGGCCTCGCAGCGTATGCTGGAGCGCGACCTGCCGAAGCTGTACCCAGGTTCGAAGTACGGCTATCGTATGCCCATCGGACTGATGGAGATTATCGACAACTTTGAGCGTCCCTTCCTACAGGCGTATTATGAGAAATGGTACCGTCCCGACAATCAGGGTATCATCGTGGTAGGTGACATCGACGTGGACCAGGTGGAGCAGAAGATCAAGACGCTCTTCTCGCAGATCGCCGCCCCTGCGGCTGGTGCTGCGAGGGTGGTGGCTGAGCCTGTGCCCGACAATGCCGAGCCTATCATCGTCGTCGACAAGGATAAGGAACAGGCCTACAATATCGTGGAGCTGCTGATGAAGCACGAGACCTTCCCCGACTCGCTGAAGGGAACGATGGCCTATATGGTGTCAAACTATCTGAAGAACGCTGCCTTCTCGATGCTTAACGACCGACTGAAGGAGTATGCCGAGAAGCCGGAGAGCCCGTTCCTACAGGCCTCGGCCAGTGACGGGCAGTACCTGCTCTCACGGACTGTCGATGCCTTCGATCTGGGTGTGCTGCCCAAGGACGGACAGCTGGAGGCTGCCTTGGCGCAGGCTCTCACGGAGGTGAGAAGGGCTGCACAGTTCGGATTCACACCAACGGAATATAACCGTTTCAAGGCCAACTACCTGAGTTCGCTCGACAAGCAGTATTCCAACAAAGACAAGCGCTACAACGCACAGTTCGTGAACCAGTGCGTGCAGCACTTCCTCAACAACGAGCCCATACCCAGCATCGACTATACCTACTCTACGATGAAACAGCTGGTACCCATGTTGCCGCTGGAGGGTGTGAACATGCTGATCAAAGAGCTGGTGTCGGAGAATGACAGTAACCTGGTGGTGGTGAACTTCAATAACGAGAAGGAGGGTAACGTCTATCCCACCGAGGCAGGACTGCTGAAAGCCATTGCCGACGCCCGCAGTGCACAGATAGAGGCATACGTGGACAATGTGAAGGACGAGCCTCTGATGACACAGATGCCAGAGAAGGGCACCATCGTGGGAGAAACGAAGAACGATCTCTTCGGTTATACTGAGTTGAAGCTATCGAACGGTGTGACGGTAGTCCTGAAGCACACCGACCTGAAGAAAGACGAGGTGGTGCTGAGCGGTGAGGGCTTCGGCGGCTCGTCGCTCTACGGGGAAGAGGAACTGCCGAACCTGAAGATGTTCGACGACGTGATAGAGGCCAGCGGACTGGGTAACTTCTCACACACAGAGCTGGAGAAGGCCCTGGCAGGTAAGATCGCCAGCGCCAGCCTGTCGATGAGTGCCTACCGTCAGAACGTCAGCGGCTCGTCGACACCGAAGGATGTGGAGACGATGCTGCAGCTGGTGTACCTCTACTTCACACAGATCAACAAAGACCAGCAGTCGTTCGACAACCTGATGCAGACGACGGAGGTGAGCCTGAAGAACCGTCTGCTGCAGCCTGAGGCGGTGTTCAGTGACTCACTCAACGCCACGATGGGATGTCATAACCCCCGCATCAAGTCGTTGGAGGTGGAAGACCTGAAGAAGGTTGACTACGACCGGATTCTGCAGATTGCGAAGGAGCGCACGGCTGACGCTACGGGCTATACCTTCTACATCGTGGGCAACTATGATGAGCAGCAGATAAGACCCCTGATAGAACAGTATCTCGCCGCACTGCCCGCCAAAGGACAGGTGACGAAGGGTAAGAACGTGTCGACAGACTTCAAGGGAGAGGTGGTGAACCGCTTCAAACATAAGGCAGAGACACCGAAAGCCATTGCCGTGATGTTCTGGTACTCGAAGGCGATACCCTACACCCTGGAGAACAGTGTGAAGGCCTCGATGGCCGGTCAGGTGCTGATGATGGAGTATCTGAAGAAGATCCGTGAGGATGCCAGTGCCGCCTATACCGTGAGCAGCAATGCTGGCATCAGCCGTGACGACTATGAGACGAGCACTACGATGTTTGTGTATTGTCCGATGAAGCCCGAGAAGGCCGACACTGCCATCCAGATCATGCGCGACGAGGTGACGGCCATCACGAAGGTCTGCGATGCCGACAAGCTGGCAAAGGTGAAGGAGTATATGCTGAAGAACCATGGCGACCAGCTGAAGCGGAACGGCTACTGGCTGGGACAGATAGATAACTGGCGCCAGTGGGGGGTGGACTTCCATACCGACTACGAGCAGGTGGTGAACGCACAGACACCGGAGACGATCAGTGCCTTCGTACAGGAGGTGCTGAAGGCCGGAAACAGGGCTGAGGTTGTAATGATGCCGGAAGAGTAGTTTCTTGTTTACAGTTTACAGTTTACGGTTTACAGTTTATAGTTTATAGTTTACGATTTATAGTTTATAGTATAGAATGAGTTATTTGTTTTCATCAGAGTCTGTGTCTGAGGGCCATCCCGACAAGGTGGCCGATCAGATTAGTGACGCGATATTAGACCAGTTCCTGGCCTACGACCCGAAGGCGCGCTGCGCCATCGAGTCGTTTGTCACCACGGGTCAGGTCGTCATTATGGGTGAGGTGCGCAGCGACGTGTATATCGACCTGCAGACCATCGCACGAAACACCATCAAACGCATCGGCTATACGAAGGCGGAGTACCAGTTTGACGGTAACTCGTGTGGCATCCTCAGTGCCATCCACGAGCAGAGTGCCGACATCAACCGAGGTGTAGACAACGGCAACGAGGAGGAGCAGGGTGCCGGCGACCAGGGGATGATGTTCGGCTATGCCACGAACGAGACGGAGAGTTATATGCCTGTGTCGCTCGACTTGGCACACCTGATCATGCGTACGCTGGCCGCCATCCGAAAGGAGGGGAAGGAGATGACCTACCTCAGGCCCGATGCGAAGAGTCAGGTGACGGTGCAGTACAGTGACGCGGGAATCCCCGAGCGTATCGACACCATCGTGGTGAGCACTCAGCACGACGAGTTTGACGAGGACGAGAAGATGCTCGCCCGCATCAAGGACGACGTGATAAACATCCTGATACCCCGCGTGAAGCAGCAGATACACTCGCAGAAGGTGCTCGACCTGTTCGGTCTCGACATCAAGTACTATGTAAACCCCACAGGGAAGTTCGTCATCGGCGGACCTCATGGTGACACGGGACTGACGGGACGGAAGATCATCGTAGACACCTATGGCGGTAAGGGCGCCCATGGCGGAGGAGCCTTCTCGGGCAAGGACTCGTCGAAGGTAGACCGTTCGGCTGCCTATGCGGCACGTCATATCGCGAAGAACATGGTGGCGGCAGGTGTCAGCGACGAGATGCTCGTGCAGGTGAGCTATGCCATCGGCATCGCTGAGCCTATGAACATCTACGTGAACACCTATGGCCGTAGCAAGGTGAACATGAGCGACGGCGAGATTGCCCAGAAGATCGCCACCCTCTTCGACCTCAGACCTAAAGCCATCGAGCGCACGTTGAAACTGCGACAGCCGATGTATAGTGAGACGGCTGCCTACGGACATATGGGCCGGAAGTGCGAGACAGTGCGGAAGACCTTCACCAGCCACTACCATGAGACCAAGACGATCGACGTGGAGCTGTTCACCTGGGAGAAACTCGACAGGGTGGAGGACATACGGAAGGCATTCGGTATCTGATGAAAGACTCCATCTACGTAGAGCCACCCAGTATCGCCGCAATCGAATTGGTGCCTAAGAAGGCTCCAAGGCCGATGACGCCCTATCAGGTGTTGCAGTCGTTGCCGAAGGACGCGACACCTGCCCAACAGGACTCTGCCATACAGGCGTGGTTCGCACCAGATGAGATACACTACAGCGACCGGCCTGATACGCTCCACCTGCCGGGGGAGGGGAAACCGCGTGACTTGAGGGATGTGGAGTTGCCGATGTACTATAAGGAGAACTTCTTCTCGAACGACTCCCTCTATCACCCGGAATTGAGCGGCGGGCGCTATGGCGTGGCTGGCGACCCGGTGCCAGAGACACTCAGCAACGACAGTCTGATAACGGGGTTGCTCATCCTTTGCTTCCTGGTGATGACAGTGGCCTTCTCCAGGATATCGGGGTTCATCATCCGACAGGCGAAGGACTTCTTCTATGTGCAGAAGGGAGAGCACTCTGTGGCGGAGACGGGTGACGAGATCAAGATACAGTTGCTGTTTACGGTTATCACCTGTCTGACCTGCTCGTTGTTGTACTACCTCTACGTGATGGCGAAGGTCGACAATACGTTCGTCTTCTCGACAGAACATACGCTGTTGGGCGTGATCTTCCTGGTGATGGTAGGCTATTTCCTGCTGAAGATATTGCTCTATACCATTGTGAACAATATCATGTTTGATAGCGTGAGGAATAAAAAATTTCTTACATCACTGGTCTTCCTTACCACGATGGAAGGGGTGATGCTATTCCCAGTGTTGCTGCTGCGCACTTATTTCCGGTTTCCTATACAAGATGCCGTCATTTACACCCTCGTAGTGGTGTTTATTGTCAAAATTCTCGTTTTTTATAAAACTTATGTCATCTTTTTTGCTCAAAAAGGGCTTTATATGCAAATATTTTTGTACTTTTGCGCCCTTGAAATGGTACCGTTGTTCTCTCTTTGGAGTGGATTGGCGGTCATTGTGAATCAGTTGAGAGTAATTTTTTAAGACAGAGATGATAAAGAAGATTTTAGTCTCACAGCCCAGGCCTGCCAGTGAGAAGTCACCCTACTTTGACATTGCCAGCAGATTTGAGGTTGAGTTGGTGTTCCGCCCGTTTATCAAGGTGGAGGCCATCACTGCGAAAGAGTTCCGTGCCCAGAAGGTCAGTATCCTTGACTACACGGCCATCGTGTTTACCTCTCGTCATGCCATTGACCACTTCTTCAATATGGCTAAGGCGCTGCGTATCACCATCCCCGAAGACATGAAGTATTTCTGCGTGACGGAGACTATCGCCCTGTATATACAGAAGTACGTGCAGTATCGTAAGCGGAAGGTGTTCTTCGGCGAGACAGGACGTGTGGACGACCTGATTCCGGCTATGGTGAAGCATAAGAACGAGAAGTATCTTGTGCCGATGAGTGACGTGCATAACGACAATCTCTCGAACCTGTTGGAGTCGAAGAAGCTTACGCACAAGGAGTGTGTGATGTATAAGACGGTGAGCAATGACTTTACTCCAGAGGAGATTAAGACCTTCGACTATGACATGCTGATCTTCTTCAGTCCGTCGGGTATCGAGTCGCTGACGAAGAACTTCCCCGACTTCAAGCAGGGCGATATCGCCATTGCCACCTTTGGTCCTGCTACGGCGAAGGCTGCCAAGGAAGCGGGCCTCCGTCTGGATATCGAGGCACCCTCGGAGAAGTATCCCTCGATGACGGGCGCACTCCTGCATTATCTCCTCGAGAAACAAGGTTAATATGACGGCAGAGGCGCCCACCCTAAGGAAACGGGAGCGCATGACAAGCAATCTGCTGATAGAGGCGCTCTTTGAAAACGGCAACAGTCAGGCGACGTCTGCCTTTCCGCTAAGGGCTGTCTATAGGCGTATTGCCCGTCGTCAGGGTGACCTGCCTGCACAGATCCTGATCAGCGTGCCTAAGAAGCGGTTCAAGCATGCTGTGGACAGGAACCGTGTGAAACGGCAGGTACGTGAGGCCTACCGCAGGCATAAGACATTGCTGTGGGAGGGAATGGCCGACGATCAGGAATGGCTGGTGGGATTCATCTGGCTTGCAGACAGGCATTTCCCTACGAAGGAGGTGGAGAAGCGGGTCGTGAGGATCCTCCAGAGTATTTCGAGGAATGTGGAATGAGATATGATTATAGGGTATATTTCCAAGATCGTGGCGTGGTTGCTGGTACTGCCGATAAGGTTTTACCAGCTGTACATCTCTCCACTGCTGGGACCCTCGTGCCGGTTTACCCCTACCTGTAGTGAGTATGCCCGACAGGCTATCCTCAAGCACGGCCCTATCAAGGGACTTGCACTGGCCATCTGGCGCATCCTGAGATGCAACCCGTGGGGAGGCTCAGGGTATGACCCGGTACCTTAGAAGGGTAAAAAAGTAAAAAGGTAAAAGGGTAAAAAATAAAAGGGGAAAAGACGAAACATAAAAAATAATATAGATGATGAAGAACTTTGTTGAAGAACTGAAATGGCGCGGTATGCTGGCACAGATGATGCCAGGCACCGAGGAGTTGCTCCAGAAGGAGATGGTGACAGCCTACCTGGGTACAGACCCCACGGCTGACTCCCTGCATATCGGACACCTGTGCGGAATCATGATGTTACGCCATCTGCAGCGTTGTGGACATAAACCCATCATCCTCGTAGGTGGTGCCACTGGTATGATCGGCGACCCTTCGGGGAAGTCGCAGGAGCGTAACCTGCTGAACAATGAGACACTCTATCACAACCAGGAGTGTATCAAGAAGCAGGTGGCCAAGTTCCTCGATTTCGAATCGAAGGAGGCTAATGCCGCTGTGATGGTGAACAACTACGACTGGATGAAAGACTTCACCTTCCTCGACTTCGCCCGTGAGGTGGGAAAGCATATCACCGTGAACTATATGATGGCCAAGGAGAGCGTGCAGCAGCGACTGAATGGTACGGCGCGCGATGGACTCTCGTTTACGGAGTTCACCTATCAGCTGCTGCAGGGCTACGACTTCCTCTACCTTTATCAGCACTATGGCGTGAAGCTTCAGTTGGGCGGCAACGACCAATGGGGTAATATGACCACAGGTACGGAGCTTATCCGCCGTACCCTCGGCAACGAGGTTGAGACCTTTGCACTGACCTGTCCGCTCATCACAAAGAGCGACGGAAAGAAGTTCGGTAAGACCGAGAGTGGTAATATCTGGCTCGACCGTAACCGTACGACACCCTATCGCTTCTACCAGTTCTGGCTGAACGTGAGCGACGAGGATGCTGAGCGCTATATCAAGATCTTCACCTCGCTCGACAAGGAGACCATCGACACCCTCGTGGCGGAGCATAAGCAAGACCCCGGACGGCGTATCCTTCAGAAGCGACTCGCTGAGGAGGTGACCGTGATGGTACACTCGAAGGAAGATCTCGACATGGCTATCGAAGCATCGAACATCCTCTTCGGCAAGTCGACCAAGGAAGCTCTGGAGAGGCTCGACGAGCAGACATTCCTCGACGTGTTCGACGGTGTGGAGAAGCATGAGATCTCCCGTGACCAGCTGGGGCAGCCTGCCATCGAACTGCTCACGACGGTGGCACCCGTCTTCCCCTCGAAGGGTGAGATGCGAAAGATGGTGCAGGGTGGCGGCGTGTCGCTGAACAAGGAGAAGCTCACCGACCAGAACCGTGAGATCACTGCTGAAGACCTTATCGACGGCAAGTACCTCCTGGCCCAGAAAGGCAAGAAGAACTACTACCTTCTGATAATAAAATAAGGTAAATATAAAGTGTGGGAAGTGAAGAATATGCTAACGCATAGGTTTTCACCCTTGCAGCGGCAGCATATTTTTCACCTCTCACTATTACTTTTTACCTTAAAATTTGGCGGAATGCCAAATTTTCACTAACTTTGCAGCCGCAAACTGGACGATGGTGTAATGGTAACACTACAGGTTTTGGTTCTGTCATTCCCGGTTCGAATCCGAGTCGTCCAACTACATACAAACTCCTAAAAACAAAACAATTATGGCAAATCTATTTTCATTGGAAGGTAAGAACGCCTGGATTACCGGCGCGTCTTATGGAATCGGTTTCAACATTGCCAAGGCTTTCGTGGCTGCTGGCATCAAGACCATCATCTTCAACGACATTAACGAGGCTGCCCTGCAGCGCGGTCTGGACAACTACAAAGAGGCAGGCATCAGCAATGTGAAGGGCTACGTGTGTGACGTGACTGACGAGAATGCCGTGAAGGCCCTCGTGGAGAAGATTCACGAAGAGGTAGGCCAGATTGATATCCTCGTGAACAACGCCGGCATCATCAAGCGTATCCCGATGCACGAGATGAAGCGTGCTGAGTTCCAGCAGGTCATCGACATCGACCTCGTAGGTCCGTTTATCTGCTCTTCTGCCGTCATCCCCGAGATGATGGAGCGCAAGGAAGGAAAGATTATCAATATCTGTTCGATGATGTCGGAGCTGGGTCGTGAGACTGTCAGTGCATACGCTGCTGCCAAGGGTGGTCTGAAGATGCTCACCCGTAACATCTGCTCTGAGTATGGTGAGTATAACATCCAGTGTAATGGTATCGGTCCGGGTTACATCGCTACCCCGCAGACCGCTCCGCTGCGTGAGCGTCAGCCCGATGGCAGTCGTCATCCGTTCGACAGCTTCATCTGTGCCAAGACTCCTGCAGGACGCTGGCTCGATCCCTCAGAACTCGGAGGACCCGCTGTGTTCCTTGCCTCTCATGCCTCTGATGCCGTTAATGGTCATATTCTTTATGTCGATGGCGGTATCCTCGCCTACATCGGCAAACAGCCTAAGTAATATGGTTACGAGACTTTGTCTTATCTGTCTGACGCTGGTCATCCCGTTATTGGCCAGTGGTCAGACAGATTACGTTTCTGGGGTGTGGTCGCCAGATAATGGTGACGGGACTTACACCAATCCTGTGATCAATGCCGACTACAGCGACCCCGATGTCTGTGTGGGTGCCAGTGGCGAGGACTATTACCTGACAGCCTCGTCGTTCAACTGCGTGCCAGGACTGCCCGTGCTGCACTCCAAGGACCTGGTGAACTGGGAGATCGTAGGGTATGCGCTGTCGTCGCTCTACGAGGGTGATGAGGCATTGGAAAAGTATTTCAGTGCTCCACAGCATGGCAATGGCGTGTGGGCTCCCTCCATCCGTTATCACGACGGCTGGTACTATATCTACTGGGGTGATCCCGACTTCGGTGTGTATATGGTGAAGACACAGGATCCTGCCGGACGGTGGGAGAAGCCCGTGTGCGTGATTCGGGGACAGGGCTATATCGATACCACGCCCCTGTGGGATGACGATGGGCGCTGTTACCTGGTGAACGGCTGGGCAAACTCGCGCTCAAAGTTCGCCTCGGTGCTGACGGTGCGTGAGTTGAGTGCCGACGGTACGAAAGCCATCGGACAGCCCGTGATTGTGTTTGACGGCAATGGCACGGAAAACCGCACCTGTGAGGGACCAAAGTTCTATAAGCGTGACGGCTGGTACTGGATCATGTGTCCTGCTGGCGGTGTGCCAACAGGCTTCCAGCTCGCCATGCGCTCCAAGTCGCCCTACGGGCCCTATGAGCATAAGATCGTGCTCCAACAGGGTAAGACCGCTATCAACGGTCCCCACCAAGGGGGATGGGTGCATACGAAGTATGGCGAAGACTGGTTCCTGCATTTCCAGGACAAGGAAGCCTATGGGCGTGTGGTACACCTGAACCCTGTCGACTGGTCGACAGGCTGGCCTGTCATGGGAAAGGGAGGCGAGCCAGTAACGACTTACCGTAAGCCGAAATCAGGAGGCTCCAGACTCGTCAACCCTGTGGAGAGCGATGAGTTTAATGCTCCTGTCATGGGAAAACAGTGGCAGTGGCATGCCAACTACGATGAGAAGTTTGGCGTTCCCACAGCCTTTGGTACGTTCCGTATCTATACCTATAAGTTGTCGGAAGACTGGAAGAACTTCTGGGAGGTACCAAACCTGTTGCTCCAGAAGACCCCTGCTGACGCATTCACTGTGACTACAAAGCTGCGTATGACCTCGAAGGCTGACGGACAGTTTGGCGGGCTCATTATGATGGGGCTCGACTACTCGGCGCTGGTGGTGCGCAGGGTAGGGAAGACGTTCGAGCTGGTGCAGATGACCTGTCAGGCTGCTGACAAGGGGCATAGCCAGACGGAACAAGTTATCGAGACACTGAAGCCTACGGCAGAAGACCAGATAGACTATAAGCCCGGTATCCATGAGGATATCTACCTGCGGCTGACCGTAAACAATGCAAAGGTGCAGTTCGCCTGGAGTAAGAATGGCAAGACGTTTACCGACTGTGGCAGCGTGTTCCAGATGAAGGAGGGCAAGTGGATTGGTGCGAAGTTCGGTTTCATCGCTGCGGAGACTGACCCGAAGTGTGATCGTGGTTGGGTGGATGCCGACTGGATAAGGGTTTCGCGGAGTGTGGAGTAAGGAATGTGAAAAATAAAGCGGGGGCTTCAGACGAAGCTCCCGCATTGTTTTTTATTTTACAATCTTATTTATTTGATTGCATCAGCGAGTTCTGCACCAGCCTTGAACTTTGCCACCTTCTTGGCAGCAATGGTGATCTTCTCCTTGGTAGCGGGGTTGATACCCTCACGAGCGGGGCGCTCGTTGACGCTGAATGTGCCGAAACCTACGAGGGCAATCTTGTCACCGGCAATGAGTGCATCCTTGATGGCTGCTACTGTGGCGTCGAGGGCCTTCTTTGCATCTACCTTTGAGAGACCAGCACCTGCTGCAATCTTCTCTACCAATTCTGTTTTGTTCATAATTTTAAATTTTAAAATGAATTATTAATAGTAATGAAAACTAATGTTTAGATGAATTCGTTGGCAAATATAGTGCAAAGTATTCAAAGAAACAACAAAAAAAGGAAAAAAATTGCTTTTTTAGTGAAAAAAAATAGTATTCCCCCTTTTTTTAGGACTAAAACGAGATATTTTTCGTAATTTTGCAGCGAAAACAGTAATATAAGCTCAAAAGGTAAGTCCATAGACAGTAAATAGTAAATCGTTAATTATCAAATCGTAAATAGGCATGATGTTCCGTATACCCCCTGTTACAAAGAATCTGCTGATCATAAACCTGATAGCCTTCCTTGCCACGCTTGTCTTCCAGATGCGTGGCATTGACCTGGCTGATATTGGCGGACTGCATTTCTTCATGGCCAGCAACTTCCATCTCTACCAGTTGGTGACCTATCTGTTTCTGCACGCTTCGTTCATGCACATCCTGTCAAATATGTTTGGTCTGTGGATGTTCGGTTGCGTGATAGAAAATGTGTGGGGGCCGAAGAAGTTCCTTTTTTATTACATCACATGCGGTATCGGAGCCGGTCTGCTGCAGGAACTGGCGCAGTTTGGCTCGTTCTATATGACTGTTGCAGAACAGGTTCCACAGACGACCTTGGGTACGGTGCTGGAGTATGGCCAGCACTATGCGTCGGCACTGAATGCCTGGACCACCATCGGTGCCTCAGGAGCGGTGTATGCGGTGATCCTTGCCTTCGGTATGACGTTCCCTAACGAGCGCCTGTTCATCATCCCCTTCCCCTTCCCCATTAAGGCGAAGTGGTTCGTGATGGGCTATGTGGCCATCGAGTTCTTCTCTGCCCTGGGCTCTTCTGGCGATGGTGTGGCCCACACGGCTCACCTCGGGGGCATGCTCTTCGGCTATTTGATGATACGCTACTGGAACAAGCACCCCAATGGGAGTTATGACCGTAGTCGCGGACAACAGTTCTTCGAGAACTTAAAGCGAAACTTCGACCAGCGGCAGCAGAACAACCGTCAGCCGCATATGCACGCTGAGAAGGGCGGAGCCAGTGAGACCGACCAGGAGTACAATGCCCGGAAGCGCAAGAATCAGGAGGAGATCGACGCTATCCTCGACAAGATCCGAAAGAGCGGCTATGACAGTCTGACGAAAGAAGAGAAGCAGAAACTCTTCGATGCGAGCAACCAACGATGATCAAGCAACTGAAATCTTTCACCGTCAACCTCTTCGCCGGAGCGAATGTGGCAATCGTGCTGCTGATGTTGTTGGCAGGCTATTCCGACCGCGTCAGTCCTGCTGTGTACCCGACGTTGTCGAACCTGGGGATGACCTTCCCCATCTTCCTGGTGTTGAACCTGCTGTTCATCTTCTTCTGGCTCACGTTCAAGTGGCGCAAGGTGTGGATACCCATTGTGGGTTACCTGCTGGCCTTCCCTCCGCTGACACTCTATATGCCGATGCATGCGGCCCAGGACGTGCCAGAGCAGGCCATCAAGGTGTTGTCGTATAATGTGTGTATGTATAACGGCCTCGACCGTTATAAGGACAATGAGGGCTTCGACACCATCTACAACTATCTGGTGCGCCAGGATGCCGACATCGTGTGTCTGCAGGAGGATGTGGATACCTGGCGGCGCTATGTCATGCACCGCTATAAGAAGGTGTATCCCTACAACGACACCATCTTCCTTTGTTATGGAGACGAGCTGACTAACGGCCTTGGCATCCACACACGCTATCCTATCCTCAGGAGAGAGCAGATACCCTATGAGTCGAGGTACAACGGCTCCGTAGCCTGGTATCTGAAGGTAGGCAGTGATACGGTGATCGTGATTAACAACCACCTGGAGGGCACTCACCTGAGTCTGGAAGACCGTGACCGCTATGAGGAGATAATCAAGGGAAAGATGCAGCGCGACACGGTGAAAGAGGAGTCGAAGGCACTGATAGCCAAGGTGAACCAGGCCAGTGTCATCAGGGCGAAGGCGGCGGAGGCCGTCCACCAGTATATCGAGGAGCACAGCCAGTATCCTGTTATCGTGTGTGGCGACTTCAACGACAATCCCATCTCCTACTCCCGACATGTCATCGCCAACGGACTGACAGACTGTTTCGCCGAGACAGGGCGAGGCATAGGATTGTCATATAATCAGAAAGGGTTCTATTTCCGTATCGACCACATTCTGTGTTCTCCTCATTTCATGCCTTACAACTGTAAGGTGGATGACGAAATAGATGCAAGCGACCATTATCCTATCCTCTGTTGGCTAAAATTAGTGGATAAACCTTAAAAAATGAACGAAAAACGCTAATATTTTTCTTCATATCTGAAAAAATGTCTATATTTGCACGCTAAAATGTACGCGAACAGAATATATAAATAATAAATAACATCAAAAATCAAAATGCAAAACAAAGGAATTGTAAAAGTAATCGCAGTGCTTCTGATGCTCGTGTGCTGCTTCTACCTCTCCTTCTCATTCGTGACACGCCACTACGAGAGTAAGGCTGCCGCCATGGGTGAGGAAGCTGGTGCGGAGTACCTCGACTCTATCAACAACGAGAAGGTGTATATGGGCGTCTACTCGCTGAAGCAGTGCCGTGAGATGGAGATTGGCCTGGGTCTTGACCTGAAGGGCGGTATGAACGTAATCCTCGAGGTGTCTGTGCCCGATGTTGTCGACGTGCTCGCCGACCACAAGCAGGACGCTGCCTACAAGAAGGCTATGGAGCTGGCCAAGAAAGACGAGGAGACCAGCCAGAACGACTTCATCTCTCTGTTCGTGAAGTATTGGAAACAAGAAGGTAACGGTCGTCCCCTCGCTGCCATCTTTGCTACCCAGCAGATGAAAGGCAAGGTGAGCACGCAGAGCACCGACGCAGAGGTGGAGGCAGCCCTCCGTACAGAGGTGGCCTCGGCTGTGGACAACTCGTTCAACGTGGTTCGTAACCGTATCGATAAGTTCGGTGTGGTTCAGCCCAATATCCAGAAACTTGAGGGCCAGAGCGGTCGTATCATGGTCGAGATGCCTGGTATCAAGGAGCCGGAGCGTGTGCGTAAGCTGCTTCAGGGAAGTGCCAACCTCGAGTTCTGGGAGACCTACAACTCGCAGGAGATCACCCCGCTGCTGTCGCAGCTGAACCAGCGCTATGCCGCCCAGGGCGGTGAGGTGGTAGAGGAAGACACCACTGCCGCTGTGGCTGAGGCTGCTGCCGACACCGTGAAGGCTGCCGCCAACGACCTGGCCTCGAAGCTGGCTAAGAAGGACAACAGCGCTGAGACCCAGGCTGCTGAGATGGCCAAGAAGCAGAATCCCCTGTTCGCTATCTTCCAGCCTACACAGGGTAACACCCTTGCTGTCGTTGGTTATGCCAATGCCCGTGATACGGCTGATGTCAATAAGATTATCTACTCCGACCTCGCCCGTCAGATCCTGCCTGCTGAGCTGAAGCTCCGCTGGGGTGCCAAGGCCGAGGACTTCGGTGGTCAGAGCACGAAGGGTGACATCTTCGAGCTCTATGCGCTGAAGATCACCGAGCCCTCAGGACGTGCGCCGCTGGAGGGTGACGTCATCACCAACGGTAAGGACGACTTCGACCAGATGGGTCATCCCTGTGTGTCGATGCAGATGAACTCCGACGGTGCCCGCCGCTGGAGCCAGATCACGAAGCAGAACATCGGTAAGGCTGTGGCCATCGTGCTCGACGATGCCGTCTACTCTGCTCCCCGCATCCTCACCCAGATTGATGGCGGTAACTCGCAGATCACTGGTAACTTCACTATCGAAGACACCAAGGACCTTGCCAACACGCTGAACTCTGGTAAGATGCCGGCTCCGACCCGTATCGTACAGGAGGAGGTTGTAGGTCCGTCACTCGGTGCCCAGTCCATCAAGCAGGGTATCATCTCGTTCATCGTGGCCTTCGTGCTGCTGATGGTCTACATGATCATGCTGTATGGTTGGATTCCCGGTATCCTCTCAGATATCGCCCTGCTGTTCAACCTGTTCTTCACCCTCGGTATCCTTACCTCGTTCCAGGCAGCCCTTACGATGCCAGGTATCGCCGGTATCGTGCTGACGCTGGGTACGGCTGTGGATGCCAACGTGCTGATCTATGAGCGTATCAAGGAGGAGCTCCGCAAGGGTCTCTCTGTGAAGGAAGCCCTGAACAAGGGTTACTCTAACGCCTTCAGCGCCATCTTCGACTCGAACCTGACGTCTCTGATCACAGGTATCATCCTGCTCTACTTCGGTACTGGTCCTGTGAAGGGCTTCGCTACCACCTGGATCATCGGTATTGTCGTGTCGTTCTTCACCGCCGTCTATATGACCCGCGTCGTCTACGACCACATGCTGAACAAGGACAAGTGGACCGACCTGACCTTCGTTACAGGCTATTCAAAGAACCTGATGCAGAATAAGCACTATAACTTCATGGGTTCCTACAAGAAGTCGTTCATCGTCTGGGGTGCTGCAGCAATCATCTTCTGCATCTCCTTCGCCGTGCGCGGCCTGAGCCAGAGCATCGACTTCACGGGTGGTCGTAACTATGTGGTGACCCTCGACAAGGAGACTCCTGTAGAGCAGGTGCGCCAGGCCCTGGCCGGTGCGTTCATCAACACGATGGGTGAGAACGAGAAGCAGGAGGCCAACACCAGCGTTATCGCCCTTGGTACCGATGGCAAGACCGTGCGTATCTCTACCAACTGGGATATCGAGTCGAACAATCCCGATGTCGACGACCAGGCAGAGACCATCCTCTTCAACACCTTGAAGAAGGCAGGCCTCGTCTCGCAGGAGAGTGTAGAGGCATTCAAGAACCCCGATATCCGTCAGGGTGGTTCCATCATCAGCTCTGCAAAGGTAGGTCCGTCGGTGGCTAAGGATATCACCTATGGTGCCATCATCTCTGTGGTCATCGCCCTCGTGGCTATCTTCCTCTACATCCTGTTCCGCTTCCGCAACGTGGCCTTCTCTGTAGGCTCTACCGTTGCCCTCGCCCTCGATGCCCTCATCGTGATTGGCTGGTACAGCGTGCTCTGGGGATGGGTGCCCATGTCGCTCGAGATCGACCAGACGTTTATCGGTGCTATCCTGACGGTGATCGGTTACTCTATCAACGATAAGGTGGTGGTGTTCGACCGTATCCGTGAGAATATCGGCCTCTATGGCAAGCGCGACCGTCAGACGCTGTTCAACGACTCGCTGAACCAGACACTGGCTCGTACCATCAACACCTCTGTGACGACGCTCATCGTGCTGCTCGCCATCTTCATCCTTGGCGGCGACTCGATCCGTTCGTTCTCATTCGCCATGATCCTCGGTGTGGTCTTCGGTACCCTGTCGTCCATCTTCATCGCTGCTCCTGTGGCATACCTTACAATGGGCCGCACCATCAAGGAAGAAGACGTTCCTGTCAAGAAGTAAGCTTTAGCTTAGTTTAGTTTATAAAATGATAGCCTCCCTGCTGACTGCTTTCAGCGGGGAGGCTTCGTTTCTGGGGAAAGGCGGCCGACGGACGGCTGGAAAATAGAAGGAGGCATCGCCATGCTCGGCGATGCCTCCCTTGCTTAATTGCCTAATGGTTCAGATGATATTACTGACGGACATTGGCGGGCTGGTCGGTGACCTCCTCCTGAGGATCGTCAACATTGTCTGTTACAGGGTTGGCGGGCACGACGGGGTTATCGTCGTGTCCCGTGCAGGCTGTCAGTGCGATGGAAGCAAAGACAGCGGCGATGATAAACTTGATCTTATTCATGTGATAATCTATTTTTACGATGCTTTATTTAATCACGACCTTCTTATTATTAATAATGTATAGGCCCTTGGTAGGAGCGGCGACGCGCTGACCCTTCAGGTTGTAGTAGACATCGGCTTCGCTGTCTGCGGCTACCTTGTTGATGGCGGTGGTGCCGTCGTCCTCGAGGCTATAGCCACGGGTAGAGGCACTGGCCTTCGGGATGGCCAGCCAAGCACGGTGACCCTCGATCTGGAAGGCAGCACCACCCTCAGCACCCCAGTACCAGCCGAATACGTTGGCATTGGCAGAGCCGGAGTGGCCGAAGGCGAGCTTGTAGAACAGGCAGTTGTCGCTGTCGGCGAAGGTTGTGGTGGCCTCGTCGCTACCCTTGAGCAGGTTGTTGCCGTGGCGTATGCCTGTCATGCCTGTGGGCTGGAGGGTATAGGTGCCGCCTCGCTTGTTGTCAGACTTCAGCATCACGGCCAGTCCTGCGGGGATGGCGTAGGGCACCTCTTCGTAGGTCAGTGCGTCGGTGGTGGCTGCATTGACGATGTATGCCTTCAGGCCGTCGGGCAGGGCATAGTTGTTCTGAGAGTCGAAGAAGGTAGCGTAGCCAGCCTCCGACAGGGTGACAGTCGTGGTTGCGGCTGCTGCAGAGTAAGCGGCCTCACCGAGTCCACCCATCTTGTTGGCTGCGCGAACAGCATACTGGGCGTCGGCATCAGCTACGGTATAGCTTGCCTCTTCGGTGATACCTACGAACTCACCGTCCTGGAAGATTGCCCAGGCGATGGTGCCGTCGTTGGCGACATCCCATGTCAGCGTATTGCCACTCAGCTTCACGTTGGCGGGAGCAGCAGACTGACGGGTCAGGGCTGCGGGATCCCACTGCTTCTCGAGGTTCTCAGAGAACATCATCTCGTAACTGTAGTTAGCAGCCTGGTCAGCCGTGAGGATGGTCTCGAACTCTCCACCGTAGGAGGCGATCTTGTTGCCCTCCGGCGTGATGTTGTTGCCCTCGAGGTCCATAGTGTTGAACTCACCGAACACCACAGGGTCGGTACTGTTCATACCCTTCTCAGTCCAACGCTTGGCCACGAGGGTCTTGGCTGAGTTCTCGTCGAGCTTGGTGTTCAGATAGACTGTGATCGGCTGGTTGTTCCAGGTACGGCCGAGGTTCCAGTTACCCTTACCCTCAGCGAGGTCAACCACCGTACAGCCGTCGAAGACATAACCGAACTTCACGGTGCCGCGGGGAGCCACAACGGTGCGGCCGCCAGTGCCGTCGGCGTTACGAGGCTCGAGCGAGATCTGTGTGTTCTGGAAGCGAACATCACCTCCACCGCAGATGAAGTCGACGGTACCGTGTACGTCGCAGTCCTCGAAGTATGACTGCATGGCGTCGTTAGAACTGTAGTAGGTGTCCTGGCAAGAGAGCATCTTCACGTTCTTGAAGATGGTGCGGTTACCAGAGTCCTGAATGACAGCTGCACGTCCGCCAACCTGAGCGTTGTTCAGGGCGCCATAGTAGTCGAGTGCGTTCTGCAGCGTGAGATCCTGGATGTAGAGGTTGGTACCGCTCGACTGGAACATGTCAGCACTGCCGAGTCCCTCGATGCTCTTGTCGGGAGCAGAGACGATGATGGTGTTCTCCATCGACTGTCCGATGATCGAGATGTTGTGTCCGCTGATGGCGGTCTTCACGGTCTCGCCCAGGTCGTACTTGCCGTCGGGCAGGAAGATGAAGGAGCGCTCAGCATCCTTAGAGGCGTTGATGCCGTTTACGATCTCAAGCACGTCGATGAGGCTCTGGGCGTTGCCGGGCTTCACGAAGTACCAGTTGCCCTGGCTCTCGTAGTTGGTCTCGGCGGTGTTCACAATCTTCACACCGTGGAGGTACATCTCACCAGTGGTGTTGAGATTCAGCGTGATGGTGCCACCCTGGCCCTCATAGATGAAGGCAACGATCTCGCCGTCGACATCCTCGTTGTTCTTACCGGCAATCTTACCGATCTCCTTGCCGTTCTCGGTGATGACGATGTCGTCAGCACTTCCGTAGCGACAGAGGGTCACGGATACGGTAGCCTTCGGACCTACGAGCAGGTCGATCTTGTTGTTCTCGTCGGCCTTGAATGCCCAACCGTGCTGTGCGTCGTGCCAGTAGTAGTTGCCAGAGGGGTTGAAGGCCTCGTGCTCGTCGGCATCGAAGGTCTTGTCCGTCAGGTCGAAGGTGTACTTCATGTGTGTGCTGGCAACCTCGATATCAGTAGCAACGGCGTTGAGCGTGATGTCGCTGGTGATGACGGTCTCGGTGGTGTACTTCGTCTTACCCTTGGCGTCGAAGAGATACCAGCCGCGCACCTTCTGTCCCTCAGGAGCAGTAGCGGAAGCGTAGTCGATATCGAACTGGCCGATGGTCTCGTCCTTCTCACGGATGAACTCACCGAGGACAGTAGACTTGTCGGTGTCGATGTAGGTCAGTTTGAAGTCGGGCTTCTGAACGATGTTCAGCACATATGCCACAGTGGTCTCACCGAAGGTCATCGGGACAGTTACGGTGCACTTGGTAGCGTCGCCCTCATAGTTGATCTCGCCGAGTTCACCCTTCTTGGCTGTAGCCGTGACAGGGTTCTGGGCGCTGATCATGGCATCCTTCTTGCTCTGCTCGAACTCTGCCTCGTAGGCATCGTCGAAGAGCTTCTCTGCAGTGTACTCCACACCGTTGATGGTCAGCGTGGCGAGGATGGGCACTTCCTTCTCGGTACCGCTCAGCGTACCCTCGATGACGATGTCGCCGAAGCCGATCTGCTTACCATTCTGTAGGTGATAGAGGTTAACGAGGAGGCCGCAAGTACCCTCAGCGGGTGTAGCGCCTTCCACATTATAAGATACTTCTGTCACGCTGGGGCTACCGTTGTTACGGCCTGGCTTGATGCCCTGCTCTAACAGGACGGTGGTCTTGTCGGGATTCTCCCAAGCGATGTCGAGCAGACCGTTGTCGGTGCCGTAGCGGGTGGTCTTCAGAGACACCTTGGTCGGTGTGAAGGTGAGACCGTAGTTCGGCTGGATGAGGAAGCGGATGGCGTTGCTCTCGTCGGCAGCGGTACCGCCCTCAGCCTCGTTCTGCTGAGTGAGTGGCATAAACAGGGTCTGGGCGACGCCTCCGGCACTGTTGGCTCCGTAGAGCTCAAGGTTGCTGCCGTAGGTCACCTTACTGGTCACGAAGTAGTCGGCGCCCTCGCCGAAGTCAGCCTTCTGGCCTTCTGTTCCGGCATTGAATACGAAGGTGGCCGTGGCGGGCTCATTGTCGAGCGTAGCCAAAGACTTCGGCGCCTTCTGCACCACCTTGATGCTGAAGAGGTATGCGCTGCCAGTGGCAACCACCTCTACATAGCCGTCGCTGGCATCGCTGCCGGTAGCGGTGTAGGTGGTCTCGTCGGCTTCTGCTGCAACACCAGCGATGGTGAAGCTGTGGTAGCCGGGATAGCTGGTGACGGTCACTTCGTCGCCAGAGGTCTTGACGGGAACACGGATGATGGTGTTCTCATTGAACTGTGCATCGCTGTCGCGCTGCTTCAGCTTACCCTTAGATGCGTCAACAAAGAGTTCGATGCCCTCGATGTTGGAGGGAACATTGCCCGTGTTACCCTCGATAGCCATCTCCTTCAGGCTGGCGGGGTTCACGTTCTGGAAGTCCCAGAGAGCGACGACATCGGAAGTCGTAGCCTTGCTGTGGTTGGCAATGCTGGCACTGTGGATATAGTCTCTGCCACCGAAGGTCAGAGTCAGTGTCGTAGCCTCACCCTCATACTCGAAGGTGTTGATGCCACCGTCGGTGTCGTTCTTGCCATTGATGGTTCCGACTGCGTTGCCATTGGCGTCGGTGATGGTGATAGCCTCACCGCTGGAGTAGGCGCAGCCGCCGATGCTGATGGTTGCATTGCCGCCCACCTTCAGTTTCATGGTCTGTCCGGGGCCGAAGGTCCAGCCGTGGGTATTGTAGTAGTAGCCACCGTCAGAGATCTCGATACACTCGTGGTCGGCGGGATCGAAGTTGGCGTTGGCCAGGTCGTAAGCGTAAGATGACTTGTTGTCGGCCACCTCGATGGCAGTAGCCACGGCATAGAGCGACATGTCGCCCTCCACCTTGTAAGTCGTCTGGATCTTCTTGCCGCCAGTAGCCTCGGTGAACCAGCCACGGAAGGCGGTACCTTCTTCGACAGTCACATCGCTGGCGCCAAAGTTGAACTCGCCGATGGGCTGCTGGCCCTTGGCTTCCTGAGTACCGATGGCGCTGCCGTCAGTATTCACATAGGTGAGGGTGTAGGTTGCGTTCAGTGCTGCAATCTCTTCCTCTGTCAGAGCGCTGACAGCCACGTAGGGGCAGTAGGTCATGCCCGTGATGGTCAGCGTCGTGGCATCGCCCTGATAATACAGGACATCCACGTTGTTACGGTCGTTCTTCCAGCAGGCGGGGCTGTTGGGGGTCTTCTCGGCCACCACATTACCCTCACTGTCGGTCACCGTGATGGTGCTGCTGCTGTAGGTGCACTGTCCGACTGTGATCTTCACATTGCCAGCGTTGGGAACCACCACGCTCAGCTCAGTGCAGCCGTGCTCGCTGTGGTACTTTCCACTGACGGTGGCCACGGCGCTAGCATCATCGGCAGCCACACGGCTGACGGTGCCGTCGTCGGCAACGGCCACACCAAAGTTAATCTCCGTTCCTTGGACCTGTTCGTCGGCCGTCAGCAGGGTTCCCTCCTGGTTGTTGACGATGACGCTGAAGTCCTTGAAACCATCTGCACGGCTCACTATCGCGAGCATCAGCAGCAGGCACAGAGTGCCCAGTCGTTTCATTTGTTTGGTCATAATAATTTTGTTAATTGTTAATGTAATAATAATATAAATAGGTGTATCTTCGGCAAAGTTAGTGATTTTTCTCTGAATCAGCTACCGCTGAAAGCCTGTTTTTCCCGTAAACGTTTACGCCGCGCCCCTCTGACCCTGGGCCGAAAAAAGGAGCGCACATCGCTGTGGGCCCCTTTACTCACGTTTTCTTTTTGTACAAAGCATTAACGTGCATCACTGCATGCTAATACAGAAAAAACAATCTATTAACCTTTTGATGCATGCAAAGGTACGCATTTTCTCACACTTCCGCCATATGTTTTCGACGAAAAACCCGAAAATAAGTTACTTTAACTATTATTTGCCGCTGCCCTTCAAAATCTTTTGCTGCCCTTTGAAAAATTCTTGTCTATCGTTTGGGTATAGGCGAACGATCGTTTGAGTATAGCCGAACGATTGTTTGAGTATAGGCAAACGATGGTAAGGATAGGGTAAAAC
>OCTW011541555.1_pt1 | contig 41237 bp, 44 predicted proteins | sample 1539671 | NCBI WGS metagenome assembly OCTW01 (sample SAMN02144230, study PRJEB22623) | gut metagenome | biome: sheep rumen | host: Ovis aries | place: New Zealand
GATGATATTCTGCTTTATGCAGACGGATTGGTGCATTTGGGCAATAGTGTAGATACCGCGATGCCGAGTAAGATTTTGGATTATATCAGTAGCGGCAAACCGATTCTGAATATCTGCAAAATTCATACCTGTCCGACTTTGCCGTTGATGGCGCGCTATCCGATAGGGATGACGATTTTTGAGGATGAAGGAATTAACGAATTAGTGAGTGAGAGAGTTAAGGATTTTTGTATCAAGAATAGGGGCAAGCAAGTCCCATATAATGAAATCAAGAAATTATATCCCGAATGCACTATCGAATACGTGGGCAACCAATTCGATGAAACCATACGGGCTGCAATAAAAGAATTTAAGACAAATAAGATATGAGCATTTTTAAAGACAAAGTATTACTGATCACTGGTGGAACGGGCTCTTTTGGGAATGCCGTGCTTCGTCGTTTCTTGGATAGCGATATCCGCGAAATCCGTATCTTCTCCCGCGATGAGAAGAAGCAGGACGACATGCGTCATGCACTCCAGAACCCGAAAGTGAAATTTTATATTGGAGATGTGCGTAATCGTCAATCGGTGGATAACGTGATGCCGGGTGTAGATTATATATTTTCCGCAGCTGCTCTCAAACAAGTGCCATCTTGCGAGTTCTTTCCAATGGAAGCATACCGAACAAACGTAGAGGGTACGAACAATGTCTTGGAATCCGCCATTGCGCATGGTGTTAAAAATGTGATAGTGCTTAGTACAGATAAGGCGGCATATCCTATCAATGCGATGGGAATCAGTAAAGCGATGATGGAGAAAGTGGCGATTGCTAAAGGTCGTTCCCTTGGTCCCAATGCGGCTACCACAATCTGTTGTACACGGTATGGTAATGTGATGGCGAGTCGAGGTTCTGTTATCCCTTTATGGGTGGATCAAATGATAGAGGGAAAGCCTATAACTATCACGGACCCTAATATGACGCGTTTCATGATGACGCTGGATGATGCCGTAGATCTCGTAATGTATGCATTTGAGCATGGTCAGAATGGAGACTTGTTTGTGCAGAAAGCCCCGGCAGCCACGCTCAGCGTCTTGGCTGAGGCTCTTAAGCAAACTTACGCGAAATTGGATGCTAAGTATGGCAAAACAGAAGTGCGAGTGATAGGAACTCGTCATGGGGAGAAACTCTATGAGACGCTTGTAACACGCGAAGAAATGGCAAAAGCCATTGATTGCGGCAACTATTTCCGCGTCCCATGTGATACGCGTGATTTGAATTATGATAAGTTCTTTACAGAAGGAAATGAACAGCTCTCTACAATAGAAGATTACCATAGTCATAATACGACGCAGTTAGATGTGGATGGAATGAAGGCGCTGCTACTTAAACTACGTTTTATTCGCGAAGATTTAGGTTTGGAGCCACGTGCGAAAGCAAAAGAAATTAGATCCGAGTAAGATATTGTAGATAGCAAATTGGAGATTGAAGAATGAAAATCTTAGTTACAGGAGCAAAAGGATTCGTAGGCACTAATCTCTGTGCCGAATTACGTAATATCCGCGATGGTAAAGCACGGTGCTATGGTGATTTGGTTGTAGATGAAGTGATGGAGTACGATATAGACTCTACCCCAGAGCAGTTAGATACTTATTGCGCCAAAACTGATTTCGTTTTTAATCTGGCGGGTATCAACCGTCCGAAAGATCCGGCTGAGTTTATGGAAGGAAACTGCTTTTTTGCGGATACATTGCTTGAGTGTTTGCGCAAGCATCATAACACTTGTCCCGTCATGCTTTCTTCTTCCATCCAAGCCACGCTGTCCGGCCGTTTTGGAGATAGCGAGTACGGGAGAAGCAAACGTGCCGGAGAAGAGTTGTTGTTCAAGTATGCAGAAGAAACGGGAGCAAAAGTGCTGGTATATCGTTTCCCGAACCTGTTTGGAAAATGGAGTAGGCCGAATTACAATAGTGCCGTAGCTACATTCTGCTATAATATCGCCCATGATTTACCTGTTACTGTAAATGATCCGAATGTGGAGTTAGAGTTGCTGTATATCGATGACTTGGTGCAAGAGATGATCGCTGCCCTGAAAGGCGAAGAACATCGTTGTGAGTTTGATGGGGTAGAGACGGTATTGAGACCGGATGGACGGTATTGTGTTGCTCCGTTGACACATAAAGTGAAGTTGGGAGAAATAGTGGAGTTACTTCAACAATTCCATGACCAACCGCAGTCGCTTATTATTCCGGAAATACCGAATAACTCTTTTGTCAAGAAACTCTATTCGATGTATCTCAGTTATCTGCCGAAAGAGAAGGTGGCTTTTCCGCTAAAGATGAATATTGATGACAGGGGCTCGTTTACAGAATTACTCAAGTCCGATAAATGCGGACAGGTGAGTGTAAATATCTCGAAACCCGGAATCACGAAAGGTCAGCACTGGCATCATAGCAAATGGGAGTTCTTTATCGTTGTCAGCGGACATGCCCTTATTCAAGAGCGTAAGATAGGTACAGACGAAGTGATGGAGTTTGAGGTGAGTGGCGATAAGATAGAAGCAGTACATATGCTTCCGGGCTATACACATAATATCATCAATCTCTCTGAAACGGAGAATTTGGTGACTGTAATGTGGGCCAATGAGCAATTTGATCCCACGCATCCAGATACGTATTTTGAACCTGTAAAATAAATACAATATGGCATCTTTTAAAAAGAACGGCAAACTGAAATTGTTGATTATCGTTGGTACCCGTCCTGAGATTATTCGTCTCGCGGCAGTGATTAACAAATGTCGGCAGTACTTCGATACACTTTTGGCACATACTGGTCAGAACTACGATTATAACCTGAATGGCATCTTCTTCCACGACTTAGGTCTTGCTGATCCGGATGTATATATGGAAGCCGTAGGGAAAGATTTGGGCGAGACGATGGGAAACATCATCGCGAAGAGTTACCAACTGATGGTTGAGACTCAGCCGGATGCGGTGTTGGTGCTTGGTGATACCAACTCTTGTCTGTCTGTAATCGGAGCTAAGCGCTTGCATATCCCTATCTTCCACATGGAGGCAGGAAATCGTTGTAAAGACGAATGTCTGCCCGAGGAGACGAATAGACGCATTGTAGATATCATTTCGGATGTGAATATGGCATATTCGGAGCATGCGCGTCGGTATTTGGCTGAATGCGGATTACCGAAGGAGCGAACATACGTAACCGGTTCGCCGATGGCGGAGGTGTTGCACCAAAACTTAAAGCAGATAGAAGCATCCGATATACACCATCGTTTAGGCTTGCAGAAAGGTAAGTATATATTGCTTAGTGCGCATCGCGAGGAGAATATTGATACAGAGAAGAATTTCTTGTCATTGTTCAATGCAATCAATGCGATGGCAGAGAAATACAATATGCCGATTCTTTACTCATGCCACCCGCGAAGTAAGAAACGTTTGGAGGCAAGTGGATTCCAATTGGATAGACGTGTGATTCAGCACGAACCACTTGGCTTCCATGACTATAACTGCTTGCAGATGAATGCGTTTGCAGTTGTTTCGGATAGCGGAACCCTGCCAGAGGAATCATCCTTTTTTACCTCTGTGGGGCATCCATTCCCTGCTATCTGTATCCGTACAAGTACAGAGCGTCCCGAAGCGTTGGATAAGGGCTGTTTTTTCATTGCCGGAATAGATGAAAGCTCGTTGCTGCAAGCAGTAGATACAGCTGTCACGATGCACCGGAATGGTGATTATGGAATCCCAGTGCCGGATTATGTAGAGGAGAATGTATCTACTAAAGTCGTGAAGATAATACAAAGTTATACTGGAATTGTGAATAAAATGGTTTGGAGAAAGTAGTCGCGTACTACCTGCATACAGATGATTACTAAGCTGATAAATAGGATTAAGCGCAAATGGACAAAGTTCCTCCTGCAGCCCATTCGTGTTTTTTGCTTTCATCATGTGAGTGAAACGTATCATCCGCTAACAATGTGGGAGTGTGATTGGACGCAGACGGAACTGTTAAAACGCAATATTCAAAATCTAAAGGAACAAGGCTATACGTTTATATCACTTTCTGATGCACAAAAGAAACTGAAACACGATTGGTTTAGACATGAGAAATATGCCGTTTTGACCGCAGATGATGGATTTAAATCTCTACTTAATATCTTACCTTGGTTAAAGGAGCGGAATATACCTATTACATTATTCGTCAACCCCAAATATATCATGGAAGATAGAATAGGGGAAAATATGCAAAATCGTTTAGACCAAAGCAAAACGAAAGTTAGTAGTGATGAAATATATCTTAAGATGAATGATATTGAATCCATGCATTCTCCTTTAATTACATTTGCGTATCATGGATACGAACACATGGACGAATGGAAGATAGACGAGAGGGTATTCACCCAAAATCTAACCCAATGCATAGAGACAATGCAGCGAGATTTTCCCAATGTGATACCTTTCTATGCTCATACCTATGGCCACGCAAAAAGAGAGTACGATGTAATTTTGTACAAACAAGGATTGACGCCTGTTTATGTATCAGGTAATTGCAATTATAAAGATGCGTTGCATATTGACCGCGAACTAATATCGAATGAAATACTTTTAAAGAAATCATTGTAAATGAGCAAGATTCGAAAATATATAGATATTCTATCTTCCATCAATTGGTGCCAGACTTGGATGCTGTACCGGCGATTGCAGAAACCGCGTAGCAGTAGTATCCGTGTGCTTAATAGGTCAAATATAAAATTGGCTGCATCCGCAACCATAGAGATGTCCGAGCATGCTTCGTTTGAGATCAATCGCCAGGATTATATCAAAACACATGAGCGCTCTACGCTCTACTTGGGAGAAAATGCGTACTTAAAATTAAATGGACGTTTTACCATGCACGGACACTCGTCTATTATGATTCATGATGGCGCGCTCCTTGAAATCGGTAATAATACTTACCTTAATGGAGGTTCCATTGACTGCTCCCACCATATTTCTATTGGGGATGACTGCGCTATAGCAGATGGAGTGCGAATCATGGATGAGTCATTCCATTCTGTTGATTCGCAAATAGGGGGGGGGCGAAATCAAGATAGGACACAATGTCTGGATAGCTACGGGGGCAATGATTTTGCCTGGTGTGAAAATCGAAGATGGTGCTATTGTGGCAGCTGGAGCTGTGGTTACAAAAGATGTGCCGCCAAGATGTATGGTAGCCGGAGTGCCGGCAAAGGTAGTAAAAGAAAATGTAGAATGGAGGCATTGATATGATATCCGTTATTATTCCGACATATAATGGATTAGAAATGTCGCGAAAGTCATTGCCTACATGGTTTTCTCAAACTCTTCCAAAGGATGAGTACGAAATCATTGTGGTAGATAATCGTTCGACTGATGATACGCGGCAATATGTTGAGTCTCTGTTGCCCGAGCATAAGAACCTCGTCTATCTCTATGAACCCAAATCGGGCGCAACCAATGCTCGTCATGCAGGTGCACGCAAGGCCAAAGGAGAGTATCTGGTATTTGCTGATAACGATGGACTATTCAATCCCGAATGCTTAGCTTCCATTATTGAGGTATATCAGGCTAACAAAGATTGTGCTGCTGTTGCATGCCGGATAGATATTGTATGGGATGGTGAAGAGCCAAAGTGGATTAAACCATACAAATATCTTTTGGGGCAATTGAATTATGGGGATGATATACGGTATGACAATTACAATCGTTTTTATCTCAATGGAGGCTTGATGTCTGTGCGAAAAGATGTGTTTGAGCGATTAGGAGGCTTTAACCCGGATTTGATTGGACCCTATCTCATTGGGGATGGTGATTTAGGTTTCGTAAACAAACTTCACGCAGAGCATGCGCTGATTGGATGGGCGCCCAATGCAAGGATGCAGCATATGCAATTGGTTACCAAACATGGTAGTAAACGCGGTATTGCGCTTCATTGTTACAACAATGGCATCGCAGATTCGTATGCCAAATATCGTACGCAAGGATTTCGTATGAATGGTGTAATGTGGCAATTCTTGTTTGTGCAATTAGGAGTGGTAGTGAAACAATCCATCATCATGCTACTTCATTTGCACGATTTGGATCGCTATTTTGCGCTGAAGCAACATCAGGGCAATGTGCGATTCTTTGGCTTATTATTGAAACCGGCATTACGCAGAGAAATCAGGAAGGAGGATGTCTATAATGATTAGTCCGAAATTGCGGTTAATCCGCGAACATAATAGAATCTATCGCTACATATTGAAATGGCTGTGGCGCATCCAAGGAAAAGATGCACCTCGTGCTTATATGTTTCATAACGTGGTGGATACACCCGAACAAGTGTATTCTCAGTTCGCGATTACGAAAGAATCATTTGAAAGGTTCATTCGATATGAATTACAACGAGGTCAAAAGCCCATGGATGCAGAGACGTTGAAGAAGGCAGTTGATACTCCGGATGTGTATAAGAACCATTTTGTGGTTACATTTGATGATATATACGATTCGGTATATACGAATGCTTATCCGGTCTTAAAAGCCAATAAGGTGCCATTCATCATCTTCGTGACTCCATCGCTCATAGATGCTGTCGATCCTAGTTCTAAACATTCCATGATTACTCCGGAGCATTTGAAGGAGATGGCAGGAGATCCGCTATGCATTATAGGAGCGCATGGGATGGAGCATAAATCATTTCGCAACTATAGCGAAGAGGAGGCAAGGCGGAGTATGAAGGAAAGCAAACGATGGTTAGAAGGTAAATTAGGCAAAAGAGTGGAGTTCTTTGCTTTTCCATTCGGGCGTAGAGTAGAAGTGTCGAGGACAAACATTAAAACTTTATCGCGATGCGATTACAGTTGTGGTTTCTCGGCTTTAGACGGGTCGCTCAAACAGAAGTGGTTTAGTACTTGTTGGTTTTTACCAAGGATTCTCGTAGACGAGAAATTCGTCAATGAAAGGTGTAAAGAGAACGGTGTATGAATAAGAGTACTAAAATATCAGTTGCTGTCATCACTTATAACCAGCAAGATACTATCCGGCAGACGCTGGATTCTATCCTTATGCAGAAAGGCGATTTTGATTTAGAAATCGTCATCGGCGAGGATTGCTCTACGGATAATACCCGTGCCATCTGCGAGGAATTCGTTCACTCGTTCACCCGTTCATCCGTTCATTCGTTAGTTCTTCTCCCTTCTCAGAAGAACCTTGGTATCATGGCTAATTTCGCGCGTGTGATGCAGGCTTGTACAGGTGATTATGTGGGTATATGCGCAGGGGATGATTATTGGTGCGATGAGTATAAGTTGCAAAAGCAATTAGATTATTTTATCTCTCATCCGGAGGTCGGAGTTATATCTACATCAGGATACAAACTGTTGGTAAAAAGCAACACCTTAGTTCCGTATGCTATTGCTCCCTTCAAACCGATTGCCGATGGTAATATCAAACCCTTCTATTTCTCTCCAGACTATAAGGGTGGGGTATATGCGATGCCACTGAGCCTCTTGATTAAACGGGACCTATTGCAATATGTGGATTTTGATGAATTTATCCGTCGCGGTTTTCCAGTAGAAGATTACCCGATGCAGGCAATCTTATCGCAACATACGAAATGGGGACATATCAACGACTTATGTGTGGTTTATCGGGTGTATAAGGAGTCGGCCACTTTTATCTCCTTTGACCATCCGAAATACATGCAGTATTATCGCGGATTAGCAGAGATTCGTAGATACTTAAATGGACTTTTTCCCGATGATGCTTGTTTCTCAGAGGAAGATATCCAGGAACAGTTGTTCTATAAAGAGTTTTTGCTCTATCTGCATAATCTGGAGTATAAAAAGGCGAAAGAACTTGTGCGTAATGCATCTTTTCTCCCTGTCCTTCAGGAAGGGGATGGAGGGCGGCTTAAACAAGCGAAACGCTTTACCAAAACGTGGTTGCATTTTATAGCTGCGCACTACGTCAAGGAATTAAAATATAAAAAGGAATTAATAAGAAGAACATGAAAAATAGCAAAGTCACAGAATGCCAACTGATTGATATCCGTCGCTATTCGGATACGCGGGGTTACCTGTCGGTCGTAGAGAACGGAATCGATATACCGTTTGATATCAAGCGTATCTATTACCTCTATATGGTGCCGGAGGTGGCACGTGGTGCGCATGCTCACAAACAGCTGCAACAATTACTAATCGCTACATCCGGTTCGGTAGATGTCATCATGGATGATGGGCAGGAGAAGAAAACCTTCCATCTTGACCGACCATGGAAAGGTCTCCTTATCCCTTCCGGTCTCTGGCGTGATCTGGAGAACTTCTCTGGCGGCGCTGTGCTCATGTGCTTGGCTTCTGAGAAATACGATGCGGATGATTACATCCGAGATTACGATGAGTTCTTGGCCTTTAAAAGGCAGAATTAGTGTACAGTGTATAGTGTATGGTGTACGATGGATTGATGAATTGAGGATGTGGTGTATGGTGTATGGTGTATGGTGTATGGTGTATGGTCGTCCGGAAGGACGGCTTTTTTTGTGTAAAAATTAATAATAGGTTGTAAAAAAGAGCGATGGTGTCGCACGAATTTGACCTAAAATAAAGAAAAAATGCAAAATAATCCCTATACGCTTGCGTATATGGGATTTTTTAAATATTTTGTAACTTCGGCACGCCCCTAAAGGGTATCCACTCCGAGATTACAGTCGCAGTATCCTGCAACTACCAAATATTTACCTCAAAATATTCAAATATGCGAGCATAACGAAAATTTTGGTTCAAATATTTGTATAAAACGATGGTATTTGTTTTATAATCAGCATGATACAAAACTATTACAATCTGTAATAGAAATGAACGGTGCAAAACTATTACAACCTGTAATAGAATCTGACAAAGAGAAACTCCAACAACCAGTTGGAGAATTTCCGTCTCCGTTTGCATGTGTTCCGTGGGGACATCACATTGCCATTATTTCCAAATGCAAATCCGTTGACGAAGCGTTGTTCTATATCGGTAAGACGATAGAGCAGGGTATGAGTCGTGCAGCGCTGGTGAACTGCTGCAAAAAGAAATGCGTGAAACAAAACGGCTGATGAAAGCGAATAAGTAACCACCGACCGATAAACTGGAAAATGAGTTACGGGGACTGTGAAAGCATGAGTGGATTAGAATATAAAATGTAATTTTTTGACGAAAAAACTTGCATATATCAAGAAAAAGCAGTGTTTTTGCAACCGCTATTGAATTAACGGCCATTGCAAAAACTCAAAACAAGTAAAATTATGAAGTTCTACGACAGGGAAAAGGAACAGTGAGAACTATTGCGAATCCGAGAAATGGCTTACACGGACATGAGCCGGATGACATTGGTGATCATTGGGAGATAATCGATGAGCGAAAAAACAATACAGAATGCAGGGACGAAATCTCCTGCATTTTTTTATTATAAATGCTACTTTTTTTTGTGAAAAAGTTTGGTTATGTCGTTCATTAGTAGCATTTTTGTGAGCTGAAATAACAAATAATTGTTAGTTTTAGCTCACGATGGGTGTTGCAAGAAAAGTCCGACGATATCGGACGAATTCGTTTCTGATGCAGATGGTGTAGATTATTCGGAAATTCCGAATTTATGGACAATTGTTAGAAAATTTCAAATAGTTCGACTTTCATTGCAAAATGAATAAAAAGTGCGTTTTAGAATTCAAATACGCCTTATTTTGTAAGCAAAAACGATTATTTTAATAAATTTTTTATTAAAATCTTGTATATTTGGATTTTTTTATGTAATTTTGCGCTGTAAAATGTGCGTGTGTATGATAGACAAGTATCAGAAAATGGATTTATCGGCGCTATATGATAGTGGTCAACGGTTAGGTAGGCTGAGAGATGTGGCTTATTTGGTTCCTGGCTACTATTCAAAGTATAGTAGGATATTTACATTAAAAGAGTGCCGAGAAATTAGTGGATCCAGAATAGAGGGATTCTCCGCTATTTTAGGTTGTCGTATAGCGATTGAACGTAGCGCGGTGCGTGTATTGCTAAGTCCTAAAGATATAAAAGATTTTCTTGATGCAGACTTTCAGCAATATTCTACATTCTTAATTACAACAGACCATAACACTCCCGATTTTGCAGAGCGTTTTCCGTTAGCGGCGGAGTATCTGCGAGAGTGTATGGTATTATTAATGGGTTATGGCGCCAAGTTAGAAACGATACTTCGCCCACATATCCGTGAGGCGATGGATAGGAAAAAAGTGGTACTGTCCACTGCGAAGAATATTTGTCACTCTATGTTGGATGCCGAGAAAAATGTTGTGCCTACGGTAGGTGCATATATGTGTAGTTTTCCGCATGACACTTTTCAAAACTATCCGGCATATATGGCCATTTTGAATTCGAGAGTGTTTTCGTATGTGTTCTATCATCGTATGAAAGCGAAGGATAATGAGGGGTGGAATAAGATAGAGATATTAGAGAATATGCCGATTCCATATATATCAAATGATTTTGAGGTACTGCGAAACTTATCGGAATGCTTGCTATATCTGATGAGACCAGATGTGCCATTCTTGTTCAATAGAATGCCAAATGCAAGAATAGCATATTATCTAACGAAAATCATGGATATGGTGGTGTATGAATTGTATTTTCCACGCTATATGCATGAGCATCGATTTGAGATTATCCCTATCGTAAGCATGGCTCCATTTATGTTTACTATGATACCGATGGAGGATCGTATTAGAGATACCTACGAATGGTTCCAACGACCGGATAATTTTATTCGTCAACAAATGGAGTTATTGGATACTCGTAGTCCGGAATTGTTGTATAAGATTCAAACCTTTAATCCGAATGAGTAAGATTCAATCTATACATATCAAAAACTTCAAGTTTTTCGGAGAAGAAGCACCGATTGTATTGAACGGAAAGAATCTGTTACTTTATGGAGAAAACGGAAGCGGAAAGAGCTCCATCTATAATGCATTGTATACATTATTGGAAGCGGCATCTAAAGATCCTGCCGGGGTTCAAAAGTATTTTCTTCCATTATCTCCAACTAACTCGGAGTCGCTTGTAAATATACATGCCAAAACCGATGGAGAAGGAAATATTGATTCGTTTATAGAAATCACGGATGATGCGGGAAAGACATATCGACTTTCTGGCAACGATGCAGAATTATGCGGGGATCCGTCATTTCAGGAATCACAACGCGCATCTGGATTTATAAACTATCAATCATTGTTTCATTTCCAGGTGTTCCGCAATAGCGAAGAGTCAAATCTGCATGAAGTATTTAAACGTGCGATAATACCATATCTCCCATGTTCGGCTTATGAATACATGGGAAATACTCTAACTACGGTATATGACTTATTCAAAGCATATTTGGATGTGTACTCGATAATGCAAGATAATCCCAAAGGGAAAAAGGTTATATATCGGAATAGTGTATTATATCAAAATTATTTAAAGTTAGAGAAGCGGATCAATAAGGAACTAAGCGAGGTGATTGAGTTTGTTAATGTGCAACTTCCATCTATTCTAAGGCAATTGGGATACACCTTTAACGCATATCTGCGATATACAGACCAGGGGCATGATAAATATGATATGAGGTTGGAGTTCCATCCATTTGGTGTGTATTTGGAGATAGATGAATATGAGGGAAAGAAATTCAGCGAAAATGCGCCAATCAAACATCCTAATGTGTTCTTGAATGAAGCTAAGATGTCTGCACTGGCTTTCGCTATCCGTTGGGCTATCTTTACAAAGAAAGTAGGTTCTGCTTTGGCGCCGGATGTGCTTCATGTATTGGCATTAGATGACTTGATGATAAGTTTGGATATGAGCAATAGAGAAAAGCTCATAGATTTAATACTGAATAGTTACCGAGGCCAATATCAAATTTTATTCTTTACCCACGACGCAAATTTATATACTTTCGTTGATCGTAAAATCACTCAATTTAAACAACGCGATGAGTGGATAAAGAAGGAAATGTATGTAGGGAAACATCTTAATAGAGAAATTCCGGTCATCATAGATGGAGAATGTGATTCGTTAGAGAAGGCGAGAAAATACTATCAAGCCAGAGACTATACTGTTTCTGCATTGTATCTAAGAAAGGCTATAGAGGAATACATACAGGAGTATCTACCCGAAGAATATTGCAAAAATGCAGATGGCAAGTTCGTGGATTTAAACACTTTGTGGAAACGATTCGTGAAAATGTCAAATCAGGTTCCTCAGCCTATCAAAGAAGCATTTGATCAATCGCGTCTGCTCATCTTAAATCCATCTGTTCACTATCAACGGCTTTCAATGCCGGTATATAGAGGAGAGTTGGTGAAGGCCTTCAAGATGGTAGACGAATTGAAAGCCCTGACGTTGGACGTAAAGATTTTGCTTATTGCAAAAGGGAGCACACTAGTATTCAAGCATCCTATGGTAAATTACACATTCGAGTTTGAAGTGATAGAAGATGCGATTCGAGGAAAGAACGAAGACCCTAAATGTCACATTAAGACATGGCAATATAATGGGATAGAGTTCTATGACTTTAGAACCGGAAGCCAAGGCAATCCTCCTCATGTGGCAGAACCTAAGTTAGAACGAATGATAAGTAATTTAATGTCTGTTTCTCAGTTAAATATCACAAGAGAGTTGTTCTTGGAAAACACTCAAATAGAAGGAGGAACTTTAAAAGAAGCTATGGAGTGATGAAACAGAGAGGTGAAATGTAAAATTGAAGATAAATCAAGTATAAGATGAAATTGATAGCAACAACGGAAGATGTATTCGCGGCATCGCGATTACAAGTGATGATAAAGCAAGCATTGCAGGGGGACGATCAGACAGGGTCGACCATCGAGACGTGGGCCTATACCCGCTCAAGAGATAATTACGACATCATCTACCATGATGCAAAGCAGTATGTGGATGCTCCGGAAAAGAATGTGATTTTCCGAATGGAATTAGACGGATGTAATTTGGTGTTTCAAACGGCCCATTGGGTGAATAAACCAACTCCTACGCGAGAGATGGATAGTTTGCATACCGGAAGATTGTTGGAAATGTTGCTATCTCATTTCTCGCGTTACATCTCTCAAGTGTCGGTGTCAAATTTCAACTATTGATGTTCTATGGACGCGAATATCATAATTGTAAACCAGAGCAGTGGCAATAGTTTGCTTCAGGAAGCCTTTGATAATCTCGATGGCTATTTGCAGAATATAACAAGCCTAAGAGACGCGTTTTATTGCAACGAAGAGGCATTGTCTCAACACTTGTCTCGCCAACGAGAGGAATATAATGCCATGCACGAAAGATGTACCATCACAGAGACAGATGGTGCGAAAATAATTTCTGTGCCCAATGCAGAAATATATTTATACAAGAAATTGCAAAAGAATGTCTTGCGTGCTGTACGAGCAACCGAGTTAATACCTCCTTGTTATTTGGCTGCTTTAATATCATCGTATGATGCATTCTTCGGGGGAATTATCAGGTCCTTTTATAATATTTGTCCAGATAAGTTACGAGATAGCGAGAAAACATTCACGTATAAAGATCTAGAAAATCTTCAATCTTTGAAGGATGTGAAGAAATCTATCATAGATAAAAAGATTGATACAGAATTGCGCGAGTCACACATTGAGCAACTTAATTGGCTGGCAGGACAATTAGAGGTATCAACCTTAACGGAGTTCAATGGCTTCAGTGACTTTGTAGAGATAACACAAAGGCGTAATTTGTTCGTGCATGCGGACGGAATAGTATCCGATCAATATATTAAAGTTTGTCAAAATCACAAAGCCTTAGATGAGAATATTCAAGCGGGAGCAAAATTAGATGTTTCTAGAGAGTATTTCGAGAAGGCATATCATGTGCTATACCGTATTGGAATTATGTTAACCTTTACGATGCTGAATATCTTATTCAAAAAAGGTGATGAGGAAGTAAAGGTTGAAATAGATGAGAAGCTGATAGAGTACATCTATTATATGATCTATGCAGAGCAGTATGCGGATGCTGTTATTGTATCCAATTTCGCTCTTGGGAAAAGCTTTAAGCATAATCAGATCAATCGTGTATATTATGCATTGAATTTAGCACAATCACACAAGTGGCTTGGAAATAAAGGTGAGTGCAAGAAGGCTCTCAAGCAGATAGATTGGACAGCATGCCTACATGAATTGCAATTGCCGAAACATGTTCTTCTCGGAGACTACAAGAGTGCTTATGCGTGTATGGATCGTATAGGAAAAAACAACAAGATTATTTCGCCAGCGGCATATAGAGAATGGCCTATTTTTAAAGAGCTGCGCGAGGAAGAGCAATTTAAAAAAACGTACGAGAAGATATTCGGAGAGCCATTTGTTTCTACCGCCAAAGTGGTAGTAGAGAAGTATGCATCGCCTAGCGAAGAAACTAAAGTGCGTGATGATTCTGAGGAATAATATCTGAAATAAGGTAGTCGCATGAAGAAAAGGACGATTTTTTATGATTTTAGAAAAGGCATAGATTTCGACTTGCCATCAAGACGGATGTTGGAGAAACGTCTTGGCGATTACGATGCATTGGCAGAATATACCATATGCGCGGTAAGAGATATGGGTCATAATATTTCAAGTAGCGCGAATAAAAAATCGTTCTTTAGAGAAAAGCTCAAGCAGCACAAGGTTAATATGGGAAGTTATGTGGATTACCCCCTAAAGGAGCGAGATTTATGTATGCTGTTTATGGTTAATACAACTGCAATGCTGAATGAGTTTATTGATATGTACGCGAGAGACATTCGTTCATTGATCAATCCTGCTTTTGTATTACCTGGAGATATGGGGTTAAGTAAGTTAGACAAATTATTATTGGCATTTGGGCGCAACGGAATAACTCTTGCAACTCCAGATTGGGTTATGCAATGTCTCGATTATTATAGACATGTACGCAATAGCATAGCGCATAATGATGGCGAAAAACGGATGTGTGCTGAGGAGTTTGCGGCAATTAAAATAGATGATATTCAAAATGATTATCCTATTTTTACCGGCAAAGCGCCCAATCCAGTTGATAAAATATGCATGGATGATTTCTATTTTTATTCTGCATGTGTCAAGCACTTTGCTAATTATACAGTTATGGCACTAAAAGGGAGAGTAGATTGGGCTAATCTCGGAGATATTCATCCGCTTTTTAGACCGGAAAATATACCTGCTGGTACTAACCCAAAGACATGGATCAATCATGTGTTGAATGATTATCATTGCAATGCTACCAAGGAAGATCGAGAAAAGATATACGAAAGCATCAAGGCAAAGAAAGGGAAATAATGAACAATAATCAATATACGTATAACTAGCATCCAGAGTGGAGCGCTATGTAAGTGATGATAGATAATGTATCGAGGATGATGATGTATGTAGAATTATGATGAGCACAAAAGATTTGGAAAAGAACATTCTATGAATTAATATCAGGTTATGACAACGATAGACATAACATCGGAGCTGAGCCGCTTTGAGAGGCACTTGGAGAATAATCCAAGAACGATATTCTCTGCGAAGTATGGAGATGGGAAAACCTATTTCCTAAAGGAGTATATAGAGCAACACAAGGAAAATACAGTGTTTATTGTATTACATCCGATAAACTATTCGGTTGCGGGAAACGAAGACATATTTGAATATATCAAGCGAGATATTTTAGTAGATTTAGCAAGGAGAAAGGAGTTCAAAGAGGTAGATTGGGAAGAAGTGGCAAAAACATTATTCTCGTATGATAATTTAATAGAGACTAATAAAGAATTAGCGGATGCATTGCCGGATACATTTTTTGCGAAACCATTAGCAAAGGCAGTGATGATACCGTTCAACTGGTTCAAAAAGGTAGATGATAAGTATGCAATAGATAAGTTCTTTGCTCGATTTGAGGATTTGCAAGGTAGCATTTTCGAGAAAGACCATTTTACAATTGCTATACAAGAGACTATAAAGAGAATCCAGGAGACAGGACGAAAATGCGTATTGATAATTGAGGATTTGGATAGAATAGATCCTGGTCATTTGTTTAGAATCTTGAATGTGCTAGGTGCACATATTGATGAAGATATGAATTCAAATAAGTTTGGTTTTGACAATATCGTAGCAGTGCTAGATTATGCCGTAACGGAACATATCTTCTATCATTTTTACGGTGAAAGCGCGAACTACGAGGGTTATATGTCCAAATTTACAAGTCACAACATATTTGACTACTCTATAACTCGCGAAGCTAAAAAGTTCCTTGTCAGTTATCTGCGTAACGAATGCAAGATTGGAGATGCGGGAATCGATTATTCTTGGCATAGCGATGGAAGGATGGGGATTCCAAGCATAAAAAGAAAACTTGAGAAACTTTCTGTACGGGATGTTGTAAATGTGTTGGATGATATAGATAAACAATATGTCAATGATAATATCCATTTGGGGCATTATATGATTAATCCCAAAGAACCAATTGTAAAATTGTTGGCAGTATTAACAAGATTGAATATAGTAGTAGACCAGAAAAGGCTCATAGATTATCTTCATCAAGATACAGAAAACTATGCGATATTGGGAGCATTTACGTTATCACAACCTGAAATTACTTATAAAAAGTTGGAGTTCAAACAGCGCAGTGTAATTATTCAAACAGAAAAGATAGATGAAGTAACAACAGTAAAGTTTTCTCCTATACTAAGCGGCACTATAGGACGTTATGAAGACAAAACACCTCTGATTTTAGAAGAAGTATATAAGTGTGTACATGATTGTCTTGTTAATGCAAATTAAAAGAATTTTGAAAATCCCGCTAGACATGTTACTAACAAAAAACGAAATTAAAAAGCGGCTAACAGATTTAGATACTCAATTGGCTGATCAAAGAGAAAGTGTTCTATTTCTTGCATCTTCAGTATTGGGTAGAGATGTTTCATTACCCTCTTTGCACGGAATTATAGGAAGCAAAAATAGAGATTTTGCAGATATAGAAAGGAGGCAATTCACATCTGTTGATGAATTTCAGTCTATATGGGCAGAAAACATGATATCTTTTTATGAACCATACAAAAAATATTGGAAGTCTGAAAAAGACTTACCGTCCATTTTAAAATTGTACAAAGATGACATCATTAGGCAATATATTCTTTTATTTCAAGAAAGGAATTATTACCGTTGGTATGAACAAAGGATTAGAGAAAAACCATCTGAACCTTTGTGGGAACTTTGGTTTGGTAGCAAAATTATCTTTGGGTTATATGTGGCATTATCATTTTGTGATGACGGAACATTTAAGTTTAAGCCCAGTGAAGTGAGAAAAGTTCCTTATCATTATTGGACTATAGGAAATATTTTAGGAGTCAAAGGATTTGTCAATGGGGAAACGGGGAATTTATACCCAATAAGGAATATCGATGATTTGCTTATGTTTTATGAACATATCATCTATTGTTCATCTAGTTCTGTGTATGAAAAGGTTATCTACACTAAATATATTGAATACTTAAAGTCCTCACCTAATGTATTAGAAGAACCCTTTTTGATACCAGAACTTCATTATGAGGGTAAGGAACAAAAATGTACTTATCGGTTGGATTTTGCAATTTGTAATCCATACACATTTGAAACGATAGGGTTTGAATTAAGTCCCGCATCGACGCATATGGCAATTCAAAGGGCGTGTGGCAAAACTCAGCAACAAATCAATGCTGAACTTTCAAAGAAGTGGGAGAATGAGTGTGCCAAAAGAAATAGTTATTTTGGTAAATATGGAATCACAATAATTACTTTTACAGATTCTGATTTAAAAGATATCGATTCTTGTTTTGATAAGATTAAGTTTTACTTACAAAAAAGGAGACATATGCCTCAGCCAATAGATGAAACCGTTCTTAAAATTGAATCTTTAATAGAAGAAAAAGAATAGCGATATGACTATGAAAAGCTATAGAGATAAATAGTTGATGCTAATTTTAGACATATTGCTCGACATGATGACGAGAAAGAAGGTGAAAACTTATCCTCGGGTTTGAGGAGTTCTGGTTCGCAAGGCGAACTCGCGCGGAGCACTTACTCCTTCGAATATCCACCGGATATTACTCGGTGCTCCTCAATCGCTTCTCGTAGATGAGTAATAAAAAGAAAATTTGTACACCATACACTCTACACCGTACACTAAAATTAATACACTATACACCATACACCAAACATACGAAATCAGTCATGAACGAATACTCCTACCAAACATTGAATGTCTACAAAGACGCGAAGGCATTGGTCATAGATGTTTATCGGTTGCTAAAGTTGTATCCGGCAGAAGAACGCTATGCTCTTTGTGACCAGATTCGGCGTGCGGCAATCTCGATAACATCCAACATCGCTGAAGGTATGAGTCGTTATTCCGATAAGGAGAAAGCACATTTCTTGGAGATTGCCTATGCATCCATGATGGAGGTAGATAGCCAACTGGATATATCAGTAGATTTGGAATACATCACCCAAGATCAATTTGCTAATATCCGAGAAACAATTAACACCGTAGGTAAACAACTATCCGCTCTCCGCGCAAAATACATTACTAAAAATTAGTACACTATACACCATACACCAAATACAATAAAGATATGATCCATCCATTATCCGATTGTCAGGCGCAGGTGCCTGAAACGACAAACATATGGCAATTTTGCGTAGTGCTGCCGGGAGCAAAGATTGGCGAGAACTGCAATATATGTTCTCATTGCTTCATCGAGAACGAGGCGGTCATTGGTAACAATGTTACTATCAAAAACGGTGTGCAGATTTGGGATGGTATCACGATCGAGGATAACGTGCAGATTGGCGCGAATGTGTCGTTTACAAATGACAAATATCCTCGCGCTAAGAACGCAAAGTGGAAACTTGAACCCACGTTGGTCAAACGCGGAGCTAGCATTGGTGCTGGCAGTACTATCCTTTGCGGCGTAACCATTGGAGAGAACGCAATGATAGGCATTGGCTCTGTTGTTACTAAAGATGTTCCTGCCGGAGAAGTATGGGTAGGCAACCCTGCACATTTTTTGAAAAAAGTAGAAGAATATCATAAATAAACATATGCAAGTTCCTTTTTTGAGTTTACAAGATGTCACGGCTATGCACGGGGATGAAATCCGTGAGGCGGCAAAGCGAGTGATTGATAGCGGATGGTATCTGCAAGGCAAAGAGAATGAACTTTTTGAACAGCACTATGCCGACTATATCGGTACTAAATATTGTATCGGTTGTGCTAACGGTCTGGATGCCTTGATTTGGATTTTCCGTGCTTATATAGAGTTAGGCGTGATGCAGCCCGGTGACGAAGTTATCGTGCCGGCTAATACCTATATCGCAACCATTTTGGCAATCACGGAGAATGGTCTCAAGCCTGTGCTCATTGAGCCTAAGCGAGAGACATTGGAGATAGATGACAACCTCATCGAAGCCGCAATTACGGAGCGGACGAAGGCCATTTGTATCGTGCATCTGTACGGTCGCAATGCGTGTACCCGAAAAATCCTCGATATCTGTGAGCGTCATGGGCTGAAGCTTGTCGAAGACAACGCGCAAGCTCATGGTTGCCGCTTTAACGGCAAGCGAACAGGTTCGCTAGGCTCCGCTGCCGGTCACTCTTTCTATCCGGGTAAGAACTTGGGGGCTTTGGGTGACGGAGGCGCGGTGACAACCAATGATCCGGAGTTGGCTGCGGCTATTCGTGCGTTGGCGAATTATGGAAGCCAGAAGAAATACGTGTTCAAATACACGGGACGTAATAGTCGTTTGGATGAGATTCAGGCAGCGATATTGGATGTCAAACTCAAATACTTAGACGAAGATATTGCTAAACGTCAAGCCGTGGCAGTGTATTACTATGACCATATCTCTAATCCGCTGATCGAACTCCCAACTCGCCTGCCGGATGAGAATAATGTATATCATTTATTCCCAATATTGGCCTCACCCAAGCCCTCCCCTGAAGGGAAGGGTGTAAGTACTCGTGATCGACTTCACGATTACTTAGAATCGTGTGGCATTGGAACAGTGATTCATTATCCCATTGCTCCACATAAACAGGAGTGCTATCAACACGCCGCATGGAACCATTATAACACCTCTTCCCCGCTTCAGGGGGAAGTCGGAAAGGGGCTTCCAATCACCGAGTTCCTAGCTGACGCCGAACTCTCTCTCCCAATTAGCCCCTGCATGAATAAGGAACAAGTGGAATATGTGGTTGAAAAAATTAATGCCTTCAAACGATAATGCGCTTATGAGAGATATAATACAAATAAGCGAAAAGAAAGTAAATTGGATTTTATTTGTTGTTTTCGCATTGGTGATATTTGTTGAATGCTGTTTAGCGCATTACTTTTCTCAACATTCAATTCTAATATCCTCTATATGGAAGCAACCATTGTATTTTTGGGCCTTTTATCTTCCTAAAATTGCCATTGCTGCAATGTTGGGAAGTTTAGTTTTTCTCTTGAAAAATAAATGGTGGTTGATTTTAGTGTCCTTGTTAATTAATGTGTGGATATGGGCAAATATGCTGTATTTTCGCGTGTATGGGGGATTCATTGACGGCTATGTCATGATGATGGCAGACAATCTAAAAGGTTTTGAGTCGAGTATAGCAGCATTAATCGAAGTGAAAGATTTTGTGTTCTTTTTTATGACTTTACTTTTGGCTATTCTAATCTATTTGCTGCGTAAGTGGAGTAAGCGAGAGATGAAAACAGGTCTAATCGTATTTGCTATTTCATGTGTACTTTGGGCCTGTGCATCCAACTTGAATTTCCATAAGTATGAGTTGTTTACAGGTCATTCAAATATCCGCAAAATAGCACCAATATCTGTTTTCTATAATCCACTAAGTTATAATACAAGAACAATTATAGCAGGGACAGCTCCGGTGTATGATTATTCAATTTTGCATATGTTTCTATTTGCAATTGACGATATTGTAGAGCATACGTTATTGTCTTTAAACAAGCCTGATATTACGAAAGAAGACCTATTCTTAATACAATCTAGGCAAGGAAGTCAACGATATATAGAAAAAAATAGCGACAAGCTGATACTGATATTGTTTGAGAGTTTAGAGGATTGGGTTGTCCAACCAGAATTTATGCCCAATACGTATGAACTCATTCGCACTAATCATTCTTTACATGCCCATAAATTATCAAAACAAACATTAGCAGGTGGTTCGGCAGATGGACAAATGCTTGTAAATACAGGATTACTGCCAATAAATAGGGGAGCTGTATGTTTTGAATATCCTTTCAATTCTTTTCCTAACTTACCTAAGAAACATTCTGCGACATTACTTCCTCATCCGATAGATGTATGGAACCAGAAGTGCATGTCGCCTGCATATGGCTATGACACTACTATTGTTGTTAAAAAGGAAAGTGAAGCCTTCAATAATTCCGTTGAAGTTTTGAAGAGCGGATATGATATGTTGCAGATAATTACGATTGCTTCTCATGAACCATTTAATACCGCGGCAGAATCAAATTTATCTTTGCCTTCCGATATGCCCGAGATGATGGCTGCTTATATTAAATGTGTAAATGTGACGGATAGTTATATTGGCATAATGATCGATGCATTAAAACAATCTCAATTATTTGATAGCACAACGATTGTAATTACCGGTGACCATACAATATTTCATAAAGAGCGTCGCGATGTGTTTTACTCTTATTGCCAGTTACATGGTTTGAAATACGGAGTTGAAAATGCTTATTGTCCCTTAATTGTATATTCGGCTGCATATGAAGGACGGCTACAATGTGATGTGGAGGCCTATCAAATGGATGTGTATCCAACAATTTTGAGAGCATTAGGATATGATGATTATTACTGGAAGGGCTTTGGCGTCAATCTCGCAGATAGCGCTGAATATAATCACCGTGCTATTAATGAGAAGGATGCATACCGCTTATCCAATCTCATGATTAGGAATGATTATTTCAAAGACTCAATACACTAATGCTGAAACTCTCCTTCATAGTACCGGTATATAACGTAGCTCCGTATCTACGGAAGTGCGTGAATTCGCTCCTTGCGCAAGATTATGAGGATTACGAGATCATCCTCGTCGATGACGGATCTACGGATAACTCACCACAAATTTGTGATGAGTATGCAGAAAAAGGGCCTTCCATTCATGTGATTCACCAAGCGAATGCGGGCCTTTCAGCCGCTCGGAATGCGGGACTAAAAGCCGCAAAGGGAGAATACGTGTGCTTCGTAGATAGCGACGATTATTGGGAGCCGAATGTGTTAGGCGGACTGATGGAGCAAGTGCAACGGGAAAATCTCGATGTACTGCGGTTCGATTACCAGAATGTGAGAGTTGTAGATGCTGGGCATTTAGATGCGGAGCATATAGACGCAATGCGTTTAGAATATGAGGTGTTTGAACCGAATAAGACACCGCGTTATATTGATCGCAGAAATGAGATAGTTGATGGAGAGACGTATCTCAATACGAGGATGGGGTATGCGTGCTATGCGGTGATGTTCATTCTTCGCCGTGACATAATTTTAAATTTGAAATCAGGAATCAGAAATCATAAATCCGAAATAGATGACTGCCTTTTCACTGAAGGAATCCATTTCGAAGATGTGGACTGGTTGCCAAGAATGATGCTGAAAGCGAGGCGAGTGAATAGTACACAGACGATTGTATATAATTATTTTGTTCGGCTAGGGAGTATCACCCAAACGCAAGGAAACAAAGAAAAGATCCGAAAAAATATAGAAGATAGGTTGTTGATAATAGATAAATATCGGCAATATATCGAACAACACCCAACTTGCGTTTGGCTTAAAAATATGCAGAGCAACATGGTTGCCGGTGTGTTGACAACGATTGCGCAATCGTTCTATCCGGAAAGGAAAGAATATATCTCACGCCTCAAGAGGCTAAATGTGTTTCCATTAAGCATTGCTGATCAAGGAAGAACATATAAATGCAGAGCAAGGCTGATTAATATCTTTGGAGCCGGAATTTATAGTTTAATAATGCATTGGAGATGAAGAAAGTAGCATATATGTTCGGCGGCATGAATCGCGGAGGGGCGGAAACGATTATGCTGGATGTGTTCCGAAATTGGCGGAATGCGCCTTTCGAGTTTATCGGGATTCATCGTAAGGATGGTACTATGCGCGAAGCGTTTTATGCAGCAGGTCCTAAATTATATCAATTGGCTCCCAAACGATTTGGGTATGTACGCTATTTGCTGCAGTTACGCCGCCTCATTAAATCGGAAGACGTAACTGCTATCCATGCCCAGCATTGGCTGGATACTATCTATGCATGGCTGGCGACTATCGGAATGGATGTGCAGTTGGTGACCACTCTTCATGGTTTCTATCCGATGAGAGGAATTAATGGTTTCCTATGCCGGATGAGTATTCGTATGGCGGATGATGTGTGCTTTGTAAGCCGATACGAACAAGAGTGGTATCAACACAGGATGCAGATAGCAGATGCGAAATGCCATGTGATATATAATGGTGTTGATTTTAGCAAAATTGACTCGGCCAAGCCTAGTTTGGAATTTGCAAAGCAACCTCAAAGAAATTTCCAAGGAAAAATCGAATCTGTACCACAGAGGAGAATACGGCTGGCAATGGTTGGCAATTTTGTGAGCGTCCGCTCACAAAATATCATTGCTAAGAGTATTCAAGTCCTTAGGGAGCGTGGAATCTCTAATTTCGAATTCTATTTCATAGGAAAACGTAGTGATGCAGAACCCCAGTTATTTGATGAATGCGAGCAGATATGTAGGCTTAATAAAATGACGCATGTGCATTTCCTTGGCGCAAGAAGCGACGTTCCTGCTTTATTAAAAGCAATGGATGGTTTTGTATATAGTACAGACCATGATACATTCGGTATCGCTGTCGTGGAAGCAATGTATGCGGGATTGCCTATTGTAGTAAATGATTGGTCGGTAATGAAAGAGGTGTGTGGTGAAAGTATAAATAAAGCAGTGACTTATTTTAAAACGAAGGATGTAGAGGATTGTGCATCTGTAATAGAGAAGTTGTTGAAATGTATCTCAGAATCCACAGCAGAATTTAAGAAACGCAGTGCAAATAATGCCCAATGGGTGCGGGAACGTTATTCAATAGAGGCCTATGTAGAAAGGTTACATCATATTTATTGTGAATAAGTAAAAAAATATGAAAATAGTAATAACAGGTGATTATTGTCCATGGGAGCGCGTTGCGCAGGAATTCGCAAATGGCGATTATAGTGCGATAGCTGCTCTGAAACCTATTTTTGCACAAGCTGATTACTCCATTGTTAATTTGGAGTGCCCGATTCTGCGAGGTGAAGAAATGCCTATCGAGAAAAGCGGACCACATATGCATGCGGATGTTCATGCATTGGAGGCATTTAAGCAAATAGGAACTTCATGTGTAACGCTGGCTAATAACCATTTTCGCGATTATGGTGATGAGGGAGTGCTGAATACTTTGTCGGAATTATCTGCACACGGTATAGATTATGTTGGGGGAGGAAAAAATCTTACTGACGCTTCGACTGTGCGATACAAGCAGATAGGGGGAGAAACATTGGCTATTATCAACTGTTGCGAGCATGAGTCGTCTATTGCTGAAGAAAAAAAATGCGGAAGCAACCCTCTAAATCCCATTCAGCAGTATTACGCAATACGAGAAGCCAAGCAGAACGCGGACTATGTGTTGGTTATTGTTCATGGAGGAATAGAGCATTATCAATTGCCTACACCGAGAATGCAAGAGACATATCGTTTTTTCATCGATGCAGGAGCGGATGCAGTTGTTAACCATCATCAGCATTGTTATTCAGGACACGAATCTTATAATGGGAAACCAATCTTCTATGGCCTTGGCAATCTATGTTTTGATAGATCCAAATGTAATAGCCCATGGAACGAAGGGGTTATTCTGGACTTAACGCTTACCAAGGAGGAAATAAACTATCAGTTGATACCCTATCATCAATGTGATGCCGAACCAAAAGTAGTATTGTATTCCGAAAAAGAAAAGCAATCGTTTGAAAAATGTATAAAGGAACTGAATGCAACCATTGCTAATCAAGACAAGCTAAAAGAAGCATATGACGAGTTGAAGCGAAGAACACGTATGAAATATCGCGCATATATAGAACCCTATAAATCGCGCCTTATGCGCTTTCTCTTCCGCAAACATATGCTCCCGTCTTTCATAAGACGCAAATATACACTAATTAACAATATTATTCAATGTGAATCTCACAGAGAAAGACTATTAGATGCATTAACTCATAGGTAAAATGAAACGACCTTTTTATAATGCGATTCATTCGCTAATTCATGATCCAAAGCATTTTGCGGCTGCTATTCTCTATAGAATAGGCGGTTGTTTACCGGATGAAACCTACTTGAAATGGATTTATTATCTTGAGACAGGAAAGCGATTGAATTTAGAAAAACCGCAGAGATATAATGAAAAACTGCAGTGGATAAAACTGTATGATCATAATCCGCTATATACCATTCTTGCAGATAAATATAAGGTAAAGCAAGTAGTTAGCGAGAAGATTGGCGCAGAGCACGTGGCAAAATGCTATGGTGTGTGGGATAAGGCGGAAGATATAGAGTGGGAGAAACTTCCAAATCAGTTTGTACTAAAGACAACACATGACGGAGGAAATAATGGTGTGTTTATTGTGCGTGATAAATCACAAATCAATAAATCACAAATGATACGCAGAATCAATGCGTCGCTTCACCGCAACACGTATAGACTAGGCAGAGAATGGCCTTATAAAAATATCCCCAAGCGGGTGTTTGCAGAGGAATATCTGGAAGATGAATCGGGAGAATTGCGAGATTATAAGTTCTTCTGCTTTAATGGCGAAGTGAAGTATCTCTTTATTGCGACAGAACGGCAGTCAGGTGGAGAAGTGAAGTTTAATTACTTTGATGCAGATTTTAATGATTTGGGTATTGTACAGCATCACCCAATGTCGGATAAACTTATTGCTAAACCGAATTGCTTTGAGCAAATGAAGGCATTGGCAACAACTTTGTCAAAAGGAATTCCCGCTGTGCGAGTTGATTTATATGAAGTAAATGGCAAAATATATTTTGGAGAGTATACCTTCTTCCATCATGGAGGCATGGTGCCATTCCATCCGGATAAGTGGGACTATATTTTTGGTGATAATATTCAATTACCAGCCAAAGATAATTTGTGATTTGTAATTTGTAAATTTATTCAGATATGAAACTGTTAATTACCGGTGGAGCCGGGTTTATAGGAAGTAACTTATGCGAGTTCTTCGTGAATGAAGGATTTGATGTGGTGTGCTTGGATAATCTGAGTACGGGATTTAAGCATAACATTGAGCCGCTGATAGGTAAACCCAATTTCCGATTTATCGAAGGTGATATACGGGATTTGGATACTTGTCGCGAAGCGGTCAAAGGATGCGACGTGGTGTTGCATGAAGCGGCATTAGGCTCCGTGCCACGCAGTATCAATGATCCGATCAATACGAATGCAAATAATATCACAGGATTCCTCAATATGCTTGTTGCCGCGCGGGATGAGAAGGTAAAACGGTTTGTCTATGCGGCATCATCCTCTACCTACGGCGACAGCAAGGAACTGCCGAAGATAGAGCATAATATCGGCAGGCCGCTTTCGCCGTATGCGATTACGAAGTTTGTGAACGAACTATATGCCAATGTGTTCACTTCGCTCTACGGCATAGAGACGATAGGTCTGCGGTATTTTAATGTGTTCGGTCGTCGGCAGGACCCGAATGGTGCTTATGCCGCAGTGATACCGCTGTGGGTGAAGGCACTGATCAACCACGAATCACCGTATATCAATGGTGATGGTTCGTACTCGCGTGATTTCACGTATATAGATAATGTGATTCAGGCGAACTATCTTGCAGCAACCGTCTCGCATGATGAGATCGTGAAACGCGCATCGCTATACAATATGAACCTGCCGCAGAATGCGCCAGTGGATCTGGTGTTCAATGTGGCATACGGGGGAAACACAACGCTGAATGATTTGTTCCGCTGTTTGCGAGAGAACTTGGCGAAATATGATCCGGCTATTGCGGCTATTGAACCGACTTATCGCGAGAATCGCGCCGGAGATATCCCGCATAGCCAGGCGTCGATCATCAAAGCACAGCGGATACTGGGATACCAGCCACGCTACAGCGCAACTGAAGGTTTCGCAGAAGCGTGTCAGTGGTACTATCAAAATCTGAAATAGATTACAGATGCAAAGCATTTAGAAGCTTCGCTTATAGAACTTCGTTTTAGTTGTTGAGAGATATGGAAATGAATTATTCGTATAGGAAACTTAATGTGTACAAGTATGCTATAGCATTGGTGGTTGATACGTATCGCTTAATTGATACATTCCCGAAAACGGAGATGTACGCCTTAAGTGATCAACTGCGCAGGGCGATTGTATCCGTGCCGTCGAATATCGCAGAGGGTTTAAGTCGAACATCCAATAAAGAGAAAAGTCATTTCCTTGATATCGCGTATGGCTCTTTAATGGAGACACATTGCCAATTGGAAATAGCGGTGGATTTGAAGTATATTAGTGAAGAAGAATTCCGAATTCTTGAAAAGAAGATAGATGAGGAAGCGGCGATTATCGCAGGAATGCGCAAGAAACTAACTGACACTAAAGCGGGAAACCGCTCTGACACTAATAACTGAATTCTAGAGCCTATGGCTTAAGATACTTTGTATTAAGTGACAGATACTACGTATTAAGTGACAGATACTTCGTATTAAGTGACAAGAAAAAATGAAAAATTACACTGACACTAAAGCGGGAAAACGCTCTGATACTAAAACTGCAAGCAGTTCTAAGAAGGCACTAAAAGTGCTCTTCATCGCTTCCGGCAATCATGGAGCGGTGTCTCCTGTGGTAGGAAATCAGGCAGAGGCTTTGATGTCCGAAGGAGTGGAGATTGAGTGGTACTTGCTTAAAGGAAAGGGATTCAAAGGTTACTTGCGTAATGTGATGCCTTTGCGGAAATACCTGAACGAGCATAAGTATGATGCTATCCATGCGCATTATTCGCTTTCTGCTTTTGCCGCCAGCTTGGCGGGGGCAAAGCCATTGGTCGTATCGCTGATGGGGAGCGATGTGAAAGCCGCCGGATGGTATAAATTCATCATTCGTCTCTTTGCCTGGCTCTTTCGTTGGAAAGCCATTATCGTCAAATCATCCGACATGTATCGGGATTTGGGTATCAAACGGGCGATCGTTATTCCTAATGGAGTGAATTTAGATAGATTCCAACCTATGGATAAAGAAGCATGCCAGAAGAGATTAGGATGGGAGACTGAGTGTCCAGATTCTTCGGATACAGATGCTGCGCATTTAGATAATAGAAAGGTGCATATACTGTTTCCTGCAAATGCAGCGAGACCGGAGAAAGATTATCCGCTGGCGGAGGCAGCGGTTAAAAGAGTGAGGGAGTTAGAGAATGAGAGAGTGAGGGAGTTAGAGTTGCATGCATTTGAGAATACACCGAACGAAGAGACTCCATATTGGTATAATGCTGCGGATGTAGTACTAATGACCAGCAAATGGGAAGGAAGTCCGAATGCTATTAAAGAGGCAATGGCTTGTTCGCGACCTATAGTAGCTACCAATGTGGGAGATATCGTGGAGCGAGTGAGCGGTGTGGATGGATGTTTTGTTGTTGGGGTGAAAGAGTTAGAGAGTGAGAGAGTTAGAGAGTTAGCGGAAGATTTGATAAGAGCCTTGGACTATTCGGAAACGAAAGGCAGGGAGAAGATTATTGCTGATGGGTTGGATGTACGAGAGATAAACCAGAGGCTGATAGAGGTGTATAGAGGGTAGAGTGGAATTGGGAATTGGTAGTTGGTAATTGGTAATTGGTGATTGGTAGTTGGTAATTGGTAATTTGTAGTTGAGATATGAATAGTCAGGATGTACTAAATATGTGTATAGCATTCTCGGTAAAAATGAATAAACTGAGAAAGTATTTGCGTGAAACCCAACATGAGTACAATAACTCTGATCAGATACAGAGAAGTGGGACGAGTATCGGCGCGAACTACAGTGAGGCTTGTGATGCGGAAAGTAAAGCAGACTTTGTGCACAAGATGGGAATTGCTCAGAAGGAATGTAATGAAACAATATACTGGTTGAAAGTATTATATGGTTCAGAGTTGATTACGAAAGAGTATTATGAGGAATTGCTGAGGGATGTGGAAAAAATATATGGAATCTTGACCGCCAGTATAAGGACTGCTAAGTCAAAACTATAGATGATAGATTATAAATGATAATAGAAACAACAATGGGAGTAGAACTGGCATTAGGATTTGTGTTATCCTATGTGGCAAATAATATACCGACCATAAAAGCATGGTTGGAAGGTAATCCTAGTATAAATAACAAGCTAGAAGCCTGTTATCAGCTTGCTGTGGATAAATGGAATGTAGATTCGGGAACGAAAGATGCGTATCGTCAAGGAGGAATGGAACGGCATATTGATGAGCTAAAGGACTATATCATCAATCCGCAAAAGGGAAAGCATCCGAAGGAGAAAGAGCTGCTGAAAAAGTGGGCAGATTATATATATGCTGATCCTGCATGTAATGCATTCATCCTGCAACACAAGGAGGAGATACATCATGCAGAGGCGCAGAAGGCTATCTTAAGCGCAACAGAGTTGCTGGCTGAATTGATAGAACTGGAGAACGAAGCGCATAAGAAGATGCTAGAGAAAGTAGAGACACTGATTAATCGAGGGGCGGATACGTGTGAGCGGTTTTGGGACAGAAAGTTTACTGACAAAAAAGGTGTGTTGCCATACGAGGTTGTATTAGGCGGAAGAGAGAAAGCCTCGCAAAGGGTCTTGGCGGCATTGAGTGATCATGGTGTACTTTATATAAAAGCGGAGACGAAGATGGAGGCAGAAGCCTTTGTGGCAGCAGTTGTATTAACGAATGAACAAAATATTGCAGAACCAGCGATCATCATAGAAGATGTGCAGAACTTTAAAGAGATAGCAGATAAAAAAAGTTCAGAAATCATCATTACGACACTAATCGATGAGTCTCCATGGTGGGCACGCAACTATGGGCATAGTGTACTAGTTTGTATGGGGAGAAACGATACTAAAGCAGTAAGCCCAATAGTAGAACTGCCATCGTTAGAAAGAGATTGCATCGTTGATGCATTGAAGCAAATCGGTTATAGCGACAGTAAAGCAAGAAGTATTGCACGAGAGGCATCCTATGACGTATCGTGCCTATGCAGAATAATAGCAGGAGGAACGAATGAGACATGGAACACTCCGGATAACGAACGATTGCTGATACCGGCTATACTGATTGGATCGTGGGATGAAGCGTTTAAGAACGATAAAGAATTAGTAAGTCAGATGACGGGGATGCCGTATGACGAGTTTAGGTCTCAACTAATCACATCGGTGTCTGCAGCAGAAAGTCCATTCAATGTGGTGAATACAGCATGGATGTTAAAGTCGCCTCGGACGATGCTTGAAGCCTACAAGAGAATAATTACAATAGATATAATAGACAAGTTTATAGAGAAAATAGACTGGTTATTTGAAGATGATGATCCGGATGCAGAAGCGAAGATGAATGCCAAGGAGTTGCAGTTCTGGAAGGATAAACATGCGTACTCCGGGTATATCAAAGAGGGAGCATTCCATACCATTGCATTGCTATCGTTAGTATATGCGGATAGGGTAGAAGTGAAGAACCGGATAAAGCGCTTGGTACGGGCGAAACTGCAAGACTTTGACTTGGCTAGATTCTTGAGCAACCAGCATAACATGAAATGGATTGCTGAAGCAGAGCCGGAGATGTTCCTTGAGTTCCTGGAGAATGATATACAGAATGGAGACAAGATATCGGCTCAGTTATTTGAGATAAAAGAAAGCAATGCGGAACTGACGAATACAAGAATCTTTTATACTGATTTACTATGGTGTTTGGAGTGTATAGCGTGGGACGAGCAGTTATTACCTCGAGCAACAGCGATATTGCTGCACTACTGCCAATACCCGAATACGAGTAATTGGGCGAACAAACCGATTAATTCGTTGGTTAACATCTATCGCTTTGGACTACCGCAAACGTTTGCCCGATTTGATATGCGATATGCGATATTGCAAGGAGTGGCTGTTCGGTATCCGCAATATGTATATGCGCTGTGTTTGCAGATGTTGCGAGGGCTGGATATGCAGGTGTATGATGTTACGGCGCGGTTTACATGGCGATGGAATGAGCGATATGACGATACTAAGTTGGAACACGTAACCAAGCAAGATATAGAGAAGATCGTGGAGTTGGCATTGCAGTACTGCGCATGGAGTAAGGAAGATATTGAAAACTGGCTGGAACTATCTGCAAAACAAATAATCGGTTTCTGTCGGGGAAGAATTATGGATGCGTTATCGCAGCAGGTGGAACAGATGTATGATGATGAGGATATAATTCGAACTCTTCGAAAAGATATTATAGAACGTCATACCTCTTGTAGAGATACGTTTTGGGCACTGAAAGAAAGGGAGTTAATGCCGTATCAAGAGTTGCTTGAGAAAATTGTGCCAAAGGATGTAATATCGAGGAATCTGCATTATTTCGAAGATATTTATCTGCGGGATCCGGAGGAGGAGGGAGTAGGTGATTATATGGAATATGCCAAGAAGAAACGTGTGGAGGTGCTGCAGGAGATAGTAGATCAGTTAGGCGAAGAAGGAATATGGAAGTTAGTAGCCAAAGCAAAGTCTCAAGATGCGATAGCCAGCGGATTGGTGGCATACAGCGAGGATAAATATGTAGATGAGATATACGCGCGATATATAAAAGGAGAGGTAAGCGATGCATTAACGTCAAGGTATTTCCGCGAATTGTACTATCAGTTTGGTGAAGAGTGGTATTTGAAGATGGTGGCACGGTTGCGTGGTGTAAGTGAGGAGAAAATTGTGATTGTCCTTTATGCGCCAGTATTTGTACGCTCGTTAGCTACTATCGCAGAGCAATTATCGGCAGAGCAGGAGACGGAGTACTGGCAGAAAGTGCAGATATGGCAGATAGATGATGCAGATGCATCCTACGTATTGGACAGAATGCGTAAGGTAAAACGTTATGCTGATATATTGCAGAACCTTTTTACATTTAACAAGCAGATTTCCCTGTCTGAGCGAGAGCGTGTGGCGGTGCTATGCGAGATGTATCAGAACGGAGAGATACGGACAATGATGCGTGATGCATACCAGGTAGCGGAAGTGCTGAAGACGATATCGTTGCCTCAAGAGCAACCGCAGAGGAATGTCATCTTGCAGATAGAATATCTGTTGTATGAGTATTTGGAGCACTACATGCAGGGATTGTCGATGCATCTGGTACAAGAACTGAATGAGAACCCGGAAGTGCTGATGTCGATTGTATCTATGATGTATCTGCGCGACGAGGGCTATCGTGAGAAGTTGACGGATGAAGAGATGGAATACCGAAAAGAGCTGGCACACGTAGGTTGGTCGTTCATGTATCACTATCATCGGGTGCCTTGTTCGGACGAAGATGGAAAGGTAGATGGGCAGAAGCTACGCAAGTATATGGAGCGGTTACGAGAACTGATGAAAGAGAATCACTATGAGATGGTGATGCCGCTTGTGTTTGGAAAGATCTTGGGTGACATGCCGGAGGAGGAAGACTATCCGAGCGATGTGATGTGTCAGTTGGTAGAGGAGTTGAACGATGATCATGTTGATGAAGAGATTGGGTGTGCACTTTTTAATCGCAGAGGTATGTCCACTCGTTCGCCATTTGATGGAGGTACGATAGAGCGTAACCATATCAAGACTCTCGAGAAATATAAGCAGAGGGCAGCGCTCCTTTCTCCACGAATGGTAAAAATATTGACAAATACGATAGCAAGTTTTGAAGATATGGCTCGCAGGGAGGATGACCAAGCGAAGCGTAATAGATTGGTAATAGTATGACAATCATATTTGATTTGGATGAGACGCGGTTGAAAAATAGTGAAGATGGAAGAGGGAATAGTGAAGAGTGGATAGTGGATAGTTAATAGTGAATAGATGCGCTAAAAACGCAATGTATGGATGTATAGATGTATAGAAAATGAAGAAATACGAGGAAATTGTAGCGACAGCCAATGAACTGCTATCTGCCATTAAGAAAAAAGACAAAGAGCAGATGGCAGCGAAGATGGATGAGTTAGAGCATAAGTATAAATACGATTTCGGAGATAGCCTGAATAATTACGAAACCATTTATGCCTATTTCTTCATCAAATATGTTTCCGTGGAATTTTTTCATTTTAATAATTTTTATAACAATATTCATTCTACATGGGAGGAAGTTAATCCCAGGTACGAAGGATTCTCCAAATCGAAGCTTTATTCTTCCGAAGAAAAGGAGGAGATTCACCGTATTCTGATGCAAATCAAAGCGATAAAGGATAGTGCTAAAAAGAGCACTAATGTTCCGAGTCCCCGCCAAGATTGCAGATGTTCGCTATGCCGTAAATTACCTGCTAATGCAGTAGGGTCGCATATGGCTCCTAATTTTCTCGCCCACCCGTCTCTGTCATATGATCAACGCGGGAAACGTTATCATGAAGCAACAGACCGGTTCTCCATAAATAATCTGGCAAATCCCCTGTCTTTTTATGGTGCAGAGGTACCACCAGAGAGAATGCAGGTAACTCTCGGGCATGAGGTTACGGATAGCGATATTGCGAAAAATATCAATTTGTTAGAGTATGATAACTATTTCTGCGCACCATGCGAACACCGTTTTTCCATATTGGAGACAGCGTACGCGGAATATTATCATAATCCCCGAAAAACCATTCATCCGCGTATAGCGTATTTGTTCTGGTTATCAGTGCTATGGCGAATGGGGCTTTCGCGCATGGGACTATACCTGGATGCGGCAGATGAGTTCTCGCTTAGAGAGATATTGGACAGAGCAATTTTAGAAGATGTCAAGTCAATAGTCAATGATACTTCCGAACTAGGCGCATGGTGCTATGCTGTTTATCGGGTTGATGGCATTCATCAGTATGACAAAGGGGTGTTCGGCTCTCGTCAAGAGAAATCACCTTACGTTCTGCTTCTAAATGATTTGATAGTGGTGCTGTTTAATAACAAGCCCGATACGGAAACATATACCTGTGGTCCATTGCAGATAGATACGGCAACATTGAACTCATGGCAGAAAAACGAGACTATTCTACCGGCCGACAGACGGTGTTTCATGGATATGAGAGACTGGATTGTAGAGACATCATATCAATACTACGACCCTCCCCGCGAACAAGCATTGCTACTCATACGTGAGAGCGAACGTTCAGAAGGGCGAATCCTCACGCCAGAAGAGAAAGATATGTTAATCAAAGCGAGGCGTTTTGTCTCCGGACCGGTGCCGAAAATGGTGTCGTTACGGAAAGCTTACCGTATAGGTATAGCAGCGATGAAGCAGCAAGCGGCAGAAGAAGCAGGAGAAACATATGACCCCTTAGAGGACGAAGAACTATTTTTGACGAAACAAGATTTTCAGAACTATTATGCCGATATGCTCTCTGCGGCGCAACAAGGTATTGATGTTTCTTCCTTTCCATACTACAAAGAGGCGCGCAATGCATTTGCAAACGAGAACTGGAAAGGCAAGCCGTCAGTAGCTGTGGATCAAAATTACGGAGACGCACTGGCATGGTTGTCGGATATTGCCGGTGAGGAAGGAATGGATGAACTGTTTGGCCTCCCGAAGATAACATCTCCTGCTGTGAGTCATAAGATTCGTCCGAACGATCCATGCCCATGTGGAAGCGGAAAGAAGTATAAGAAATGTCATGGGAAACGATAGGAATTGATGAAGAAACGAGCTCTTACTTAGCCAGATTGCTGACTAATAATATTTATGAAAAAACTACAAAAGGTACTACAAATAAAACTACAAAAGATCCTATAGGTAAAATGGTGTATAGCCGTCCGAGAGGGCGGCTTTTTGTGTATAATCCCAAAATAGTGTTAACATTGCGGGAAAATGAAGGTAATCTGATTATTTTTGCAAAAAATCACAAAATAATGTGAATTTATTTGCGAGAATAAAAAAAAATCAGTACTTTTGCAGCGGATTTGCAAATTATAATTAAAGTGTGATAAATTGCAAAATGGATGATAATATAATAAATATCAAGGATTACGTCGAGAAAATGGTTGGGGGAGAAGTGATGATACAACCATTAGATGATGCTGCAAAACGTACACTGCCGATTCTTATCACGAGCATGTACCAGTTGCTGGAATGTCGATTGCTAGGTGCGGAAGTGTGTCTGTTATGTTGCAAAAATGCAGACGTGACCCCCATGCAACTGAAGAAACATTGCAACATTGTGCAAGACAAGTTGGCAATGCATACGGTTGTGGTACTGACGGAAGTTAAACCCTATAATCTCACTCGGCTGATTCAAGCTCGTGTCAACCTAATTGTGCCAGGAAGGCAACTATTCATACCTTCGTTGCTGATGGATCTGCGTCCGCAACGCAATCCAGTTGATATGAAAAACCAACCGATGACGGTGATGGCGCAGTGCATAGTGCTTTACCATTTACAAAAAAAGAACCTAAATGGTCTATCGGCTCAACCGATTGCGGAACTAATGGGTGTATCGTATCCAACCATCAACCGTGCGATTAAGTGGTTATCCGATAATGGATTTGTGACGTTAAATAAGAGTCGCGAGAAGCTGTTGACGTTCATCCGTGAGGAGGGCGAACTATGGCATCAGGCTTTACCGTTTTTGCAGAGTCCTATAGAACGAGTGTTGCGGACGGATGCGATATTGCATACTCCGATCTGTGGCGAAGAGGCAATAGCCGAGATGACGATGTTAGCTGAACCGAACCATCATTGTTGGGCTGTCTCCAAACATGATGCACAAGAATTGGCTCCAAGCCTAAGCAAAGAGTTTGGCGACAATATCGTAGAAGTGTGGAAATATGATCCGCGGATATTGGCAGAAGATGGAAAAGTTGATATGCTGTCGCTGTACTTGTCGTTACGCGATACAGAGGACGAGCGAGTACATAAGGAAGTGAATCAATTAATTAAGGAGCGAAAATGGTAACGGGATTGGATGTGTTTCGCGAGCGTTTTGCTGCATATGCGGATAGTTATGTGCTGATCGGTGGCGCAGCTTGTTATATTCATGAAGAGATAAGTGCACAAGTACCACGAGCCACAAAGGATTTGGATGTGGTGTTAATCGTAGAGGCGCTTTCGGCAGATTTTGTGCGCGAGTTTTGGCAGTTTGTGCGAGAGGCGGGATATACGCGTCGCCAACGTGGTGTGGATAAGCATGAGTGCTACCGGTTCTTACAACCGCAAGACAAACGTTATCCGAAGCAGATTGAGTTGTTTGCACGAGCTATTGGTGTGCTGAATATACCGGATGACGCGCATTTGGAGCCTATTCCGGCAGGGGATGAGTTGTCAAGTCTATCTGCTATATTGATGAACGAGGAATATTATCATTATACGATAGCGCATAGCCGATTGGAGGATGGGGTGCATATTGCGAATATCGAAGCGCTGATATGTTTGAAGGCGAAGGCCTTTGTGGACTTGAGTGTGCGGAAAGCGCAGGGCGACCATGTAGATCAAGATGATATTGAGAAGCATAAGAAAGATGTGTTCCGTTTGGCTCCAATGCTGACGGGAGAGTCTAGATATGAGTTGCCGAAGGAGATACAAAACGACATGCAGCAGTTCTTTGCTGCGATAGAAACAGAACTGCCCAATGACGATTTCTTACGAAATGCGGGGCTGCGTTCTCAGAATGTCAAGGGACTGTTAGAGGTGTTGAAACGAGCTTATTTAGGATGATGAAACCGTATGTGCTGACATATAAGGAAGCGAAGTCGCTGGTGATCTGTGGTGATATACATGGCGATTTTGTACCACTCGTATATGAGATGTGTGTGCGATACGGGATGCACGACACGCTGGTAATCGTGGCGGGTGATTGTGGATTCGGATTCGAGAAGCCGGGTGCGTATGAGAATGCTTTTCGGCGTATAGAGAAACGGTTAGCGCAGAATAACTGTTGGATTGCAATGATGCGGGGTAATCATGATGATCCTACGTATTTTGAACTGCAAAAGGATAGAAAGACGCTCATTCATCATGCACGTTGGCAGACGGTGCCGGATTATACGGTTATTCAGGCTTGTGGACGGGGAGTGCTGTGCATAGGTGGTGCAGTGAGTGTGGATCGGCAGATTCGTCTACGCGAGATGGAGCGGCATCATGGGAAGCAGTATTACTGGCCGAATGAGGCACCACGGTATGATGCAGAAGCGTTGGATGATATTCGTGATGCCGGTTTGAAGGTGGATATCGTGGTGACACATACTTCACCGTCAATGTGCGAGTTTCAATCGAAGAAAGGATTAGCAACTTGGGCACAGTATGATGCAGAACTGCTGGACGATTGCGACGCAGAACGAGCCACAATGGATACGATTCTTGCTCACCTGAAGCGAGATGGACATCCATTAGAACGATGGTATTATGGGCATTTTCATAACTCTTGGCATAGCGAGATAGATGGGGTATGGTTCAAGATGTTGGATATTATGGAATTTCAAGAAGTGCCATGTCTCAAGTAGTGTTCAGAGTATAGTGTATAGCCGTCCGAGAGGGCGGCTTTTTTTATATAGATAATCAAAAAATAGTGTTAACTTTGCGGGCAATGGCGATAGTGCCAGAAAACCAATAAAAGTTAACACAAAATGAAAAATCACATCGATTTGGGTGCGGAGACAGTCCTGTTCGTTCGTACCCGCATGGAAGAGGTTCTGGGAGAAGAGCCGGAAAACATCAACAAGGTGGAATTCAACGTCAAAGAGGTGAAGGAACATATCTTTCACCTCTTTTATGATTATCAGGTCCGGCGCGGCTGGCCGCATGTAGCAGAGCGGACTGCCGATGTGTTGGGGATGTCCCGCGCACATGTCTATGAGTTGCTGAAAAAATAGGTCTTGGTGCCGATTGTCTGATTTTCGGACAAGAATAGGCGTAGAAAGCAGTACTTTTGTCGCCGAATTGCAATTCAAAAAAGAAAAGAACCAAAAGAAAAAAACTAAATGCCACGCCAAGCCTTGCCTAATAGTACAGAAGGCATGGCAAGGCGAGGCAGGATGAACATAGAAAAAAGCGGCGGCAAAAATGCCACCGAACAAAACAAAAATATTTGAGATTATGTACAGTATTATCAGTATCTGGGCATTGCTCAAACCGCAAGGTGAGTACAAACGCCGCCGACGCGCTTGCGAACGACTGTGGAACAGTTATGCCCCTGAGATGCAGCAACGCATCTACAACCGGATAGCCGAAGCCCTTCAGCGCGGCGAACGGGTTAGTCCGAATCCTTATTTTGCTATTGAAGACACGGCGCTCTACCTTCAGCGGAAGCCTTGTATGCAACAACTTTCCTATGCCGATTATTACGCCCGTTATCACACAACCGAACCGCGTGACGGATGGCAGATGGCAAACCCGACAGGAAACAAAGTGATATACGTCAGAAAGGTTTAATGTATTAAGGATGGTACGGTGACGTACAGGATGGTCGCGAGATGGTCGCGGGTATATAAAGGAATCGTCATAAGAAACAATGAATAATGAATATATATGAAAGTAGAATTAATCATTCCCATTGATGTCCTACGCGGGAAATTGCGAAGGGACGGGTACTATTTCCGGATGTACAAAGGAAAGCAACTTGTACAACGCTGCCCCAACAGGTCAGGACATAAGAAGACAGAAGCAGAAGCGGCTAACCAACGTCATTTTGCTGCCACATGGGGGAAAAGATATAAAAAGTTTAAAGATTAATGTTTAATGTTTAGTGAATTATGGCAAGAGTAGAATTACCAACGTGGATTGAAAGAGTCTCCGGAAAAGCAGGGAACGTATGTTTCCGGACAATGAAAGCAACAGGCAAAATTTACATGTACCCAATGAAAGGACAAAGGGACATGATGAAGTACCAAGGGACAAAGTACAAAGTGCAATGTACGAAGGAAGTGAGTGAGAGGGTTATAGCACAGAGGGAGCGGTTCCGGGCGACAGCAGAGATCGTGCGGATGATGCGCAAAGCCGGTTCGAAAAAGACACAGAAGGAACTATGGAAAATCGTATCGCAGGCGTTATGATGCGGCGCATAAGCAAGGAGGAGCTGGTGCAGCGATTGGATGCCGCATTGGGACAAGCGGTCGGCGAAGAGGGTCTGGAAATCCTATTATACGGTTGGAAGAAATTCCGTCATTACGGTGCCAGATACTGCGACGCGCTGAAGCATCGTGACTGGTTATATATTGTAGAAGTGATTGATCTGAGCGAGTATGCGGGCTATGACTTAAGCTAAGATTTTCAGAAAAGTGAATGTGCTCACTTTTGCGAAGACGAATAGTTGCACAGGTTGCGAAAAAGCAGTAATTTTGTCATCGGAATTGGAGATCAACGATTTCGCTACCTTGTAGCTCGTGTAGTTGTCTCAATTCCTCCTCTCCCCATCGGACGCACTGGCGCTAGCATCCGCCGGAGACCCCCAATAGATTTGAGAGATAAGATAATGAGTTTTCAGGGCGTTTGTCGCTTCTTTCTCAGTCTCGGAAACTCAAAAAGGAAGGACTCAAATCCCACGCGTGTAAACAAGCGGTAATGATCGTGCGCACGATGCATTAACGCAAAGAAAGGCTCGCGCAGATATGCGCGAGAAGGGAAAAACGAAAAATCTAAACTATTAACAAAATGGCAGAAATCAAACCTATGGCTCTCATCGAGAGCATGAAAAAGAAAGTGTGCGAGCACAGCGATGTGTATTTCCGTACGAACAGAAGGACTGGCAAGGTGACGACCGGCAAGTTGTGTTATCCGAGCGATAAAACTCCATCGGCCGCGCAGGTTGCAGCCAAGGCACGTTTCGCCAAAGTAGCAGCAGCTGTCCGTGCTATCCTGGCAGATCCGACGGAGAAAGCGAAGCTGGAGGCGGAGTACAAGAGCCAGACCAAGTATGGTTCGCTCTTCGGCTATGCGATGCACAAACTCAGTCCGAATTACGATTCCGATGGAAACGTAATAGGAAATTAAAAATTCATAATTCATAATTCAAAATTCCCGGTAGTTACTTTTTAAAGAAAATAAACCAAGATAAACCCCTCTGTCGTTTGTAAGCCCTGCGGGCTAATGTGCCTTTGTTCGTCGTAGTGTCCTTGTGAGCAATCTCCCATGCCGCTCCGCCGCCCAAACTCACACTCCTTGCGGAGTTACAAACGCCCGAGGCGATAAACATAAATAAAAGTAATGTACGAAGGAAAAATAAATTTATTTTTGTTTATTTACTTTTCAAAGATCAACAGGGAACGTTAAGTTAAAATTTAAAATTCAGAATTATGACACGAAAAGAAATTATCAAGGTAGTCATCTCGGTGCTGATTGCCGCTCTGACGGCGCTCGCAGCCGGATTGGGACTGAGTTCGTGCAACGTGACGCGGACCATCACCACCAAGTCCGAGTACTGGCAGAAAGCCGATACGTCGGTGATTATCCAGACCAAAACGATCGAGACGTATGATGCGTCGAAAAAGCTGTAAAAAAAGCCTAACCCAAGCAATGTTCTACGGACGGCCACCGGCAGTCCGATCGAGCAGAGCTCTTCACCCGTAAAAGGAAGGGATGTAAATTAATTAACTCTACTTACTCACTTTTAAACCCCCTCACGGCGTAGGGGTCCGAACAGAGAATGTCTTTCAGGTCGCAGACCGGTCTTACAGTGAAACGGTCTGACAGTGAACGTAAGTGAACGGTCTGTTCGGCAAACGCCGAACTATTATGGCAAAAGTAACTTATTCTGCCGGCATCGACCATGTGTCGGGCGCATTGGCAAAACCGAGCAAGAGCGGTCAGCACTCCTGCACCAAAATGTTGCTGGCTACCCACCGCGTAGCGGCCACCCAGAGCAATGCTTGTAACCGTCTGTATCTCCGTCCGAAGATCGAGCGCAGCACGCAGCCGAGTGCGAAAGAGTTGGCTATCCGCGAGCGCTTCACCGAGGTGCGCGCAATGGTCGCC